>FZPS01000187.1_pt45 | contig 22629 bp, 22 predicted proteins | sample 1817821 | NCBI WGS metagenome assembly FZPS01 (sample SAMEA104158645, study PRJEB21678) | metagenome | place: Germany | collected 2015-04-21 | reverse complement strand
GTTGAATGTTGTGTCGACAACTCCATTCTACAAAAAAGGACGATTTTTTTGAACTAAAAAACACTAAAAGGGCTGGACCGAAGGTCAATAAACATTGACTTTTCGGACAGCCCCTTATTTTATGTTTCGGCATGTTCATTCAAATATTGTTGAATCATCTTGGCTGTTGGCTCTGGGATTCCAAGGCGTTTAATTGTCTCAAGTGGGGTATTTTTTATTTCAGTAATTGATTTAAAGTGTGTTAATAATAGATTGCGTCTTTTAACGCCCACTCCAGGTATGTCATCTAAGATTGATTTAAATGCACTTTTGCCTCTTAATTGGCGGTGGAATGTGATTGCAAAGCGGTGTACTTCATCTTGGATTCGTTGAATTAAATAAAATTCTTGTGATTTTCGATCAAGATCAATCACTGTTGGAGGGTCGCCATACAATAACTCGCTCGTTTTATGACGCTCATCTTTTGCTAAACCACACAATGGGATATCAAGTCCTAGCTCATCTTCAAGTACACTTAGAGCTGCTGACATTTGTCCCTTACCACCATCAACAATGATTAAATCTGGCAGTGGTAAATTTTCTTTTAATACTCTCGTATAACGACGTCTAATGACCTCTCGCATTGTCTCATAATCATCAGGGCCTTCAACGCTTCGAATTTTGTATTTTCGATATTCCTTTTTATCCGGCTTTCCGTCGATAAATACGACCATTGCTGAAACAGGATCTGTTCCTTGAATATTCGAGTTATCAAATGCTTCAATCCGGATTGGTGTTTGGATATTTAATTTTTCACCTAATCGTTCAATTGCCTTAATTGTTCGTTCTTCGTCTCGTTCAATTAAAGAGAATTTTTCTTCGAGGGCAATTTTCGCATTTTTACCTGCGAGTTCAAGTAGGTCTTTGCGTTTACCTCGATACGGAATCGTTACATCGACTTCAAGTAATTGTGATAATAGCTTATAATCAACTGGGGCTGGAACGAGTACTTCTTTAGGTCGAATATGATTGTGATGTAAGTAAAATCGACCAATAAATGTGACAAATGTTTCTTCTGCATCATTATAAAAAGGAAAAATTGACACATCTCGTTCAATTAACTTACCTTGTCGGATGAAAAAGACTTGAACGCACATCCAGCCTTTATTGTAGCTATAATTAAAAATATCACGATCAATCCGATCGCTTAGAATCATCGTTTGGCGTTCCATGATCACATCAATGTGCTGAATCTGATCACGAAGCTCTTTGGCTCGTTCAAAATTAAGCTCATCACTAGCTATTTGCATTTTTTCTTGTAGTTGTTTCCTAATAGCTTGATGATCTCCGTTTAAGAACGAAACGACATCTTTTACAATCGCTTGATATTCTTCTTCAGATGGTGGTGTATCTGCACAGGCTAAACACTGCCCTAAATGATAATACAGGCAATATTGACCTGGCTTATTGTTGCACTTTCTTAACGGATAAATTCGATCTAATAATTTTTTCGTTTCTCTTGCGGCTAGCACATTTGTATATGGCCCAAAATACTTCCCTTTATCTCTCATTACTTTTCGAGTAATGATTAAGCGTGGGTGGCGTTCGTTTGTTACTTTTAAGTAAGGGTAGCTTTTATCGTCTTTTAGTAGCACATTGTAGCGTGGATCATATTTTTTAATTAAGTTCATTTCTAAAATTAGTGCTTCAATTTCCGATGATGTGACCACATATTCGAAATCTACAATCTCTTGGACGAGTCGTTGTGTTTTTTGATCGTTTGCCCCAGTAAAGTATGAACGCACACGATTTTTTAGTTTTTTTGATTTACCGACATAAATAACCGTCCCATTTTTGTCTTTCATCAAATAGCAACCTGGTTCTGCTGGTAAGACGGCTAATTTTTCTTGAATAGTCGTTGTTGACATACTCTAACACTCCATTATTAACAAGTAAATAGTATTTAAATAATTATAACATAAGTCCTTTTAAATATTACCGTTCGCTTGATTTGGCCTAATGAAAAAGATCACACCACTCAAAGAGTAAATGTGATCTTAATAAAATTATACATATTGTTCGATACGTGCTTGAAGGAGCTCTTTCGGTTGGAAACCAACAACTTGGTCTACAATTTCTCCATCTTTAAATAGAATTAATGTTGGGATACTCATTACACCGTATTTACTTGCAGTTTCTTGATTATCGTCAACATTTAATTTTACGATTTGAACTTTATCAGACATTTCTTCATCTAATTCCTCAAGGATAGGTCCGATCATTTTACACGGTCCACACCATGGTGCCCAAAAGTCTGCTAGAACTAGACCTGAACCTGTATCTTTTGCAAAGCTTGCATCTGTTGCATTGATAATTGCCATCAATATTCCTCCTTGTAATCACTTTGGATCATAATTAGTAGTTAGTATACCACCTAGGGCATCTGTTGGCTAGTAGACTGCTCATATTTAGTTTTGCCTAAGCCACGCTAGTTGATGCAAGTAGGTTAATTTAACTTACAGTTGATTTTACATTTTTTTATTTTTTGACGCAATGAATTAGCTCAGCTCAAAAACTGTAACGCCACTTCCACCTTCATTCATCCCGCCAACACGTGAGCTTTTAATATTTGGATGACTTTGCGCAAAGCTTTGAACACCTTTTCGAAGTGCTCCAGTCCCTTTTCCGTGAATGATCGTGACTTTCTGATAACCGGCTAAAATCGCATCATCGATATATTTTTCTAATTCTGCTAATGCATCTTCATATCGTTCACCACGTAAATCAAGTTCTGGTTTAACATGATAATGGGAACCCTTAACAGTTGCGAGTGGTTTTGCAACGATTGGGTTTTCTCGTTTGATTAATCTTAAATCACGCTTTTTAACTTTTAACTTCATGACGCCAATTTGTACTTGGATATCATCGTCAGCATTAATTGCAATAATTGTACCATTTTGATTAAGTGTTAATACATTAACTTCATCACCAACCTCAAAGGTCTGTTTTGCTGGGGTGTGTAATGCTTTATTTTCTTGTCTTTTATCAGTTAAGTTTGGTGCTGCTTGATCAAGACGTTTTCTCGCTTCAATCCATTCATGTTCCTTCAAGCTTGCACCATGCTGCATTTGGCGAATTGACTCAACAATTTCTGTAGCCTCTTGACGTGCTTTTTCAATCGCTTTTTGAGCGGTTTCTTCTGCTTTTTGATATAGTCGCTCTCGTTCTTGATCGAACTTCTCGAGCTCTTTCCTTAATTGATCACGTAGAGCTTCTGCTTCTTGTAATGTGCGTTCTGCATCATCATAATCTTGCTCAGCTTGACGTCGTGCTGTATCTAGCGACTCAATCATATGTTCAACACTTTTAGTATCTGTACCGATTAATTGCTTTCCAGCTTCAATAATTTGATCATCTAACCCTAATCGTCGAGAGATTTCAAATGCATTACTTCGGCCAGGAACACCTATTAGTAAACGATATGTTGGTTGGAGTGATTTAACATCAAACTCCACTGATGCATTTATTACCCCGTCACGATTGTATCCATAAGCTTTAAGCTCAGGGTAGTGCGTCGTAGCGATAACACGAGCTTTTTTATTAACCACATAATCTAATATCGCCATTGCAAGTGCTGCCCCTTCTTGCGGGTCGGTTCCTGCACCGAGTTCATCAAATAGAACTAAGCTTTTATGATTGACTTGTTTTAAAATCTTCACAATTTGTGTCATATGAGATGAAAAGGTACTTAAGCTTTGCTCGATTGATTGTTCATCACCAATATCTGCATATACCTCATCAAATACTGCTAGACGGCAACCATCTAAAGCAGGCACTTGTAAACCAGATTGTGCCATCAGTGTAGCTAGACCAACTAGTTTTAATGTGACGGTTTTTCCACCGGTGTTTGGTCCAGTGATGACAATCGCGTGATAATCTTCACCTAAAAGAATGTCATTCGCTACAACCTCATCTTCATTTAATAATGGGTGGCGTGCTTGTTTAATATCTATTATTCCTTGATCGTTCATTTTAGGCATTGCTGCTTTCATCGAACGACCTAGCTTTGCTCTGGCAAAAATAAAATCTAGTTGCGTTAAAATTTTAACATTATGCGTTAGATATGGATGATGTGTGCCAATTTCTTGAGATAATTGTCTTAAAATCCGTTCGATTTCAGCTTTTTCTTGAGCCCTTGCTTCAGAAAGCTGATTGTTAATTTCAACGACTACTTGTGGTTCGATAAATAGTGTTTGTCCAGATGAAGATTGATCATGAACAATCCCACCAAATGCACCTCGATATTCCTGTTTAACAGGTAAGACATAACGGTCGTTTCGAATCGTCACAATTGCATCAGAGAGCATTTTACTCTTTGACTTTGTTAAGCTATCGAGTCGGTCTCGGATTCTGCTTTCATTTGTACGAATTTTCATTCGGATTTGGCGTAATTTACTTGATGCGCCATCTAAAACATGTCCATTATCATCAATACAACTCTTAATTTCACGTTCAAGATGATTTAAAAGCTCAATTTGACTAACCAATTCGCGAATAATTGGTATCGCGACTTCTTCGTCATCAATATTTTCAACAAAATTTCTTAATTGTTTACCCCCATAAATTGTTTCAGCTATTTGCAAACATTCTTGTGCATTCAAAACGCCGCCAATTTCAACCCGTTTTAGGCTTGGTTTAATATCAGTAATCCCACCAAATGGTACGTCACCATAAAGTCTAATTACTTGACCTGCTTGATCTGTCTCTGATTGGAGCAGTTCAACTTTTGTTAGCTCTGTCTCAGGTTTTAGTTGACGTGCACGCTCTTTTCCGAGTGAAGTTGCCGCGTGTTCAACTAATTGCTCTATCACCTTATCAAAATCTAATATTTGATAAATCCGTTTATTCATCTTATCACCTAGTTTTCTTTTTTGTTAAAAAAGTTCTGAAGTTCATCAATAGACCACGTGTTCACAACTGTTTCAGGCTTTAGCCAACCACGTCTAGCTACCTTGATGCCTTCTGTCATATAGTTTAATGTTTTCTTATTATGTGCATCTGTATTAATTGCAATCGGCACACCTTTTTCTTGTGCTTTATTCACCCATTCTGCTGATAAATCAAAACGTTTCGGGTTTGCATTTAATTCTAAAATTGTATGAGTCTTTTTCGCATAATCAATTAATTCATCAAGATTGACAGCATATCCCTCACGTGTACCAATTAATCTCCCTGATGGATGGGCAATCATTTTTACATAAGGGTTATCCATCGCTGCTTTTAGTCGTTTCATAATTTCTGCTTCAGATTGATTAAAGCTTGAGTGAATCGCGCCAATTACAAAATCGAGCTCTTGTAAAAGTTGGTCATCAAAATCAAGCTCACCATTTGGCAAGACATCCATTTCGACACCGGCTAATATGGTAATGTCAGGGTATAGCGCTCGTAAACGTTCGATTTCCTCTCGTTGTTTACGTAATCGGTCCTCATTTAATCCATTTGCGACACGTAAAAATTTTGAGTGGTCGGTAATCGCCATATATTGATAGCCTTTATCAAGGCAAAATTTAACCATTTCCTCAACGGAGTGAGCGCCATCACTCCAAGTCGTATGCATGTGTAAATCACCACGAATTTGGTCTTCAGAAACTAATGAGACTTCCTCAGTAAATGCTTCTAGTTCCCCTTTAGCCTCTCGTAATTCAGGTGGAATATAATTTAAACCAAAATGCTTGAAAAAGTCTGCTTCCGATTCAAATGTCGTGACTTTTCCAGTTGATAAATCCTCAACACCATACTCACTAATTTTCTCACCTTGTTCTTTAGCTCTTTGACGCATGGCAACATTATGGTCTTTCGAGCCTGTAAAATGATGTAGTGTTGTTGCAAATTGATCAGCAGTCACTAATCTAAAGTCAACAGCTACATCATATTGATCTGCAAGAGTTACTGAGACTTTCGTATCGCCTTGTGAAATCACTTGTTTGATTGCTTCCATATTTAATAGTGATGCTTTCACACTCTCTGGTTGATCCGTTGCAATGATAAAATCAAGGTCTTTAATCGTTTCACGCATTCTTCTTATACTTCCTGCGATTGAAAATTTCTCTACTTCTTTAATTGTTTCAAGATAGTTTTCAATTTTTCTAGCTAACGAGAGCATATAGTCAATTGGTAATCGTTCAGGACGTGTGCCTGATTCTTTAATCGCTTGCAAAATATTTGCTTCAGTCTTTTTACCAAAGCCTTTTAATGAAGATACTTCTCCTGCCTCACAGGCCTTTAATAGACTCGCTTGATCTGTAATATTAAGTTCTTGATAGAGTCGAGCTAACTTCTTACCGCCTAATCCTGGTAGTCTTAACAATGGAATTAATCCGCTTGGCACTTCTGCTTTGAGCTCTGAAAGTAAGCTAGATTGCCCTGACTCAATAAATTCATTAATCAGCTCTTGAGTCCCTTTACCAATTCCCTTAATTTGAGAAAAATCTTCAATTTCACTTAATGAGCGTTCATCTAATTCAAGCGCTTGAGCTGCTTTTCGATAAGCAGAGATTCGAAATGGATTTTCACCTTTTAACTCTAAATAGAGTGCAATTTCCTCTAATAATTTGATCAAATCTTTTTTATTTAATGGATTCATCTTCAGTCCTCCAATATTTTTACAAGAAAAACCCTTGTACGTGTTAGGTCAAGGGTTAACTGTTAATGATATGTTCAAACCATAATGTTTTGATCTGTTCTGAAAAAACAGGTGTTTGTTCAATCATAAATCGTGCCATACTTGAGTTTTCTAATAAATTTTGAATCATCGTAAGTGGTAATAGCGATGCAACGTAAATAACGATAAATAATATTAAATATTGTTCGATAAAACCGAATAATGCACCAAGTCCACTATTAACGATGTTTAACACAGGTAATTCTGCGACGAAGTCTAACATTGAGCTGATGATGCTCATTGCTACTTTTGCAATAAAGAATAACATAGCAAATGAGATCATATTGTAGTATGCATTTTCAAGTGATAATGATTCACTAAAGAAGGCCCAATCTTCTGCCAAGATCCTTGGATAAGGAATGAGCATTTCTAAATGACCAGCTAAATTGTCGTAGAATTTTGCTGCGATAAAGAAGGCAATAAAAAAGCCTGTAAAATGAAATAATTGTAAGATAAGACCACGTTTTAAGCCACGAAAAACACCTAAAACGAGTAATCCAAGTAAAATTAAATCTAACATGAGTCTAATGTTCCTCTTTCTCTTCTATTTTTTTTAGGAGTTCTTCATAATCTGCTTGTAGCTTAAGATAATCATGCATCGTATTTACTGCTGTTAAAACTGCTAATCGAGTCGTATCTAGACTTTTATTAGCTTGATAAATCTCTTTCATCTTATCATCAACCATACTTGCGACTAGACGGACGTGATGTTTGTCTGCGTCGCCAACGATCGTATAAGTGCGGCCATAGATTTCAACAATTGTTCGTGTTTTTTGTACATGGGACACACTAATTCCCCCTTTTATTCACTCTACACATTATCTTAACATGAACAGCTTATTTATGGAACTATTCTATTAACGGTTTATTTGTTATAATAGACAAAATATTCATTTTCGAGGTGAGCCTATGGGGCATGTTGTAAAAATAGTTTCCGAACAAACAATAAATAAGATGAAAGAGTTTTACCAATCTTCACTTAAACAAACACCACCGCACGCTCTTTTTTCAGCTAAAGTTAATCAAACAACGATTACTGCATATAAATCTGGAAAAGTCCTTTTTCAAGGCGTAAATTCTGAACAGGAAGCTAGCCGCTGGGATGGTAAAGAAGCGACTAAGAAGAATTCCAATTCAGTAGCAGCACAATCACATCATTACAGCCCCAGTCCGAGCTTATTTACACAATCAATTATCGGCTCTGACGAAGCTGGAACGGGTGATTATTTTGGACCGATTACAGTTGTCGCGGCCTATGTCAGAAGTGATCAAATTGAGCTACTGCGCGAGCTTGGTGTACGTGACTCAAAAAATTTAACCGACCAAAGTATTGAGAAAATAGCTCAAGATATATTACTTTGTGAGATTCCTTACTCTTCAATGGTATTACCAAATCCAAAGTATAACCAATTACAAGCACGTGGTTGGACCCAAGGTAAAATGAAAACGATGATGCATGATGCGGTAATCAATTCATTATTAAAAAAGATTTCTCCAACTAAACCTGATGGAATTTTAATCGATCAATTCTCAGAGCCAGGCGTTTATATCAATCATTTGAAGAAAGAAAATAAGCAATTACCAGAATCAACTTACTTTATAACGAAAGCAGAGAGTCATTCAATTGCAGTAGCAGCCGCTTCAATCCTAGCACGTGCTAGATTTGTTCAAGAGATGGATCGTTTAAGTAAAAATGTTGGTTTCACTTTACCTAAAGGCGCATCAGCAAAAGTCGATCAAGCCGCCAGTTATATTATTCGTGATAAAGGTGAAGCATTTTTACAAAATGTCGCCAAAGTTCATTTTGCCAATACGAACAAAGCAACAGCTTATTTAAAATAAGACTGTTGCTTTTTATTTTTAGTGAGTGATATATTGGGAAATTCTGATGAGAGGAAATTTTAATTAAGACGCTCGGGCTTAATGTCGAGAATATTTGCTAATTATTAGTACGTTGATCTGGTTGTTAATCCCTTCAATTCGACCGTTGTTGTATGTGTGAATAAAACTGTTCTGATTATATGATAAATGCTTACTTAAAATAAAAATAACGTTAGTAAGTTTTCAAACTCACCAACGTTATATATTGTACAACCGATAAAATGCGTGGCGATGACAGTTAACATCTGTTCTGTCAAAACCACGCATTTTAATAATTTATTATGCTCTTAATTCTGCATCGTGTTTAGCTTTAACTTGTTCTACAATTACTTCATACGAAGCTTCAACTTCTTCATCTTTAAGCGTTCGCTCAGGGTTGAAGAATAGTAGGCTAAATGCAATTGATTTTTTACCTGTTTCTAGATTTTCACCTTGATAAACATCAAAGACATGAACATTCTGAAGCCACTCTCCACCTGCTTCTGTAATCGTTGCTTCTAATTCAGCTGCTGTAACTGACTCATTAACAACTAATGCAATGTCACGCTTAATTGATGGATAACGTGGGATTTTATTAAACGTTGGTTCATCATTATGAATTGAGAATAGATAGTCTAAGTCAAGATCAAACACATACGTCTCTTTTAGATCAAAATCTTTCTCTACAACTGGGTGTACTTGCCCAATAAATCCAACTGCTACATCACCAACAAAAATTTGAGCCGTACGACCTGGATGCATTTCATTAATTACAGCTTGTTTGTATGTTGCTGTAATGTTCAAACGTGCAAATAGCTCATCCAGTATTCCTTTTAATACGTAAAAGTCAACTACTTTTGTTTCTTGTTGCCATTCATGTGTGAGCCATTTTCCTGTAATCGCTCCACTTAAGCGCAGTTTTTCTTCAGGCTGTAATGTCACTTTTTCTTCTTTTCCGATAAAGATTTTACCAATTTCATAGTAGCCTAAGTTTTGTTGTTTTCTAGCTACGTTATATGATAAAACGTGCAGCATTTCTGGAAGTAAGCTTTGTCTTAATGTACTATGTTCTTCTGTCATTGGTCTTGATAAACGAACAGCACTTTTAGCAATTGCTGCAACCTCTGGGCTAACTAACATTTTCGCACGTTCATCTGTCGTTAACGAATATGTGATTGCCTCCATTAAGCCAGCACCTTCCATGAATCGTTTTACATAACGCTTCAATTGCTGGTTCTTCGTTAACTTTCCTGCCTGTTGGCCACCTTCAGGTAATGTGTATGGTAGATGATCATAGCCATACATTCTAGCAACCTCTTCAACGATATCTTCAAAGATGCTAATATCTTGACGACGTGTTGGAATCGTAATATCAAACGTGTCACCGTTTTGAACATATTCGAAGCGTAACTTATCAAAGATAGCCGCAATCTCGCTTGCTTGAATGTCTGTTCCTAAGCGATTATTGATGCGATCAACTGTTACTGTGATCTGCTTTTCTGAACGATCTAGTTCATCAAATTCACTAACTCCACTGAGCACCGTTCCATTTGCATATTCAGCTAACAAGCGCGCTGCTCTAAGTCCTGCTTTTCTCACACGATTTGGATCTACTCCTTTTTCAAAACGTGCGCTTGATTCGCTTCTTAATTGATGATCTCTCGAGCTGATACGAACTCGCTTCGGATCAAAGTAAGCCGCTTCCAGTAAGACAGTTGTTGTTTCATCAGTCACCTCTGAATCTGCTCCACCCATAACACCAGCGATTGCTGTTGGTTCAGATCCGTTTGTAATGACTAAATGCTCAGTTGTTAACTTTCGTTCAACACCATCAAGCGTAACAATTTTTTCTTGATCAGTTGCTCGACGAATAACAACCTCATTTGATCCAAATTTATCAAAGTCAAATGCGTGTAATGGTTGACCATATTCGAGTAATACGTAGTTTGTAATATCGACAACGTTATTAATCGGACGAATTCCAGCTGCCATGAGATAATTTTGCATCCAGCTTGGTGCAGGACCTACTTTAATATCTTTAATAATAAACGCACCGTAGTATGGATTATCCTCTTTTGCTTCTACTTTAACGGTCACGTGATCTGTTGCTTTTTCGTCAATTGTTTCAACCTCTTCTTCTGGAAGGCGAACTTCACGATCAAGGATTGCTGCTACTTCATAAGCAACACCGATCATACTTAACGCATCTGCACGGTTTGGTGTTAAATCAAATTCAAGAATTGCATCATCTAAGTTTAGATAATCAGTAACTTCCGCACCAATTTCAGCATCTTCATTAAATACATAGATGCCGTCTTCAATTTCTTTTGGCAGGTAGTCTTCTTTGATACCTAATTCTTGAAGTGAACAAATCATTCCATGTGATTCTACACCACGTAATTTGGCTTTTTTAATTTTAAAGTTACCTGGAAGTACCGCTCCTGGTTTAGCAACTGCAACTTTCTGTCCTTGTGCTACATTCGGTGCTCCACAGATAATTTGTAATGTCTCTTCTCCTACATCTACTTGGCATAGTCTTAATTTATCAGCATTTGGATGTTGCTCACAAGAGAGCACATGACCAACAACTACATTCGTGCTTTTCTCTGCAACATAAGCAACACCATCAACTTCAATTCCTGCTTTTGTAATCAGACTTGCTAATTCATCTGGTGTATAACCATCTAGATCTACATATTTTTTCAACCAATTTAAAGATACTTGCATCTTAATCCTCCTCGTTTAAGCTTGATGATATTGCTCTAAAAAGCGACGATCATTTGTATAGAAATGGCGAATATCATCAACACCATATTTCAACATCGCAATTCGATCCGGTCCCATTCCAAACGCAAAGCCACTGTATACCTCTGGATCGTAGCCAGCCATTTCTAATACTTTTGGATGGACCATACCGCCACCTAATATTTCAATCCAGCCTGTCTGCTTACATACAGAACAGCCTTCTCCCTGACAAACTTTACAAGAGATATCCATCTCAACAGACGGTTCTGTAAATGGGAAGAAACTTGGGCGTAAGCGAATTTCTCGTTCTGGTCCAAAGAATTGCTTAGCAAATTGGTTAAGAACACCTTTGAGATCACTCATTCGAACATTCTTATCAACGTAAAGACCTTCAATTTGCGTAAATTGGTGTGAGTGTGTCGCATCATCTGAGTCACGTCGATAAACTTTTCCTGGACAAATCATTTTAACTGGCTTACTTCCTTTATATTCGCCCATTGTACGTGCTTGAACAGGTGAGGTATGTGTACGCATCAACAATTCCTCAGTAATATAAAATGAATCTTGCATATCTCGAGCTGGGTGATCTTTAGGAATATTTAATGCTTCAAAATTATAATAATCCGTCTCAACCTCTGGTCCTTCTCTGACTTCAAAGCCCATTCCAATAAAGAGGTCTTCAATCTCTTCAATTAATTGTGTTAGTAAGTGCGGGCCTCCAACTTGAACAGGACGACCTGGTAAGGTAACATCGATTGTTTCCGTTTTTAATCGCTCATTTAATGCAGCCTCTTCTAAAGTAGCCTTTTCCTTCTCAATCGCATCAGCAATTGCACCTCGTACCTTATTAGCAAGCTCACCGATTACTGGGCGATCTTCTGGTGATAATTTACCCATCCCTCTTAGCACTTCTGTGATTGGACCTTTTTTTCCTAAGTAAGCGACACGAACTTTTTCTAAATCAGCTAAAGATGTTGCTTGTTCTATCTGTTCGAGCGCTTCAGTTTGCAGTGCTGTTAATTTCTCTTTCATTAAGACAACCTCCTTGAATTAAATAAAAAATTTATGAACTGGTTCCACTTTTTTAATAAAAATAAAAAACCTCAATCCCAAAAAAAGGGACGAGGTTTGTAAATTTCGCGGTACCACCCTAGTTGGCAAGTTAAATTGCCCACTTGATTGTTGTTAACGGACATAATCCGGAACGTTCTTTACTTGATTGATCTATCAAGGTCCCGAACGTCAGCTCCAGAGTGAAAGTTCAGCTTTTTATCAATGTGCTTGCTTCCAGTCGCGGCAAGGCATCCCTGTTTCATTGATCAGTAAAAAGCTTACTGCCTCTTTCATTGCTTTTCATATATGCATATCATTATAGAAAAGTTCGGATGATTTTGCAACTTTTTTTAAAAATTAGACAATATTCTAAGTTTCGAGATCTCTAATAAAAAGAATAAAATCTAAATTCTATCTAAAACTATTGGCGATAACTATAAAAAGGAGCAACTCATATGACTCAAATACAAAGATTTGAACTCAGGCAGATCAATCAAGCTAGTGATGAGTATGAAATTCTACTTTACTTAGATCAGCCAAGCTACGAGTTTGCCAATGAGTTTATCTCATCAGCAGAAAATCAAGAAGATCTTATTACGCAAGCGAAAAAGATTATTAAAGAGAAATATCCAAATATAAAGGTATCAATGATGAAAGTGATCATTGGTGGTATTGCCTTGACCTCTATTCCTTTAATGAATCTTACTAACCATTCCGTTTCTGCAGCGTCAGCACCTAAAACAAGTCAACAAATCCAGAACGACTCGATTCATTATCAAGTGAAATCTGGGGACACACTTTGGAAGATTGCAAATAGATTTGGTTCGACGATTGCTAACATCAGGCAGGCTAATCAATTAAAATCAGATCTGATTAAAGTTAATCAAAGTTTAATTATTCCAAAAGCATACCACACCGTTCAGACGGGTGATTATTTATCGGTACTTGCGAAGCGCTATGGTGTCACGGTTGATTCGATAAAAGAAGCTAACAATTTATCTAGTGATTTAGTTCGCCTTGGCCAAAAACTAATTATTCCTACATTAGTTAACGATACAGCTGCTCCAGCGCAGACTGAACAAATTCAACAACCTGAGCAAGCGGAACAAACTGAACAAAAGGCAACAACTTATACCGTCGTATCAGGCGACAGTTTATTTTTAATTGCGCAAAAATTTGGCACGACGATTGATGCGATCAAAAGTGCCAATAAATTAGATTCTGTCGTACTGCAAATTGGACAGAAGTTAACCATCCCTGGCGCTCAACAACAAAGTCAAGAAATCAATCAAGAACAAACGAGACCAAGTCGTTATACTGTAAAAGCTGGCGATACACTTTCTGCAATTGCAAAGCGGTTTAATGTTACAGTCAGCGCTCTTAAATCAAACAATAACTTAAATTCAGATTTAATCCGAGTCGGTCAAGTATTAATCATTTTAGATGAGCAAACCGGAGAAACACAACAGCAAACTGAAGAGAAAAAAGTAACATATACAACACATACAGTCGTTTCTGGTGATAACATCTGGAATTTAAGTATCCAATATGGTATCCCACAAAAAGAGCTGTTAGAGGTAAATAATTTAACGACAAGAAGTATGCTATCCATTGGCCAACAATTGAAGGTACCGGTTCACCATATTCCCGTCAAATCTGTTGTTAGTGAAAAGCATGGTGAATATTTAGATTGGTGGACTGAGGCTCAATATCTCTTTACAATCGGAAAAACCGCAAAAGTAACTGATATTGAAACAGGAAAAAGCTTTAATATTACAAGGACGATTGGGGCAAATCATGCAGATGCTGAAACGAATACCGTCGCGGATACAAACGTAGCTAAATCAATTTGGGGCGGATTTTCGTGGAAAACACGAGCGATTATTCTTGAGGTTGATGGCAGACAACTAGCTGCCAGTATGAGTTTTATGCCTCATGATGTCGAGTATATTTCTAACAATGGCATCTCTGGACACTTTGATGTTTATTTTGGCAATAGTACTCGACACGTTGATGGTAGACCTGATCCATTACATCAAGCACAGGTCGAAAAAGCTGCTGGAATTAGATAATACAAAAGCTCCCATGCTAAGGAGCTTATTTTTTAATTCAGTTGCATTTGATACATCATAATTGCTGCTGCAATACTAACATTAAGTGATTCTGCCTTACCGTAGATTGGAATGTGCACAAGCTGATCAGCTTTTTCAATGAATGTCTGATTAACACCTGATCCTTCATTCCCAACAATTAATCCAGCTTGTTTTGGCCATTCAATTGTTTGAACAGGTACAGCTCTCTCTAATGTCGATGCAAAAACAGTCACACCGTCTGCTTGTAGGTTAAAAATAGCAGCTTCAAGTGACGATTCAATAATTGGAATGTGGAAAATTGAGCCTTGTGATGCTCGAATAACTTTATCATTATATAAATCAACAGTTCCATCTCCTAGAATGATTGCATCAAATCCAGCTGCATCTGCTGTTCGAATCATTGTCCCTAAATTCCCTGGATCTTGAACAGCATCAAGTAATAAGAGTCTATTTTTCTCATAATCATGTGTTGATTTAATTTTAACAATTGCTAAAATCCCTTGTGGCGATTTTGTTTGTGCTAAGTGAGCAAATACATGATCACTGACGGTTTCAACTTGGTAATTTGTTAAATCAATGCTCGGTTCAAACGTCGATTCAACGACAATCATCTCAACCTCCCACTCACTCTTTAATGCTTCTTCTACAAGATGCTCGCCTTCGACAATAAAACATCCTTGTTCTTTGCGATATTTTTTCTGTTTTAGTTTTGCCCAATTTTTTATCTGTTGATTTTTTACTGACGTGATCATTTACTTCATCCTTTAATCGTATTCTTTTTCTCTATCATACATAGTTGAATTAAAGTTGGTCAAACTATTTTCAACTGATTATTTCATGTGAGGTGATAAATTATGGATTTGAATTTAAGAAAAGCTATTTTAGCAAATGTGTCTGACAATAGTCAAGATGAGCTAGAGGCAACAATTGTCGATGCCATTCAAAGTGGTGAAGAGAAAATGTTACCTGGTCTTGGTGTACTATTTGAACTCATTTGGAAACAAGCTGATCAAACTAAGAAAAAAGACCTTGTTCAATTACTAGCAACAGGGGTTCAACACGCTGGAGCATAGCTAAACAGATACTAAAGCATGGGAAATAACTAATTCCCGTGCTTTTTTCATGTCATCTACTCATCATAGGATTACGTCGTTTTTTTATTAAACATGATATGTAAGCAAATTATTTGGATGTCGAGATAAATTCACCTATAATGGAAATAATTGATGTTGCTTATTGTCAATACTTGTCTTAAAATGATATTTAATAGTACTTGTGACAAGGAGTGTTATGATGAACATTCGAATGCTTCAGAGTTTAATTGAAAGTCAAACGATTCATCAATTTTTACCTGTTAATCAAACGCGCAGTGGACTTTCATTTAATCATTTATTTTCTCAAACTTTAAATCAGCCAACACATATATCAGCACAATCGGCGATGTCTATACGTGAAATACTTCATGGTCGTCCGTCGATCTTGGCTCAAACTTCTTCTATTACAACACCAGTTGAAGCAAACCTTTCTAAGGATTTAAATACAATTATTAAGGAAGCAGCACAAACATATCAGATTGATGAGAAGTTGATCCGTTCTGTGATTAAAGCAGAATCAAACTTTAATCAATTTGCTGTGAGTCGTGCTGGCGCTCAAGGTTATATGCAGTTGATGCCAGCGACTGCAAGAGGATTAGGTGTAACGAACTCATTTGATGCGCGACAAAATATCTTTGGCGGAACAAAATACTTAAGACAAATGTTAAATCGATATAATGGTAATACTAGCTTAGCTCTGGCTGCTTATAACGCGGGTCCAGGTAATGTGGACAAGTATAATGGCATTCCACCTTTTCGTGAGACACAGAATTATGTTAGAAAAGTTATGGAACAATATCGGGGTTAACAATTCAGGCTTGCATATGCTCCATTTAGGGTAGATAGATACAGGATCTATTTACTTTAAATGGAGCATTTTTTCCCTCAAAAAGAACACTATTTAATTAAAAGGAGCGTTGAATTATGAATGAATATTACCTAAAACTACTTCATTTTTTGCAAAATGAAGATAAAGAGAAATCCTTATCTTACTGCATGAACTTACTCAGTGAGAAGAAAGTCACTGTAGTTGAATTGTATGAGCAAATTTTGCGACCAGCATTAAATAATATTATTGCTGAATATTCCGATCAAGATGAATTAATTTGGCGTGAGCATGTGAGAAGTAGCATTGTCAGAACGATTATTGTCGGGAATGAAACGATCGGCTTTATCTTTCAGTTCCATCACCTGCTCCCTGAGTTTACGGTGCTTGAGAATGTCTTAATGCCATATCGAATCAAGCATAATAAAGTGACGAAAGAAGCGCTAGAGTTGGCTGATGAATTAATTGAAACAGTTGGATTAACAAAAGTTAAACATAATAAAGCAACAGATTTGTCTGGTGGCCAACAGCAAAGAGCCGCAATCGCCCGCTCTCTAATTAACCGTCCTAAAATCATTTTAGGTGATGAGCCCACTGGTAACCTTGATACAGAAACAACTAAAATCGTTTTTAATTTATTGAAGAAAATCAACGAAGAGTTTAAGTCAACTTTTATCTTAATCACCCACGATCAAAAGGTTGCTCAGCTCGCTGATCGGATCATTGATATTAAAGACGGAAGAATAAATATGGATATTATGAATTAATTAGTGATTTTTTAACTAATCAATGAAAAACCCTGATAAGAGGCATTCGCAAAAGCCTTTTTAACAGGGTTTTATTTACTAATTAATCAAATGTTATTTTGTGTACTGTATCTTTGTCTAATTGCTTAATAACTTCTACAATTAGTTTCACTGCATTGTCAAAGTCATCTTCATGAATAATGCCAGCATGTGAATGAATATATCTTGTTGCGATACCAATTGATAACGCTGGTACACCATTTGCTGTTAGGTGAATTGAACCACTATCTGTTCCACCTGCAGCAATTGATGCATACTGATATGGAATGTTATTATCATCAGCAGTTTTAATGACAAAATCTCTTAATCCCTTATGCGAAACCATTGATGCATCATAGATGATGATTTGTGGACCTTTACCAATCTTACCATCGGCATCATTTGGCGAAATTCCTGGTGTATCTCCAGCAATTCCTGTATCAACTGCAATTCCAATATCTGGTTCGATCATATTTGTCGAAGTTTTAGCTCCACGTAAACCAACTTCTTCTTGAACAGTTCCTACACCGTAAACAACGTTTGGATGATCTACGTCTTTCAATTGTTTTAGTACTTCAATTGCAATCGCACAACCTACTCGGTTATCCCACGCTTTTGCAAGTAATAGTTTTTCGTTTTTCATTGGTTGGAATTCGAAGTAAGGAACGACAGAGTCACCTGGTCTAACGCCGAATGATTCTGCTTCTTCTTTACTTGTTGCACCAATATCGATGAACATATCTTTAATTTCATATGGCTTTCTACGAGCTTCAGCTGGCATAATATGTGGTGGTTTTGAACCAATCACACCTACAATATCTCCTTTTTGCGTACAAACAGTTACACGTTGAGCGAGCATTACTTGGCTCCACCAACCACCGATTGTTTGGAAATAAAGAAAACCGTTATCGTCAATTCGAGTGACCATCAGTCCGATTTCATCTAAGTGACCAGCAACCATCACTTTAGGGCCATCCTCTTGACCTACTTTTTTAGCAATTAAGCTTCCTAAATGATCTGTAAAAACTTCAGTCGCATAAGGTTCAATATATTTTTTCATAACCTCACGCGCTTCTTTTTCATTACCTGAAATACCTTTAGCTTCAGTTAATTCTTTAAACATTGTTAATTTTTCATTCATTATGTATGACCTCCTCATGATATTATAACGGACTTTTCTGAATATTGACAGTGAAGAGTTTTATGTTTTTTTGCATTGTTATCAACAGCGACCTTGATTTTTTGTAGGTGTGTCTATATTTTTGGGGTATCTTAAATGTTTTTGCATATTTTTAAGCAAAATGTTTAAGATTCTGGCGTTATCTTTGATGTTTGTGACTTTTTTTAGGCAAAACGTTTACGATTAGGGCTTAATCCTTAACGTTTGCGACTTTTTTATAGCTAAACGTTTACGATTAGGGCTTAATCTTTAACGTTTGCGACTTTTTTATGGTAAAACATTAACGATTGGAGCATAATCTGCAACGTTTGCGACTTTTTTATGGTAAAACATTAACGATCAGGCTTAATCTTTAACGTTTAAAACTTTTTTATGACAAAACATTAACGATTAGGTTTAATCTTTAACGTTTAAAACTTTTTTATGGCAAAACATTAACGATTGGAGCATAATCTTTAACGTTTGTTAATTTTTTATGATTAAACATTAACGATTAGGCTTAATCCTTAACGTTTGCGAATTTTTTATGGTAAAACATTAACGATTAGGGCTTAATCTTCATCGTTTGCAACTTTTTATAGACTAAACGTTTACGATTAATGCATAATCTTTAACCTTTTCGAATCTCTTTAGACCTAACTTTAATGATTAGCGCTTTATCTTCAACATTTTCAGCAATTTTTAAACTAAACATTAAAGATAGCCATTATCTGATAAACAAAAAAGACGAGCTGAGCTAGTTTGCTAGTCGTCTTGTGCTAATAAATTTTTCAGAACGATGATTTAGTTCCTGTTTTGCCTGATGAGCCGAATCCGCCTTGATCTCGATCTGTTTTAGATAGATCGCTTGTTTCAACTAGTTCAACTTTAAGGACTGGAGCGATCACCATTTGGGCAATTCTCATATGTTTTTCAATCTTAAACTCTTCTTTACCATGATTGATTAAGATCACTTTGATTTCGCCACGGTAACCTTCGTCGATTGTTCCAGGACTATTTAACACAGTAATTGAGTGTTTTAAAGCTAAGCCGCTTCTAGGTCTAATCTGTGCTTCTGTCCCTTTAGGTAATTCAATTTGTAAGCCTGTTCTTACTAATGCTGATTCTCCTGGGTTAATGATTTGCTCTTCAATAGAAAATAAATCAAGACCAGCATCACCTTCGTTTGCACGATATGGTAATTTTGCATCTTCGTGTATCAAATTAATTAACAATTTATACTCCATCTGTATATCCCTCATTCTTAGTAAATCTATCTGCTGTTTTTTATATAAAATTAAGTAATAAATATGTTACCCGATCATCTCAAAAATTCACGTACGCTAACACGTTCGGTTTTTTTCCGTGAGATAAATAATAATAAAGTCGTTAAGCTGGCCAATAAGATTAACGATACAAGCGGTGAAAAATTAATTACTGATTGACCGATTGTTGTATAAACAACCGACATTGGTATTACCGTATAAAATGATGCACTGACATACGATTGAAAGTCATCGGTCGATTCGTATAGTAAAAATGATAACAAATGATAATGAATAAACGGTATTAATCTTAAGATTGTAATTTGACCGACTGTTAATTGTTTGTCATTTGTTTTTATTTTTGATTTCATTTTCATTAGTCGATTAGTTAGGAAGGGCATTTTTTTCGCCATTGCATAAAAAATAATACTAGATAATAATAACCCAATAATAGATAGGATGATGCCAGGAATGATACCAAATATCATTCCACCTGCGATACAAATTGCAATAACAGGTATGAAAAATATTGATCGAACGCCATGAAGAACAATAAACAATAACGGTGCAATTAATATATGCGTATTACGTAAAAATTCAATATATTGTTCGATTTGGTCCATTTCATTTTGGCCTCCTCTCCCTTTCGGTTATATTTATGAAAAACACTTATCGTTTATGATCAGTTAAAGATTATTATAGCATAATTAAAGTCAATGCTTGAATTAAAATCAATAACGGAATACCTATTTTAAATGATAAGTGTTTTGTTTTATGACGAAAAAGCTTCATGCCAATATATGTACCAACTGAGCCCCCGAGTAAGCTAATGAGCCATATGTTCATTTCAGGGATGCGCCACTGTTTATTTCTCGCCCGTGACTTATCCACCTTCATCATGATTAAACTGCATAGATTGATGATGATAAGCAACATATATATTTTTTTCATTTCAATCCTCATTTTTTCGATCATTTTTTTATAAAAATAAAAGAGTTGTCTCTTAGATAAGAAAACAACTCTTAAGTTTATTATTTCTTTAATGCTGCTTTAGCTTGCTCCGTTAATTGTGTGAATGCAGCTGCATCAGAAACAGCTAGTTCTGCAAGCATCTTACGGTTTACTTCAATACCTGCTAATTTCAAACCGTGCATTAGACGGCTATATGAAATATCGTTTAGACGTGCAGCAGCATTAATACGTGCGATCCATAATTTACGGAAGTCGCGTTTTCTCTGCTTACGGTCACGATATGCGTATTGACCTGATTTCCATACTTGTTGTTTTGCTACTTTAAATAGACTATGTTTTGAACCATAGTAACCTTTAGCTAATTTTAATATACGTTTACGACGCTTGCGTGTAACTGTTCCACCTTTAACACGTGCCATAATAATTCCCTCCTATATATAACCAAAAACCAATCTTCAGTATTATCTTGGTAACATTTGATCAATGCGCTTTTGATCGCCTTTTGAAACGAGCGCATTTTTACGTAGTTTTCTTTTTTGTTTTTGTGATTTATTTGCAAACAAGTGACTTGTATAACCTTGAGCACGTTTTAGCTTTCCAGAAGCAGTTCTTTTAAAACGTTTTTGTGTGCCCTTGTGTGTTTTCATTTTTGGCATAGTTGTTCCTCCTTAAAAACATCAAAATAAAACTTATTTTTCATTTGTTGGTGCAAGCATTAAGAACATGCTGCGACCTTCCATTTTCGGCTTTTGTTCAACAGTCGAAATGTCATTACATGCTTCAGCCATACGCTCTAGCACATCACGTCCAAGATCTTTGTGCGTGATTGCTCGTCCTCTGAATCGGATTGATACTTTAACTTTATCTCCCTTTTCCAAGAACTTGCGTGCATTACGAAGTTTTGTATTAAAGTCATGATCTTCAATACCAGGACTTAAACGAACTTCTTTAATGTTAATAACTTTTTGCTTCTTGCGTGCTTCTCTATCTTTCTTCTGTTGTTCAAAGCGATATTTTCCGTAGTCCATAATGCGACATACAGGTGGCTTAGCGTTTGGTGCAACTAATACAAGATCTAAGTTACGAGTTGCAGCAATCTCTAAAGCCTCTTGACGAGATTTAACACCTAGTTGATCCCCATTTGAATCAATTAAACGAACTTCACGTGCACGAATCCCCTCATTAACGTTCATTTCTTTGCTAATAGCCATCCACCTCCGAGAATATTTAAAACGTGTGATGATTGACAAAAATTTAAAGTGGAGTCATCCGACCATTTAAGTGTAATTCTCTGATAAAATAAGCATATTTACGTCACGGTTTGTTTCATGTCGAAACATGCTATCCTCTCTTATTTGAATAAAATCAAATAAAAAAAGTGTCGATACCAATGCACCCACACTTATCCTGTTTAATCAGAATAACGACTGTTAAATAACCTGGCAACTACTTGATGTGTCGAACAGGCGAGAAGCGGGTGCCTCTACTTGTCAATTGATCATATTTAATTTTCACACTAAATTATCTTAACACTCTATTTAATGATTGTCAAGGTTTTTTAAAGGACGTTCATAAATAAAATAAGAGTATAGACGATAGGAAATTGGAATTAAACTTGCAAAAAACAGAATCGCCAAATGATTAAAAAACACAAGACTAATAATAGCAAGGATAACACACAATACAGTAGTAATATTTGAATAAAGTCCATTAATTGGAACACCTGATAGGATAAAGCCTCGACTACCTTTTAAGTGATCGACAAAACAATCTTCATGGTAAGCGACAACTGGTAAAAATAGCGTCGTTGTCACAAGGTCTTCACCTGATTCTACAACACCATTACACTTTTCACAAATGACTTTAGCGTTTTTCATCAAAATTCCTCCATTTCCAATTAGTTATAGTATAACAAACATAAAACAGAGGGACAACAAATAAACAAAATAGGTTTGAGTCAAGTATTTGTGGGCAACTTTTTTGGTCCGCGTATATTGTAAGCGGTCTCAATGGTTTAGAGGTTTCCTTTGGTAGTGATTTTTTATTTTTTAAAAACCTGATAAGGCCTTTAAAGCCC
>FZPS01000195.1_pt45 | contig 22639 bp, 21 predicted proteins | sample 1817821 | NCBI WGS metagenome assembly FZPS01 (sample SAMEA104158645, study PRJEB21678) | metagenome | place: Germany | collected 2015-04-21 | reverse complement strand
TATATATGGGGTCTTCATACCAAGGACTGTAAAGCTCTTCGGGATAATCGTTCGGCAGAGCTCGGTTTAAAGTAACCATAAAATCGTGGCCTGAAACGGATGTAGGCCATTGTTTTATTTTTGTTAACACGATATCACTTCTTTCTTTTTAAGGGCCATGCATCTTTGGTATACTTCCAAGACTTTTCTTGTCATCTCTTCCACAGTCGGTATTTTATCACCGTCGAAAAGTTGAGTAACCTTTCTTTCCGTTAATAAAACTTTGAGCGCTTCCCTCCAAGATGCCTCGTCTCCGGGTTTCAACAAAGCTTCAGGGTTCAAACATAATTCTCGGACGGGAGGAAGGTTTGATGCCAATACCGGAACACCCATCTGGATTGCCCGCATCAAAGTCATTCCCATCCCCTCCTCTAGGGATGGGAATAAAAAGCATGAACATTTAGCATGCCAATCATCGGTATCATCACGGAAGCCCCAAAATCGGACTTTGTCAGAAAGCCTAAGCCCATCAACCAGGTTTTCAAGCTCTTTCCTCATGGGCCCGTCTCCTACGACGTCTAAAATCCAATTCCCCTTTACATCCGCCAATGCCTTTAAAACAACTTGTAATCCCTTTCTTGGCGTCAACCGTCCTATGAATAGGAACTTAAAGAGGTCTTTTTCCAGGCTTCCCTGCCAGGTCTTTTCAGTAGGCAATAAGCCATTATATATTACGAAAGCATTTTTAGGAAGGTAGGGCACTAAATGATCTTTCACTGAACGGCTTACGCTTATGGTAGCTGACGCTTTTTTTAATGGAGCTAATACACAGGAGTGCTTGAATGTATCATGCGTAGTGGCCACCCAGGGAATGTCTCCCTTACTGCTTGCCCACCGGGCGATCCAAAAGGGAACGCGCGAATGGGCGTGCAGGATATCCCAGCCTTCTTTTTTAGCTCGCCCGGCAATGCGCATGGCGCAAAAAAAAGCCGTGACGGGGTTTTTTGCGTGCACGGGAAGATGCCAAACGCCTACTCTTTCATCAAGGTGACTTTCGAGCTTTCCTCCCTTTGTGACAACGAGCACTTCATGGCCTTTCTTTGCCATCTCATTGGAAAGCCACAAAACGTGGCGCTCCACCCCGCCCTCATGAAACTCCGGCAGGATTTGCATTACTTTCAAAGGTTTGCCCATCGCTTCTACACTTTCTCCTTACAACATATGAAATTTAAAATATTGCTCGCGATCCATTCGGCGGCCCTTTTGGCCTCGCAAAATTCACGATCATGCTTGCCTGGCAGGCAACTTAAGTTAGTTACGTCCCTGACCCAACGGGCAAGCCCGTGCTCACAAAAGTTATCTATGGCACGGGTGAACTTGGGAATACCAAAAAGCTTTTTTGGGGGCAGCACTTTTAGCTTAACGAACAACAGGATCAATGCTTCCAGGACCCTTTTGATACCTTTTTTATGTTCCACGGGAAGCACGCCTGTGCAAAAACCTGCCGTTGCCGCCTCGGATATCATGGAAACTGAGTCTTCCGTGGCTAAAACATGCGTGGCAAGGCCAAATATGCCGTACACCGGATTGTAGGGATCGCGGGAAGCTATGCATAAATACCTGACGCAAGGGTATCTTTTCGATAACGCTTCTAAGGCTTGTTCCGTTTCACGGGATGTGCGCCTCGAAGTGGTAATATAAACGTCCGCTCCCTCTCGAGTTGCAAACTCCAATAGGGGTCTTACATTTTCTTTTACCCATTTGGGGGGTATTTGGTAATTGCCGTCGCTTCCGCCCAAAAGAAGCCCAATTCGGACGCCGGAACGTGGAGGGTAAAGGCCGCTTAATTTTTGGGACTCCTCCTTTATCCTTTCGGGCGTCACGAAATTCGGAGCACCCAAGGTAACCAGAACTTTTTCTGAAGCTTTAGGAAAATCGTGATCCGGCACTATGGCAAAATCAAAGGGCTTTACGCCCAAAGCCGAAGGGGTCATTATCGTGGCGCACTTACCACCACACAAACGGGCCAAGGCAAGGCAATAAGGAGCCGACAAGCTGCCCGCCGATAAAAAAAGCACATTCATGCCAAAAGCACCGAGCTTTTTTGGCGTGCTTGCGGTCGTTACTGCCTTTGATTTTTCCTCGTCAAAGGCCGGTCGATCTGGGCTTGCTTTCAACTCTGAAGCAAAATTGCCCTCGGTCGATCTATTTAAGACCTCTCGCGCCTCCCTTAAAAGGGACTCGCCGTCGGCACAACGTAACCAACGGAATATCCTACGTTTACCTTGACCAGCCAGTCTTTTAGCTGATATCTTCATAATATAAAAGCGCCTAACAAGATAAACCAGCTTTTTAATCCTATTTAGTTTAACGTCTCCAGAACGGCCCGCAAAGCTCAAGTTTTTTATATCGGGCTTGACTTCAAGCTCGTACACTTCACACCCCACAAGGGCGGACAAAAAATGGGCGACGCCTCGGCTCTGGTTTACGTGACCGCGAATCCCGTCGCTTATTATAAAAATAACGCCAATTAGCCCTTTTAATCTTTCTAACTCCGCCATTTAAAGACGCATTCACCTCAACTGCTGCCTGCAAACTGTTTTTTGAATTATTTATTAAGTTTCTCTGAAGATTGTTTCTTTTCTGTCAGGTCCAACGCCCAGGATGATCACAGGTACACCCGTTTGGTCTTCTATGAACTTCACGTAATCGCGCGCACCCTGCGGCAGATCCTCTACGGTCTCTACCTCGCTCATATCTTGAGAAAAACCCTTAAAGGTCTTGTAAACCGGCTTTGCAGCAGACAGAATGTGCGTGTCGACCGGATATTCTTCGGACCTTTTTCCATCGCAATCGTAGGCAACGCAGACTTTAATCTCTTCCAATCCCGAAAGGACATCCAGCTTGGTGATGGCCAGATGGGTCGTACCGTTAATCCTGGCGGCGTATTTAAGGGCCACCAGGTCAAGCCAACCGCACCTCCTGGGACGTCCGGTCGCGGCGCAATACTCGCGTCCCTTTTCCCTCAAATATTGACCTTTTTCTCCCAGGTCCTCCGTAGGAAGAGGCCCTTCGCCAACCCTGGTGCAGTAAGCTTTGGCTACGCCTATGATCCTGTCTATGTTTTTAGGGCCTACACCCGTTCCGGTGCACACTCCCCCGCAAGTGGGGTTTGAGCTGGTGACATAAGGATAGGTCCCGTGATCTATATCCAGCATTGTCCCTTGAGCTCCCTCAAATAAGATGCTTTTGCCTTCATTTAAGGCCTGCGCAACGACCTTCGAGCAGTCGCCGACGTAAAGGGATAATCTATCCTTCCATTCCATGGCTTTATCGTAAAGGGCATCAAAGGAAATCGGCTTTTCGTCGTATATCCTGGTAATTATCTGGTTTTTAAGCCCCAAAATATAATCTAGTTTATCTCGTAGCATTTCCGGGTGCATGAGGTCGCAAACCCTGATGCCCGTCCTGCCGAACTTATCCACGTAACAAGGGCCTATCCCCTGTTCCGTGGTACCTTGGCGTCTTTTGAGCCCTTTGCTTTCTTCAAACTGATCTAAAATTTTATGATAGGGCATGACCACGTGAGCAGAACCGCTCACTATGAGTCTTGCTCTGTCCATACCCTGAGAGGACAATTCATCAAGTTCTTCGAACAGGCGATCGGGGTCAAGTGCCACGCCGTTTCCAACTACGCAGGTCTTTCCGGAATAAAGCATCCCCGAAGGCAGGATGTGAAAGATGTACTTTTTGCCCTCGACGATGACCGTATGTCCAGAGTTTGCACCACCCTGATAACGGACGATCACATCGGATTTTGGCGTTATGGCGTCTGCAACTCGGCCTTTTCCTTCGTCTCCCCACTGCATTCCGACGATAACTTCAGCTTTGCCCTTCATCATGTACATCCACTTCCCCCTCGATAAAAAGCCGCGGTTTTACTCACCTGGAAGCCGACAAAAGACACGCAAGTTCTTCTAGGGTCACAAATTTCACGCCGGCATCGGGACTGGATGCCAACTGGTTTAAAAAAACTAAAGTCGCGGGTCGTACATGACATATAGCGACGATGTACCCTCGTCTTTTGGCAAGCCCTGCGGCTCGCCTAAGCTGAGACCACATGAAATTAACGTCGTCCAAATGATCTATGAAGGCGCCGTTTTCGAGTGCAAGAAGTCCTGCCCTTTTGGCCTCAAACGCTGCCACGGATGAAGCAGCGGTCCTACTGTCCAAAAATATGGATAATCCAGTTTCTTTTAATCCCTCCATCGCAGCGCGCATAACCCTCATGTCCGAGGTCGCAGCAGAACCGCGGTGATTGTTCACACCTATCGCACCCGGAAGCGATTCGATGGCTCTTTTAACGTTTCTTTTTATCTCTTCATCGCCCATGGAAAGGCCCACTAGATAGGCACCGCCATCTTTGTCTCCGAAGGCCTGCATGGGAATATGAACGAGGAAGGGAATCCCCTTTTCTTTAGCAAGATCTGCCGTCTGCCTGCTTGCGCTTTGAAAGGGTATGATGGCCCATGTCAACGGAAGATCTATCCTTGAAAGCTCCTTAGCCCTCGCATAAGAAAACCCTAGGTCATCGACTACTATGGCCACGTAGGGCCCCTTTTCCAAAGCAGGTCTTAAATCGTCAGTCAAATTTAAGTTTGGTTCTCTATTTGAATTTAACTCCCCCTGATCCGAATTCAAGTGCTTCGAATTGCTTGCTTCGTCTTCTGAAATAACCCCGGTACCGGTTTCTCCCTTGGCAAGGACCGTTTCGACTTGAGCCTCGATTGAAACATCTCTCTTTAAAGCACTAAAAATCAAGCCCAGTCCGAGGCCTGTCAGGAACAAAATTATCGCCCATTTATATTTATCACTTAGCCTCTTCATAACACGCCCGCGTCACTTTCATAGTAGTTTAAAAAACAGCTACAACTTGGCTCCTCTACCTACCTGTAGGGCCTATTTGGCCACCTTAGCCGGCACTTTGACCAAGAGGGCTTCAACCTCTTTTGTGGCACGTTTCAACTGTTCATCATCATCCAACTTTCCCGTGTACTTACCTTCGACCACGATATCGGGTTCAACGCCAACACCATCTATCATGACACCCGAAGGCGTGTAGTACTTGGCGATCGTCACAAACAAACCCGAACCGTCGGGAAGCCTGAAAAGCGTCTGAACCGAACCCTTGCCGAAGCTTTTTTCTCCCACCAAGACGGCTCTTTCCCTGTCTTTGAGCGCACCTGCAACGATCTCTGAGGCACTTGCACTTCCTTCATTTATCAAAACGGCCATGGGCCCGTCAAAGGCCGTCCCGGGCTTTGCGGTAAAGATCTCGTTGGCCTTGTCAACCCTACCGCGTATACTCACGATTTCGCCCCCGTCTAAAAAGTAGTCAGCTACGGCAACGGAGGCATCGAGCAAGCCGCCGGGGTTGTTTCGCAAGTCAAGCACCAAACCCCTTGCTTTCGTTTCGCCTGCTACCTTTAAGGCGCTCAACATTTCTTCCGCCGTCTTTTGAGTAAAATGCTTTATCCTGATGTAAGCAATGTCATTCGTCAATCGCTTTTGACTGACCGATTCGATCTTAATGAGCTCCCTTGTTATGTCGAATCGGAGAAGTTCATCGTGACCTTCACGCCTAACCCAAACGGTAACATTCGTCCCAGGCTCCCCGCGCAGCATTTTGACCACGTCATTTATGTTCCAGCCCAACACGACTTCATCGTTGACTTTGACTATTTCATCCATGGGCTCCAAACCCACTTCGTGAGCGGGAGTCCCCTCAATGGGACTTATCACCAAGATCTTACCGTCTCTACTGCCTATGTATATACCAAGCCCGCCGTATTCTCCTTCTATGTCTATTTCTTCTTGTTTTAACTCGTCAGGATCCACAAACCTGCTGTAGGGATCGCCCCAGGCGGCCACCATTCCCTTCATGGCGCCGTAAAAAAGCTCTTCGTCGCTTTTTTGCTCATCGTCATTTACATGATAGGTCTCAAGTATTGACCTTGTCTGCTTCATCATCCACACGTATTGAGCATCGAAGGGCAAAATATCCTTGAGCTGAAACTCACCGCTTGCACGAGCGGCTAAAAGCCCTCCTGCAAGAAGCGCCACGAGGGCAAGCATGCCGAAAATCAGGCGCTTATTTCTTTCGACGAACCCTCTCACCTAAATCACTCGCTTTCCAAGGAAGCTTTCAATCTGGACTGACAAATTTATCAAGCTAAACCAAAGCGTCGATTCATGCATCGAATAAAACTTCTAAAGTCTGCTTGACCTACGCCCCCCTTTTGCTTATTTATCTTGGCAGGTATTTAAGCGGATCGACGGCGTTCGCGTTTATGCGAACCTCAAAGTGCAGATGCGGCCCCGTGGCAACACCGGTATTTCCTACCCGTCCTATTATGCTGCCTTGATTTACCACCTGGCCTTCCCTGACACTTATGGCAGACAAATGGGCGTATACCGTCGTCATGTCTCCACCGTGATCAATTATTACAACCTGTCCGTAACCTTTAAGCCAGCCGGTAAAAAGCACTTCTCCCCTCGCAGCTGCCTTGACAGGGGTCCCGTGAGCGACATCGATATCGATCCCCGTATGAACTGTCTTGGTCTTAAAGACCGGATGCACCCTCGTTCCAAAATTGCTTATTACGGTACCGTTCACGGGCCAGAGAAGCTTACCCTTGGGCGCCGTAAGTACCGGCCTTTGGCTGCTGGATGCGGTTGCTCTTCTTCTTTTTTCGGCAAGAAGGGATTTGATCTTATCCTGAAGCTCCTTTTGCGAGGCCGCAAATTCGGCCACCGCCTTTTCATGCAAACTTTTTTGGCGTCTTATCTCAGAAAGTAATTTTTTTTGCTCATCTTGAGCTTGAAGCAGTTTTTTTCGCTCCGACTCTAAGGTCTTTTTGTTGGCCAAAAGGTCGTTTTTTTGCCTTTGAAGCTCCTCTTTTGACGCCTCAAGGGATCGTTTTCTCTCTCTTACCTCCACTATTAATTCGCCGTCAGCCTTGGCAACTCTGCCAAGCAAATAAGAGATGCTCATAGCTTCCTGCACGTTTCGAGCCGAGAAAAGAAGTTTATATTGGCTAACTGAGCCATACTTGTACAGAGAAACCACCCTATTGCTCAAGGCACTTTTTGCCTTTACAAGGAGCGCTTCTTCTTCTTTGATCTTTTGCGTTAACTCTTTGATCCGAGCGTTTAGCTTCTTTTCCTTCAGTTCCAAGACCTTGACATTTTGCCTTGTCAATTCTTCCTTTTGATTTATCTCCTCAAGTTCTGACAGCAAGCTTTTTTCCTTTTTTCCGTAAGAAGCGGCTTCCTTTTTGTGTTGGGTGATCTTCGTTTGAATGTATTCAAGCCTTTGTTGTTCCCGCTTTATTTGGTTTTCCAAGTCGTCAGCAAAAGAAGGTATCTCCAAGACGAAAAGTCCGGCTAGGATAAAAAAAATAAAAACATGCCACAAACTCAAACCTTTCCGGCTATGAGTCAGTTTTTCGCGAAAATGCTCTGCCTTACTCACGAGCTTCACCTCCCCCATCGGGGTCATCGCGGCTTCAATGATCTGCGGATGTGCTTATGGACGGCCAACCAACTGCATATCCAGCCTAAAGCCACTCCACCTCCCACTAACAGGCAAAAAAGCCAAAGCGTAATCTCCGGTGAATCCAACATGTTAAAAAAGGGAAGTACCCTGGACAAAACCTCGAGAAGTCGTCGATAGGCCCTCACCAAGAAAAATAGGGCCATGAGAGCTCCCATGCCTCCCAATACGACACCTTGCAATAGAAAGGGCAACGATACATAGTTTGGTGTCGCTCCTACCAAAAGCATGACGCCAATTTCCTCGCGCCTGGAATACAAGGCTATCCTTATGGTGTTCATCATGACGACAAGGCTCGTTATGATGGCAACCAAAAATATCGCCATGGCAAATCTGTTTAAAAAGTAAGCCAAAGAGGCCAGACGTTCGGCAACCTCTCCGGCATAAATCACGTCGTCTATCTCCGGAAAGGCATCAATTTCATTGGCCACCAGGTTGAGATTTTCTGCCTTGTCTACTGTTACTATAACACTTGGAGGAAGCGGATTGTCACCTAAAAGCGAAATGATTTGGTCTCCCTGTCCGATTTTTTCGTCAAGCCGTTTTAAAGCTTCTTCGGGCGAGATGTAGCGCACGTTTGTAATTTGAGGCATGTTTTTCAACCTGCCCATGACAGATTCGACTGCATTTTGATCTTTTAGGTAAGCTTCAATCGTGAGGTCGCTTTCGATCTGGAAGGCCAGGGCGGTAACGTTGATGGAAAGCAAAATACTCATTCCCACGGCCAAAAATACGGCCACTATGGTGAGGAGGGTCAAAAAGACGACGGTAAAATGACGCGTAAGCTGCCTTATCGTATCCCTTATGACGTATTTAAAGGTCGCCATAAAGCTGCACCTCTCCCTTGGGTTCGTCTCTAACGATGCGCCCATGGCCTAATTCGATCACCCTCGCCCTAAAGGCATCCACGATATATTGATTATGCGTGGCCATGAGCACCGTCGTGCCGGAAGCGTTTATGGAAAAAAGGATCTCCATTATGGATTCGGCCGTTTCCATGTCCACATTCCCAGTCGGCTCATCGGCGATGAGCAGAGACGGCATGTTGACTATGGCTCTTGCTATCGCGAGTCTTTGCTGCTCTCCCCCAGACATCTGTTCAGGATATAAAAATCGTCTCCTCCACAAGCCCAGCATGGACAACACTGCCTTTACTCTTTCTTGCACTTGCCTTTTAGGCATCCCTATAGATTCCAGGACAAAAGCCACGTTTTCTGCAGCGCTAAGGTGTGATAAGAGTTTGAAGTCCTGGAAAACAACGCCTATTTGTCTTCGAAAGTAAGGAAGTTGTCCCAACCTTAACTTCCTTAAGTTATAATTGCCCACCATTACCTGACCCGACGAAGGAACCAACTCCCTGTTTATCAGGCGAAGGAGCGTGGTTTTGCCTGAGCCGGTATGCCCTATAAAGTATACAAACTCTCCCTTTTTTATGTAAAGATATATGTCTTCCAGGGCAACAATGTCGGGGTCGAAGATCTTGGATACTCCGGCCATCCTTATCTCCATCCGCTCACCGCCTTCTCGTAGTCCAGACCTGAGCGACCGCGCCCACTATCTCACGATATTTAAGGGAATAGTATTCCTGGAGCTCGGCAGGCGTACCGCTTTCGCCAAAGCGGTCTTTCACGGCAACGAATCTCAAGGGCACAGGATAGTTGATGCCTAAACTTTCCGCCACAGCACCGCAAAGTCCACCCATGCCGTTATGCTCTTCTGCAACAACGCAGCAGCCCGTTCTTCTCACCGACGATTGAATCAGCTCCTCAGGCAATGGTTTTACACTGTAGCAATCAATGATTTCTGCTTCGATGCCTTGACGGGCCAGTATATCGGCCGCCCTTAAGGCCTCAAACAACATGATACCACAAGCCACTATGCTGACATCGCTTCCTTCCCTGATTATCCTCCCGCCACCTATATGAAACTCGTCCCAGGGAGAATAAAAAAGAGGAACCTCAGGTCGTCCCAGCCTGATGTAAAGCGGTTTGTCATTCTTGTAAGACGAAACAATCATATTTCGTGCCGACCAGTAATCAGCTGGCACGAATATGTTCATGTTTGGCAGCACTCGCATGAGGGCAAGGTCTTCGAGCATCTGATGTGTGCTGCCGTCTTCTCCCACGGTGATGCCCGCGTGGGTCGCCACAAGTTTCACGTCAAGATTGGGCATGGCCACACAGCACCTTATCTGATCATAAGCCCTACCGATCAAAAAAGAAGAAAAAGCCACAGCGTAGGGCTTTTTACCGGCCAAGGCCATGCCGGAGGCGACTTCGACCATGTTTTGTTCTGCTATACCTACGTTATAGTATCTGTCCGGAAATTCATCCGCGAAGGCTTTGACGTAGGTTGAAGAAGCAACATCAGCATCAATCACGATGATATTTTCATTTAATCTCCCAAGCTCCGTCAAGCCGTCCCCCAAAGCTTCGCGCGTGCTCCTTTTTTCCATCGTCATCGCTCTTCCTCGCTCAAGGCTGCCGACTCCTTGCTGAGTTCGTCCAACAACAAAGTTACCTGGTTCCGCGATAAACTTGCCTTTACAGGCATCTCGCCGTTTTCGGCCAAAGTTATTCCCCTGCCCCATTTAGTGTGCGCTATTATGGCCTTAGGAAAGCCCTTTTCCTGAGCAGCTTTGGCGAACGTCTCGCATATGGAAGGAAAATCATGACCGCAGGTCTCAAGACAAAACAGGCCAAAGGCCTCGAACTTTTCCTTCAAAGGTTCCAAGGCCTTTATCGTTTCGGTCTCCCCTTCCATCTGCAGGCCGTTGCGATCAACGATGACATAGAGGTTGTCCAGCTTCCAATGAGAAGCCGTCATCAATGCCTCCCAACAAGAGCCTTCCTGAAGCTCGCCGTCTCCCACCAGACAAAAAACCCTGCTTTCGGGAAAGTCAGTTTTTAACGCCATGGCCATCCCGCAAGATATGCCAATGCCCATGCCAAGAGATCCTGAAGGAGCATCTATGCCTAGGGCATTTGTGTAAAGCGGGTGTCCTTGAAGCAAGGATCCGAGCTTTCTGTAGTTCCAAAGTTCTTGTCTCTCAAAATATCCCCTGCGGGCCAAAACTGCGTAAAGGCTCGGACAGGCATGCCCTTTACTCAATACGAACCTATCCCTTTCTTGCCACCCCGGCAGTTGGGGGTTTACCCTCATGAGATGAAAATAAAGGTAGACGATTATATCCACGCAGGAAAAAGCGGACCCGAGGTGGCCGGAATCAGCCATGGATATCATGCGCAATACGTCTTTTCTTACCTCTACGGCTATACGGCGCAATTTTAGTTCAAGCTCACGCTGCAAAATTTCTCATCTCCCAATGTCGTCCTTAATGCGAGAAAAAAAGCCTCTTGCAAAGTCTTTCTCGCAGTAGCTATTTCTTCGGGCTTAGCCTTTCTAATTCCCGTGATCTTACGATCTAAATCTCCCTCGCCCTCCCACAAAGGTATATTCCACTTCGAGGCAAAAGACCTCACTTTTGGGTCATAAGGGACGGCGATGACAGGAACCTGATTCATCAAAGCCAATATACAAAAATGAAGGCGCATGCCGACCGCTGCCGTCGCTCCTTCAAAGGCAAGTATCGCGTCTTTTAGGTCTTTTGGCACGACCACGTCATCGAATTTGACGAAGCTTTCCAGACGCTTTAATTCTAGCAGGTCTTCCTCGGACATGCATATCGCCCTAAGATCGTATTCATGCATCTTAGCAAATAATTCCACATTTTGCACCAGCAATTTGGACATGCCCTTGTCGTCTCGCGTTGGCCTTACGTTAAAGACCAAAGTTTTTTTAAAAACTTCTTTGTCGGGTTTATCGAATTTTAGATAAAATACGGGGTCAGGCGCTATTTTTGAATCAAGCCCCAGGGAAGCCAAAAGTTTTTTTGAAGCTTCGTCCCTTACGAACCTGACGCGACAGCGTCTCAGGGCATCTCTGGCTAGCATCCTTGCCGCTTTCGAATTCAGCGGCCCTACCGACTGCCCAAAGGCCCACGGCACAGCTCCCGCCACTTGAGCCAAGAGCACGACTCCCCAGTAATAAAGAGATGACCTGAGGCTCGTCGAGTCTTGGAAAAGCCCCCCGCCACCCAAAAGAAAGCTTCTACTTTGCCTTAAGGCATTTAAAACCTCGAGGATATTCCATCTGTTAACTGAGGCTACGCCGAAGCGAGACTTCGTTTTTCGAGGATCCGATGAAAGTACACAAATGCGATCTTTTTTTAAACCCGCCTCAAGGGCCATCTCAATCAGGGCAAGACAAATCAGCTCGTCTCCCAAATTGTCGAAACCGTAATATCCACATATGACAAGATCATATTTCCTCGCCACAAAAAAGTAACCTCCTGAAGGCCTTGACCTTTAGGGCCAAGAAAAACGCGACCACGAGTACGAGGCCGAAAAACGATCCTACCCAAAGGCCATTAAAAACTCTCCAGCATATGAAATATATCCTGGTATGGAAATGACAGAAGCTGTTTACGGCGGAGGCAAATGCCAGGGAAGATGCCATCCTGGCCAGCAAACAAAGCTGTGACCCAAATCGCGTAAAAGAGGCTTTGGACTTCGTCATCCCCATGGCAAGCGCGAGCCAAAGAGCAGGATAACCGATAAATATTTCCTTATTTCGCGGCCTTGCCACCAGGTAGCGTTCAAAGGCGTCTCGCAAGGCCACCTCCCATTTTGGCACGAAGGGAACGTTTCCGCTTCTGAGCAAAACTACGGCCGCCGCCAAAACCAGGACGAACAAAATCAATAGCTCTCCCCATATGGGGGGACGCTTTAAAACTTCGCCCACCTTTTCCGGGTAACGTCGCCTTGTCATATCGTGCAGCAATACGAGCAGAGGCGGAAGTGCCAACGTTGCCTTTACGCCGGAGAAGGTCAAAAGACGCATCATGTAAAGGGGGGTACCGAAAAAAGAAGACAAGGCAAACCCCACGGCAAGCACCGTACACATACCCTTTAGCAATCCGTACAAGGGTTTTTTGGCCTCAAGTACTGCAAGAGTAGCAGCAAAAGCCCCAAAGGAGGCAAGAAAAGCTCCCATGATCTTTGCAGCTATGCCAAGATAGTTGGACCCAAGAGCCAGTGCGGCAACGACAAGGGCAATTCCCAGAAGCCATTTCGTAGATACGAAGACCTTTTCTTCCTCCATAGAAGCTAAAAAGATCAAAAGATAAAGGCTCGCTGTCAAAAAAGAAACGACAGCCCACGAATTGCGCACCCACTCAGGATAGGGTTCGCCGAACTTGAAGACGAACCCGTCCCTTTCAAGCAAACTTCTTAAATAGGCTAAATCTTGCTCGAAGCTTTCGATCCAGGGACCTGACGCGACCTCGTAAGGGCGCAAGAGCAACACCCTGACCGACCTCTCCCTGGCAGCCCTTGCGAATCGCTCGACCAACGTTGGTCGAGACAGGTTTCTGGAGACAATTTCCACCGTGGTAACGCTATGCAAGGGAAGAATATTGGGAAAAGACTTCCAAGAAATTTCATTTTCGCCTATCAGGCGAGCAAATTCCGGCTGCAAAAGTACGGCGCCATATTTATTCATCACTTCCATGATGGGAGAAAAATCGGGATAGCCGAAGACCACTGAACCTTGCGGCAAAATACCCCTGAGTCTCCAAAGGGAGGCAAAAAGCAAATCCAAGCTTTTAGCCGCGTCCTCGGAAGAAATCCCAAAGGTGGGAGAAGGCCTGTAAACTAAGGGAACGTTTAAGTGGGAAAGGCGCCTGCAGGCCACCAGGTCCGGTATGACGCCAACCTCCAAAAGCTCTTTCGGCTCCCTGGGCAAGACGTATATGCTGCCTCCGGAAACAGCGTATGTGGCGCAACCCGGAAAGCGGGCTTTTAGATATTTTTCAAAAAACCAGTCGTCATATTCCTTGGGAATGAAGAGGGCTGCGTTATCAGAAAGACTATCGGAACTTCTTTCGGGAAGAAGGCTTCTTAAAGTGCCCCATAAAACGGGGGAATCACCATCTCGCAAATCTGCTCCCGTTAAGTCCTTGAAGGAAACGGCCGTTATTCCGCCATTAAATAAGCGGCTTAACATTTCTTCAAAGTCAACCCCGGACTGACGCGCCATAGCTTCGACATCCGCGTATTCTACTAGCAGGGTCACGTCTTTTTTCATCGACTCTTCCTTGAATCTGACAGCTAATCCCAACACTCCGGTTACAATGGTCAACGCAAGCAAGGGCAAGACAAGTTTTTTTAAAAAAGCTCTCACTCGACACACCTCCACTGGTCTTCGAGAGGCCAACCCATTCGTTCCAGCAATTGGGACAATTTCGCCAAGGGAAGGCCAACCACGTTAAAAAAGCAGCCTTCAATCCTTTCAATAAGAAGAGACCCCGCGCCCTGCACTCCATAGGCGCCGGCTTTGTCCATGCCTTCCCTCGTTTCCGCATAAGCCCAAAGGGCTTTGCGGCTCATGTTTCTAAAGGTTACACGCGTTACCTCGTGATCGGTCAGTAATATGCCTTCCTTCATGACGGCCAGCCCCGTATAAACTTCATGAGTGCGACCGTTCAACTTCAGCAACATCCCATAAGCTTCATCCAAGGACGAAGGCTTGCCAAGGACCTGACCGTCAATGCAAACGACCGTATCGGCACCGATTACGTAAAGGTCTGGATAAAGAGGCGCCGCCGATGAGGCTTTTTTGATCGCCAGGCGCTTTACCGCTTCGGCAGGAGAGGGAAAAACCTCGACATCTTCTTCGACGTCAGGAGATAAAAACAATACGTCCCACCCTAAAAGCTCGGTCAGCAACGCCCTACGCCTGGGGCTATTCGAGGCCAAAACAATTCGCACGTCACGTCTCACCTTCAATGGCTCATCCTTTCGCTTAGAAACATAATATCAAAACATTCCAATCACAAAACCTATGCCCGCCGTAAGAAGACAATAGAGGGAAAAGAACCTCCACCTTCCAAAAATCACTATTTTTTTCATGAAACGAAGCGACGCCAGGCCACAAAAAAAGGCCAAAACGCAAGCATAAAACCAGCCGTCGGGCAAGACCGCCTGTTGCTTTACGACCTTCGTGCCCTCGAGCAAAGTTGCTCCCATTATGGCCGGGAGCGAAAGAAGAAAGGAAAAGCGAAAGGCCTCTTCTCTTTTAGCTCCCGTCATCAAGGTAGCCACGATTGTACTGCCCGATCTTGATATTCCGGGCATAACTGCAAATCCCTGGGCCAGACCGGCAATCAGACCGGTCCAAATATTGATGCTTTTATCGCTCAAAGCAATGCGTCCTGCCCAGTTTAAAAGTGAAGCCGTGACGATGAGGCCGCAAGCAACGGCCCAGGGGACGCCAAAAGCCCTGGAAGCTACGCTTTCAATGGGTAAGGCAACTATAGCGGTGACAAATGTCCCAAGTATCACTGCCCAACCGTACTTCCAACCCGAACTTTCTCTTAAGCTTTTATCGGTCAAGCCAAGGAACCATTCCTTCGATAACTCCAGGATATCACGCAAAAAATATACAAAGATTGACATCATGGTGGCAAAATGGAGAAAAACATCGAAGGCCAGGGGAGGGTCATCAAAGCCGAACAGATTTTGTGCAAGGGCGAGATGACCCGAGCTGCTGACCGGCAAAAACTCCGTAACTCCTTGAAGGGCGCCTAGGAACAAAGTGTGAAAAAAGCTCATCTTGCCAGCTCGCCTTGAGCAATCTTTGAAGCATAACCATTACCCTGAACCTCGTTTACCATAACCAAGATCACCGGCGGAGATAGGGAAAATTTTCGAAGCACTTTTCTCACCGCGCTTTTGACTCGCGAAGCTACGTCATCGTCTTTCTTTCCCGCTTTATTTCCCATCCTGAAGGTTTTGACAGCCTTTTCCACAGCCTCCTCGATGTTGCTGTAAAGCTCGTTGGCATCCAGGCGATGCAAAAAGCCTCTGCTTTCTACAGAAACTGGGGCCACCAGGTTGCCGTAAGGGTCATGTGCAATGGAGATGCACACGACGCCGTCCTCAGCAAGATCCTTTCTTTCGCCAAGAAGCCCTCCCTTCAGATCTCCGTAAGTGCGACCGTCCACTATATATGCCCCTACTGGTACTTTTTTCGAGGTCCTGGCTTGCTTTTTGGTTATGCTTAAAACGTCCCCTTTTTCCAGGATGAATACGTTTCTTGCCGGCATTCCCACTTCTTCTGCCAGCTGCTTATGTCTGACCAGGTGCCTGTATTCCCCATGAAGGGGCACGAAGTAAGTAGGATTGACCAGGCTTAACATCATCTTTAATTCCTCGCGCGAGGCGTGCCCAGATACGTGAACATTTTGTTCTGCCTCGTATATTACCTCGCAACCCTGCCTGAAGAGGTCGTTTATCGTTCTGTGAACAAGCCTTTCATTTCCCGGGACGGGAAGGGCGCTTATGACGACCAGGTCCTTTGAGCCAAGTTTAATGTACTTGTGATTGCCACGGCTCATGAGCACTAAACCCGAAAAGGGCTCGCCCTGACTTCCCGTAGTTATGACAACCAGCTTGTTATGCGGAAAATCCTCGATTTGCGAGGGTTGGACGAAAACGTCATCGTCCACGTCCATATATCCCAGCTCCCTGGCGCGAGCGACGTTTGCCACCATGCTTCTTCCTATGAGCACAACTTTGCGGTTAAACCTCGTGGCCGTTTCTATTACTTGCTGAACCCTGTGCAAGTTGCTTGCAAAGGAGGATATTATGATGCGCTTATTTCTGTAAAGCCTGAAGGTCTGCTCCATGGTCTTTCCGACCATGCGCTCCGAAGGAGTAAACCCGTCACGCTCCACGTTTGTCGAATCGGACAACATCAAAAGCACGCCCTCTTTCCCCAAGGTTGCAAGCAGGGCATAATCCGTTGCCCGCCCGTCAATGGGAGTGGGATCGAGCTTAAAATCTCCCGTGTGCAGCACGACCCCGACAGGCGTATATATTGCATATCCGACACCGTCCGGTATCGAGTGACAGACGGAAAAAGGCCGTACCTTGAAGCACCCGAGTTCTATCTCGTCTCCCGCCACGATTTCGTGGGCTTTGAGCTCGTAGTCTGGCGCTATTTCTTCGAGCTTCCCCTTTATAAGCCCAAGGGTAAGCTTAGTGGCATACACGGGGCAATCCAACTCTGGAAGTATAAAGGGCAAAGCCCCTATGTGGTCATCATGACCGTGAGTTATGATGATTCCTCGGATCTTTTTTTTATTTTCCAAAAGATATGCCGGGTCAGGTATTACAAAATCTATGCCCAGCATCTCCTCATCTGGAAACATCAATCCACAATCGATCACTAACATGTCGTCTCCGTATTCGAGCACGTTCATGTTCTTTCCTATTTCTCCAACACCACCAAGAGGAATGAACCTCAAGGCGGTAGTTCTTCTGCTATTTCGCGAACGCTTCTTGCATTTCGCTGCGTTTCTTTGCACTAACACTTCACCTCCACGTCAAAATGGAGGGGGACCTTTGTCTCCCTCCAAAGCTCACGTAAGTCTACGAATAAGCTTTTAAAACACCTTTCTAATCTGAGTAATCTTTATCATCTTTTTTCCTTCTCCTGCAGGCATCAGGGGCCTTTTCCGGAGTGAACTCGCTCCGTGAATGGTACACTTTGCGCTCGGGCGTGGAATTGTGATCTCTTCGAGAAGAAATTGCCTCAAAGATCAATTCGGCCGTGCCCTCGCTCGCAAAGGCCTTTATGTATTTGGTAGCCCATTCCTCCGTTTCGGCGACAATTTGCTCCTGTATTTCTTCGGGCAACGCCATTATCTGGTCATGGAAGGGCTTGTTCGCCTTCTTGTAATCGCCCGATTTCCTGCTGTAGCCCTGCTCGTCAGCCCAGGCCACGATCTTATTCCACAAATCTATGGGAATGCCTCTTTTTGGGTCCTTGACGTAGGAACCGTCCTTTATCACAGCGTTGCCAGTCTCGGGCTCGATCTCAAGCCCGAAAATTATGTTCTGCCACAAGGTGCCGACGTTTCCCTTGTTTATCCCGTACTTGGGAAACATCGCCGCCTTATCCAAGGGGGTGCCCGATATGCCGTGCTGCGCTATGGAAACCCCGTAACGAGCAATGGCATCGGCAATTTCTTTTGTACGATTCAGGTCAATCCCCTCTATTTGTCCTACCGTTTTGTCATAGGTCCCATGCATGCTCCCGTTGGAAATGGCGAGAAGATCGGGGAAGATGCACCAGGCGTTAAGCCCACCAACGAAGAAGAGCGCCTCTTCAAGGGTGGTCAGATCCCCGGGACCCTTTATTTCACCCACTTCCACTTCCAAGCCCAAGTAGGCGGGAATATGTTGGGCCACATCTCTCGTATACATCAAATTTTCCCAATCGGGATTATGAGAGGCGTCAATTGCCACTGACGTCCAGCCTCGTTCTATTATCTGCCTCAAGTGCGCTATAGCCTTATATACATCAGACATGGATTTTATGGTGTAGTGATCTACATGCAACCCGAAGATCACGCCATGTCCGAGTTCCTTTGAATATTTTACCGCATAATCGGGGACGTTGTCATATGTACAACCGCAATAAGTGGATTCTGACTTGGCAAGTTCTATCAAAACCACCGAGTTGAGCTTCTTCGCGGCCCGAAATACGCCTTTTATCGTCAGGGGATTTCTAGCGTTGGCGGCCAAAACGACGGCACCCTTTTTCCTGGCAGCCTCGATTATATCCCTGCCGCTGACCAGGCCAACGGGTTCATCCCCATATATTGCCTGCACGTTTAGGGGTCTTTTTTTTAGCAGCTCCTTATAGGATAGGCTTTCTACTTTCAACTGAGACACCTCCTGCCGATTTTTCAGACCATGACACAGAATTTAGCATCAAGCTAAAGGTTAAACTTAAGAACAAATAAATTGTAACACGCAAAGCGAAATTAGTCTTAAATATTTTTAAGAAAGCCCTTGCACTGCCGCAAGAGTCATGATAACATAACTTTCGCCGAAAGGCATAGCCCTGGGGGATCGTCTAATCGGCAGGACGCATGACTCTGGATCATGTAGTGGTGGTTCGAGTCCACCTCCCCCAGCCATAAATTTCAAGTTGTGGCCCCATCGTCTAGTGGTCTAGGACTCCGGGTTCTCAGTCCGGCAACAGGGGTTCGAATCCCCTTGGGGCTACCATTTTTTATTGAGGTTTTTCGACCATGGCGAAAAGCTACCTTTCAGTGGGCATAATAGCAATCGTAATAATAATCAGCTTCACCGTGGGGATAGTTGTGGGTTTTTCAGTAAACCTGGGAAACGCCCTTCTCTCCCATCCTGAGAGATATAAACTAATCATCAAAGAAGACGACACGATGATGAAGTTTGACTCCTCCTCGGGCAAGTTATGGATATATGACCCTTCACGACGCGACACCGAAGAGGGCCCGTGGATCCCCGTAGATGAAAATTAGTTACGCAATATGACCTCGCCGTGAGGTTGAAGGACCGTCCCCTTTTGGACTGCTATTTTGCCGCCAAGGATCACGTACTCAATTCCCTTCGGGGAAATAAGCGGATCCTTAAAAGTAGCGCAATCTCTGAGTTTTTTGGGATTAAATATGACCAAGTCAGCTTTATATTCCTCTTTTATATTTCCTCTGTCTTCAAAGAAAGAAGCCTTTGCCGGCAAATAGGTGGCTTTGCGTATTGCTTCAGGCCAAGAGAATCCCTCTCTTAAGAGGATTTTAAAGGCCCTCGGGAAAGTGCCACACACGCGCGGATGGCCCTGGCCATTTTTTAAAACCGCATCGGAAGCTATTATGCAATCAGAATGTTTTAAGGCAGCTTTTACCTCTTCGCCGTCCATCACATGAGCTATGATCAGTGTGTCGGGTTCTTCTTTTCTGAGCTTTATATAAAGTTCTTGCGTTAGCTTTTTTCCTCGGTATTTGCCAGAGGCGACTTGCAAGTATGAAAAGCCCTTCTTCCAGCGCTTTTCAAAGCCCGGGTCAAAGACTGCAGAGCCAATCTGGGTGCAGAAAGCCTTATAGGGGTAGGAATCAAAGGTCACATCGACGTATGCCTTGGCTTCTTCTATCAATTTCAATGCCTCCCGGATGCAGCCAAAGGAAGCCATGCTCGCCAAATGGGATATTTGAACCCTGACGCCGCAATCTTTGGCCAAAGATATGGCCTCTTTTACGCCTTCAAGGGATTTTTCACCATCATACCGCATGTGCATGGATACCCATCTTTTATCATATTGCGCTACTACTTTGGCAAGCTTGCACATCTCCTCGTAGCTCGTACCGGGCACGTACTCAAGCCCCAGGGAAAGGCCGAAACTGCCCTTCGATAACTCCTGCTTTAAAATTTCGACCATGGCCTCTATGGACGAAGCGCTCGCGGGCATATAGTGATTGTTCAGGCCGACTTTTTCCCTTAAAACCTGATGCCCCGTGAAAAACCCCAGCCTGAGGTAGCGAGGCCTTTGAAGCAACTCTTCAGATATTATGGGTCCCACTCCGCAGTTTCCCGCTATGGCCGTCGTAACTCCCTGTAAGAGCAAAGCTTTTTCGACCTCGTTTTCGGCCGAGTTCTCGTTGTGCATGTGGGTATCGATGAAACCGGGCGAAACGTAAAGCCCCTTGGCGTCAATTAAGATTTCGACTTCCTCGATGACATCGCTTCCTACGTAAACTATCTTGCCGTCCGCAACTCCGATGTTAGCCTCATAGATCTCGCATTCTTGCGGGTCAATCACGGAACCATTCATGACAAAAAGGTCTAAACTCATTTTATCCTCCCTGCCTTAAACCCCTTCTCCCTTTTAAGGCACGTCAAAGGGTAAGTTATCGCGCAAAAACAGGGGTTATTTAAAAAATGCCCTTATTCGCGAAGCCCTAAGGCTCCACGTAATTTTATGCGATTTAGGATAAAGCCCTGACAAGCCTGTTTATGCCTTCCCGTAAAATCTTTCTGGGACACCCTATGTTCATTCTGACAAAGCCCGCACCGTCGGGTCCAAAGTTCAAACCATCGTTTAAACCAAGTTTCGCTTTTTCTATCAAAAATTTCATTAACTCATCTTGTGATAATCCAAGTTTTCTAAGATCAAGCCACAGAAGGTAGGTTCCTTCGGGACTTATTACGTCCACACCCGCTTTTTGCAGGGCAGAAACTGCAATATCTCTATTTTCTTCCAGGTACAAAATAAGCTCGTCGAGCCAATCCTTTCCATATCGGTAAGCAACCTCAAGCCCAAGTATACCAAAAAGGTCGCCAGAACCAAAATGAAGCCCCTTTAATATCTTTGAAAGTTTTTCCCTCATTTCCGCATTCGGCACTATGGCGTAAGCATTTTTAAATCCGGCGATGTTAAAGGTCTTGCTGGCGGACATAAAAGTCACCGTGTTCATCAGGGACTCTTCGTCCAGCGAGGCAAGGGGGGTATATTTGTGGCCAGGGTATACGAAATCGCAATGAATGTCGTCGGATAAGATCGGGACTCCCGCTTTGAGGCAGGCCCTTGAAAGGGAGAGCAGATCTTCGGCAGTCCAAACGCGTCCCACCGGGTTATGAGGGTTACACAACAAGAAAGCCTTCGCAGAAGGCAACTGCCTTTCAAGCTCACTGAAATCCATGTGCCATTTTTCGCCAAGCTGCAAACGATTGGGAAGAACCTGCCTGTCAAGCGATTTTATCACCTCAAAAAAGGGAGGGTATACCGGCGGCTGGATCATGACGCTGTCGCCCTGGGAGGTAAAAGCCAAGATAGCGGCAGCTATCCCGGGCATGACGCTTGGCACGTCGACGATCCAATCGCCTTTTATTTCCCAGTCGTACCGCTCGCGAACCCAATTTATTATGGCCTCGTAATAGCTTTCCGTCCTTACGGGATATCCGAAGATCCCGTGTTTAGATCTTTCTACGATAAGCTTTATCACTTCTGGAGGCGAATTGAAGTCCATATCGGCCACCCACATTGGCAGGACATCATCTGTTCCAAAATGCTTTTTTAACCCGTCCCACTTTTCGCTGCACGTTCCCTTGCGATCTATGACCTCATCAAAATCATATTTAGCCATGTAAATGCTCCTTCCGGTGAAGTTGGCCAAGCCCGCTCATACGCTTAATCTACAGGCATGGCATGAAATGTCCCTGAAAAACTTAGCTGTCGACAAAAAGGCTTGAAATGGCGGAGACAATTTTTTTAGCCGAGGCTACGTCCCCTTTAGCCTCTTCGTCCGATATGGCAGGCCAGTCGCCAGGGTGCCCCGCCTCCACGGCCCACTCAGAAAATTTCGCAAGCTCACTGTGATCTAAAGATAGTCCTTCACAGGGACAATGCTCCAATATAAGCTTATAGAGGGCGTTAAGATCGTGGCTCCGCGGAAAAGGAATCCCCTTTGAAATTAAAAAGGCCTTCAAAGCCCTTTCGGCCCCCATGGCAGACAGCCAGCAGGCATGCCGATTAAAGCCCAGCCCCAAAATTCTTTCGGCAACCTCGACGTCATCTTCCGCGCATTCAAGCCAAATACGGGCTTCTTCTACGTAAGGCTTCATATCCTCGTATAACACCTTGCCCTCCTTTAACATAGAGTACAATAAAGTTCCGGGAACGCTGCCCTTGATCGACAGCTCCTCAGGGGTAGCGACGACCACGTCCTTTCCGCAAAGAAAATCGCTCAACGCCACTCGCATCGCCACCGCCATATCCCTTTTATTAACACTGCGAGGAACAACGACCAAAAAATCCACATCGCTGTCCCAAGTCTGCGTACCCCTGGCAAAAGAACCATACAGTATGATTTTAAGAGGGCTAAACTCTTGTTTGAGCACTTCAACTATTGATTGGATCATTTCATCCATGTTCTCGCCTCTAATTTGATGTCCCTCCCTTTTCAGTCTTTTCCTCCGAAACGTCGACCGGCGCAGCTTCCGATACATAGACCATGTGAGTCGGGTAAGCAAATTCTATGCCCCTCTTTTGGAATTCCTCCAAAATCGCCAGGTTGATTTCTTGCTGAACATCCATGTAGAGGGCATAGCTCGAGGATAACACGTAATAAACTACTTCAAAGTTCAGGGAAAATTCGCC
>FZPS01000013.1_pt99 | contig 22652 bp, 22 predicted proteins | sample 1817821 | NCBI WGS metagenome assembly FZPS01 (sample SAMEA104158645, study PRJEB21678) | metagenome | place: Germany | collected 2015-04-21 | reverse complement strand
AGACTCAGGCTTGTAAAAGACGCAGCTTGTAACGGTTTGCTCCACAAGGCAGCGGAAAGCACATCCAAGAAGAGCTGTTCTATAGGCAAACAATACTTATATTTCAACAAGGTTGTGTTGTTTTAAAGCGTTAATTAAAGTTTGTACATCTCTATCGGCTTCCAATCTGCTTATACCATATTTTTCAACCAACAAATCCACCCAACTTTCTGCAGAGAACTCCTTTCCCTGCACAGATTCTATTAAAAAAGCAGCCGATTGGTTAAGCGTTACTACCCGCGTATAATCCAAACCGGACCCGCTTTTTGATACCATCATATACTCGTCTCCTATCTTACGAATAGAAAATTGTTCTTTCAGTTTCATAGTTTGTAGTTAATTATGCAAAATAACACATCTTCTGTAAACAGCCAAAGCTAAGTTCTCAGAACAGAACCAATAAACCGCTCGGCCTCTTCAAGATCCATACCACTTCTTGAGACAAAGGCCTGCAGCCGGATTATTATATCCTGCTGATCCATCACTTCGTGGTCATCTATATATCCCTCTTCATCCAAATACCCCTCTAACTGGGCAATATTATCCCCTCTAAAGCGAGGCACCTCTCCGTCCTTTAAAGCCTGCACCAACTTCTTTGGATCACGCTGCAACTCGTCCATCTTTTCAGACACCTTGTCAATAAAGGCGCCGGATACAGCTCCTGAAACCTTCAGCACCCCCCTGTCTATAGGCCTGACACGTCCCCTTCTATAGAGTTTCTGCAGTTCTTTCAACAGTTCCACTTTTTTGCCCATCTGCTCAACAGCCTCGCCATCAATACCCTGCAACTGGCCTCCGTGTTGATAATAACTCTCCAGCTGAGCCCAACAGCCTATTCCTCTGTTAAGAGCTACATAAAGCATTTCCGGATCCTCAATCACATACCAAAGCGGCAGCTCACCGCTCTCTTGCAATAGCAGATGAAAGGGCCTTACATCAATTGCTTCCCCATACTCTTGGTGGGTCATTCCCTTGGGCAAAGGAACAGCACTTTTCAACTGAAACGCCTCAAGTTCAGGCAACGACACATCGGAAACGTATCGGCTACCGGGATCGCCTTCTAGCTGAATCACTTTGTAGTCTATATCGCTCTTTTCCAGGTAAGCTATCCACTTCTGAACTTCATCAGACTGAGCTGTAAAATAGAACAGCTGCCGTCCCTCCTTACTTATCTTAATCAACGATTCAATAATCGCCCCGGCACGTTCATCATCACTATTGCCTAACAATTCATCTGCAAACAAAGGCAGCTTGATAGATGACTCTGTGCTTTCCACAAAAGCCAATCTCACAGAAAGCAGCAGTTGCAAACGCGTTCCGGCTGAGAGTTCTGTCAGCTCCTGTCCAAGCTTCAGTTTAGTATCGAATGCTCTAAAAGTAGGATTGCCGCTCTCATCCTCATCAACCAGCAGCTCATATCGACCGTTAGTAATTTTGTTAAAAATAATGTTTGCACGATGGAACAACATGGGACGATTTCCCTCCTTCGTCTTCTCCTTCAAATGCTTCAATATCAGATATCCGGTAATTGAGCTTGTGTTTTTTTCCATCAGACTGTTCAACCCATCAAGCGCACGCTCCCTCTCTGCAATGGCATCTTGAAGGCTGTCTCCCAGCTTTTCTTTCTCTACCAATGTCTCTATTCTTGTAATCTCCTCATTAATATCGTCCAAGCCGGCAGCCACCCCTTGATACTCAGTCAATAACGCCTGTGCCTGATCAATCGGCAGCTTCTCTATCTCTTCAATACTGTAATTCGTGTACTCCTCAAGACTTTCTCTATATCTTTTAAATCTGTTTTCAGCATCCCTTACATTGTTCTTCGCCTCATGAAAATCATTCAGCTGATCAACCAATTGCTTTACCTTTCCACTATCTCCTTCTTCCACACCTAAAGTGCGATATATCTGTGAAAGACCCTCTCTACTTTTATTCAACTGGATTTGTAACCTTTCAATCTCCCTCTTGCTATCATCTATATCCCTGACAGATTCCCTACGCTTACCCTCTTCATCTCTCAGCTGTTTCAAGGTAGCACCGGCTGCTATTGGATCGTCTACCCTACCAAAACCAGACTTCTCCAACAATCTGTTCAAATTATTCAGTTGCTCTTCATATTGCTCCTTTACCACCCCACTGTCAGCCTCCAACGCCAACCTTTCACTATTTGCCTCCTGCCACTGACCAACTTTCACAATAAACCAATAGAGGCTTGTGAAATCCTCCTCTTCTTGCGGAAAACCGGGAGCACCCGCTAATCTCTCCTGCCATTGTTCATGTCTGCTTTCTAACGTTTCAGCCTTCTTTTCAAGCTCCTTTAAATCGCTACGAATACGCTTCAAATCATCCCGGGTCTGTTCCATCCGCACCATCTCTTTGTAACTCCTGATCAACTCATCCAACCGAGTAACAACACTATCACTCTCCCATGAAGAGGGCGGTTCAATGTTCAGCTTGCTAAAATACTCCTGATGCCCTTCAAGCCTTCTGTTCATGCGTCCTTTTTTCAAATAGGCATAGACAACAACTATCCCTATCAAAATTGAAAGCGGTACCAGATAGAACCATCCCCATCCCTTAGGATATAGAGCAACAGCTATAGCAGCAACTACTGACAGAGACGAGACGGCTATCCAACCACAATCTACCCTCTTGGCACCTGCCAACTCCTTCAGCCAAAAGCTTAAATACTCAATTCCACTCTGCAAAGTCTGTAAGTCAACATCCTCTTTTACACTACTCTCATGTATATCATCACTTTTAGCAAGTACGTTCTCTCTTGCTAACAAAGCCATCTTTGCGCTAAGATTTTGATGGGTCTCTTGAAGCAACCTGTCCAGATCACTCACATTATCAACAGAAAGACCCCTCCACCCCGTAGGGTCAACAGAATCGTCAAAACCCTTTAAAACACCTTGCTCTTTCTCTTTTAAAGCAGCAATCTTGCGCCCATTCTCTTCCAAGGTGCGTTTTAAAAACTCCAGACTACTAACCCTACCCTCTATTTCATCAAGCGTTTCATTCTTTATTCCTGTCGTAGGAACCCTCAGTTCACTAAGTCTCTTCTCTGCATCCTTTCTCTTATGAACAGCTTGCTCTATTCCATTACCATACTCACTGATTGCTGTCATATAGCTTTGAATCTCCTCATACTCTCTTCCCAACAGCTTCTCCATAGAAGGATCAAACGAATCCTTTTCCTCCTTGCGCAGACTCCAATCAGACTTAGCCTTAAGAAAGTCAATCACCAATTTGTAATAATCTACGGTGCTGTGCGCCTCCTGTGCCTTCTCCCTATCCTCACTCAGCTTTGTCAACCTCTGCTCATCCCTCTTCAAATCTTCATGCCTTCTCCTAACCTCTCTATACTTTTTGACAGCATCACCATACCTGGTAAATTCCCCAATCCCCTTTCCATATATATGTAAACTATACCTCAAACGGTCGCGAGCAGCATCCAAATCATACCCTCCAATGGACTGCTTCACAATTTCCTTGGCAAGGTCGCTCTCCTCCTCATACATCATGCTGTCCAGCGCCAATAGGTAGCGGCTTTTTCCCTCAGATGCAGGGATACCGGCCATATCGGCATCTTTCCTGTTTTTCTGAACAAGCCTTTTACCAAAGTCTCTTTCAATGTTCCAATTTTCTTCACCCAGAACCACTTTAGCCTCCAACCGGTCCTTAGATCCGCCCTCGTTGTACCATATCAACTGCTGAAGTGCTCTTGCAGTAGAACTCTTGCCTGAGGCATTGGGTCCTACAACAAGATTTATATTTTCAGAAAAATCTTCTATCTCTTTCATACCTCTGGGGAATCCCGGAATTTTATGAATAGATAGCGACTTAAATAAATAGGCTTTTTTTCCTCCCATAACAAATCCTTTTTACGTAGCCTTATTGCTGTTTAGCAGTTCTGTTAGTATTTGCCTGCACTCTTTAAGAAGATAGTGTTTGGCCTTTTCCTTACCGGCTGCTGCTTCATCTTTTGTATCAACACCTACCTGAACCTCTCTCATATTGTCTACCTCATCCGCTTGCCTGGCACGTAGGGGGTGATAGACACCGCTTCCAACAATATCGGCATAAGCCGTTTCCCAGTCTGCCAACAAAGCATTCACAAACGTATCATCTTCCCCCTTTTCAAGCGCAACAATCGTCTTAGCCAATAGACCTACAGGAGAGTTGTCCTTAGCCAGCTCATCCATATTTTCCACCCCGGGAGTGACATCAATTGTCAAATTGCGTACCCAGACACAGACCTCGGAAGAGCCCACCCTCTGTTCGTAATCCTCAACCAAATCAACAGTCCAATTCTTCAAATCCGGAATACTAATGTGCTCACCAACAAGTGTGACATCGTACACCAAATAGGATACTCCATCTAGTTCCTGGGGCGGCTTTGATTGCACATCCTCAAACAACTCGGATGTTATAACATCGCGTACATGCTCCTTCTGTTCCCTACCTGTAACATCAATCTCAATCGTTTCATACCTTACCGGCGAGAGAGGAATTATCTTTCTTTCAATCTCTGTTCGCGAATGAATGGTCAATACCACAGCTCCATGTACTCCCTGTTCCTTTGCACTCAAAGCATGAGGCGATCCTGGATAGAAGACGAGCGGTTCTCTCTCAATTAAGATTTGCGGTTTATGAATATGTCCAAGCACCCACACATCTATGCGGGAGTCTCTAAAACTGTCAATGGGAACCGGGGCATAGATGCTCTCTCGCAGCCCTGCATCGCAATGCAGCAGAGCTACTGCAGGTATATTGGGATCTATATTTGTACTGTTGAACAAGGTAAGCGGATCATTGGTAACATGAGCATCAGGAAAGGACCAGCCAACAAACTGAAGCTTTTCCTCTCCTTTTATAAACAAATCACTCTCCCACTCGCCCTTTGCACCAAGAAAACGCACATTGTCATACCTTTGGGGATCTACCAACTGAGGCAACACATCAAAATCGTGATTGCCGGCCACCATATAAAGAACAATACCCGCCTGCTTCAACCTCTCGAATCCCCTCTGAAACGGTCCAATCGCCTCAAAATACCTATTATCTCTATCTACTATATCACCGGATAAAGCCACCACATCTACCCCATGGGCGATAGCATAATCCACTATCCTGCTCCACGTCTCTTTTGTAGCCATTGCAGCATCACTCCTCTTCAAACCGGAGGAACTTTTCCCTATATGAATATCACCGGTGGTTAAGACTTTTATTGACATACGCGTAAACTACTATACGAACACAATGTCCGTGTTCTCTGCTGCCGGATGCTAGAAGACAACTTTTTTCATAATCTAAAGATACATAAATAATCCTTCTTGCCGGTTTAAAGTACAACCCAATTATTGTTTATTAATTCTTCTGTAAATGGCCAGGCCTACACGCCGCAAAAACGGATGCGAAGGCCACAAAAACCGATACGCATTCCAGCGTCTGCTCCCCTGCACTATGTTTCTACCTCGCACCACTTCCGTTACGCGAGCCAACACCTCGGCCCGACTGCACGTTTCGTATATTTTCAAATTACCGTCACCTCGTAACCGCAACTGATCACCTTTCACCTTTACCAACCGATGGATTACGTACCGTCCGTCATCCAGCTGTGTCAGCAACATCTCGCCTTGAGCAAAATCGCGCTCTCCAGGATGTTCCAGCACCAGCACATCTCGGCCATCGCGTATAAAAGGCAACATGCTGTTTCCACGGGCACGAATACGCACCGTATAACCCAAGGTCAACTGTTCGGCAACCTCGTCAAAAAACAATCGATTATCTATTGTCCTCATTTTCATGGATTGTATGTAACAAAGAATGTGTCAACTGCACTGCCTCGCGGTCGGGACGGTTTATCAAACGGTACACAGACACTTTTTCCAAAATGTCGTAAATGAGAGTAACCATGTGCTCCCGGTGTTCCCTGCCCGAACGGAAAACAGCTGCTGATTGCAACAGCACCTTAAATGCCTCCAACGCTCCCAACTTTGCCAGCTTGTTCTCCGGTCCTTGTTGTAAAAGCACAAAAGCTGCCACCTCGGCTTTTTTATTCCTATAACACGGAGTACTTCCACTCCATGGTGCGCCAAACACCCACACGCGCCCATCGTCCGACAAACGCACCAACGGTTCATCGTCGTTCAAAAGCGTACTGCCGGGCACATGCTTCAGCCACAGACTGCTGTGCGTACTTTTGCCTGTACCGCTCGTCCCCAAAAAGACAACAGCCCGCCCGTCTTTTTTAATGACCGAGGCGTGCATCTTCAACGTACGGTGGTATGCTGCCGTCGTGCCAAAGGCTGTCCGCAGCAAGTACGTAAGAAAGTGCTCCTCGTAGGGAGTGGTTAGCGTAAGGTCAGAAAGAACCTTTTTTTTGTTTGCCGAGATTTGAATGCGGTGTTCTGTTCCGCCGGTTTGCTGCTCCTTTCCGCCGAGCGTCATGCTTATGGTGATTTCCCCGTTGTTGTGATAAACAGCAAAAGTGGCATCGTCCACTACAAGTGTTTCATCCGGTTCTTTGCTCGGGAGAGGAATCACCGCATCCCCGGAAAAACAGAACAATGCATTTTTGTATTCTTCCTGTTCTAGTCTAAACGGGCGGAAAGTGGGCAATAAGTCTTCCGTAACCTCTGCGTTGGAAGTCTTAATGATCAAGCAATGTCCGGCAATCCGGTAGTATAATTTCTCAAGCATTAAGAGACAAATATAGCAAATATAAACACCATTTATTAAACTTAAAATCAAGTTTTTAAAGACTTGATAAATTGTCCTATTTTTTATATTTTAGTACCTTTCCAGAACTAAAAACGATTCATATGAAACAGATTATGAAAAAGATAAATATAGCCATAGTATAGGTGCTTACTATCCTACCGGTAGGATGCATTCATGACGGTTTGCCTAACAATAATGAGCAAGGACATACCATAACCATTACAGCACTGCTTACAGAAGAAACACAGACAAGACCCAACACGCGAATTGCTATGGAAGAAAAAGGTTTAGACATAGACCTTTACTGGGAAGACGGTGATAAGATACAATTGGGGATTGTATATACAGATACCCAAGACAGAACTATAAAAACAGTACAAGAAGTAGCTGTTGTTGTAGATACAGAAAACAACAGAAAAGCCACTTTTAATATAGTCATTCCCAATGATGTAAAAGAAAAATTTGACTTATACGGACTGTATGGCGGCAAAGGACTGAACACAGAAGACCCGTCCAGAGCCAACCTTCCGGACACGGAAGATTTCTTTGCCCACGACCTGCATACACTCTACAAAAAAGGAGTAGTCATGCTTTATTTTGAAGCGCTTAACATAGATAAAACCACACCAAAATTTGGAGTGAATTTTCAACACATGGGCTCTTTCTTCAAAATCCTGGTCAAAAACACCGGAAGTGCCACTATCAATAATATTACAGAAGCCATATTAGAACAAGACGGGGTAACCGGTCAGATTGCGGCTTATCCCCTGTCAAACAGGTTTAGCATAAAAGATAAATACTTTCTGACAGGTGGTGCCGAAAGCGCCAAAACCACTCAAATCCGCTTTCCGGCTAATAACGCCTATGTTGTAGAGAACGGTGTCCTGGCTTTCTGGGCATGGTTACCTATGGCAAAAGGAGAAGGCGAAGGTGCCGATTGGCCGGCTCTGCGTCTTTCCATCAGAAACGGTACAGGTTCAGCTACCGTAACTTACACAGATTACAAAGCGGCCAGAAAAGCCACTACAGGCAAAGCCTACCACTTATACGCCACACACAACGGAAGCGCGTTGGCATTTGTAGGGCCGGGCGTTATTGAAATACCGGACGGATCGGTAGATGGTTCGGGTGAAGGAGTGTTGGCAGATACCCGTGACGGAAACTTGTATGCTACAGTCCGGATTGGAACCCAAACATGGATGCAAGAAAACTTGAAGTACCTGCCGGAAATAACCTTACATTCTACTGATGTTTCGCATACAGAAAGCAAGTATTATGTCTATGGTGCTAATGGTCTTGGATTATCCTCTGCTAAAAATTCAGCCAATTACAAGAAATACGGTGTACTTTACAACTGGACGGCTGCTATGAATGGTGCTGCCAGCAGTGCTGCCATTCCCAGTAGCGTACAAGGACCTTGTCCTCCCGGTTGGCATGTACCCAGTAGAGGAGAATGGGACATTTTGGGAGAGTACTTAAGATCAAACAGATATACGTATGACGGCACAGCATATGGTCCTTGGTCAAGAATAGCAAAAGCATTAGCTACAGGAAGACCTGATTGGGCAAATTCTGATGTAGAAGGTGCTCCGGGTAATACCGATTATTCGCATAAAATCAACGCTTCCAAATTTAGTGCATTGCCGGGAGGATATATGGCCAGTAAGAACTTTGACTATCTTACCACGGATGCCTTTTTCTGGTCAACTGAAGAACACAGTACTAATACCAATGCATTCAGACGAAGAATAGAGTATAATAAGCCAGGCGTTAGTACAGATGAAAATGCAAAAACAACAGGCATGTCCGTACGCTGCATAAAAGATTAAGTAATTTTATAGCACTTAAACAAATAAACCATCTCTATATACGCCATACGAGCATCCAACCAGTCCAGCATGCGTTGGAGGTTGGTTTGGGGGTTGGAGCTGGCGGATCTGGGACCCCAGACGGCGTGATCGTCTTGCAGGGCCGGAGCCACAGCCTCGGCGTATTCAACAACGTAGTCCTTTAACAAATCCAATTTTTCTTCTTTGAACCACTGCCAGCGTTCTTTGAAAAGTTGCCGCATGTGCGGGTCGCTCATCAAGCGGCCGAAAAAGCCGGTGCCTAGGTGGTTGGCTTTGTCTCCACCCCAGAACAAAGGCTCCCCGGCATGGGCCGTGTTGTAGTGCATGTACGCTTCTTCAAATCCGTACGCCCAGTCAAAATCCCAGATGATGCCCATACGATACTTCCCTCCGGCCGGCTTGTTTATGTACGTGCTTTTGGGATGGTTAATCTCACCGTTCTTGGTGAGCTCATACACAATCATATAGTTGACAAACGACACGTCGTCAAAATAATCCAGATAATTGTTGTTGGGAAAAGAGGAATCCTGCACCAACCGGTCCAAGCGGTTGAAATCGTCCCGAATGGTTTGCAGCAACTGCGTATTCATGTCTTTACTCTTGGGAAACTGAATCATCACGGGCAAATGCGAAGAGCCGGACATAAACTTCCAATCCTCGTCGTAATACACATCCAATTCCAACAGCAATCCGTTATCCCCCACGTCTATCCGCCCCACACCCACCTCTTTATGCTCTGTAAAACCATACACCCCGCGGTATTCCCCGTTGATAGTCAGTTCCACAGGCACCACGGTATTGGTAAAGGGAATCCCCAACAGCTGCCCGGCCTTATAGGGCACCGAGTTGTACAACATAGTTCCGTCCAGGTACTCGTTCAGCAACACCCAGTCCTTGTACGCCGGCAACCCCATAAGAGACGCCGCCTCTTTCAGCTTTATGCGGTACGGTTGCTTGGGCATGCCCCACGTGGAATTGCCTCGGCCCCGGATAGTGCATTCTCCTTCGTAACTCGGGTAGTTCCGCTTCCCCTCCACCCTCACCACCGCGTTGAGTTCCCTTTTTTTGTCCCGAGTTTCCATAGGCTCTCCATTCTCAATAGCAATATGTATGTGAGGAAGGTTGGCCTTCTCTACCGGGATCCAATCTACCACCACTGTATAATTCTGCGTGCTTTCATCGCGCGCCATCACGGTATATTCCAGAGGCTTGGAAAAATCGTTCGCAGTAACGCCCGACTCTTGCTCCACACCCCCCACAAATACCCCCACTCCGTTGTACGTAAAAGTAGCCACCAAGCTCTCATTGCTCTTTGCCTGGGGAAGGACCAGTTTAATACGGCGCCCGTCAACCACTCCCATCACAGAGCCCTTAAGCCAAGGATTATGTTCCTTCTCCAGGGAAAAACTCAATAATTCTTTATCGGAAGACAACGGCGTTATATTGCCCCTGCAAGAGAGCACCATGGCCGCCAACAAAATAAGAAGTATGGTTCTGATGTGTTTCATGTGTAAAAATATAATCACATATCCTTCATTGACAATCCTCTGTACTCTATGGTGTAGTTTTCCAATTTAGCAACGAGCGTCGTGGCTTTTTGCCTAAGAACATTCATTTTAATATTTTCTGGTTGTCTTTTAACTTCTATAATAATGGCCTTTTTTTGGTAGTGGTTCAAGGCTACAATATCGATTTCATTTTGATTGTTTTTTTCCCAATACGACCCTATTTCTGAAAGATCTTCCTCTGAAACTATCTTATTGACAAAATAACGCTCAAGCACCAGCCCAGTATAAGTTTTATAATCCCGCTTTACTATCTTTTTCACGTACTCCAGGTTTCTCATCTCTATGGCTCCACGGTATTTATAAATAAACCGAAACCAAAAGTTTAGAAACTGATCGTTTATCATATATCTAACATTACGTCCGTAAGGTTTAGAAAGGACAGGTCGCACCTTAGTTATTAGTCCAAAATCGTTTTCCAGCCGATCCAGAAATCCTCCAATCTGCATTTCAAGGACAGATTCCATCAAGCTACGCGATGTTTTGCCCGAGGCAATGAGTGACAGAATGGAAAAGTAATTACCGTAATCTTTTCCAAATTCATCCACCAACACATTCCTTCCTTCATCCAGGAACAAAGAGTTAGCAGAAAACACCTCTTCCAGAATCGTATCTAATGTGAATGCATTTGCCTCTGCCAACAATTCAACATACTTGGCTACCCCACCTGTAAGCATATAAAAAGCCAGTAAATTTTCGTTACTATACTTCGGATGGTAGTTCTCAAATATTTCTTTTATAGTAGAGATATCGAATGCCTTCAAATAGATTCGGGCAGTGGCTCTTCCAAACAACGGTTCTTTTGCATTCTCAAATATACGTTTCATCATAGAATAGACAGATCCGCAAAGAACAAGATTCATCTTACTATCGTTCTTTTTAACATCCCATATATTCTGCATATCACTGTATATGGATGGATTGATGTTATAGAACTCTTGAAATTCATCTATTATCACAGTAAAATTGCGAGTTTGTGAGAGTTCCATCATAAACCCAAATACATCCTTAAAGGTTCGCATGATACCGAATACCTTCACCCCAAGGCTGTTGCTTATTTCTTCCAAAAACTCCTCACATAAAAGAATCTCATTCTTTTTAGCCACAAACAAATAGACCATAGGTCCGGCCTCATATGCTTTGGTAAGAAGAGTAGTCTTTCCTATACGTCTGCGCCCTACAACAAAAGTCATCTGCGCAAACTTCTGTGATTTCACCCACGTATTTGCGAGTAAGGCAAGTTCTTTCTCTCTATTATAAAATCTAATCACATTCTCGTAGTTTATCGCAACCCGCGTTACTGTAATGGCGGTTGCGTTAGTCAAATGTAGTGATTATTCTCGGAAATGCAAATTTAGTTTCACCTTCTTGCATCACTATAAATTCATCTTCCGCAAGCCCCTCTTTTTCTATGGCTGTTTTAAGGTCTTGCACCGGTTCTTCAAACCCCTCCGAAGACATCTGAAAGGTGCCAAAATGCATACCGATGCTCCGCTTTGCCCCCAAATCTTTGTGTGCCAGAACCGCCTCGGCAGGACTGGTGTGAATGGGCTTCATAAAAAACTCGGGCTTGTACGATCCAATGCCAAGTAGCGCAATATCAGGGGAGCCCATGCGTTCTTTTATATCGGCAAAATGCGTAGAATAACCGCCATCCCCGCCAAAATACAGACTCCGCTCCCCTTGCCGAATAAAGAAACTCCCCCAAAGGCTTTTGTTGCGGTCAAAAAGGCCTCGGCCCGATCCGTGCTGTTGCGGAGTAAACGTAATGGTGGTACTCTCATTTACCTCTACACTCTCCCACCAGTCAAGCTCCTGCACATTTTTTACGCCAAACGACTGCACCCGCTTCTTATCACCCACAGGAACAAGCACCAAAGGAGAAAATCGCCGCTCCAACGCTTTTAACGTCTTTTTATCCAGGTGGTCGTAATGGTTGTGCGAAATCAGCACCACATCCACCGCCGGCAAACTATCCAGCTCCACCCCCGGCTTTGTCACACGCTCCGGCCCCACCCACCGTACGGGACTTGCCCTGTCAGACCAAACGGGATCGGTCAGGATAGTCAGTCCCGCCGTCCGGATCAAAAACGTCGCATGCCCCACAAACGTCACGGCCACCTCCCCCTCCGCCGGTCTTTCATTAAGCCGAGCCGCCGCCGCCTTTGCGGTCACTGCAGTCGCAACCGCAGCTGCTGACCTACCGCCCTTTTCCCACTTCTCTCTCCCCTCCCTTCTCATTTTTAACACATCGGACATCTTGGGCGAAAACTGCTCCTCCAGCGTAGGATTCATAAACCTCTTTCCACTGCTCATAACTATTTGGTATAAGAGAAATAAAAGAGCAAAGGCGATGCCATAAAGTAATATCTTCTTCATTTGCTTGTAAAATTGGCGCACTCCCAGATCAGATCTGGCGCACCAAAAATGATTTTTCTTTTGACTCTTCTTTCACACTGGAAAATATTGCTGCAACTCTTTCGTCTACAACACAATCCCTCTACTTTTATAGTCTTTTATCCTACGAACCGGGAGTTTGCTGCCTTTACGGATAACATCAGAAATAAATTGATCGCACTCTTTTTCTGTCATAAGTTGTCTTATCCAAGCTCTATGTAGCAAATCCATAGTGGTCACATAAGTAATCCCGTTGTCTGTACAATATTCTTTAATATCCTTCAGATTACTACTTGCTAAAACATTATGGTTGTATTTACAATAAACCATAGCTAAACTCTCCCCTATGCCAAACTTCTTTTCTAGTTGCATGAATTCAACCCTTGCCTTTCCTTTTGGCTCCCACTTTTCTATTGACAATGATTTAAATGTGCAATTACATTTGAAATCATCCCCCCATGCATATTAAAAAGTTCCGAATTATATATCCTTTCCAGAATAACAAATGAATAGCCGGGTAGGATCTTGGGTAAGAGAGTGAAAGCCCCTCCCCTAATAAAGTGAATAATAACGTCAGTATCCAATACTATTTTCACCCTCTCCTGTCCAGACATCACTCACTTTTGTTACGTTATTTAGATTAGGTTTTACCCCTATTTTATACATCAACTCAATGAAATGGCCCTCAGAAATAAGCTCTTCGTCGAATAATTTACGAGCTTTAATGCCATAATCACCAATGATTTTTCCACAGTTACCGGATTTATACAACGTTGTATTAAAACCGTATTCTTTTGCTAATTCACTAACCGGTAGCAAACTTAATTTTTCATATTTTTTCTTAGAGATTATTCGTAACTGATCAAGTCGCACCAACAATGCACTTCTTGAGACATTAAAATAATTTTCTAATGTTAGAAGAGTACCTATAGATAACGCTTTACTTTTCAATTCATCTTCCGGAATCATTTTTTGAAGCCCCAGCTTGGGCATCAGTAAAGCCGAGGCAAAGTAATTAGCTTTCTTTTCCTCTTTACTTTGAGCAGCAGAATCTGATGTACTGCAATGCCTGTATAAATCCTCCTCACCAAATAAGTGATAGAGTTCGTGAGCAATAGTAAAATTTTGTCTTCCAACCGGGTGCTTACAATTTACCAGAATAAAGCAAAAATTACCTCTTTTAAGGCACATCCCCGAAAAGCTTTCACTCATTGGCCTAAAGAGTGTTAATATATTTAATTTTAAGAGAAGCTGTTCCACATTGATTGGTTCAGTATGTGAGAAACCCCATCCCTCTCTCAGTTTCGCTGCTTGTAACTCAATTAACTCCCTATTCATTCTTGGCAATGGTATTCATTTTTAAATAGGACTTGACGACTTCTTTAAAATTAGCAATTACTTCTAAATCACTCTCAGCAACATCTTCCATCCTAAAGGCAAAAAGAAGAGCATCCTGTAACTTGTCTTTGTCTTCCTCATAAAAATCAGACAACTCAACACCATATAGATCAGCTAACTTAAGCAGCACATCAAGCGGAGGCTCTCTTGTGCCCGCTTCATAATTAGCCAATGCACCTCTGGATATCTTTTCACCAAGGAAGGAACTTACTGTCTCTTGAGTAAAGCCCAATGCATCTCTAAATAGTTTAAGGTTGTTTTTTATTTTCATACGTTTTCTTAGTTAGACCTGTTGCAAATATAAATTATAAATTACTTATATCCAATTTTTGCAACAGCAATCTTTATATGCCATATTAAACTTAAGTTCTTTAAATTATTCTACAGGTCTGTCTACAAAGGTATTATGTCGCAAAATCAGATATACAATCTGAAAACAAAATGCTACCTAACTAAAATACAGCACAGCCTGCATGAAGTAAAGCATATTTTGTCACACCCCTAAAATCATAGTACACTGCCAGATAGCGCACTCCCAGATCGGATCTAGCGCGCCATTCAGTTTTTACAAAAATGCAATGACCTGTTAATGTGCCACTTGGAAATTGCCGAGGAAAAAGTGGCGCGCTTGATCCAAGATGGCGCACCAAAACTGCCAACTTTCATCACTCTTCCGCTAACTTTCATCACTCTTCTGCTAAGACCGGAAATTGCTGATAAAATTTCATAAGCGATATGCTCTCGGAACGCAATTTATGACGAACAAAATTTTTCGTTTCATTATCCATCAATTCACCCAAACCGTCAAGTAGTTTTTTATCACTCATTGTCTCCAATTTAGTAATGCACTTATGCAGATACTCTGCTAGTGACATACCGGTCCTTTGCTCCACAATGGATTTGTTCAGTGGAGTTTTACTGTTCATAAAAAACCAGCTATCAAAAATATCTCTGTTTGTGATAGTCTTCCTGTCCATTATAGCACATAATTTATGAGCAAACATGTCGGGCTTAACCATTACTTTTACATTTACACCCAGTAAGTTTTTTATTTCATATGTGCTGCCGAAATCTCTTTTTGAAATTTCAACTTTTAATTTTCTGTCGCCCATCCCATAATCCAAAACAGCAATAATTCCATAAAACTTAATGGCTTCATCGTATATAGTTCCGTGCTTCGATAATATGCCGGTGATTTTATCAAGCACCTGCTTTTCTCTTGCCGGATCTAATAGATTAAAATCCAGATCAACAGAAAACCTGGGTAAATCATAAAAAAACATAAGAGCAGTTCCACCTTTAAAACCAAGTATCCCGGCAAGTTCCAGATCTTCGTACACATCCTTAAGTATCTGAAAAAGATACAATCTATGTTTGTTACTATTTAACATGTGCTAATAAATTTTGTACTCTTTTTTTTAACGCTATTGATTTATATGCTGGCATTATTTTGTCAATCAGTTGTGTATTTAAAGGCCTAAGGTTATCGAAATAAAAAACTTTATCCAGGTACAGCATGTCAAGGAAAGCCCTTTCGGGTGTAGCTATGTTTACATGATTGCTATCCCTGAGAATGCCGGCAGTTTCCATTACTATGCTCAAATTAATTTTTCGATAACGTAATATACGATCATCAACTGACACCTCTCTTGATAGGTAACTTACACTAGTAATACGTGTGTCATATTGAAAAATAATACCTGATTTTTGGAGAACATATTCCAAAGATATATACGAGGGTGTATAAAGTATATTTGCTAATTCCAACGGGTTGTAACCGGGTTTAGCATAAATTCCTTTTCGAGGATTTAAAAGCCTGTTCGTTTTTACAAAATACCTCATCCGATCACTCAAATACCTGCTGTCCTCAAACGGAAAAAACATAGCAATATCGGCAATCTTAAAAACTGTCCTGGAATCTTTATATACTTCTAATAAAATACTCATTTATGTATTTGTGAACCAATAGCGGTAATTATTTCTGCTTTCAGTTCACAAAATTAGCATTTTAATTCATAAATCAAGCTAATTTCATAAAAAAAATGGCACACTCCCAGATCGGATCTAGCGCGCCATTCAGTTTTTACAAAAACGCAATAGCCTGTTAATGTGATACTTGGAAATTGCTAATAAAAAAGTGGCGCGCTTGATCCAATCTGGCACACCAAAGAGATGGCACACCGAATGACAGGAGGCTTATTCTTTGCAGTAACTGGCCAATACCTTGTTCACTTCTTGCAGGCTGAAATATTCCGGATCAAAACCATCTCCCAACCAAGTAAGGGTGTTTTCGTACTCCTCGTGGGTAGGGTCTTTAATTATATCCATGTTCTCGTGATAGCCGCTAATCCCACCACTGTCTTCTGTTGGGCAGCGCCGGGCTCCGTCAATACATATAAGAAATGGTATGTCGATTGACGAGTCGTTTATCACTTCCTCTAATTCAATAATATGGTACCAGCTGTCTCCAAAATCGTACAGATATTCAAGAGTATCCCCAATTTTTAATATCAAATCAGAAGCTTTCATGCCTTTATAGTCCGTATAGCCCCACTCTTCCCAGAAATCATCCGACTGGTAGCGGAAACTGTACTCCACTCCTTCTTTCACAAATAGGTGCAAATGGCTGTTAGTCCATCCCATCACCGTTTGTATCACCACATGCAACTGAACCAGAGAAATGTCCCCGGGCACTATAAACTCCCTCCAGATGGCCGGCTGAGCACCCTTCAGTGACATATGCAGTCGATAAAGCGGCACAGCCGCCTCGGCTTTATATGTAATTTTCCCAAAATTCCGATCAACAGCCAAAAGTTTGTCAAAAAGGGGCGTTTTTGCGACAGTTACTTGCTCTTCTTCTGTATACCTATTCCGTTCATCGAAACTAATCAGTCCCAGATTTCGCATAAACCGGTCCAGGGTCCTTGTCGTATAAAAATGCTGTGCGTACTTCTTGCGACTCCCACGAGAGTTGTGATAAAAGTACCTTTCCGAGTAAAAGCGGCTGTCTCTGGGCTGGTTGCCGTAATCTGCCATCAAAAGCAGGGAAAGGCCAAAGCCCCGCTGCCCAAGCACAAGATCTTCAAATAAATCAAAATTCGCCCAACTGAGTTTGTATCCAAAGGTAACCAAGATATTTTTTAACAGTAAATGCCTGTTTTTCAGCACCCTTTCACCCTTTTTAGTAAGAGTTAAAGCATTGCCTCGCTTTTTAACGAGCCCGCCCATTTCTGTCAAAATCCGGGTCAGAGGCACGGTATACCAATCGGTTTCCTTCCGCAGCCGTGCCATATTTTTCTCAAAATACTGATCCCGAATGCCGAGTTTATAAATCTCATGTACCACGGCCCTTGGAAGGTTGCCTATAGCTGTGAGTTTGAGTGTTTTCGCTGTCCTTATGGTTTCGCACAAGTAAGCAATCTGCCTGAATAGAGGAATCTGCATATAGTCCTCATCGTCTATACGTTTCAAAACAATTGGGCCGTCCTCCAAAAAGGTTTTATGCTCAATCAATTCCTTGATATGCGGTTGATACAACCAATCATCCAACATAAAATCAATATATTCTTTCATACTCGAAAATAAATGTTTTTCCGCAAAATGCCGATACCCACCAAATTTATTTTGGCATTTTGCCGGTGTGCACCATATTCGTGCCACCTCCCCCTCCTGCAACACTTCTCTTTCTACTACGCATAACTATGTTACTAGTTACTAGTTACTACTCCTCCTTCAACAAACTCTCTACCGCATTCCTCCAACCAAAGATTGTTGCATTACTCCGAATACTATTTGCGACACCTCCGTAAATTAGAAAGGGAGCAGCCTTCGGGTTTAATTTACGATAATATTTAAGTCCTTTAAAAAAATCGGAAGAAATAGTAGTGCCTGATTTTATTTCTACACATTTTATTTCGCTTCCCGTATCAATCAAGCAATCTATTTCATTGCCGGCAGAATCTCGCCAAAAATAGAGAGAAGGTCTTTTGCCCTGGTTTAGGAAGCCTTTCATAAGATCGGCAATTATCATATTTTCAAACAATGCTCCTTTACTCCAATGGCCGGTCAATTCTTCTTTTTTACGTATTCCAAGCAAGCTGCATACCAACCCTATATCGTGAAAATATAGCTTAGGAGTTTTTATAATCCGTTTTGAGAAATTCTCAAAATGTGGAGGCAGAAAAAACACAATAAAACTACTCTCCAAGATTGAAAACCATGACTTTACTGTTTTTAAATCAACACCTACCTCGTTTGCTATATTATTATAATTGATCAATTGCCCTACCCGTCCTGCTGCAATTCGTAGAAATTTCTGAAAAAGAAAAAGATTCGACACATTTACTATCTGTCGTACATCACGCTCAACATAAGTGTGAATATAGGAAGGAAAAAACATCTCCGGTTCTATATTCATCTTATGAATACGCGGATAAAACCCGTGAAATAAAGTAGCATCCATATCTTCCGTCTTCACTAAATCGGCTCTTTCCAGTTCACTAATGCTCAAAGGCAGCAGATGCGATACAAATACCCGACCGGCCAAACTCTGAGATATTTTTTCAGACAACAAAAAGTTTTCAGAACCTGTCAATATAAACTCACCGGGCCTATTTCGCTCATCACTTATTGTTTGAATATACGAAAACAGAGAAGGCAATCGCTGAACTTCATCTATAATTATTCCCTTCTTAAACTGTGATAAGAACAAACGTGGGTCATCCTTGGCCGCCTCGTACATATCAGGATTTTCCAGATTAACATAGTTGTATTCCGGAAAACACATCCTAGCCAACGTGGTTTTACCGGATTGCCGAGGCCCCGTTATAGAAATAACCGGCATTTTACCTGCCATTTTTACCAATACATTTCCAATTTCTCTCTGAATCATGCACAAAGATACTTAAAAATCTTAATTCTTTGCAAATATGGAATCCAATTCCATATTTGCAAGCAAGGCTGAAGTCCCCAGATCAGAATGGCGCACTAACACATCAGATGTAGCACGCCAAAAAAGATTTTTCTTTTGACTCTTCTTTCACACTAGAAAATATGGGTGCAACTCTTGCTGTAGCTCTTGCCCTCACTCCTCACCCAAAGTCGCTTTACAAAGCTTTTCTGCAACGTATCCTCAATTTGTTTACTGTGATCTTTATTGACGTCCGCCATTTTAGCGTATGTTGTCCATTGAGAAACCACATCTGTTATATGTTCAATTATGTCTGTAACGTTCCGTATATCCATTTTTTTACCTACAGTAATCAAATCATCTTGCGTAAAATTATCACGCTTACCATTCAAAGACAGTTGGTGTTGATTTGTCCATTTACCGGACGGCGAATAAGAATAGCAAAGATCGTAGGCAGGTGCCAACGACCACTCTCCCTCCCGATTCATGATAAATGAGTGATTCTTAGTATGATCATCGTGGTTGAAGGCAATCACATTAAACACCATGCGCCGGTACATCTGTTCCATATCTGAATAAGGAAGGTGCAATTGGCGCATTATCCGGAAGAGTTGTTCGTATGAGTACCTGTCATCTCTGTCGTAATGAGCCATAGCACAAAATGTCTGGGTATGGAATTTATCACCGTTGTCACTTCTATCAAAGCGTTTGGTCATAAAATGCGCTTTATCATTTTCATGCAAAAGTTGGCATTCAGTCATCTGAATGCCGCAATCAACAGCCATCTTGTGGTACGCATACTCAATCCTGCCAATACCGATTGGGTTATCCTTTATCATACCACCCTCCATTCCATCAAATTTCAATATCCAGTAAGTAAATCCTTCCGGTGCCTTAACCTGACCGGATCTTACTTCCTTCGTTTTTTTATTAAATGCAATGATTGCCTTTGGTTTTGCTCCTCCCGCGGACGTACCTACTTTTAAAACATCAATGATTTCTTTTTCATTTCTCTCCAAATTAGCATGAAATACTCTTCTTTTATTTAATACTTCATTAGCCAATGCAACTAACGCTGGTATTTCTAACCTGGAAGATTCATTCAACACGTTGTCGGCAATCGTGGGTTCATACTCCAGAGCTCCCATTCCTCTTTTTCCAATATAACATAATCGGTCCAAGGGTGTTATGCTTACAGACATCCCATGACTTGCAAACCATGCGTCAATTACACTATTACCGTAATCATCAGGCAACGAATCGGCAATTAACCCGGGTAACCCCTTAAATGTTTTTGAGCTAAGCGTTGGAAACGAGAAAATACGTTCACCACGAACCAGATCTGCATATGGCATAGTCAAAGGAGCTAAATCTATTTTATCCCTGACAAATGATTCCAAAAATTCAATAACGGCATATTCTTTTTTTGAATCCCATACTATTACAGCTACCTCTTTCTCCCAAAGAGAAATTTTTACCGGTATATTCATTGCCCTGTCTTTTTATGCCGAATTCGCTTTGGCTGTTTACCCGCCAACTTCATTAGTTCAACCGGGCTGATTTCCAGCTCGGGTAGCAACAATTCCAGATTATCTAACAAGCGTAACCCCCTCATTGCAGCTATAAGCATGCTCAGGGATACTGAATTACCTTTCTCTATTTGAGCAACAGTAAAAACACTTATACCCGCTTTCTCAGCAAGTTGTTGCTGCGTAAGTTTCTTTCTTAGTCGGTAGTTTTTAATTCTTCTGCCGATTTCCTGAATAACTTCTGTATTACTTAAACTGTTCCAATCCATATCTTATTTTATAATGAAATCATTGCAAAGATTGGAATATTAATTTAATATAACAATAGTATATACATAGTTTATATACACAAACCGCATATTACAGGTGTATTTGCTGTTGTTAAATGAGTGTTTTTAAAGGAGCGCACTCTCAGATCAGATCTGACCCGCCGCCTCTCTATAAGGAACAACCGTAATACCACTACTGCGCATTTGCTTACTATCTCCCGCATAGATTATCCATCCTCTCTCCTCACCCGAAATTTTTAACCACTCAGTAAGTCAACCTCTCTCCCAAGGCTGTCACGCCCAAGGCCGAGGCCAGTCCTGTATCGTAAAAATACAATTTTGGAATTCAATTCCAAAATTGTATAACTACCGTCCAGCTCTGGATCAAATCTGACGCCCACCTGGTACACCAAATCCGCTTATAGCCCAATCTTTTTCTGTTTGCTATGAATAATTTGCAGGTATTTTTCTTTATATTCCTTACTTAAAAAACTCCTCTCCACCCAGTCTTGCACTTGATTTATTTCTTCGGAAAAGTCTTCATATATATTATCTCGCACTTTTTCTGAAATTCCTAAATGGTATGCAAACTGATCAAAATCTAAACGCTGTATGTTTCTCTTGCGACCGTTTAAAGTTAAAGCCAAGTCCTCTTTATCTTTCGGATAGATGAGATTCACATTGATAAGATCGTAAGCCGGGGACAAGAGAATGCCTTTATCTGTATGCATTAACGAGAAGTTTTTCAGATGCATATCGTTATTCCCGGTTAAAAAAGAGAATAAAACCAATCTGAAATACTTGTTTACATCTAAGCCGGTATTGGTAGCGTATTGCTTGATGATTTTACCGGCACGCTCGTAGGAACTCTTATATTTTTGCTCTGTCAACATTCCTGATAATTGACCTAAATCCTCTACATGTACCTTCTTACCATCTACACGGTCAAAGCGTTTTGTAATATAAACCAATTCTCCGGTTGTCGTTCGAATCAAAGCGTGCTCAGCCGTTTCAATCTTGAATACCTTTGCCAGGTGCATAGTTAAATCTTCTACTTCCGGCATATAGGCATAATCATCAGATTGCGGCTTCAGGATGTATTCTCCCCACAAGCCTACCAGCGTTAACCTCCGCTGCCCTCTGTCACCCTCAATAGTTAAAGAGATCTTAGGTTGAACGCCTGTCAAAGCCAGTCGTTTATTTACGGTATTTTCTGCTAAATTCCTTATTATTTCCCGATTGATTTCCAGAATGGGAGCATGCGTTGTTCCAAAGAATTTCTTGGAACAACCGGAATGATAGGTGCCAACCTTTACCGGTTGATAGCAAAACAAACAATTATTCATAATTGTCCGCCTCTACCGGACGTACAGATACAGCTCCGATGGTATCTCTACATAAATTGATTAATAACTCAAAACGATCGTGCGGGTTGAGCTTCCAGTATTTTTGACCAATGTGCAACAACCAGCCTTCAGGAATCAAGCCGTCAAAAAAAGGAAAGAGCACCTTGCTGTGGTATTCTTCTTCTGAAAGGGGCAAGGTTAAACTTATAGGCTTCGCATGAGGTATGGCTAAATACTCCTTAGTGTATTGGAATGTGTAGCCGTTGTCACCTTCTATTAAAACACCCGCAAATAGGTCTTGAAAATATATGTTCGCCTGTCGGTTCATTCTACCCTGTCTTTATCAATTACACCTACTTCCTTTCCGAATAATGCCAATACATCATTTACTTTATCCAGCCGTAACGTTTTTTTTCCTTGCTCCAAATCACGAACAAAACGCAGTCCTACACCGGCATGTTTAGCCAAATCTACTTGCGTTAAATTCAATTCCTTGCGCTTTTGCTTTACAAAATCTATAATAGAATTCATGTCTATACCTTTTAGGGTATAAATATACAAAAATATTTAAAACAACACCCTAACGGGTATAAATTATATGGAAATTGCTGAGTTATACCC
>FZPS01000219.1_pt7 | contig 22660 bp, 20 predicted proteins | sample 1817821 | NCBI WGS metagenome assembly FZPS01 (sample SAMEA104158645, study PRJEB21678) | metagenome | place: Germany | collected 2015-04-21 | reverse complement strand
GCCGAAGAGTCATAAACCAGTTTTAGAATTCGAAATTACTGTACCGCCTACCTATGTAGAGGGTTACAAGATGCAGGTAGCTATATATGCTTCTACACAAGAAGGCTATGATAGGATGCTAATCTCCGATACAAAGGATGGGAGTAGGGCTGTAACGGACATTGCGATGGGCGAGTATGGTCCATGGATTGTGAAGAACTTCAAAGCCAATGACAGAACTCGAGACGGCCGTTTCAGATTCCAGATTTTAGAGCTCTCCAAGGATGGTAAAAATTTCAAACTGTATCAATCCGCCATCAATACAGCAGAGCCCTATTCAGTACCTGAAAGATTGACTGCGGAAGTAGAAAAGGTCGCGGGACCCTATATGGAAGTTGATGACCCTTGGGCGTATATGGATGGTTGGATGTCCATGGAATTATATATCGAGCAACTTGGACTACATAATGACTGGTGGGGAAAGGCGACCAAATATGTACTGGAAAATGAAGAATGGGACCTGGGATTCTCCTGGGTTGGGACGATAGACCATATTAAGCATGTTCTTTATGCTGGGATTGAGCCTAAATCCAGAGTATATGACCCCGATAAAGCGGATTGGTGCATGGAGCAAATAAGAAGTGTATATAAGCAGGTGGACGATAATATCGGACGAATTCTTGAAGTGGTAGATCTAAGTGAAACCTATGTGATTTTGGTGTCCGATCATGGATTTACCCATAATGATTGGAATCCCTACTTGAAAGAGATCTTATCCAGGAGGGGATTATTAGATTATGTTCTAGACCTTTCAAATGACAGACCGGATAACTTATCCATCAATTGGGAAAACACAAAATGCCATCCATTAGAGCCAGGACATACTCATATCTTTATTAACCTTAAGGGAAGGGACCCCCAAGGAATCGTGGATCCAGAAGATTATGAGAAGGTCCAGGAGGAGATCATAAATGCACTATACGATATTAAGGATCCTGAAACAGGCGAAAACACAGTATCCCTAGCCATTAAAAGACAGGAAAGTGGTACTGTAGGAATATTCGAAGGTCCGGGATATGATCGAATCGGGGATGTTGTATTTGCATGGAAACCCGGATATATTACCCATCCGTTTATCTATAGAGCAGCAGTAAAATATAGGGATGGGTCTGAAAGGATCATTCCCAATCCGGAGCTTTTTGAACCGGCAGTTTTAGGGGAGAATTTTACCGGTGCGCATCACTGCCTGCCTTCAGAGCATGATATGCATGCACTTTTCATTATGGCAGGACCGGATACATCAAAATATGAAAGAAAGTTCACCGGAAGAATAATAGATATCGCCCCAACCATTTCAAAAATACTGGGAATAGATGCACCAAGGGATGCTGAGGGAGGAGTCATGTATGATGTCATCGACAGTCTTAAAAAATAATGTAGGATCAGTAGGTATCGCCGGGGTAGGCAATATGGGGAGGTTGATGGTTGAATGCTTGAAAAAGAATAACTATAAGGTCTTCTGCTATGATCCATCCCCAAAGGCACAGGAATTTGCACAGGAAAAAGGAGCCCATGTAGTATTAAACCCAAAAGAACTGGCGCAAAATGCGAAGCTGATCATTATGTCCCTGCCTGCTCCAAAGCAAGTTTTTGATGTAATTAAAGGAGAAAATGGATTGATTGAATCCCTAAGCTCGGAACATGTAGTAGTAGACACCAGTACGGTTAGTCCTCAAACTTCACAAGAGGGCGCTAGGCTGGTTGCCACAAAGGAACGAGGTGATTCGTCTTTGGAAGGAACTAGGCAGCACTGTAGTATTTATAACCCATAATATAGAGGAGGCAGTCTATTTAGCCGAAAGAATTTTAATCCTAACCAATAAACCAGCAACAATAAGAGAAGAAGTAGTCGTTGATCTCCCAAGACCAAGGGATGTAACTTCCCCTGAGTTTGTTGAAATCAGAAAATATGTAACTGATCAAATAAAATGGTGGTAAGTATTGATTTTATAATGTTATATGTTTATAGTTAATTCTATAATTGACAAAAACATGAGTTTCTAGATAGGGTGAAACCACTAGTAAAAATATGGGCATCATACGAATGTAGAACTTTTTACTAAAAAATAACCTTTCCCCTTTATCTATGGGAAAGAGATCCTTTATATATATTATTATAAAATGTGGAAGGCGATAAAGCGTCCATCGGTATATGCAATAAAGGATATTACATCGAAGAGGAGAAAATATATGATCTATCGTGGAACCATGAGACCAATATATGTACAAATAAGAGATATCCTGGTACGGGAAATTGAATTAGGCAAACTATCTCCTGGAGATTCCATACCAAGCGAAAGGAATCTTGCGGAGATGTTCGGTGTTAGTCGTGTTACTATACGAAAATGTATAGGCAATATGGTTGATGAGGGTTATTTAATCAAGAATAAAGGGAAACCCACTATTGTAGCGGATCCAAATGAGAATCATCCTTTGGCGAAACTTTTGGGAGTTGCAGAAGAGCTATCAGCTACCGGTAAGGATGTTGAAATTAGAGTACTTCAAGAAAGATATGTCGATATAACTGAGGAGATAAAATCCTATCTACAAGTAAATGACGATAAAAAAATGTATGAATTTTCAAGGTTAATTCTAAAGAGACAAGAGCCTTTGGTCGTGAATTATTCCTATGTCTCTTCAGGTATTGGGAAGTTGGTAGAGACCCTTGACCTAAAGAGTGATAAGGTTTTTGCATACCTAGAGAATTGTGGATATAGGGTGAGTTATGCGAAACAGGAAATCTCAGCTGGCCTATGTGAACAGCGGGAAGCTGAATTATTAAAATATCAGGTAGGAAATCCAGTTCTTATAATAAATAGGATCACCTATTTAGATACCGGGGATCCCATACTTTATGAAAAGTCATTTTACCGCGGAGATATCTATAAATATAATATCAAACTATTAAGGAATAGGCGATTATAGTCACATAAAAGTGCTCATTAATATCGCTGACAGCTGCTTTTGTTTCGGAGAAGTCGTTAGGGGGACAATATTTTGGAGTTTCAACTATTCAACCTTGCACTCATATCTGGAATAAACTTTATTTCCGCTTTGCTACAAGCATCTGTCGGCTTTGGTTATGCAATTTTGGCAATGGCACTTATGCCATTAGTTCTACCCATGCGGCTTTGCTCCGCTATATCAGCCGTTACTGTCGTTATTATCGCCATACAAATGGTAATCATGCTTCGAAAACATTTAAATCTGCGTCTCATATTCATACCCGTCCTTTTTTGTATGCTGACCACAAATCTTGGGTTATATATTTTAATGAATTATCCCGAGGAGATATTACGCATCATATTAGCCATTTTCTTAGTATTTTTAACCATTTTTTTCGCTACTACTCAAAAGAAGAAGAGTCTAAAAATAAAAAAGACACTATTAAGCAGCATTTTATTCGGTCTATTGACAGGGATTTCGACGGGTATGTTTAATATTGTGGGTCCATTTTTAATGGTGTACTACCTAAACATCTGTGATGACCATTTAAGTTTTAAGGCAAATATCGAGTTTAGTTTTCTTATTGCCGGTATATATTCGACGATACTACATATTATTTATGGGAATATCAATCTAGAAGTAGCTCCCTATATTGTTGGCTCTGCTATTGCTGTAATACTTGCTGGATTCGTTGGCATACGATTATTCCGCAAGTTGAATCGGGGGATGGTAACCAGGGTCATCTATATCGCCTTACCGATTATGGCACTGCTACTAATAAAGGATATTAGATAGGAATAAAGATCTTGAGTGATCGTTAGAAATTGCATAGTCGAACTGTGCAGATTTTGATACATGAGTCGTAAAGGCTTTCAATTTAAGAGGTCTTTTTCTTTTGTAAAAGGTTCTTTTTTAAATAACGCTTGTGAAAAAATATAATGATACTCTAGGTAAATAATGTGACAAATATAATTTAAGGGCTTAGGGTCAATGATTCTCCTAAGCTGTTTTTAATGTAGCGAAATTCTGAGTGATTAGGATCCTGTTAAAGTTAGATATGAAAGGTCGGCCATGATCATGGGCAAGGGTGGCTGAGCTACTCAAGTGCAAAAAGAGATTGAAAGATGTTATAATAGTGGAGGACCTGGCTGGGATAGTAAGAGTAGCTATGGCAAGAGTTCATATCTAGAAAAAATTTGAACGAGTAAGATTTTGTGATTAATGTATAAGTAAGGGGCTGCATCAACCTATGAAAAAATTTTTGGAGATCTTTTTAATCTTTCTAAAAATCGGAGCATTTACAATAGGAGGGGGCTATGCTATGCTACCCCTTATTCAAGTTGAAGTGGTAGATAAAAAGGAATGGTTGAGCACAGATGAATTTATGGACATGCTGGCAGTAATCCAATCGGCGCCTGGTCTTATTTCAATTAATAGTGCAATCTTTATAGGTTATAAGATTGGAGGGCTAAGGGAGGCGATTGCTGGCTCATTGGGTGCGGTGATACCATCCTTTAGTATCATTCTGGTTATTGCTAATTTTTTTAGTGATTTTCGGGAGTATTCCTTTGTAGAAGGAATATTTATGGGTATTAGGCCTGCTGTATTGGCATTAATCGTTGCAGCTGTATATAAATTAGCAAAATCGATCAGTCTCTCCAAAAAAGGGATCATCATATATCTCATAAGTTTGGCTTCTATCGTTCTTTTGGGGATTCATCCCATATATTTGATTTTAGTTACAGCAATTTTTAGTATTTTTACAGCCAACCAATCAGTGGCAAAGGGGAGAGAGTAATGGGGATTCTTCTGGAATTATTTCTAACATTTTTTAAAGTGGGGGCCTTTGGTTTTGGCGGAGGTTATGCCATTCTTTCTCTTATGCAGGAAGAAGTAATAGATATCCATGGGTGGCTGTCAAAGGGAGAGTTCTTAGATATCGTAGCCATATCCGAAATGACCCCAGGTCCTGTCGCTATAAATATGGCAACCTTTTTAGGATTTAAATTAGGGGGCATCCTAGGTGCGACTATTGCTACCTTTGGAGTAGTACTACCATCCTTTATCATCGTTCTAGTAATGGTTAAACTCTTTTTGAAGTTTCAGAAAAATCAAGCCATTCAAAATGCCCTTAGTGGCATCCGCCCTACAGTGATAGCCTTGATCTCTTCGGCGGCACTTTTTTTAGCCGAGGAGGCCATAAAGGATGGTTACAGTATTATAATTGCCATAACAGCCTTTATATTGGTAGCCATAAAGAAAGTGAATCCTATCATTGTTTTAATCCTATCGGGAGTGGCCGGTGTTATAATTTATCGTTAGATATTTTGGTGTCTATACTACAGTGGCACTTTAGACTTAATCAAAAGGAGGAAGTAGTAATCATTAAACAAATGTTAAAGAAGGATAAGCTTCCCAGAATAAAGGATTTAATATTTCAAAAAATATTCCTTTATAATACCATTTTTTTCATAATTATACTTTGTTTTGTTGCTTATATATCCTTTAAGTATGTTTTAGAGGAACGGGGAAGTGCTCGTGTTGAACTTCTACAACAGATTAGTGAGAGTGTTGAGGATAATCGCAACATAATGGTTAATGTCATGAATCATACCTATGACCTTATCTATCCCATGCTTGAGCTGCCAATGGATAAGCAGGGGGAGAGTATACAAAATGCACTTTTTGACATACAGTCAAAAATTGATACTTTTCAATTTGATTATTCCGTTGATGTCGTTTTTAATAACAAGGAGCAGTACTCTTCACGCCCCTCAGATAATATTAAGCTAAAAACCATTATGCAATCCTATTGGTATATTAAGCATTTTAGTGGTGAGAGTGATGTATCTTGGAGTTTAAGATTTAAAGATATAAAAAACCTGGACAGCTATCAACTTTCCTATGCCCGCACACTGTATGATGAAAATAATAAAACCATAGGCGTTATAATAGTTAACACCGCTCCTACTACCTTTTTCCACATATACCAAAACCTAGTTAAAGAAAATAACACCATTTATATCCTTGACCAAAATGGTGTTGTAATAAGTCACAGTAATGTAAATATGATCGGTGTATGGCTATATCATATTGAAAATTTTCGCTCCCAATATGACTATAATTCCTATACAATAAAAAAGAAATTAGATCAGAACACATTAATTTCAAATTACTATGATCAGAGTAGTGGTTGGATTTTTGTTGAGGAGTACCCTTTAGAGGATTTTATCCTATCCTATGGGCGTATAGTACTTGTGATGTTAGCGGCTATAATTATTATGTTTTTATTAATCATTATACGAAGTTATAAGACAACAAAGTATATTTCTGAACCCTTAATCGATTCTTCCCAAAAAATGTTATTGGTTCAGGATGACCGTTTAACGCACATACCATTGCAGAATCAGTACTATGAAATTTTTGTCCTTAGTGTTAGATACAATTCAATGGTTAACCGTATTCGTAATTTAATAAACACCATAAAAGCAAAAGAGAGAGAAAAGAGTAAGCTTGAGTTCGACTTTTTGCAGGCACAAATAAATCCACATTTCCTTCGGAATACATTGGTAGGAATCAAAAGTCTTATTATAACAGGAAGCAAGGAGCAGGCAGTATCTATGCTTTCAGCCTTTATAAAATTGCTTAATACCCCATTATATACAGAACAAGAATTGCATACCCTAAAGGATGAGGTAGAGTATATAAGGAATTATATTGCATTGATGCAGCATCGTTATGGTCGTGATTTTCATTATCTGGTAAATATTGAAAAAGATCTTGAAAATTTTATGATACCAAGGATGATATTACAGCCATTGGTTGAAAATGCAATATTCTATGGTATTTCCGAAATCGAGGAGGAAGAAGGGCTAATAAAGATTCTTGCTTACTATTCCGGAACAGATATTCATATCATCGTTGAGAATAATGGAAAGAGCATTACACAGGAACAAATAGATAAAATCTGGCAGCCTGATGAAAAAAATCGTCGTTCTATCAATAGTATAGGGTTGAATAATGTGCTAAGACGCTTAAAACATGTTTTTGGCGAAGAAACATCGATTCGAATTCAACAAAGAGAATTTGGTGGAACCATTGTTCGTATTATAATTTCACAGGGGGGAAAGGACTTGTGTTAAAGATCATAATTGTTGATGATGAAGCACCGATAAGGGATTATATAGCTTATTGCATTGAAAATTCTAATACTGATTGTGAGATATGCGGCAGTTTGTCCTCAGGAGTAGAGGCATTGAAGAAATTAGAAAAACAAGCAGTAGATTTGGTATTTGCGGATATCACCATGCCCCGAATGGATGGGTTGGAAATGCTTAGCCATATACGCAACAGATTTCAAGAGACAGATGTTGTAATGCTAACCTGCCATGATGATTTTTCATTTGCCAGGACTGCACTTCAGCAGGGTGCAATAGATTACATTTTAAAAAGCGAAATAGATCCGGCGCTTATGGGGTCAATACTCAAGCGGGTTATTGAAAAGCGTGCCAGTGATCATCCGGGACAGATTGTAACGAAACATCTAACCCTTGAGCAATATTTAAATAGTGTCCTTATGAATCCTGACATTAACCTACTGGATGCCCAAAATATACAGTCGAATCTAGATGGTTATAGATTAAAGAACTATTTTGTTTGTCTTTTTAGATATGATAAGCAAGTGCTTGAAAAATTAGCTAACCAAAATCCTTCCTGGGTGAAGAGGAAATGGATCTTCCGGATACTGGATAATTTGATGTGTTTACTGGTAGATTTCATTGATGCAACCAATGATAGTCAGCAATATACCCGTAAGGGTGTTTTTGTACAAGAACTTAATAATGATTTAGAAGGTAAAATTGGAACCAGCAAATTATATCATGATGCTCGCCTTCTTAAGAAGGCTATTCTAGAAGCTTCCAAGGAATTATCACAAAAATTTTACCAGAGTACTCAATCATTTATCATAACTGAAGCTGATAATAGGAAGGAACTAAAACAACTATATCAATATAGAAATGATGCATTAAGTGCGATTAGCAACGGAAACTTTTTATCCTTTCAAGAACAAATAGATAAAATATTTAACTTTGTCAGTATCAACCATGTGAATGTGATTGAATTTAAAAAGATACTCACTTTTATTGCAGAATTTGTTGCAGATATGGGAGGAGGAAAAGGGAAAAATCTTATTAAAGATATTACACAAACGTCAAACATAGAGGAGCTTAAAAAACTGTTTTGCGACTTTACAGAGCAATTAGTTAAAAGTCATAAAAAATATTCAGATAATATCGAGATCGCAATAGAATATATTCACAATCACTTTCGAGAAAATTTAACATTGCAGGATGTAGCTGATAAGTTATTTCTTAGTGCAGAATACTTTAGCAGAAGGTTTAAACAAGAGGTTGGCGTTAATTTTTCAGAATACCTGCTTGAGTTACGTATGCAGGAGGCATACCATCTTTTGTGCACAACGAATATGCGTGTAAGTGAGATCGCAAGTAGTGTAGGTATCCCTAATGCTAGCTATTTTACATCCATATATAAAAAATACTTTGGCGTGTCGCCAGCAGTTAGCCGCAAAAAAATGCGTTCCTTATAGTGCAGATCCAGTCAATGCCCATATATAAATAGTAGATAATTATTAACCAGTGGCTTGGAAGAAAATAATTCTTCTGAGTCCATTTTTTATGATCTCATATAGGTACCATTCATTCTTAGTAATGTGATACCCATTTTAACGGATTCTCGGGAATAATTAGGAAGAATATCCAAACCTATTACAAACTTAGTAGTAAATAATTCTTATTAAGTCAAAATAATAAAAAAATAGGTCAATATAACGATAGAAAGAAACACTAAATTAGACAATAATGTATATACAGTTACACAATAATTGCTTACCGATATTTTTTTATTGGTAAGCGGAAAACGATATCAGTGGAAAGAGGGGGTTTGAAAATGAAGAAAGGTTTTGCAAAGAAGTTATTTTGTATCTTAATCGTATTTGCACTGGTTTTCACAATGGTAGGTTGTGGGAATAATGATTCAGCAAATAACGATGATGAAAAAGGTGCGAGTGGTGAGAATGGGGCAAGTGGTAAAAAGCTTGTTGTAGGCGTTCAATCGTCAATTATTTCAGTGCCTACTGTATACGCTAAAGAAAAGGGCTACTTTGATGAATTGGGATTAGATGTAGAACTCATTATATTCCCAAATGGAGCGCCAGAGAATGAGGGACTGGCTGCAGGTCAATTAGACATTGCTTCAAACGGTCTTGCATCTGTATTTTCCATGGCATCCGGTCTATGTGCTTGGGTTGCAGAAACTGATACCATTGGAGACAGTACCTGGATATATGCTCGACCAGATAACCCTGTTTTCCAACATAAAGGGGAAATCGCTGAATATCCTGAAATGTATGGTAATGCTGAAGCCCTTAAGGGTCAAACAATTCTTGGACCAACCAGTACCATTCAGCAACATATGGCGGCAGCTTATATGAATCAATTTGGTTTAACCGCAGGAAAGGACTATGAGTTCTTGAACATGGATACCGCTGCTTCAGCACAAGCTTTTCTAGCTGGCGAGGGAGATATGATAGGTGTAGCTGACTTCTCATTCGTCGAACAAATGGAACAAGCAGGAATGAAGGCTGTTGCAAGTTATCAGGATGCAACCGGTGGAGAGTTCTTAAATGGGATATTAGCAAGATATGATGTGCTTGAAGAAAGACGTGAAGATGTGGTACTCTTCCTAAAAGCCATGTATAGAGCAGCTGAAGAGCTAGAAAACAACCCTGATATCCGAAAGGAATTTTCACTCAAATTCTATAATGATAATGGTAAACCAACAACAGAAGAGGCCATCGACAAAGAAATAGCATCCCGTAGATATGTAACAAAGGAGTATATGCAATCTGATGACTATGTAATGGGCTATGGAATGGTAGGAACAGGAAAGTTCTTCGCATCCATTGGAACAATCGAGGAGTCTCAAGTAGATAATGTAGTAAAATCAATTGATCCAAGCTTAATAAAGGATGCTTTAGGCATAGATGTAAAGACAGCTGGTGAATAAGTATAAATTTCCAATCAGAGATTACAAAATAAATTGATCTTAGAGAAAGGAACCTATAATTAATATGGATAAATTGGTTCCTTTCTCAATTAATTAATACTATATAAAACAACTATTAAAATGGGGGACGGGAACATCAATGAAAAAGATGTTAAAATCTAGTAAATTTAAATTAATAAGCATCGCATCTGTACTCGTAGGTATATTGATCTGGCAGTTGATTACATCAGGTTTTGAGCTAGTAAAGCCAAATATTTTACCTGCGCCCGGTCTGATCTTAAAAACTTTTATTAGAAAACTTTATGAACCTAATCCAGAGGGTGGTACTCTTTTTGTTCATTTAGCTTCTAGTCTTAAGGTTGCCCTAAGCGGGTATGGTCTTGGCGTGATTATAGGGATTCCACTGGGAATTGTCATGGCATGGTATCCGAAAATAGACTTATCAGTACGTCCGGTATTTGACCTTGTACGTACCGTCCCGGGGGTAGCATGGATTCCGGTTATGGTATCACTTGCTGGGATAGGATTACTATCTAAAGCTTTAGTCATATTTATTTCAGCTATGGTTGCTACAATAATCAATAGCTATTCAGGTATAAAGCAAACGAAGGAAGTTCACTTATGGGTAGGTCAGACTTTTGGAGCTTCAAATTGGGAGTTATTAACTCAAATTGCAATACCTTCTGCACTGCCAATGATACTTACTGGTTGTAAAATAGCTCTTGGCTCTGCATGGACAACTTTGGTTGCCGCTGAACTATTAGCTTCAACCAAGGGAATTGGTTATATGATACAACAAGCAAGAGGAATTGGCCGTCTGGATATTGTTATCGTAGGAATGATAGTAATAGGACTCACTGGAGCAGCTTTAACAGCACTCATTTCCTTCATTGAAAAAAGCATCTTAAAGGGAGGCCAATACTAATGACTCAAGCTATAAAAAAATATAGTAAAAACCTTGGATACGGAATTTTGGGAATATTTATATTCGGTGTAATATGGTTTGTATCAACGAACGGTACCGAATTAGGGAAGATCTTACCTGACCCAATAACCGTTCTAAATAAATTCTTTGTATCTTTTGTTGAACCCATTGGTACAAAAACCATGCTGTTACACATACTAACAAGCTTACGCCGTATGTTAATACCATATCTCATAGCTTGTGTGTCCGGTATATTGCTTGGCATAACAATGGGTTGGTACAAGCCCCTTGAGGTTGTTTTGATGCCCTATATTGAATTACTTCGACCTATTCCACCCATTGCGTGGATACCGCTATCTATTGCATGGTTTGGCTTTGATGAAATGTCTAAGTATTTTCTTATATTCCTTGCATGTTTTCCAACTATTACAGTGAACACTTTTGCTGGTGTAAAGTCAGTAGATGAAACCATTGTACGCGCAGCAAGAATGCTTGGTGCAAAGGACCATCAACTCTTTACTTCCGTTGTCATTCCATCAACTGTCCCATATATTTTTGCAGGCTTACAGGTTGCAGTTGGCAGTAGTTGGGCGACAATCGTTGCTGCAGAAATGATTCGCTCCTCTGAGGGTGTAGGTTGGTTAATTATCAGTGGGCAAGAGGTCGCTAATATGACACAAGTCCTTGTAGGTATCGTTGCAATTTCAATAACAGGAATTGTATTAGTATCAGCTATGCGATTACTTGAAGCTAAACTTTGTGCATGGAATGAGAGGGGACAATAATGAGTAGAAAAGATATTATTTCACTAAATCATGTTTATAAAGAATTCGACACACCCAATGGCGTATTTAAGGTGATTGAGGACCTGGACATTAAAGTAAAGGAAAATGAGTTCCTAGTACTCTTTGGTCCGGGTCAGTGCGGCAAAACTACGATTTTAAACCTAATTGCCGGATTTGAACCAGTAACATCCGGAAGTATAACAGTTAACGGTGAAAAAGTAACCAAACCGGGGCCAGATCGTGGTATGGTTTTCCAGACCACAGCATTATTTCCATGGTTACGTGTAATAGAAAATGTAGAGTATGGTCCAAAGATGCGTGGGGTTCCTCGTAAAGAACGCCGTGAACGAGCTCAACATTTTATTAACCTTGTAGGATTAGAAGGATTTGAAAACTCCTATCCAATTAAACTTTCCGGTGGTATGAAACAGCGTGTTGGAATTGCAAGGGCTTATTGTAATGAGCCGCTGGTAATGCTACTTGATGAGCCCTTTGGCCATTTAGATGCCCAGACACGTTATTTAATGCAGGAAGAATTAATTCGTATTTGGCAAAGTGAAAAAAGAACGGTTATCTTTGTTACTAATAATATTGAGGAAGCTGTATATCTTGCTGACCGCATTCTCGTACTGCGCAATTGTCCCACCGGGGTCAAAGCAGAGTATGAGATCAATCTGCCTCGTCCACGCAGCTATACCGATCCAGAGTTCCTACGATTACGACGGGAAATTAATGATGTTGTAGACCGAACATTATAAAGGAGGATTATACGATGAATCAGCAAGATAGTAAGGTTAAGGTAATAAACCTAACTAAAAAATTTGGTGATCTTCTTGTTCTAGATAATTTAAATTTTGAAGTGAAAGATGGAGAATTTTTATGTATCGTTGGACCAACAGGCTGTGGTAAAACGACATTCCTGAACACATTGACAAAATTATACACACCCACAAAAGGAGAAATTTTAGTAAATGGTGTTCCGGTAGATCCAAAGACACAAAATATCTCATACATCTTTCAGGAATATTCGGCATTTCCATGGTTAACCGTGAAGGAAAATGTTAAATGGGGCTTGAAAATCAAAAAAGTACCTGAGAAAGAAGCCGAGGAAAATACCTTAGAAATGCTGGATATGGTGGGTCTAACTAAATTTCAAGATTACTACCCAAACCAAATCTCAGTTAGTATGCTTCAACGTGTCGTCATTGCACGGGCATTCGCCACAAAACCCGAATTACTTCTTATGGACGAACCGTACGGACAACTAGACATTGATCTACGCTTCCGATTAGAGGATGAATTATTAAAACTATGGGAGCATACAAAGACCACCGTTATTTTTATAACTCATAATATCGAAGAAGCGGTTTATCTTGGACAAAATATTATGGTGTTAACAAATAAACCAACATCAATAAAAACGGTTATAAAAAATCCCCTTCCTCTGCCAAGGGATGTAATGTCTTTAGAATTCGTAGAATTGCGAGAGAAGGTAACCGAGCTCATTAAGTGGTGGTAAATGGAAGAAACCCCTATAAACAGTTATTTTAATCGAACTAAGGATGAATGGGCGTTTCAGATATAACTTTATTAATGGGTTCGATAAAGCAAGATCCATGATATATCATACTATTATACAGAGGAGGAAAAAAGTTGAAAGCTATTTTTATCCTATGTGACACCTTAAACCTTAGGTTTCTGTCAACATATGGTTCTAAAGAGCCGGCAATGACTCCCAATATTGAACGTCTGGCAAAGAGAGGAGTTGTTTTTGATAACCACTGGTGTGGATCGGCACCCTGCATGCCTGCTCGAAGGGACATCATGACCGGTCGATTAAATTTTCTTGAAAAACCATGGGGTGCAATTGAACCCTTTGATCAAACTCTTCAATCCATCCTAAGCACCACGAATAATGTTCACACCCAGATGTTCAGTGACCATTCCCACTATTTAATTCCGGGTGGTGAGAACTACACGAAGGGATTCACTGCCTTTGATGTTTACCGTGGACAAGAGGGAGATCCGGTTTGGGTACGACCTGGTAAAGACGGAATACGTCCGGATGTGCCACCGGAAGGCTTCAAAGGGGTATACTCTGAGGCAGAACGCGAAAACAGAAGTCGCTTCGTTACCGAGTATGACTATCCAAGTGTAAAAACCATGTGGAATGCGGCCCAATGGCTTGACGATAATGCGGATGCAGACAATTTCTTCCTGTGGGTAGAGGCCTTTGACCCTCATGAACCCTATGATTGTCCAAAATATTACCTGGATTTATACGAAAAAGAAGGGGACTACGATGGACCAGACTTTACACATCCATCCTATGCTCCCAATGAGTTTGATGAGGCTGAAACAGAACATCTACGCCGTCGTTGCAAGGCTCTTATGACTATGACTGATCGTCACTTAGGTGAAATTTTAGATGTAATGGATAAGCATAATATGTGGGAGGATACATTATTAGTCTTTACAACCGATCACGGCTTCCATCTTGGTGAGCATGGTTTTATGGCTAAGAACTATATGCCCCCATACAATGAGGTATTCCACATACCTTTAATCGTTGTAGCCCCTGGGGTAGAACCAGGTCGATGTAATGCCTTAACACAGAATATTGATGTTTTCCCAACGGTACTAGAGTATTTCGGTATCGATCAGGAAATATTACAATATAAGATCCATGGAAAAAGCTTATATCCATTGTTACGACGCGAGGCTGAGAGTACACGCGATGGGATCATCTATGGATATTTTGGAAAAGATGTGGCCTATAATAATGGTCGCTACACATACATCCGTGCTGCCAAGGATGACGCCAACCAGCCACTATATATGTATACAGCTGTTCCCTCAATCTTAAGGCAATATCTCGGTGCAGATGATGCTGTAGATGTTGAGGATTATGACAAAATTGAAATGGGAAGATACTTGTCTTGGACGAATTACCCAGTATATCGTTTCCCGGCTGAAATTGTTAACTTCTCTAATCCGTCACAAAACTTCCAAGGCAGAAAAAAATACAATACAAAAACCATGTTGTTTGATATAGAGAATGATTATGCTCAGGAACATCCGATCCAAGACAGTGAGCTTGAAGAAAAGATCATCGAAGAACTTCGTGCTTGTATGGAAGAGCATGATAGCCCGAAAGAGCAATTTGAACGATTGGGAGTATGATTTACTATGGATAAAAATGTGAAAAATGTTCTACTTATTATGACGGATCAACAGCGCTCTGACTATGTGGGTTATATACCTAATGGTAAAGCTGATATGCCTAACCTTGATCAAATTGCCCACCATGCACATTTTACAAATTGTCAAACATCAAATCCAATCTGTACACCTGCACGCACTTCACTAATCACTGGCCGATACTCCCGTCAGATAGGGACTCTAACCATGTCTGGGGATCTATTTCCCCAGATTCCCACAATGATGCAGGCATTGCAACAAGCAGGTTATAAAACCTATGGGATTGGGAAATTTCACTACCTTCAAACCCATCCCTGGGATACGAAGCGGGGACGCGGAATGCAGCTGTATGATATGGCAATGGATGGTAAAACACAGTCCTTTGGTTATGATTTTGTTTGGGAGACGGCGGGGAAACAGCAGCTTGACAAATGTTATGATTTCTATGCAAAGTATCTCGATGATAAAGGAATGCTAGAAGAAGTTCGGGATTTTATGTTTGAATGTGGCGGCACCAATGGCGACACTGCGAATCATAACTATGATAAGGCTTTACCATGGCCATTCTCAGAGGAGGATTATGTTGATGTTGTAACCGGTCGAGTTGCAGCCGAGCAATTAAAAAAGCATGATGCGAACATTCCGTTTTTTATGAAAGTGTCCTTCTGTGGACCACATAAGCCCTATGATGCACCCCAACGATATTTGGATATGTTTCCACTTGAGCGCAATGATGATTTTATCCTTGGAGAAGACCAAACATTAAATGAGGCAGAAAAGGAAATATTATATAGACAACGCCGTTCAACAAAAGCGATGCTAAAGCTCATAGATGATCAAATAGGGATACTATTAGACATTTTAGCCTCACGGGGGATGGATAAAAACACATTAATAGTTTTCACTTCGGACCATGGAGATATGCTAGGGGATCATTATATGATTCAAAAAGGAGTGCCATGGCGACAATCCTTAAATGTACCGCTGGCTATTAAGGCACCCGGTATAGAACCTATCGGTATGAACCCATCTCCTGTTGAACTAACAGACATAACGGCAACGATCCTTGATTGGGCTGGTCTTTCACCCCAAAGTGCTCTTAGTAGAACGTGGCCGGCATATAATGACTTGCTTCCATGCCGCTCGCTCTTGCCAATATTAAAAGGTGAAGTTCCATCAGTTCGTGAATTTGCATTCTCTGAGACGGATTTTACTGAGGAACGATCATCGGGGATTACTCCTGAGGAAATCGTAAAAAATCGTGGAGGCCGGGGGAGAACGAATGCTTGGCAGTGCATAACGACAGAAACAACGAAGTATATTAAATACCTGGGTTATAATCTGGGTGATGACCCAGTAGAGGAGTTCTATGATCTATCCGTTGATCCGGAGGAGCTCCATGATTTAAGCGGCGACGAGAACTATAAAGCGGAAATCGAAGAAGCGCGTAAACGACTGATGTATATCATAGATCATTATCCACCCGCACAGAAGACATGGGCGGAGAATTATGTACTGGGATAGAAAAATGGACTCTCTTACATCACCCTATAAGCCTCCATATACAGCGGTTGGCTAGTTTTCACATACTTTCAGATAGTATTCCGTGAACATTGGAATTCCAGTTCACGGAGTTTTTCATATTAAATCTTGTATGAAGCACAATAGCCCCCGTAATACCAGTTGCCACTTCCCATATTTATAAGCGTCCAATCATCCAAAGGGACGATGGAAAAACTTATTTTTAATAGAGAAATGTCACTAAATAAAAAGGAATGATTACATGCCACCAATCAGTTTGCTAATAAAACCAGCCTCGAGTAACTGCAATTTAAGATGCAAATACTGCTTTTACCACTCTGTTGCAGAATCCAGGCATACAAAATCCTATGGAATCATGGATATTGATACTCTGGAAACGATCGTTAAAAAAGCATTGGAGTATTCGGACAATTTCTGCTCATTCGCTTTCCAAGGAGGGGAGCCTACATTAGCCGGCTTGGATTTTTATAAAAAGCTCATTGATTTTGAGAAAAGGTACAATAAAAAAAATGTACGGATACAAAATGCCCTACAGACAAATGGGATGGCGATTGATGATGAATGGGCAAAATTCCTCTCGGAAAATGACTTTCTTGTAGGCCTTTCCTTAGATGGTCCCAAGGCCATTAATGACGCCAATAGGGTTGATAACAGTGGAAAGGGAACCTTTAATAGAATCATGAAGACCGTTCATCTTTTCAATAAGTATGGGGTTGAATATAATATACTGTCCGTTGTAAATGGATATGTAGCAAAACACGCCGGTAAGGTATACAATTTCCTATTAAAAAATGATTTTAGGTATCTACAGTTTATTCCTTGCCTGGATCCCCTCGATGAAGTACGGGGCCAATATCAACATTCATTGACCCCTGAAAAGTTCACCATTTTTTTAAAAGATCTATTTGATAGTTGGTATAGGGATGTAATGAATGGGAATATGGTTAGTATTCGATATTTTGATAATCTTGTGGGAATTATAATGGGGTACAGACCGGAAGCATGTGATATGAATGGCTATTGTACATGTCAGTTTGTCATTGAGGCCAACGGAGGGACATACCCATGTGATTTTTATGTAATCGATGGTTGGTATCTTGGTAATATAAAGGAGAATTCATTCGAAGAGATGGCAAACTCAGATACCGCCAAAAATTTTGTAAATATATCGAGGCATCTAGATCCCAAATGTAAAGATTGTAAATGGGTAAGCCTATGTAGGGGAGGATGCAGAAGGAACAGGGAACCTATTGTAGATGGGGAACCATCTTTGAACTATTTCTGCTCGTCCTATAAGGAATTTTTTGATTACTCTATTGATAGGCTGCATAGGGTAGCACAGTTGCTATCTAGGAGGTAAAAACAACCAAATATATCGAGAAGCCTTCTTGGACATGCCACCATAGGAGAAATGATCCCAGGTCCATCTCAATAGAAATAGGAACATTTGTAGTGTCGTATTACCAACAGGAGGTTTGATCATGAACAAAAAAAGATGTAAGCAATCGCCACAGAACAAACTGAAGATCATCCTTTCTTTTATAAAAGTAGGTCTCATCGGCTTTGGTGGTGGCAGTGCTTTAATACCGGTGATCGAAAAGGAAGTGGTTCAAAAGACCGGTGTAATTTCACAAGAGGAATATGTAAAGCATACCATTATCGCTAATATTACACCGGGAACCCTTCCAACAAAACTGGGAGCCCTATCTACAACTTACACTTCTCTATCAGGGGCCTACGGGCTTACAGTACCAAGTATATTTATTCTTATCCTTTTATTAGGTATTATTTCATCCATAGGGAGTGGTGCCATCCACTATATTGAATATGCTTCAGTAGGTATTTCTACCTTCATCATATTTTTATTGGTGGAATATATTATAAAGGTAATGAAAAATGGCAAATCCATTAACAAGCTCCCGCATTATCTGGCAATTATGGTCCTGTCCTTTATTGTTACCGGTGGAAAAGAAGTGCGTTCTATACTTTCACAGTTAACTGGTATTCATAGTGAAGCTTTTTTATCGCCAATTTTAGATATTCCTACGATTAATCTGATGATTACAGCATTCTTTGTAATATTATTTCTAGGAGCCAACATAACTCGAAGTAAAATTGTAATCTCTTTTATCATCTCAATACTATATGTGTTTTCAGTTGGGAAGAATTCTCCATTCCCGGCAGAGTGGAATATATCCCCAATGATTCATGTATTAATGGCACTACTGATCCTTGCCTCCTTATATCTGGACTCTAAACGAACAACAAAAGAAGAAAAAGTCAAAGAAGAGAATGATAGCACAAAAAAAATACTGCGAAATATTATATATTTTTTATTGCTTCCGGTAGTATTGCTCATTGTATCCTTGGTTTTGACATCCGGCCAGCAGCTTGAAAACAATCTAAGTGTAATGGGCTACTTTATCAACTCTGCAATCTCAACGATGACATCCTTTGGTGGGGGGGAAGCATATATATCCATAGCTGAAGGATTCTTTGTTGAACCTGGATATATACCGGCAAATCTTTACTATAGTCAAATAGTATCCATTGCCAATGCCTTGCCCGGGCCGATACTTGTTAAGGTCATTGCCGCGATAGGATTCCAATTTGGCATTATTCATTATGGAAGTACGCCATTGGGGATCCTTTTTGCTACCCTCGGAACATCCGTTGCCGTAGCTGTTTCATCCATTATTGCATTGATCGTACTACTATTTTTCGATAAGCTTAGGTCTTCCCCGAGGTTAGCTTTAATACAGAGATACATTTTGCCCGTAGTATGCGGTATGCTTATTTCAACATCCCTGGCGATGTTCTATGAAGCCCAGAAGATTATTGCCAATGCGCTCAGTGATAAAGGGATAGTACCCGGTAGTGTATTAATACTGCTACTATACCTATTCATAGACAGGATTAGCAATAAATCCAAATTGAGCGATCTATCAATACTACTAATTTCAGCAGGATTAACCTTAGGACTTTTTCTATTAGTGGCTGGTATATAACCTATAATAATTAGGAATGTGCTTGTTGAAAAAATGTTATTACTAGACGAAATCCTTGAGAAATTGACTTATTCGCTAGTTAGTGAACCGTTTTTACTTGTTTTTACTTTTAATTCTTTCAAAAAACGGTGAAGCTATCTGAGTGGAAAGGCAATTCTCAGGGGTTTTTCAACAGCCTGAATAAAAAAATCAGTACTCGCATTTAAAGGGTACTGATTTTTATGTGCTATTTCCCAGGACCATTTTTATACCATAATTATTTAGAATAGCATGAACATTTAAATGATTTATAATCTTAAAAAATTTATAAAAATAAGAAGGATAATTTAAATGGATGTAGAATATATTATACTGATGGTATACCAGGGACATACTAAACCCTGATCCGTCAAATTTCACAACTGGTTATCAACGATTGCAATCGATACCAGGAATATAAAAAGATAACCATACTAAATATTTAATGAGGATCAACCTCAGTTTGCAAAGAAATCATACCTATGCTATTGCCTGAGATTAAAACACATAATGAAAGGATGAATAAGATATGACAACTAAGTGGCTTCAAACGGATTTTCCCGAGATCGTATTCGAGGATACCAGCGTGGGACGACTAAAGAAAGAGATATGGGATGCATCAGAGGAAGAGATCGATAAAATTCTAGAGGAATACGAGATTCCCTCACCGTCTGAGCTGGGAGTAGCAGGAACCTATATTCAGAACACCCCAAGAGCCATTCAAAATGAAAAGCGTAAGAACAATGACATCGTTTTCGTACCCTTAGGCTGTACTGAGAATCATGGCGACCATGCGAACACAGGACTAGATACCTTTATGTGCACCCAAATCGTGGAAGCGGTTCGAAGGTATACAAAGAAACAAGGTAGAGAGGTCAACCTAGCCTTTCCTCCCCTAAACTATGGTGGACATCCATATCACCACATCGGAATGGCAGGAACCATCCAAATGCCAGAGGAAGTAGTAAGAGAAACCTTGATCTATACCATGTTAGGGCTTTGGAACGATGGATACCGAAAGATCATATTTATAAACAATCACGGTCACCTATGGATGCTAGAGTCCGCCATCCATGAATTCTGCAAGAGATACCAACTGCCAGGGATCTTTAGAGTCATCGAATGGCATCGAGCAGTGAGAGAGTTCTTCTATCCAGCAGGAAGGAAGGATAGTCTAGAAACCAACTTCATCCATGCCGATGAAGCAGAAACCGCTGTTGCCCTACTCATGTTTAAAGATATGGTTGACATGAGTTATGTAAAGGATGCCGAAGGAGAAGGCCTTCTACCCGATGGTCATATGGACAAATCCGTAGACCCCTATAGAAGGCCCTGTAGATGGTCCGAAGGCGAGGGACATGCAGCCATAGAGCGATCGGCGACCCCAGTAGGAGTAGTGGGCAAGCCCTCACTGGCAACAGCAGAGAAAGCCAAAAGGCCCATTGCTGCCATAGTAAAATACTTAACACTGCTCCATGATGAGATCTATGAGGCATTCCCACCAGGGACTGTTCCACCGGTAGAAAAAGTTACTCTTCGCACAGCAGAAGAGATGGAACCCTTCCTAAGAGAGCCGATGAGCGAGGGTTGGAAGTCCGTTGATGAGCTTCCAAGGATCGGTGTATTTGAGAAACTATAAAAACTAAAATCATTAGTTACATAAAGACATGAATGTGGCAACTCATCAAAAAGAAGCCTTTAGGGTTATGTTAAACTTTGATATTAATTAAAGGTATTACTCAGTTCACTTTTCCTTCTTTATTAGATAATCGAGCTTGTTATATATCCGTTATCTAGTTAAGAAGGAATTGGGATTCAAACTAAAGCCTGAAAAAGTGCTTTAGTTTGAAAATAATATATTATAGTCCATCGTAGTCTTTAGACATGATGGGGAAAAAATAAAGGAGGGTATAAAAAAGTGAAGAAAATTGTAGGACTGCTCATCGTATTGGCACTAGTATTTTCACTGGTGGTGGGATGTAGTCAGGAGACTGCAGAGCCAGAAGGTTCTGACGATCAAACACCTCAGGAAGGGAAAGCCCCTGAGGATATTAAGATCGGAATTGTTATGAAATCCTTTGATGAGTTTCAAAATGCTGTAATCGCTGGTGCAAAAGACACAGCAATTGAAATGGGAGTCAAGGAAGAGAACATTATCGCTTTAGCTCCAGAAGACGAATCAGGAGTAACAGATCAGGTTCAGATGATTGAAAACTGTATCTCCCAAGGTGTAGACATACTTATTCTTTCTGCACAAAACCCAGATGCTGTTAACGCACCTCTTCAGCAAGCTGCTGATAAGGGTATAAAGATCGTTATGGCTGATACTGACGCACCAAAATTTGAAAGCGAACACAAAGTTACCTATATCGGAACTAATAACTATAAGGCAGCTTACGACGGAGCCAAAGTATTTATCGAAAGATACCTAGAGGAAGGCCAAAATGTAGTTCTATTAAGATGTAAACTTGGCGATCCCAACCATGATGAGAGAACAAACGGATTAGATGATGCATGTAAGGAACTTGGAATTAATGTCCTTGAAGTCCAAGATACAAATTGTGAATCTGAAAAATCTGCTAATATTATGGCGAACCTAATCACAAAATATGGCGATAAAATCAATGGTGTACTTGTGACCAGTGATAATGTATCCATTGGTGCCATTACATCCATAAAGGCAGCTAACATGACTGATAAGATCGCTGTTTGCGGATTTGACGGTTTCCAAGTATCCATACAAGCTGTAGCCAATGGAGAGGAAAAAATGATCATTGGACAGAAGCCCTATTGGATGGGTCAAGAGGCAGTAAAATGTGGTATGGGTGCACTACTCGAAGGTAAGACCTATGAGGCATATATTGACCCAGGTATAGAGGTTATTGATGAAGATAACTACCAAGACTTCCTTAAATAATAAGTAGGTTAGAAAATTCAATGTGGTCCTTTTACCCCAAGTGGCTAGGAACATGTAGCTACAAAAAATGGGGTTCGAGACTATCCATACATATGGATAGTTTCGTGGACCACTCCTAATTTTTATTACTACATTTATAAAGAACCTATTGTCATATTATATAAGGCTTAAAAAATATAGATATTAGTATGAC
>FZPS01000171.1_pt30 | contig 22662 bp, 16 predicted proteins | sample 1817821 | NCBI WGS metagenome assembly FZPS01 (sample SAMEA104158645, study PRJEB21678) | metagenome | place: Germany | collected 2015-04-21 | reverse complement strand
CATTAAGAGCAAGAAAGGTTAGAAATCAAGTAAAAGAAGTAAAAGTTAAACTAATAGTCTATAATATAAACAAAAAAGTAATACAATTATTATGGATTAAATTAAGGATTTCTACAGAGCCGTTCTTTTCTTGAATTTCTTCTCCGATTTTCATATCATATGCAGGACATTTCATCTCACAGCGCTGATCCAATATCAATTTCAAACATTATAGAATGAGATTTATTAAGATCTGGCGGCAGAAATAAATCTCTCACGAGATGGAAAGTTATCTGACCTATTAATTGTTAAATGTGAGATTGCAATTCATCAATTGTTTTATCGCATTTTAGAGTTTAAGCAATTCCAGAGCAAAGTAGGAAGGCAGCTTTTTTGATATAATCTCTCCTGTTTGTACAAAACATTTATGAGTCTTGTATCCTATATACTAGTAAAAACAGACTAATTTTTTATACCCAGTGGTCGGATAAAATAAGGAATGAAAATGCAGGCGGAGGGCGTGTAATTACACTGTATGATGTAGAAACTGTCAAGGATTATATAACTTATAATCTGCCGTTCACCGATCTGTGTCAGGTAGATGTATTTCCCGTGATAGAGGCGGAAGACTTTAAAAAGTTCGCAGAACACCAGATGGGAAAACTAGGTAACCCGGTTAGTCAGTCATGATTCTCCACAGCGGTTACTTTTAACAATATATCTTTATTTATTTATGAGACAGAGCAAGCTTAATCCCAATGAATGTGAAAATTCCGGCTTTTCCCCAGTCAATGTACCTGCCAATGCCTGGTTTCTGTATTATTTTCTCGCCAACGACTCCGGCAAAGACTGAGATTGCGGAAAAAATCAGCCAGGCCTGAACCATAAAGATTATCCCTAGAAATATCATCTGCACAGGAATATTTCCTGAATCTATGTTTACGAATTGGGGCAGGAAGGCAAGGAAAAAGAGGGCAACTTTGGGGTTTAAGACATTCATAAATATTCCTCGCTTGTAAAGGGCTACGGCATTGGTTTCCCGTACAGGGGCAGAAGAGATTAACTCTCCACTTTCTCTCAAGGCTTGCCAGGCGAGGTAGAGCAGATAGGCTGCCCCTGCATATTTTACAATCTCAAAGGCAAGAGCGGATTTATACACAAGAGCAGAAATTCCGAGTGCTGCTGCAGTGGTATGGACAAATACGCCTGTACAGAGTCCGGATGCGGTTGCAATTCCTGCTTTCCCGCCCTGGGAAATGCTCTGGGTCAGCACGAATAAAATATCAGGGCCCGGAAGAAGCGTAAGCGTCACAGAGGCTGCAATAAAATAGATTAACTGCTGCTGTTCTATCAAGTTGCTCACTTTTCCTTTTTTAATGGCTGGAATAAAAAGGTTAAGTTCATAATGTTATAATTTGTAGGCTCTGTAGAAAACCTACTTAATCGTCATCAATAGACTTAAAGTTCTTCAGCAAAATGAATCAGGCAATTTAGTTTTAATTTGTTAAGATTGGCTATTTCAGAGGATTTCTACGGAGCCAATTTGTATCTAATTTTTAAATGGAAGTATACTTATTAAACCAATTAGTAAATTGAGAGCATATCAAATCTGTAAACTAATTTTATTAAAGAAATAATTCTATTAAAGAATTAATTTTATTAAAGGATCGATTTGTTTAAATCTCATTTTTCAGTAGTCTGTAAAATTTTTGTTTTATTCAGGCTATTTTTGTCCTATCAAGGATAATTTTGTCTAATCTAAACTTTGCGTAAGATACAGTGTATTTCGAATAAATTTAAGCAGGACTATTCTGCACCATCTGTATAAGGTTCCCACAGGTGTCATCAAATACGGCAATGGTTGTTGTTTCTATTTTTGTTGGTTCCTGAGCAAATTTCACGCCAACCTTTTTCATTCGTTCATATTCTTTTTGAATATCGTCCACGAAAAACGCTGTTAATGGTATCCCTTGACTATAAAGTGCCTTCTGGAATGTTCTGGCAGCCGGATTGTCATTTGGCTCAAGAAGTAATTCTGTGCCTTCAGGTTCTCGGGAGAGACAACCGTTAACCACCTGAATTCTCCCACTGGGATATCGGTTTTCTTAACGAAGCCTAAAATCTCAGTATAAAACTTAAGAGCCTTTCCCTGATCATCTACAAACACACTGGTTAACTTAATTCTCATATTTGTTTCCTCGAATATCGAATTTCATTTATGGAGCATTCTTTGGTACAATTAAGAACTTATTACATCTTTCCTTTCAAAAGAATAAATAGCAAGTTGTTGTTTCTCATTAGATAGAATTAGTAACTGCCGTTTGTTTTTCCTATTTTAAATAATCGCAGGTCACAACACTTCTCGGATAGTCTCTTAATAGATAGTTTTGTGGTCTCCGCGGTTAACCTCTTACTTGATATTGACGAAGAAATTTTGGTCTTTGACTATAGTTAACTTTCTTAATCCGGACAGACTGACAACTTTTATAAATCCCTCTGTTATTTCGATACTCATCACACTTGCCTTAGTTTATCCTACCTTAGGTAGTTTACATATTATGGCAGCATATTCTATCACAACCAGTTTGTCTTCTCATAACCGGGTAAACTGGTTATGATGAGTTCCTGGATTTAGCCAGTTATTAGATTTAGCAAATTATTATATTTGATTATATATTTAACAAGTAAAAACGTAAAAGGACCCACTATGCATTTTCGAAAAGGAAAATATAACTTTAAAGGTAACCAGAACGGAAACTTGCGAGATAATCTGAAGGGAACAATACCATTGTTAGCTCTTTTAACAGCTTTTCCCGCAATGTCAACAGATATGATGCTCCCTGCTCTTCCTTCTCTTGCCGAAACCTGGAATCAGCCCCTTTCAGTGATCAACCTGACCCTGGTTTGCTTCTTTGTTACCTATGGTTTTTTCCTTCTATTTTATGGTCCGATTTCCGACAGGTTTGGCCGCCGAAGACCTTTGCTTTTCGGGCTTGCAGTATACATAGCTGCGAGTTTTCTCTGTGCTCTGGCGTCAAGCGCATCCATGTTAATATTCTCTCGCATGCTCCAGGCGGCAGGAGCTGCCGCAAGCTCTTCTCTCTCAATGGCAATGACCAGGGATATTTTCTCGGGGCCGGAAAGGGAAAGAGTGCTGGCATATACAGCTGTTATAATGGCAATTGCCCCCATGCTTGCCCCTGTAATCGGAGGCTGGATCCTTGTTGACTTCTCCTGGCCCTGGATCTTTATTATACAGGCAGTTATGGGAGGAATCGGAATGTTTGGAGTCCTTCGTTTTCCCGAGACGCTAACTTCGGTATCGAACACTCCCTTTTCCAGAGTAATGCATGCCTACGGCCGACTGATGCTCAATCCTCTTTACCTGATAATGGTTCTGGTAATGTCAATCAGCCTTTTTCCTCTTTACAGTTTCGTAGCAAGCTCTTCTTCAATTTATGTCACTGAATTCGGGCTCACAGAGCAGAAGTATAGTTACTTCTTTGCTTTCAACGCGCTTGCGATTATGGTTGGCTCCATTACCTGCCTGAGGTTAAGAAAGGTCTTTAGCTCTGGGAATCTAATTACCATAGGTTTTGCAGGAATCTTACTGGGCGGAATCCTTCTTCTCACAACCGGAAAGCACGGCCCCTGGAGTTTCGCCCTGCCAATGTTCCTAATAACGTTTTCAGTCGGCATTAGCCGGCCGCCAAGCAACAACCTTGTTCTGGAACAGGTCGACAGAGACACAGGTTCGGCTTCTTCCCTGCTGATTTTCACCTATTTCACCCTCGGGGCTATAGGTATGTGGTTCATCTCTCTTGAGTGGGCAGATAAGATCCCTGTGCTCGGAGCAATTGCTCTGGGCTGCGGAGCCCTTGTACTTGCTGCGTGGTGCATTTTGCAGAAGAGAGGTATCAGGGGGACTGTTTGAACATAGGGTCCCGATTCTTTGATTTTTACTGAGTCTCCGTCTCGATGTCCAGTCTATATTTCCATCTTGGAACTGCTTTGAGCAGGCTTCTCTGATTCGCAAATTCTCTAGTTTTTTTTGATCTGACAGTTTGCAAATAAGGCAAACTTATTTATTATTTTTATACTTTATTGTGATGCAACAAAAAGTTATTTGGTATTCTCCGAACTTTTTAAGATTTGACTATAACTCGTAACACTGGTATTATTACTCTTACTGATATTTATTGGAGTTGAGGGTTTCTTGAATAAACAAAAAGCCATACTGATACTATTATTAATTCTTCCTCTCCTTTTTGTACTGTATCTCTACAGCCCTTTTTTATTAATGGGTCTGATTGATAGTTTCTGGTACTATACCGAGGAGAAAGTCGATATCGGGCCTTTTGACTATAGTTCCGTACTTACGAAAGCGAAAAAAGCTGGTTATGAGGTGGAAGGCTCCTGTCCCTGGCCAGGAAGTTTTTCGGGCTTTGATCCCGGTGATGTCCCGAAAGTCCGGGAAAGTTTCGGAGGGGCTGCTCGTGTGCAGGATATAAGGTTTAATTATAATAGTAACTCCGAGCTTACGGTTTTCATTTGTGAAGACGGATCGGAAGCCAGAACCTGTGTGGCGATTTCGAACTTCAGCCACTCCGACCCCGAATCTCCCTTACAGCTTTCGGAGCTTCCGGATGACTCATGGATGCTTGAAAAATTCGGGCTTCTCTTCAGCCTGGATGAAGAAGCTTCGGAAAATTATCTTGGGGCTCTGAAAAAAGCAGCACAAAACCAGGCCTGGAACGCTGAAATACAGGTGAATGAATCTCTGGATTTTCCGGGTGTATATGCCTATCTCATGGAAAACAGTGACTATTCCAGTTACGGGTCACCTATGGGTATTTATGCGTACTCGACAGCAGGTTCGGATAGAGAAGAAGTTTTTTATAAGGACGGAAACCGGCTGGGTTCGGTAAGGTATTTTATCCCGGAGGCGAGGATAATGACTTATGATAATGGGAACAGGTACATAGTTGACCTCGATGCCTCAGGAAAGGTCAGACTAGAAATCATAATGCCCCCTGGAAGCAGTGGGGAAACTATACCTGAAGAGGAATACAGGGCAGTTTTCAGGGAAATGTTTGAAGGACTGGGACTTTCTTCTGAAGCTGTGGACAGATTTAACTTTTTTGCCAGTTCTTCACGGATATGGTAAAACTGCCTGAGTTTAAGTAATTTTTTCTTTAAATTTTATTATTTTTCCTTTAATTTCTATTACTTCTCCTTCTCTGCTTCCAGAGCCTTTTGTCTTCTCACGAACCTTGCCCCCATCTCAAAGGCTTTTTGACAGTCCAGTGGAAATACTTCTTTTCGCCTTTTTGCCTTCTCTTCGGAATTGAAGATTGATGAGAGATACTTTGAATAATCATCAAACTGGTATGTTTCGGTACTCCATAATGATTCGGAATACCCGAAAATTCTTGTTGCAAGCCTTTCGTTCAGCTCAATAACCTTATCAAGACAAAACATATCAAAGTTTTCTTCCTTGATATTCATGGTGTAGATGAAACCAATCGGGATATTTTTCGGATAAAATGTCTGAACGTCAACTGAATAAGTAATATACGGGAATATATAGCGTTCCATGAAGGATCTCATTTCGCCTGTAGAATTCCCAAGGTAAATTGGCGATCCAAGGATTACCGCATCGGCAGCTTCCAGCCTTTCAAGCACAGGGGTCAGTTCATCTTTAACAGCGCATCTTGCAAGGTTTTTTCCGCCTTTTACTTTGCAGGCAAAGCAGCTTGTGCACCCTTTGAACTCAAGGTCATAGAGATGGACAATTTCTGTTTCTGCGACTTCTGATGCTGCACCTTCAAGAGCTTTCTCCAGCAGGGTCGCTGTGTTCCAGTTCTTTCTTGGGCTTCCGTTTATTGCCATTACTTTCATGATTTTGCCTCCAAGCGTTCAGGCTTTATATAAATCTCCAAACAGGATAATATTTGCTGTCAATAAGAAAAAGAAAGTTAAATAAGTGTGGTGAAAAATCAGGACTTACTATCTGGGTTTAAATCTGGATCTAATCTCTAATTTTCTAATTCCCAATTTAATTCCCGTTTTACGGTTATTATTCTTTTTTGATTTCTCTAAAGCCTGAAATCCATATAGGGCTCAAAAAATAGTCAGATCCCAAAAAATAGTCAGATCCTCAAAAAAGGCGCATTTTCTTGAGTTTAATCAATCAACTGCGTTAGTTTCAGCTTATAGAATAGAATTTTATTTCCGATACGGCTAGCACAATCGCTATAAAAAAGAACTGAAGTGCTTTGAATCCTCCAGACAAATATCAGATATAATTCAAATAGAATCTCGGATAATTTAGGCGAGAGAATCAGATCATGAAAAAATGGGAAGAAAAATAGAGGGTGTCTCAGAATTATGTAAATTAAGAAAAGTATGGGGTATTTGCGGCTTTGATAAGCCGTTAACCCCTATTCTGCACCTGTCAAGGCTTACGCATTATTTTCAGTGCTTGGGCATAATTCTTAACACTTATGCATTGTGTGCAGGTGCGAAAGTGTTTCCCGAAAATGGCGCTACCGGTTTGGGCAGGTCAATATCCAGGGCTTCTTTCAGGACTTCTTCGATAGTCTCTACAGGTATGAACTTAAGTTCGTTTCTGGCATCTTCAGGCACATCTTCAAGATCCCTTTCGTTCTCTCTCGGCAGGATTACCTTCTTTATGCCTGCCCTGTGGGCTGCAAGGACTTTTTCTTTTATGCCGCCAACAGGCAGTACGGCGCCACTTAGCGTTACTTCGCCTGTCATGGCAAGTTTCGGGTCAACAGCTTTGCCCGTAATCAGGGACGTCAGAGCCGTAAAAAGGGTCACACCAGCAGATGGACCATCCTTCGGGGTTGCACCTGAAGGCACGTGGATGTGGATGTCGCTTGAAGTGAAGTCAAAGCTGTTTGCAGTGTTTGCAAGCCTTGACCTTACAAGGCTCAGAGATATCTTTGCAGATTCTTTCATAACATCACCAAGCTGGCCTGTAAGCGTAAGCTTTCCAGTGCCTGGCATAAACGTGCCTTCTATGAAGAGAATATCTCCTCCTACAGGTGTCCAGGCAAGTCCTGTAACCACGCCGGGTACATTCTCTTTTCTGGCTTCTTCCTGCCGAATTATCTCTTTTCCGAGGATTTCTTTAAGCATATCCACCCTTACAACGTAAGGAAGGTCGGCTTTGCCTGACACGATCTTTTCGGATACGAATCTTGCAATCTTAGCAAGTTGTTTTTTAAGTCCACGGACGCCTGCCTCGCGGGTGTATTTATCGATAATTACCTTCAGGGCTTCATCTTCGATTTTGAGTTTTTCCGCATCAAGACCGTGTTCATCCAGGATATAGGGAAGCAGATGGTCTTTTGCAATTGCGAGTTTCTCATTCTTTGTATACCCTGAAATCTCAATCGTCTCCATTCTGTCAAGAAGCGGCCAGGGGATACTTGCCATAGAGTTGGCAGTAGCTATGAACAGCACATCCGACAGGTCGTATGGAACTTCCAGATAGTGATCTGAGAAGGTACTATTCTGTTCAGGGTCAAGGACTTCGAGAAGGGCACTTGCCGGGTCTCCAGAGTAAGAAGCTGAAAGCTTATCAACCTCGTCAAGGATAAATACTGGATTTTTGGTGCCTGCTTTTCTCATGCCCTGAATAATCCTTCCTGGAAGAGCTCCTACATATGTCCGCCTGTGACCACGGATTTCGGCTTCGTCTTTTACGCCTCCGAGGCTGACCCGTACGTATTTCCTGCCCAAGGCATCAGCAATGCTTTTTCCAAGGCTTGTTTTCCCGGTTCCTGGCGGCCCAGTAAGAAGTAGAATTGAGCCCTGTTTCTCCTTTTTCAGTTTCATTACTGCCAGGTGCTGGATTATTCTCTCCTTGACCTTTTCAAGTCCGTAGTGGTTGCTCTCAAGCACACGCCGGGCTTCGGCAATGTCAATGCTCTTTTTCTCTTCGGTTACCCAGGGAAGGTCGAGCATGAGGTCGAGGTAATTCCTTATAACATTGGCTTCAGGATTGTGATTGCCTCCGGTTTCGAGTTTCTTCAGCTCGGACAGAGCCTTCTTTTTTACCTCATCAGGCATCTTTGAGTTCTCAATCCTTTCCCTGTATGCGGCATCACCTGATGCTGAGTCATCTCCTCCATTGAGTTCTTCCTGAATCACCTTCAGCTGCTCGCGGAGCATTGCTTCTCTGTTCGACTTGCTTATTCTGTCGGTAACTTTTTTTGCCATTTCGATCTGTAGGTTAATATTCTCTTTATGCTTTGTCAGAATGTGGAGGAATAAAAGATACCGTTCACGAACTGAAGCTAGCTCCAGAAGCCTCTGTTTTTCAGCAAGTTTCACGGGTATGTACGGCATGACAAATCCCATTATCTGGTCAATGGAATCCATCTTCTCGATAGGGTTGGTAAACTGCTCCGAGCCCTGGAACCTCTTGCTTATTTCGTGAATTGTTTTCTTTATGTTTGCCATAACTTCAGCTTCAGTTTCCTCATCGAAGTCAGGCACATCATAGACAGGACTGTATGTCGAATAAAACAGCCCATCCCTTCTATATAGAGAGACTGCTTCTACTCTCTGAATAGCCTTTGCGACAATAAGATATCCGTCATCAGCAGGCTGTATAAATGTGATTTTAAGTAAATTTCCGATTTTGTACAAGCTTTCTTCGGACAGTTCCGAAGCTTTCGTGCCGCTTTTTACTGTCAACCCGATGGCACTCACGGATTCGGCATTTCTCATCTCATTTAACAGGATTTCGCCGGTAACTTTGTCAGCCATGAGTTTTGTCCGGCTTTTAGGATAAACCACTATCCCAAAAAGGGGTACTACCAATTTCTCTCGGTTTTCTCTAGTTTGCTCTGAATACATTGTCAATCGTCTCAATTATTATCTCAAGTATTTAGTTTCAATTAACCTAACTATTTTTGAGGACAAAAAAAATTACCTTATCTTTCCCAGAATTTTGATAAGCATGTCCATCTCTTTCTCATCCAGCGAATTTGCTATCCTCTCGATAACCTGCAATAAAGCGTGCTCCTCAGCGTGGGCTATCGTCTGCCCTTTCTCTGTAAGACGAATGTAAAAAATTCTACCATCGTTCTGGGATCTCTCCCTGTAGACACACTCCATTTTGACAAATTTATTAATCATCTCGGTGATGGTGGGCTTTGAGTTGCTTGTGATCTTAGCAAGCCTGCTAAATGTTACTTCCTCGTATTCATCAATGGTTTTTAAATATTCGATCTGCTTGAGCGTAAGATCCGATAGCCCACACTCTGAGAAGATTTGAGAAGAGCATTCACTTTTAATTTTGATCAGTTTTTCAAAAATTATGAACAAATGCTCTTTTTTCTCCCTCATTCTCGATCTGATTGTTAGTTAGGGTTTCCCTAATTATATAATTTTCGGTCAACCCCCCTTTAGCCAGAACTTCTGCACCCAATAAACCGCGCATCGAAATCATTGAGCGGCAAGCGTGGCATCGCTTGATCTCGCCGACAACGCCGTTTTTGATCAAACTTTTTCAAAAAAAAGTTTGCGCTCAAGCCTTTTTTTTGGCAATGTACTTAAATTTCTGTAAAATCGTAAACTCAATAAGTTATTCTGCAGTAGATTTCACCAACATCAAAGAACGAATTTATACACAGTATACAAAACATTGACTCTCAATTTACAGCAAACTCATAATACTAATGTTTAATACTTCCTGAATATAATTTTTTATGTACATCACTTTTTTATACATTCATGAGTTTTAATATATATACTTTATTTAAAGGTGGTATTCAACTTGGGGCATATGTATACTAACTGGGAAGATAAACCGACAAAATTAGTGGGTGTTGTGAAATCTAAATATTCGTATTGTGTTAACTGTTTTAAAACGTTAGAATATGTGGGAAAAAGGAGCACGTTCTGTCCAGAATGTCGTGAAATCGAGAAGGAGAAGGGTCAAAAAGTTGTGGCTCTGGCGTTCCTGTTATCTCTTGTGCCCGGATGGGGGTATGTGTACGTTGCTGAAGATAAAAAAGCACTGGCTACGTCTATATGTACAGTTGCAATGTTCTTTATTCCTGTAATTGGATGGTTCCTATCGTTCATTATATATCTTGTTTCTATTGGAAACACGGTCAAGACGGCACAATTAATTAATGAAGTCCAGAAGCAAGTTTGAGCACTTATCTCCATGTTCCTTACAGACCAGTGTTCAGAAACATTGTTTCAAAAGCAGTTTGAACCTAAATTACATACCTTTTCTATCAAGCAATTGAGGTGGTATGAAGATGAATTGTGGAGATTTGAAAATGGGTCAGGTTCTTCGCTGTGAAAGATGCGGTTTTGAGCTTGAGGTCGTAAAAGAATGTGGAGACGTTTCCTGCGCCACAGACGCCTGCTGTACAGGCGATGTAACATGTTGCGGAGAACCGATGAAACTGAAGCAATAAGCTTAGACAAAATTTACGGATGTGTAAAAACATTGCGAATGACTGGAAAAAGAGCTTAGTAATGGTTTTCTGGAATATGGGATCTCTAGGCTCATTTTTCTACTGTTTTTCATTATTTTTTCCAAGTATTATGTTCCTCAAATTTCTCAAAAATAGTATTCTCACAGCTTTTATGTAAAACTGTCAATTAAATATGAGTAAAGATGGCTACTGGCTGTGTTTTTACGCAAACAGAATGTTTATAAGTAAAATAAAATAGAAAGTGAGATTTGGGAGAAAGAAGAAGGGATTTACTTATTTCATGAAAATTGTTGATACTTGCCATGAGGAATGCTGTCAATGAATTGCGGCTAAATATCTAAGTTAAAATATTGTCCCCCAAAATCAGCAGTTATCTTATGTAATTTATTATACTATCAATTCTCATGCCCATACTGTTCCCTGATCTCGGATTCTTTAAGGACTTTGAGCCCCAGTTTCTCAAGGATTTCAGAAATTCTGTTTTTGTCTTTGCTTTTCATGGATTTCCGGTCAAAATAAGCAAAATCAGCTTCAGATTTATCTACCGCTTGCCTTATCAGGGCTTCGTCCACGAATTCAAGCTGGTATTTGGGAAAATTATGCCCGAAAGAGATTCCGGTTTCAAGTAGAAGTCCTGTCTGGCGCATGGCATAATGCCCGCCTCCAAAACCGATAGCAGTAGGCACTTTCTCAAGGGATACTGCAAGGATGGCTTTTGCAGCAACCTCGCCTGCATCAGGATCTTTCCACTGCACCTCGGTGCTCCCAATTTCGGTATAAAGCGACGGAACGGAAAGTTCTGTGGGCCCGTGGTGGGTCACTTCGAGGGTAACATCATACTTCAGATCTTTTTGCTCAACTAGACGCTTCATTTCCATAAGAATGGATTTCATGGCAGCCGGGGAGGAAACCGCAAGGGATTTAGGGCAGCCTCCAAGCCTTGCTTCATCTGAGGGATTTCCTGTGCAATGTACAGTCAGGGAAGAAATTCCCTCTTTACTCCGGTGTTTGGATGCAAAAATTATAAGAGAGGCTGGCAGCCCTATGTTTTCGAGTCTTCTGTCGAGCCTGTCCTGAAAGACATGCATCTCTTCGATTTCGATAAGCCTGAATCTTCCATCCCTTGATTCCCTGGCAGCAGAGAATCCAGAATTTTCGGGGAGTTCAAGAATTTCCCATTCCTCAAGGCTCAGGAGATGGGCTTTAATATTCTGGCTGGCAAGGTCAGGAGCAGAACTTATTATGGTTATTTTTGGAACAGAGTTTTTAGGGAGGTCTCTATCTTTTTTAATGGGTTTTTCTGGATTGCTATTATTTTTCATTTCTGATCAATTCGGATACTTAATTCAGGTTCTATCGCTTTACGCTACCTATAGATTTCGTTAAGATAAATAAAATAAACCCTGAATTTCAGCTCTGGATATAAAACTTGAAGTGTCTGTGCAAAGCAGTGCTGAAAAGTCAGAAGGGGTAAAACTAGAATGAATAAACTCACTGGATGAGAGTCAGGTAAGAACTGGGGTAAAGAAAACCTTAAGTGAAAAAGTTGTGAAGAAGCCTGAAGTCAAAAGTAGTAAGAAACATTGAGTAAAAAAATGAAGAAGTTGGTATCAAAAGCAATAAAAGGTTAATTTCCTGAAACTATAGAAAATGAGTTTTTTAAGAAAATTGTTTTGGGCAGATTCCTGCTTTCTGAGAAGCAGGGATCTGTGTTTTCCAGAACAGGAAACGCTTCTTAAAATGTTGAAACAGTCTCAGCCAATGTGGATGTACTGGTCCACAAGTTTCCTGATTTCTCCGTTATTGCCGTAGAGCCTCTCACTGAGCTGGTAGTCGTTGTAATTTTCAAGGTTGCTGACAATCCCTTCAATCATGCCTTCAGTAAATACATCGTATTTCATGAAGATCTCTTTCTTTTCTTTCAGAGCCTGGGCTGACTCGTAACAGGAGGCAGGCAGGTGTTCTAGCTCGGCAAGCCTGTCTTTGTGTTCATCCTTGAAGATATTCACATTAATGTAAAGTTTATTTGAAAGATCAAGACCATTATCCATCTCAAGACCATGGCGGGTACCAACACAAAGTCCGGCAAGGAGGAGATAAATGTTAGCAGAGCCGTCTGCAGCACGGAATTCATACGTCTGTTTGCCGTGATAATCCTTGAGATCTTCAGAATAGTTCGGGTTTGCAATGGTAATCATTTTGCTTGCATCACCGGACCACCCAAGAGGCACTCGAATAAGTGCAGAGCGGTTTCTGTCTCCCCAACAGATGTTCGTTGGAGCTTCTTGGTGAGGTACAAGGCGCAGGTAGGATGTCGGAATCGTGTTCCCAAAGGCGGTAATCGCTGAAGCAACATCCAGGCAGCCAGCGATTGCTTTCTTTGCAGAATCACTCAACTTTCCCTCATCGTCAACAGTTGCAGTCTTGCCGTCTTTCATGAGCTTCATGTGGATATGCAGTCCACTGCCTGCTTTTCCGACCGTAATTTTCGGGGCATAGCTGACAGTGACTCCATACTGGGCTGCAATCATTCTGAGCATCCATTTTCCAATTAGCAGGCGGTCAGCAGCGTCCTCAATATTTGTGGTTTCGAATTCGATTTCATTCTGTTCGTAGTAGTATTTATCGTCAGTGAAATTTCCGACTTCAGAGTGCCCGTATTTTATTAATCCCCCAGCTTCAGCAATAGCGAGCATTGTATCCTTTCTGAGCTGCTCAAATTTTGTGAAAGGGCCTGCCTCATGATACCCTCTCTGGTCAACAGCCGGGAAGTCAGTGTCAATCTTGTCCTTGTCGCAAATAATATAATACTCGAGTTCAGCCATTGCATTTAACTCGTATCCTGTCCTCTCCTTAAGGACATCGTGAGCCTTCTTCATGATGTTTTCGGCTGAGCTTGCAAGAGGATTCCCATCTTTATCAAAGTATGAACAGAGTAAGTCAAGGGTCGGGATTTTTTCAAATGGATTTACAAAAGCAGTGCGGTATTTAGGCACGACATAAAGGTCGCTTGAGTCAGCTTCAATGTATTTGAAAAGGCTGGAACCGTCCACTCTTTCTCCGGTGGAAAGTACTGTATCAAGGTGTTCTTCACTCCTGATGATGAAGTTTAAGGCTTTAAGTCTCCCATCCCAGCCAGCATAACGGAAGTTGAGCATCTTTATGCCATTCTCCCTGATGAACTTCATGATGTCTTCTTTGGTGAATTCATCTGCTGGTTTGTTGAGATACTGTACCAGCTTATTAGGATTCATTTTTATAGATGATGGTTTCATGATTATCCCTTCTTTTTTACTGCATATTCGGACGTTAAAGCCTTGTTAATTCCGAATATTTTCAGGCTCACGGGTAGCCTCATTGGCATAATTTTCAAAACTCTTGCCTACTAGGAAGGAGATAACTTACTGCTGTCTATATAAAGTTTTCCCTTTATTGTTTTTTATAAAAAATAATAAAAGGATAGAGATGGCATAACTCTACTCTTAATTCCAAGTAAAATTATATTTAATGATTAAATTGAGATGCCAGTTAAAGTTCCTTCCGTTGAGGTTTCGTCAGTTAAGGGTTTTGCCTAATAAATATATCATACGAATACAATATAACCATTAAATAAGTTCAGTTCTCAAATTGCAGAAGTGGATGGAGATTTTATCTACTTCCCATTTTGAGCCAATTTTATGCATTGGGAAGAATGGAGGAAAAATATGGAGACTTACAGTATTCCTGTGATTGTCAGAGACGTATTCTACGTTGGGGCAAAAGATTGGAACCGCCAAATGTTTGATGCTTTGATTCCGCTGCCTCAGGGCACGAGCTACAATGCTTATCTTGTGAAAGGACAAGAAAAAGTAGCTCTCATAGATACCGTGAACCCTGGTTTCGAAGAGGAGTTCGAAAAGAAGATAAATATGGTTTCCAGTCTTGAAAAACTGGACTACCTTATTATGAATCATGCCGAACCAGATCATGCCAGTGCTATTCGTTATATCATGGATAGGGCTCCTGCCTCAGTGCTTATTACGACGGAAAGAGGCGTGAAGATGGCAAGCCTGTATCATGAACTGCCTGAGGGCCGGGTTAAGGTCGTTGCCGAAGGAGATACGCTTGACCTAGGGGGCAAAACCCTGCGCTTTATCGAAGCTCCTTGGCTTCACTGGCCTGAAACCATGTTCACTTACCTGCCTGAAGACAGGGTACTTTTCCCATGTGATTTCTTCGGGGCTCACACAGCCCAGGGCCTTTACGATGAAGACCTGGAAGACCTTATTCCTCTTGCAAAACGCTATTACGGGGAAATAATGATGCCTTTTGGGAAAATGGGAGCAAAGGCTCTTGAAAAAATAAAGGACCTTAATATTGAAATTATTGCCCCGAGCCATGGACCTATTTATAAAAATCCTCAGCGTATACTTGAGCCCTATGCAAAGTGGACAGCAGGAGAGACAGAAAATAAAGCCCTTATTGTCTATGTGAGTATGTGGGGTTCCACACAGCTTATGGTTAGGACTATTGCCGAAGTGCTGATGAAAGAAGGTATAGATGTCAGGATGTATGACCTTGCAGTCTCGGATACAGGAGATATCGCAAGGGAACTGGTCGACTCCCGTGCTATTATCCTCGGGGCTCCCACCGTCCTTGCAGGCATGCACCCTCTTGCTGTTTACGGCACTTACCTTGTAAAAGCTCTCAATCCACCTGCAAAGTATGGGGTCATACTCGGATCCTTTGGCTGGGGCGGAGGAGCTTTGAAACAGGCAGGGGATATTCTTGTTCCTTCGAAGATGGAAGTTGTTGGAACACTTCAGGTGAAGGGCAAGCCCAGAGACGAAGATTTGAAAAAGATTGAGGATATTGGCCGAGAGCTTGCACAAAAAATGAAAACATAACCTGAAAAGTCTCTGCATTCAGATCTTGAGAACCCTTTTTTAGTGTACCTGTAAGGCTCCTTTCGTCCGTAAAGTGCATTTGATCCAGTTTGGAGACCTTACCAACCTTTTTTGGCAGCTATTTACGGCGCTACATTTAAGGTGGGAATCGAAATTCCGATTTTCATTTTATTTTCTTTTCATGCAAATCTGACAAATTAATGGAGAATAGCAACATAAGTTACTGAAGGTCAGGATTACGATTATGCATAAGCTTACTGCAGACATAATGCCTGGACTTAAATTTGTTTCCGGAAACTAAGCCTTTTATTGGGACTAGAGCATTATATAAAAGGGTAGTTTGGAAAGAAAGGTAACGTAGACTTGATTATAAGCTTTCAGAAAATAGTCTTTCTAACAGGTCTATCCAGTTTTTAGATTATCTTTGTCCTAAATCCCAAGTTCTGGACGCAGGGGTTTCTTATGAAAGGGGAATCTGAGCTAAAAAAGGAATTGAATTTGCTAGAGATTACTCTGGTAGGAATTGGTAATATTCTAGGAGCCGGGATTTATGTACTTATGGGAAGAGCTGCAGGGCTTGCAGGCAATATGGTCTGGTTTTCTTTTCTCTTTGCTGGAGCAGCGGCTGCACTTTCCGCCCTTAGCTATATGGAGCTTTCTTCCATGTATCCCAGAGCTGGAGCAGAGTATGAATTTGTAAAAAGAGCTTTCGGAGAACGCACTGGCCTATTTATTGGATTGCTCGTTATCTGTTATGTAGTAATAACGAGCTCTGCGGTTGCTTTGGGGTTTGGCAGGTATTTCAGCAGCCTTTTCGGAAGCGGGTATTTAGTAGGGGTAATAGGCTTGTTTATTTTTCTCAGCCTTATTATGGTATATGGGATCAAGGAATCTGCCCGGCTGGCTAGTATGATAAGTCTCCTAGAAGTAACTGGGCTTTTAATTGTCATTTACACCGGGTTCCCCTACCTTGGGACGATAAATTATTTTGAGGCTCCTGATCTGGCAGGAGTTTTTGAGGCTTCAACTCTGATTTTTTTTGCGTTTCTCGGGTTTGAAGATATTGTGAGATTGTCTCAGGAAACGAAAGAAGCTGAAAAAACTACTCCGAAAGCTCTGCTTATTGCCATATTTTTTACGGTTCTTCTTTATGTATGTGTGGCAATAACTGCCGTAAGCGTGCTCGATTTTCGGATTCTGGGACTTTCAGGAGTTCCGCTTGCTGATGTTGTGGCTGTTTCTTTTGGGAATGACGCTTTTGTCCTTATGTCCTGGATTGCCCTTTTTTCCACTATGAATACTGTACTTGTGGTTTTGCTTGGAGGGTCGAGGATTGTCTATGGCATGGCATACGCAGGGTCGCTTCCAGAAAGTCTCTCCAGGGTGCACCGCAGTTACCATACTCCGTGGGTCGCAATTTTCGGGGTTGTCTGCCTCTCAGCTCTGTTTGTGCTGTTAAGGGATATTGCAGTTGTAGCAAATATTTCTAATTTCATGATCTTCATTGTCTTTTTCATGGTCAATCTTTCCCTGATAAAGCTTCGTTATACTGACCCCGACAGAAATCGTCCTTATAAAGTACCCCTGAATATCGGGCATTTCCCCTTACTCCCGTTTCTTGGTACCCTCTCCACGGTATTTCTTTTTCTCCAGCTAAGCCTGGTGGTCATAACTTATGGTCTCGTACTTGCTGGAATCGCTCTTCTGATAGCACTGCTCAGAACCCGAAAGAAGCATCTGTCCAATACATATTAAAATTAATTAGGAAATTCGTAAATTTGAGCTTCAGTGAAAATGGCTTAATAATAGTTTTCTGATGGAAATACAGATAAACAAGTCTCCCAACAATATTTAACTGTTTAATAGAGTCTCTATTAGACTTTAGATTCTTAATATCATCTTTTAGGGATAAAATTATCTATGCATATTTTTGGACCATCTACGATTTCTCGTTTCTTCTGCAGGATTAAAAGGATTTTTGTCGTCTTTAATATAAAAAATCATTTTAATTAAGCTTCTTTCCACAATATAACGAATTATATCAAATATTTAATTGTTTAAGCTATTTTTATGTCTTTTTATTCATTAACAATTAGTTTTATATACCTTAAATTCTATTTGAATCGTTCTATTTCACGCATTACCAAAATAATTGATTATAAACTTAATAATCATTACAAATAGTGAGATACTAAAAATTATTAACAAGTAATTTTCCATAAGTTTAATTGCGGAACATTTCACATTTAGAGAGGGAGTAAATATGAGAAGAGAGCGTTACGAGTTTCCACTAGAGGATTTCATCTCAAGAGACGAGTTTAACCGAATTAAAAAATTCTCCCGTGACAAAGAAACCCCGTTTTTAATCGTTGACCTGCAGAGAATAGAGCAAAGCTATGAAGAACTGGTAGAGCACATGCCTTTTGCGAAAATTCATTATGCTGTAAAAGCTAACCCCACGGATGAGGTTGTGCTTGCCCTGAAGAATAAAGGCTCGAATTTTGATGTGGCAACAATCTACGAACTTGATCAACTTCTCAAGCTTGATGTAGAGCCTGAAAGGATCAGTTACGGCAATACTATCAAAAAGGAAAAGGACATAGCGTACGCATACGAAAAGGGGGTGAGGCTTTATGTTACCGATTCTGAGAGCGATTTGAAAAAGTTAGCCAGAAGAGCGCCAGGATCCAAAGTCTTTTTCCGTATCCTTACTGAGAGTGATGGGGCTGACTGGCCTCTCTCAAGAAAATTCGGCTCGCATCCCGATCTGATTTATAAACTTATTTTGAAAGCTGAAAAACTGGGGCTTGAGCCATATGGGCTTTCTTTTCATGTCGGTTCCCAGCAAAGGGACATTGGTCAGTGGGACAATGCCATTTCCAAGTGCAAGTATCTTTTTGAGGCAGTGGCTGAAAAGGGCATATATCTGAAGATGATCAACCTCGGTGGAGGTTTTCCTGCAAAATACCAGGCGCAGGCTCATGATTTAGAGACTTATGCACGGGAAATCCGACGTTTTTTGCATGAAGACTTCGGGGAAGAGTTACCTGAAATTATCATAGAGCCCGGGCGCTCTCTTGTCGCCAATGCCGGAATAATCGTAAGTGAAGTTGTGATGATCTCCAAGAAAGCCAGATTTAACCAGTACAAATGGGTGTATCTCGATATCGGCAAATTCGGGGGCCTTATAGAAACCCTTGATGAGTGCATCAAATATCCTATCTTCTGCGATAAAAAGGGCTGTGCTGAAGAAGTAATCCTTGCAGGCCCGACCTGCGACAGCATGGATATTCTTTATGAACATTACAAGTATAATTTTCCTCATACAATGCGGGAAGGAAATCGGGTTTATATCTTTACGGCAGGTGCCTATACCCAGAGTTACAGTTCTGTAAGTTTTAACGGCTTCCCACCTCTAAGGTCTTACCTTACTTGAATGTCTATTCAAAGTACTTGCTCCAAACGGCTGGAATTTTTTAAGGGTTTTGTGAACCCTTTTTATTTTCTATTGTCTCAATTGCTTTTTTTATGTATGCATTTATTGTATGGCATTATTTTTGTCTCATTAAAATTTTTAAAGGGAGAAAAAATATACATATATTCAGTAAATTCAATCGGAAATTATTTTTTAGATAGGTTATAATATATATCTCAAAATAGTATATTAAGAAGTGCAGGTTGAGAGTTGTTGAGTTTTCTCTCAATCTTATGGGGTTGGGATCATCGATAGGAATCCGCGGACCAAAAGTGGATTCCTATCATTCCTCTAAACTTCTGTCATTGAATCTAAAAATCCTTTATTTCTATTTTTAAATAAAAACCTGTATTCTAAGTATTTGCTCCCAACGGCTTGGACTTGCCCTCAATGGAAGGATGACTCAGAAAGCCGCTAAATCTTTAGTTTAGCGGGAGTTCATTATATTGATTTCATCAACAATCAATATTTTAATTCTATGTATTTAATTCCATATTTTGATTAAATATTTTAATGCAATTAAAAGTTTTGCTGGAGAAAAAATGCAAGATATGCTTAAAAATTAGGCTTAAGAATTTTTTTTTGGGACGGTTATGATATATATCCCCACACCACTATAGAATGTAGATTAAGAGTAATAGGGTTTCCTCTTAATCTTTGGGTTGGATCGCAGGTAGGGACGAGAATAGGGACTCGACCCTACCATCTACTTCTAAATTAATCTTTAAGGTCACTTACGCTTTTTCATAATGTCCTTATTTTTAATAAACCTTATGACCGTTCTTAAATACATATTTCTATTTGTGCTATTGGTAACTCTCAGAATATTAACATCCAGGCAAGCTATTTTTTCTTTTTTACCCAGGAATCTTTAGCCTACAATTTTATTTACCGAAGGATATGGTATATATCCTGGCAGGCTATACGCAAGAGTAGAAGCACCATCTGTTAAAACTTTATCACCATTAAAGTTTTTAGCAATTTCAAAATAAACTTTGCTCTTAACGGTATGAACTCTCTCTACTATTTTTAGCCTCACCAAACATGTAGAGAAAATACAATAAGTGCATAAATTAAAATAGTAACAGAAAGTAAGGGTTCTTGACCTTAATTATAGATCCTTTCGGATAAATGGCAACGTTGTACATTATATATAGCTGGAGAATATATCTTGTCCGGATGATTTATAGTTCTCTGGCCTTTGTGTCGGGAAACTTCAAATAGCGGGTTCCTTTATTTCTAGAACTGAGAAGAGTGCGTCAATGAACATAACATTAATCGGGATGGCAGGTGCAGGAAAAAGCACTATCGGAAGAGTACTTGCAAAACGCCTTGACTACACTTTTATCGATGTGGATCACCTGATCACGGAAAATACAGGAATGCCCCTTCAGACCCTGATTGATAATGAAGGGGACTCGGCTCTTATCAGGCTTGAAGAAGAAGCTATCCTGAAGCTCGGCCAGGTTGACAGTTGCATTATTTCCCCTGGCGGGAGTGTGGTTTATTCCGAAAAAGCCATGGGACATCTGAAGAAAATATCGAAAATAGTTTTTCTGGATGCTTCCTTCAGAAGCATTACAAGAAGGCTTCCCAATGCAAGAAAAAGAGGCATAGTAGGACTCAGGGACAGGAGCCTGAAAGAAATTTTTGAAGAAAGGATGGCGCTGTACCGAAAATATGCTGATTTTTCAATAAAACTTAAAGGAAAAGAAAATATTAACGAAGTTGCTGAGAAAATTATTGAACTCGTTTGTAAAGGCAAGGTTTGAAATTTTACATTTAAATCTTTTTATTTAGTTGCAGGCAAGGCTTAATAAAATTTATCATTCCAGATCTGGTTTTTAACTTATCTTGCGCTGAACTTTCATTCGCATCACTGAACTTCCTTTTCCTTTATAATTCTTAAGAACATTTCATTAAAAAACTTTAATCTAAGGGTATTTTCCTTTGAGATCAATTTCCTTTGAGAATAATTAAATATAAGCAGTTCTCAGAGCTGATTTATTTTAAAACAGTAGTTTAATTTATTAGGTATCAGGTCTTCAATCTGAGCAAAATCTCACATTTATCTATCAATTTAAACGTTTAAGCATCAGTTTGCAGGAAAAAAGTCCGAGCAGCAGGAGATATAAGATGGCATCAAGTCGTTTCATTATTACGGTTATAGGCAGTGATCGAGTAGGAATTGTTGCCAGGATCACTACTGTGATGGCAAATTTCAACGTAAACATTGTTGATATCACTCAGACTATTATGCAGGGCATCTTTACCATGATTATGCTTGCAGAAGCTCCACAGGAGAACTTTGACCTTGCAGCTTTCCAGGAAGCTATGGATGCTGAGGGAAAGAGCCTTGGAGTCGAGGTCAAGGTACAGCATGAAGATGTTTTCCGTTTCATGCACAGGATTTGATCTGGAAAGCCACTGGCCTGGAAAACTATTGATCTGAGTCACTAACTTGGTATGGAAAATAAGAGGGAACTTTAAGGCTCATAAACCCGAATGAAATTCTGGAGATGATTATGGAAATCTGAATTGTTTACCATAATATGCTTCCCAATACCTTGGGGTTTAACTACAGAAAAGGATTGGATTCTCAGCACTCACAGCCCTTTTCTTAACTTCCCTAGGGTAACCTTATACACTCAGTAGAACAGATTGAATTGGGACCTCAAGCCTGTGCATGTTTTAATAGGTTACCGTCTGGATCCCTGATCTATATTTAATTTACGAGGGTTGCCCAATCCGGTCAAAGGCGCCAGACTCAAGTCTCGGAATAAGGAAATAAAGAGGGGGCTATGTAGATAAAAATTCTTATGGATAAGGCATCGCACACGAGGTTATATTTCTGATCTTGAAGCAACCTGAAATTATATTGAGAACAAAATCCTTGCCTGTGAAAAGATCCCCATAGTCCTGATACATGCTCATGGGATAGCATTTTATATACTGAAAAAAATACGAGCCAGGTACTAAACTCTTTACTGCAGCTATGCAGACAGTCTTTTGATAAGATGATAATTTTGAGAACCTGGTTGTGGAAACCGATGCGTTTTTATTGCAAAGAAGTTCAAGGATGGGAGTGCCAAACTTACTGTATTTGCTATTGATGATTCGGGAGTGAATACTGTTAAAAAAAAGAAGTTAAAATGGGCAAAAAAATTAATAAGAATCATAAATATTAAAAATAGACTAATCCAGTTAAAGATAATAGTTTGCTATAAACTTATGACTTCGTCTATTTTCATCCATGGACTAAATCAAAAAACTTATCCTATTGAATAGCCGCCGCTTATATGCATATTTTACTTAGAACAGGAAAAATTGAAGTTATAAAGTTTAGAAATAAAAAGAGTCATGCAATCTTTCCAACCAGATGCAAATCTCTTAAGGCTTCAAATTGAAATTAGTCAAGGAATATATCCCCGACTATTCTTAAGATTGCTTTTTTTTGCTTGAATAGTAAACCGTAGATCACTTACAGATCATTATTCCTGATTTATTGAGAGTTTTAATAGAATTAGATATTGTAGAATAACTGCAAAAGTGAGCTTGTTTTTTGACAGAAGGTTTATTCAGTTTTCTTAAGACTATTTATATTAAGAAACAGTTATTCGGCTCTGTAGAAATCCTCTAAATTCTGTTTTTACCCAAAAATTATAAAAATAAAATTGTAAAAATGCTCCTTAATTTTTTTGTCCACACAAAAAACAAAGGAGCAATTGCTATTGTCATCAAATAAGTATATTAAATTTATTGATCTCAGTCTTAAAACGGTTCAGTCTTCCAGACTGAACCTTTACTCCTGCAAATATTCCAAACGTGTTTA
>FZPS01000048.1_pt528 | contig 22688 bp, 19 predicted proteins | sample 1817821 | NCBI WGS metagenome assembly FZPS01 (sample SAMEA104158645, study PRJEB21678) | metagenome | place: Germany | collected 2015-04-21 | reverse complement strand
GACAGGCAGGGCACCAGGATTCGCACCATGTCCGAGTCTTTCGAACTATGATTCTTGCTCTGTCGACCTACCTAGTACCTGTCCCTTCTCCTGTTCCTCTAATGTGTTCATAAGGAACACCAGCTTCACTATGCCTTGAAAGCTCACGCCTGTATGCAAAAACAGTCAGTAGTTTCTACTGGCTGTTTATTGCGCATCTGTTTCTACGTATTGTATTTACTTTTTGAAGAATGCTATGGCGGCAGCTCCGGGACCTGCGTGAGCACCTACGACGCTCCCTATTGTGCTTGTAAGCGTTATTTTGTTGTTGTAAGTCTGGCAAACAAGATCCTTGAAGGGCTGAAAGGGAGTTGGATCACCGGTGTAGCCCAAACATGTGGGTCTGGAGAAATCTATCCCGTCGGCATTGGCAAGTTCAATGACCTGGGAGTAGGCCTTCTTGATGCCTCTTGCTTTACCGCACGCATGTAGAGTGCCGTCTGCCAGACTGATTAATGGTTTCACATTCAGAAGAGTCCCTGCAAATGCAGCTCCTTTTGAGAGGCGACCGCCCTTTTGGAGATATTCCAGTGTATCCACATAGGCATAGAGTCTTATACTGCTTTTTTCCTTTTCCAATATGTCTACAACTTCTTTTGTCTTGAGGCCTTGGTTTCTTAGGTAGACGGCTCTCTCAACAAGAATTCTGAGACCAATGGTTGTTGTGCCGCTGTCTACTATGTAGATGTTGCGGTCAAAACTCTGTTTGGCTATGGTTGCACTTTGAAAAGTTCCTGAGAGCTTTTCTGAGATTAGTATGGCAATAATATCATCATCTTCATCTTCCAAAGCGTTTCTGTAGACATCTTCAAAGTCTGCAGGTGTAGGCTGAGTTGTTGTTGGTAGCTGTTTGGCTTCTGCCTGTTTTTTGTAGAACTCCTCTGCAGTAAGATCTACTCCGTCCAGGTATTCTCCGTCTTCAAATACTGTTTTAAGTAATACCACGGATATTCCGAGGCTCCTAGCCTCTGCAAGGCCAATGTCAGAAGTGGAGTCAGTGATAATCTTAATACTCATAATTGGTCTCCTAATAAATAGTAGTACTTAAAATATTTTAAGTACTAGCTCATAATAACATGAGGAAACCTTTATGTCAATCGTCTTGATTCTCAGCTCCAAAGTAAATCCACCTCTTCAACATGAGCAAGAGAAAACCACCCCTTCACCAAGAACAAAAGCAGATCACGTAACAATAATAGTTGCTTTTAGTCTTACAAACAACCGGTTGTATCTGGAATAGAACCTACAGTTGCTTACTGTTGAAAATAAAATGGAAAATAGAAATAGAAAGTTATGAGGAAGAGAAAGTGGAAGAGTAGATAAAGAAAAAAGAAGAAAAGAGGAAGAGCAGATTCTAAGTATGTCTGGCTGGCATGCATTTAGGTAGTAGTAGCAGTGTTGTGGGAATGTGGGTACCCTCGCACAGATTCTCCACATTCCCATAACATTTCCATTTAGTCTCCAAAGTGATGACACTTCCTATCCTAATGTGCAAGGGGAAGATTATATGCAATGCTACATATGATGCGAAAAATGCGCAAATATCGAAGTAATGTGTGAACGCCAAGGGAAAATTCGGCACTTTTATGCGGAACACGTTATAGAATATATCGTGTGCCACATATCACCCTTAGAGAATCCACACATAACTCAAGATTTTGCGCAAAAAACACGATTTTTGTGTACGGCAAAGTGCAAACCATGGTTTAGCGGGGGTGCGCGATAAACATGATTTTTCATGTCAATTATTCAGTCTGGCAGACGGAATTCTCCATGAATGCGGTAAAGCAAGTGGTGCAAAAAAGGCCCACTCCTTGGCTTTGTACGGTTTTGTCTAGAAATCAAAACCCTTCCATACCGGTTCTCTGGTATAGGGGTACGCTTCTTCCTCTCCACGCAGAACTCGCAGTACGGCTCCTGCCATTTCCTCCTGCTCCATCTCTCCGGGGTAAACAGAGATTGGCGCAATCCAGCCACACCGGCTGCGGATGCCCTCCACAATGTCATCAAAACGAACAAGTCCGCCAGTCAATACAATGCCGTCCACTTTGCCACTGAGTACGGTGCTCATTGCCCCGATTTCTTTGCAGATCTGATAAATCATGGTGTTCCACACCAAAACCGCTTTCGGGTCGCCTGCTTCCACCATTTGGTGTACCTTATTCGCATCGGAGGTGCCAAAATGGCTGACAAAGCCTCCCGCGCGAGAGCACATGAGTCTTACTTCCTCTAAGGAATGTTCCTCAAGATAGTCCAACAGTACAAGTACGGGAATACTACCGATACGGGTGGGCGAGTAGGGACCGTCTCCGCCTGAGCCTATGTTACCGTCAACCATTTTCCCACAGTCGTGGGCATTAATTGTCACACCACCATCAATGTGTGCAACCACTAGGCGGCAGTCTTCATAACGCCTACCCATGGATTTTGCATGATAACTGGCTACCGCCTTTTGGTTTAGGGCATGTGTCTGGGCATTTCGGTACAATCCGGAGATACCTGTCATACGGGCATATTCACAAAGTTCGTCAACATTGGTGGGGTTTACTGTGAACATTTTCCCACCGTATTCCATACAAAGCTCATAGGCCACCAGCACCCCAAGTTTTGCAGCATGTTCACTTCCGCCCACTGCATTCAATGTATCCTGGTATAGCCAGAAATCGATAGGCATTACACCAGCACGCTGAGGGTAAGCGCTTCCGCCACGACCCACAAAAACATCTACATCCTCAGGAGTATAACCGTTCCTCTGAAGTATGTCCAAAACTACCTGCTTTCTAAAAGGAACTTGGTCATTCACCGAGGGATACTGTAACAAGACAGGAGCGTCATGAAACTCACTCTCCTCAAAAAGTAAGGTATCATCTTCACACAGACTGACTTTTGTGGAGGTTGAGCCGGGGTTGATTACCAGAATTTTTAACATCATTGATCCTTCCAAATATCTAAGATTCTAGACGATATATATTATACTGCCAAGGATAACTTATAACATTATCCGATCCGCTATACTGCATGGCCTTACACTTGCATAGCCTAACTCTTTCGCTATATTCGTATAGCTCTGCCGGATATTTTCAGGAAATCCTGATGAAGAGTATCACCATTGAGAACAAGTTTTCCGTTGATATAAACGCTATGTATGCCGAATGACCGGTTACAGCCGGGTGTTGCCTGCAAAAGCTCTTTTTCATCAAAGACTGTCAAGTCGGCGAAATATCCTTCTTTGATATAGCCCCTCTCTCTTAACATAAAACGGTCTGCAGTGGCACCCGTCATTTTCCGAATGGTTTTGGGCATGGTATCTCCCAAGCCTCTAAGTGAATCCTGAAGGAATTTGGGGAAACAATCGTAGATTGCCGGATTCTGAACACCGTGGTCTTCTACCCAGGCATCGGTCATATAGTAGCAGTTGTCATTCTTTTCAAAGTCGTGGATGATCTCCTCTGTTGTGTAAGGTCCCATATTTACACGGCCTTGGAAATTCGATTCCTGACAGAGCTGAAGATAGATAGTAAGAGGACTTTTCCCGTATTCCTTGGCAAGCTCGGCCACGGTTTTCCCTTCATACTTTTCATATCCGGGTCCGATATAAGCCACTTTAATATCATTCCAGCCAAAACCGAGAAGCAAAGTGGTTGCATTGATAAGGGCTGACAGCTTCATCCGGTTTATAGGCCTCTTGCGGTCTTTCTCAGACAATCCTTGATACCAAGAAGGAAGAATAACGGTTATGACGGATACTCCCTTAAGCTCATTATAAATATCAAACTGTATGCGAATACCCTCAGAACGCATCTTCTCCACCATCTCAAGAAATTCAGGATGATCTTTTAGAGTTGCCCGCCCCACAAATATGGCATGGGAATATTGAAGCTTAAGATTTGTACCTTTTGAAATCTCATAGAGTTCATCTAGTGCACGAAGAAGGTGGGATCTGCCAAACAGCGAGGGATAAGCCATAGAAACTTTAGATTCAGCCTTTGCATGGACAGCTAGAATCCTGTCATACTTTACACAGAGATCTGCGACCTTCTTAATTTCCGAAAGTGGGGCATAGATGCCCGGCTCATACATGAGGCCAAGTGAAATACCTGCTGCACCAGACTTTAGATTATCTTCGAGTATTGAAAGCATTCTTTTTTCTTCACTTTCCGTAAGAGGTCTGTTGGAAAACCCAGCAACAGTTGCTCTTGCAGAGCAGTGACCGACAAGGACGGCAGTATTGCATGGGCTGTTGCCATCAATGGCATCAAGCAGTTCTCCGGCTGTAGAGTAAACGCCGGTCGTATCACCCCTGTAGCCGAAAAGCCCCCCGCCGATTTTATCAAGAAAAGGTGTATCCTTCTCAAACCCAATTGAGGACAACCCACAGTTGCCTGTTACAAAAGTGGTTATGCCCTGGCGTATGAACGGGTCGAAATACGGTAGAGGAGCTTTTTTTATTGCAAACCAGTCGTTGTGGGAGTGGCAGTCAATAAATCCCGAAGATACTGATTTCCCCGAAATATCTGTCACTGAGTCTGCAAGTGCTTCATCTATAGAAGGTGCGACTTGCAATACTCTGTCATCTTCAAAGAGAATGTCTCCTATGTAGGCATCACTACCTGTGCCGTCATAAACTTTTCCGCCTTTTAATAGATGTTTCATGGCATATTTCCCCTTTTAGCTCTTAATTTATTATGTTCTAGAGGGTACTGCAGTGGCTACTCCCAAAAACAATTATAGCACGCCTTACTCATTTTACAACGACAACGAATTTATAATTTGTTTCTGCCTAATATGGTTTCAATTCATCTTTTATTTTTCGATGTCTCCAAAATCTATGGTAATATGAAACTGAGTCAAATTAACTCCTCCTGCATTGTCGTCGTTGAAACATTGTCATGTAGGAATTAATTCGACTCTTTATATTTACAATATTATGCGAACGTAATTTTACGGACGTGGCTATACAGGCTTCGAAGTGACTATACAGGCCTCGAATTGGCTGTACAGGCTTCAACGTGGCTATACAGACTTCATGGTGATGCACATTGCGATGTGTCGATATGCAAATATATCCTCCACCACATCAAATATATCTTCCACCACATAATGTGTGAAGAGAAAAGTTGTGTGTAACGTAATTTGACGAAAAATGCGCAAAAATCGAAGTAATGTGTGAAAGCCGAGAAGAAAATCGGCACTTTTATGCGGTATATGCTATAGAATATAACGTGTGCCACATATCAGACTTTGAGATTTCACACATAACTCAAGATTCTGCGCAGAATCTGTGGTTTTTGGTGCAGCAGGCGCAAAACATTACCTACTCCATATTTTGCACTTCTTTATAGCCTCATTGCAGCTTCTTTGTAGCTTCTTTATAGCCTCATTGCAGCTTCTTTGTAGTTTCTTTGCAGCTTCTTTGAAGCTCCTATACTCCTTTTTCTACAGCTCCTTTACAGCTTCTTTGCAGCTTTTTTAACAGCTCTCAGGTTTGTAATGTTCTCAAGTTTTGCAGCTTCCCTTATGGCGGTAGTCTCCCATAAAATAGTGCCGTCTTTATCAACCTTATTTATACTGTTGAGGGCATGAAAATGCAAATGTTCGCCGCTTGATATTATGAGTAATAAGTAGTCGCAATCCTCTTTTTCTAACAACCTCGCCTTATCCGCCTTAGAACTTACTCCTATGTATTCCATAACTGTAATTATGGTATCTCCATTAACAACAGAGCTGTTGGCTTTCAACCCATCAGATTCCTCCCCTTTATACAAGTCTATTACTTGATAAAAGGTCTCAACATAGTATGCCCTGTTCATTCCAGCTCCCTTAGCAACTGTCTCGCCCTCTCCGACATATTTTGCTCGGACGATTATTTCACTACTCTTAAGGAGATCATGTACCGAAAAGAAGTAGTTATATGAGACAAGTTCTAAAGAGAAATCAGGATATTTATCCTGTATGTACTCATCGTCAACGTCTGCATATTTGTCCCGAATGTCTAGAAGTTCTTCCCTTGTCAATTGTCTGATAGGTTTACTGTATAGGGACAAAGCTAGTATCAAAACAACAATTAAAGCAGATACCGGGAGCACTACGATTAAAATGCTTTTCAACCTCTTATTCACTTTGTTAATTCTACTCACCCTTCACTCCAATCAGTATCCGACCATAAAGTCCACCTTGTATTCCAGTTCTTCACCAGCAATGTATCTTCTCAGCTGCTCAACAAAGCAGTTGAATCTGCGCTCTGCGGCATTGAATGAGAATCCGGAGCTATGGGGCGTAATTATCACATTTGGCATATCCCATAGAGGACTATCGGCATTTAGCGGCTCTGGATCTGTAACATCTAGCCCGGCAGAATAAATCTTCTCACTTTGCAGTGCCTCAACCAGAGCCTCTGTGTCCACTGTCTTTCCACGACCCACATTCACAAGTATTGCGCGCTTTTTCATTACTGCAAACTCTTCGAAACCTAGGTATCCAACAGTCTCCTCCACAAGTGGTAGGGTGTTTACAATATAGTCGGCCTGCTCCAGAGCCTCAAGCAGCTGCTCCTGAGAATATATCTTGTCGTATCCTTCAGCTGGCTTAGTTACATCTCTTCGCACCCCATGTATTTTGCATCCAAATGGACGGAGGCGCTTTACAGTTTCGGCAGCCAGGTTTCCTGTACCCAACATCAGCACTGTTGAACCACATAGTTCAAAAACATCCACATTACAGTTCCATTCATGTTCCGACTGCTGTCTTACATACATGGGAATCTGCCTAGTAAGTGCAAGCATCATACCAATAGTATGTTCCGCGATTGGTACAGAGAACACATCAGCTGTACGGGTCAGAATAATATCAGGGTTTGCATATATGTTTTTGTCTGAGTATCCGTCCACACCAGCGGACTGCAGATGAACCCATTTGATGTTTGGAGCCTCTCTTAACATTTTGCGCGATGGATGGCCGGTGACTACATCAGCCCAGAGCAAATCCTCAAGAGTCTCCTGGCCTCTTTTATAGAACCTAAATTCCACCTGGGGAAACATCTCCTCGAGTCTTCTGCATGCATCATTACCGGGTGAAAAAAGATCTGTGTCTCTGTTATACCCAAGTACTAATACCTTCATATAGCCCTCCAATAGCCATCCAACAGCAATATTTATATTGTCCAACACAATCCAACACTATTTATACACAATCTCCCACGGTTCATCGTCGTTCCAAGAACCAAAGGCTTCACCATATCTGTCATCCAAAAACATCGGCAGATACTCAGGAGTTTGATTGTCTGACGGGGTGCTTCGCAATTCATCGATGGTAATCCACATATTGCGGCCCTCATCACACTCAGCTATCAACTCGCCCGAATATTCGGTCGTCTTATACAAGAACACAAGATACCTATCAAATGTCTTGTTGTTCAGCCAGTGGATTACCCCACAGAATTTGAGATTTCGAACATCAAGTCCGGTTTCCTCCTTGACCTCGCGGACAGCGCAGTCATAAAAGCTCTCATCACCCTCTATGTGTCCGCCCGGGAAGGACAATCCCTTCCAGCTTTTCACTCTGTCCTGTACCAGGACTTTTTTTGTGACCGGATCCTGAATCATGATCATAGTGGTAAACTCATTTTTCGACTCTGATTTAGACATCATGCTTCTCCCCGTCTTGTTGACAATCTTCATTCCGTCCGTACGAAGAAATTCACTTATGCGCTCATTATTGAACTTACTTATAGTATCCGCTAGCATCCGCTAGTATCCGCTAATATGAGCTAGTATCCGCCTTTATCTAGCTTATGACTAGAGTATAGTACACAACAGTTGTTACCGGTGATCCGGTGAAGGCCTCATCTACCTCGATAACCAGCCTGTAGCTTCCCTTTTCAGCAACCGTGCCGCAAAGTACACCGGTGTAATCCGGGTTTGTAACCAACTCTACACCATTGGGAGCATCCGAGAGCAAGGTGTATTTAAATTGGTTTGTAAATCCACCTGCTGCAGAAAGTTTGAATTCAAAACTCTTGCCCGCCTCTGCATGGAGTTCGGTTGACGTGGCAGGATTTACTTCCAGAAGGCCTCCAACGTAGAGTGGGATCATTGCCTCAGCAACATTATTTGCTTGATCTGATACAGTGACATATAGCATATACAGATCAGAATCTGTTGCCTGTGGTGCGCATGAAACGGCGCCGGAGTCCGATACAACAAGCCCTGCAGGAAGCTTTGAGCTGCTCTTGGAGCGGTCAAGCCTAAACGTCTTCTTCCCTTGCCCTCCGGACACCTTGATTTGGGCGGAGTATAGGTTTGTAACCTTTGCTGCAGGGAGCATGTTGTCATCAATGGTAAGCGGCTTACTGCTGCTATCCAGTACGGTTATTGTATACGGTACATCAACAAAAATCAATGGAACAGTGTCCTCTATTTCAGCGCGAAGCTTAAACTCATATGTTCCGGGTTTAGCAGGTGTGCCGTTCAATGAGTAACCTGTCCACTTCATTCCTCCAATGTACATGCCGTCTGGAAGGTGTCCTTCTGAAATTGAGAAGTTATAAACGGCTGCATGAATACCCCGGGAGGCTTCAAAGGGAATCTTTACGGGGGACCCTGCTTCGACAGTTGCACTTCCTGTCGGATCAAAAGAAACATCTATGTAGTTTTCCACACGAAGACTGTAGTTCTGCTTTTTATGGACTCTCTCGCCCTTAGCTACAACGGCAAATTCATAGCTCCTCCAAAGGCCCGATTCCTCTGGCAGACCCGATATCATGCCTGTTTCAGTATCAAAGCTGAGCCCATCTGGGAGCTCGCCCTCTAAAGTGAGTTGTACTGTGGGATCTCCGCACACGGCAGTAATTTTGTGCTCATATGGGACTCCAAGCCTCAGCTCCTCCAGCTGTTCTGGCAGGATAGCAATATCCGTGATATTGAGTTCCAGTGTCTTATCTGCGTACCCAAAGTCACTTGTTACACGGAAAGTAATACTGTGTATGCCGGTGGATCCGGATACTGCCTGTCCGGTTATTGAACCGTTTCCGTGCAGTGTTAATCCCAGCCTAGCTAATTGTTCGGCAGAAGTTTCACTGTCGGGTGCAATTGAAAAAGTATAGGAGGTCGTGCCTTCATCACCACCGGCAAACAAAGGTGTGACTTTCAGCTCTTCATATGGCACACCTATTATAGCAGGGGGCAGGACACCTGTCCTGATTGTAAGATCGTTTTTTACATGATATGGTACGTTGCTTTCCCCAATCATATTTGTGTTATACTTCCCATCTCGGAAAATGTTCCTGCTGTGCAGAATTGTACGAATAACGTTCTCTGCATTTCGGAGCAAGATATCTCTTCCCAAATCGCCCTGATTGATACCGTCCCATACTTGCTCAATAATTGAGTAACGGGTATGTATGCCGGACATGATCATGTCGTTACCGGCCAGCATCTCTTCTGCGGCGTGAGCAATTTCATCATAGTCACCCCAGTCAGTAACAACAAAGCCTTCGAAGCCCCATTCTCCACGTAGTATATCGGTCAAAAGCTCGGGGCAAGACGCACAGTACCAGCCGTTTACCTTGTTGAAGGCACTCATCACACTATGAACCTTGCCGGTACGGATCGCCATTTCAAAGGGTTTGAGGCTGATCTCGCGAAGGGCGCGTTCCGATGTGATTGAATTAATGGCATCCAGAGAATTGCCTTCAGCTTCGGAACGACGGGTATGACGCCCGCGCCTAAACTGCTCCTGATCATTGCACACAAAGTGTTTACAACACACAGTCAATCCTGCTTCCCCTACACTCTTGGACACCTCTCTTGCAGCTACGCCCGAAAGCACTGGATCTTCAGAAAAGTACTCGGCATTTCTGCCATTTAGGGGGTTGCGGTGTAAATTGATGCTGGGGGCGAGCCACACGTCAACATTGGCCGCTACCAGTTCCTCTGCCACAGTTTTGCCCCACAGGGAAAAAACTTCAGGATCCCATATGCAGGCTATACCCGGGGCCCTTGGATAACCGGGATTGGGGTCAGTGCATAGGTTCTCCGCCAAACCAATGTTGATAGGAATCCCACAGGACCCGTCACTGTAGGAGAGGCTTGGAAGGCCTATGCGGCTGTTAGAACGGGATGCACCCGCACCTGTCATATAGGCATTGGGAGTGCTGGGTTTACTTTTTTCAACGGTAAGTGGAACAGAAGGATCATCCGGACATGTATACACATTGCCCACTCCTGCCCCACCGCTTAAAAAGTAAGCAAGTTCTGCAGTAGTCATTTGAGCAACATAGTCCGAAAGACTAACCTCGCCAGAGGCTACAGACTGCAGGGTGGAGACATATTCAAGTGGTGCTTTTCCGGGTGTATAGGTAAGTTTCGCCTTTATTTCTTCATCTGTATAAGTTTGGATAACCACGTCTTCCTGATATAAGTCTACAATTACCCCTACAGCAAGCTCTCTGGCATCCTTTTCTCTGTCGCCAAACATGTCACACTCAATTTGACTGTTCAAGCGAAGCCTATCGAACTCCGCTTGGTTTTCATTACCACCGTCAGGGTTCTTACTGTCAAGTGTAAGGCGGTTGGACAGCTGATGCACAATAATCGGGCCGTCCTTTATGTTTATGGCACCGGCCACAACCGTATTGCGACTACTGTCACCAACACGGATCAGATGAAGGCCTTCCTCCAGTATGTACGCTGCTCTTGATTCAGAGTAGGAGGATAGGTCATAAGCAGAGAAGGATGCACTGATGCGCTGGCTTTCACCGGCCTTCAGAAGCTTTGTCTTACTAAAAGACATCAACCTCTGATATGGCTGATCAAGCTCCTTGTCGTTAGGGCTACTGGCGTAAACTTGCAGCACAGCCTTACCTGCCACAGCTGAGGTGTTGGTTATTGTTGCGCTGACTACAAATAATTCTCCGTTGCGTTTAACGTCATAGTCTGAGAAATTAAACTTGGAGTAACTAAGTCCAAATCCAAATGGAAACAGAACATCATCAGAACTTCCCCTAAATGTATCAAAGTAACGGTAACCTGTATATACATACTCCTGGTAGATACTTACAGGATCTGCAGGTCCGTTTAATGTCCCATACCTGCGCCCACCATCTCCAAAACCGTTGGCAGTACCGTTTTTCTCATAAGACTGCTGCCCTCCGAAATTCCGTGTAGTATGGTGAGCTTCTATGGTATAAGTCAATGTATCACACAACTTAGCTGAAAAGTTTTCTTTACCATATAGCAGTTCAACCAGTGCTTCACCGTAATAGGAGCCTGCACCATATGAAAAAACAATTGAGCGGATTTTACCTTTTGGGTCCAGTCTCTCCATCCAGCTGAAGTCAATAGCACCGGATGAGTTAATAACAAGCACAACATTTTCAAACTGTCCTGTTACCTGAGTGATCAGAGCCTCCTCCGAGGGGTTGAGATACCAGTCCGATGGCTTAGGGATCCCGCGATCCATCTCCTCAGTTCCAACTGTACGGCTCAAAAACAGTACGGCTGTATTGGTTTTTTCACCTGCCAGTACCACCAGTTCATCATCTAATTTCAGTTCGGGCACAGCAATAGGTGCTGCATTGTTCCACCCGGTCATGGAGTATTCTTGCGCTCCCCACAATGTTTCATCACTGTCATCCCAGCCATGAACGTCATCAAAAACTCCCTGTCCCTCCTGAGCCTTTGCACGGTAATAGCTGCTGACCTCTGTGACGTAAGGGAGTCCCATGTCATCCATCGCTGTTAAAAAACCAATGCGGAAAGACCCTCCACTTCCACCTGAGCCGCCTCCTCCGACGTTGGTAACCACACTGCCATTTCCGAATACAGCAATTGGTTCCATGGCACTCAGAGGTAAGGACTTCCCCTGCCCATACGGTTCATTCTTAAGAAGCAAAATACTTTCAAGCTCCATACGCTTTGCAACCCTAAACTTTGTCATATCTTTAGGTTGCTTTGCTAATTTTTCAGGTGGTGACCCACCGGGAAAGCGGCGCGCGTATAATTTCTTTACCTTCATAGACTCTCCTGTTTTCTCTGATGAGCAAGCCATTCAAATAGGCTGACGGGCTTTCCGTCAACAAGCACAGGCTTGCCATCATAGTCCTCTCTACATTCATTTCTCAAACCTGGCAACCAGCAAAAATGGTTAACTGATCTGCGAGGTGGTTTATCATTGATGTATGTGAAGTGCACATTCTTTGCTCCTGCCTTCATTAGGCGCTCATATGTGGGCACACTTGTCTCTTTGGGATCAACCACACTATCAGTCATTGCATGTACAAACCAAATGTTTTCATTCTTAAGAGTTGCAATATTTTCTTCAGTAATGACCTCGTCAAACAGTGCCTGACACATGGGATATGCACCCGCAAAGAAACCTGGGTAGTCACAGAGCATGCGCATTGTCATGAATCCGCCATTTGAACAGCCGCCTATGTATATACGGTCTGTATCAATCGGGTGTGATGCAATAAATGTGTCGATCAACGTTTTCAGGTCATCACGGTACATGCTCTTTCCGCTTCTTCCGTACTGATGGCTACCGTCATCGAGCCACATAGTTGGAACTTGTGGAGCCAGCACATATGCGCCACCAAAAAAGGCTTGGATCTCAGGTGATGAAAGATTTACCACATTGTTACCCATATAGGCAATGCGAGGATCTTCTCCGCCTTCACCGGCACCGTGCAGCCATATAATCAGGGGTCTTTTACCGGACTCTTTAGGTGTAAAATAGCCATATTTAAGTGTTGATTCATCGTTTTTCCACCCATTGGTCTTGGTGCACATATTACCGGCAAATTCGTCGAACACCAATCCGGACATTCCCCCGAATTCCTTCACTTGGGTAATCCGATATTCACAGTCTACAAAGATGTTAAACCTGCCAACGGTACTAATCGCCTTACCCAGGTTGTCGCCTTCCATGTTCATTTCAAGAGTAATATACTCACCAATAGCAACAGGATTACCTGATTCATCCGAGGTATAAGCAGTTTTGACTGAGCGGTACCCCTGCGACGGGAACTTCTCCTTTTCATAATACACTTTTGGAAGCATAAGCACTTCGCCCGTATTTGGATCTTTCCTTGCCACAAATACGCTGAAGCACTCCTTGTCTACATCGGAAATAGATGCTTTGGCCGGAAGTTTGAGAATCAATTTATCGATCTCTGCCCCAAAATCTCCAACATTGGTGTGTGTGTAGTATTGGTACATAACTGCATCCTTTCTGATACATCAAACGTATCCCTGATATCTATAGTACTAGCCACATTAATGATAGATGAAATATTAGAGTTCAAAAAGCTATTATTTGTGAATTTTTATGTTCTTTTTTACCTTGAAAATGCTACATCACTCTTTTGTAACAAAAATTAGATGTTGATATTTATCCCGTTCAGCAAGCACACCTAAATCAGAAAGGAGGCGGTTAGCAACCGCCTCCCACCACACCACCATACTTACTGGTATATGACAGCTCAAACGCTTTACAGTTCAAACCCGAATAATGAGGAATAAAAAATATGTCGCACAAGATTATCATTTGTAACATGCTGCGGAACATGTTATACTACGAGAAAAGCGGAAAGGCAAGCGATTCAAGCGATTGTTAAGAGGTGATAGTATGCGCGTCATGGCCATTGACTACGGCGACACTAGAACAGGTGTCGCGTTATCCGATTTATCAGGCACTTTGGTGGGTGAAACCTTCGTTATAAAAAGCTATAGCCAGGAGCGCACTGTCGAGCTTGTTTGCGAGGCAATCCTAGATAAATGTCCCGAAATAATCGTGGTTGGCTATCCCAAAAACATGAATGGAACCATTGGTCCGCGAGCCGAAAAAAGTGCAATGTTTGCTGAAGCTTTGAGAGAAAAAACCGATGTGCCGGTAGTCTTGCGTGACGAGCGATTGACCACAGTAGACGCCCATAGAATACTTTCCGATGTTGGAAAGCGCGGGAAAAAGCGGAAAGAAACAGTTGATGCTGTAGCGGCATCCCTTATTTTGGAAAACTATCTCGCAGAGATGAAAAACACTAATGCATAAAAAACACTATGCAAAAACAAGAAACACTAATGGGTGAAGAGACTCCTAAGATACCTAACCGCAGTCGCAATGTCTTCACTTGGGTTCTTCCCTACTTCGCGCTCTATCGTTAGGAAACCACGATACCCTATATCCTCCAGAGCCTTAAGATAGTTCTCAAAATCCACATCGCCCTCACCCAGGGGAAGCTCCTCAAAAGCTTTCCCTGTTTTTATTTCTTCTTCTATTATCCGATAAATCAGTTCCGGATCCTTATCCATTAGCTTCCTGCCGTCCTTTGCATGGGTATGCACAATATAATCCTTAAGGGTATAGACAGCCTGTACGGGATCGTCACCGGTAACCATAACGAAGTTTGCAGGATCCATATTTACCGCTACTCCTCTGGAACCCAGACTGTCTAAAAACTCCTTCAGTACAGTTGCTACTTCGGGTCCCGTTTCGACAGCAAAGTGTGCGTCGATAGAGTCCGCATAGCTTGCCAGTTCGTAGCAGGCTTCCTGCATTACTTTGTAGCGGTCGTGAGATTTATCCTTAGGAACAACCCCAATATGTGTCGTCACAATGTCTGTACCCAGCTCTAACGCAAGATCCAGTATTCGTTTTGACTTTTCTATGAGCATTGGGTTCTTCTCTCTATCTCCAAATCCATGTCCAAGGTCTCCACAGAGGGCTGAAATAGTCAGTCCATGGGACCTAACCATGTCCAAAAACTCTCTCCGTTTGGACAATGTCATATTCTCAGGAGACAGTTCCCCTCTTGTTGCGTAAGCCTGTATGCCCTGTACCCCTAGCTGAGCTGCAGCTGAGATGGCTTCCCTTATAGGCAACCTAAAGGACTCGAGTATCACACCAATCGGAAAAGCAAACATAAATACTCCTACTCCCCTTCTCCCAATATAATTCCAATCCGAGTTCTATAACCAATCTATTTCCTAAACATGATATTTTTTAACCACTCTACCCTTGAACTATCCTGTCAATTTACCAAAATATCTATCTCCCAACACCGTCTCACTTCTTCTTTTTCCGTGACAACAGCAAAATTCCAAGGCTATAGAATAAAACCGCACTCGAGACTAGTACAAGTATGCTGAAAGCGAAATCGGTTGTATATGCCCCAATCTCATAATGCAGTCCCATCTCGGTCTTAAAACAATCTATATACTCGGATGGAGCACCTGCAAAGAACGCCTGCAAAGGCACCTCCATCATAAGGTTCCTGTACAATGCTACGGAATGAGCGGGCGGGAAAAATTTAATTACCCACTGTACTTCTGTGGGAAGAGAACCGATTGGAATATAGATTCCACATAGGAAGCCGATAATCGTGCCGATTATAGTACTTGCAACACCAAAAGAGCTTGAGGTCCTAAGCATTGACGCTATCAGCAAAATAAAAGAGCTGCTCGATAGTACTGATATCAGCATTAATCCCAGCAACTTAAGGACCGTAGTGAGTGGCAGTAGCTCTCCGCCCCCAAGCACTATATAAATCTCAGCAAAGACAAATGCCAGCACCGACATTATAAGGCCAATCACAAAAGAACTGAGAATATAACCCCCGGCAATTGTCCGCCGTTTGAGCGGCGCTGAGTAGAAATCCTTTGTCTTTAGCTGTGCCTCGTCGACGATCATATTACCGTAAGCACCGAGGGTCGTTGTCACAGAGGTGACGCCGAGGATTCCAGCCATAATCCAGCTATCCATCAAGAAACGGATGTCCGCAGTGGTGGATATGCTTCGAGCATACATATCACCAAGGAAGAATATGTACATCCCAAAGGTAATAATGACAGATAGCATTGAGAAGAAGACCGTACTCTTATCTCGGAAATAGATAAGCAAATTGCGCCTTACAAGATTTATCATTCCCGTATCTCCTTCCCGGTGATGTTTATAAATACATCGTCCATTGTTCCGGACACTACCTCAAAGCTTTTTATAGAATCCCGGTATTTTTCAAGGATGGGAATTGCATCTAGGGAGCGGCCAAGCTCAATAGTTATCGTGCCACCCGAGGTTTTGAAAATAGTTTGCGACTCCTGTAGCTGTGTAGTAAAGCACTCATAATCTATAGGTTCGATCTTTATAGTGTCTCTTGAATACGTCTCTTTCAGCTCAAACGGTGTGCCCTTTGCCGCAATCTTTCCCTCATCGATTATTACTACATAATCGGCCCCTGCAGCCTCTTCCATATAGTGAGTGGTCAGAAATACAGTAACTCCCCGCTCCTTTTGCAGACGCTGTATCGTTTCCCAAACGCTCTTTCTCGTCTGAGGGTCCAAGCCTGTTGTGGGCTCATCAAGAAACATAATAGCGGGAGTGTGAACCAGAGCCCGGGCTATGTCCGCGCGGCGGCGCTGACCTCCCGAAAGCTTGCCGTATCTGCGGTTGATGAAGCTTGTTACTCCCGTAGCTTCTGCTGCAGCTTCAACTGAGTTTTTCAAATCACTCTTCGACTTTTTGTAAAACTTTGCGCGTATGTATAGGTTTTCAAGTACGGTCAACTCATCGTCCAGAATAGATCTTTGAAACACTGTCCCGATGGAAGAGCGGATCCTGTCGTCCTCCTTCCCCAGAACATGTCCAGTGATGGTGACCTCCCCTTCATCCGGTTGAAGCAGTGTAGAGAGAATATCAATGGTTGTCGACTTCCCTGCTCCGTTCGGTCCCAAAAAGGCAAATAGTTTGCCCCGTTCAACATAGAAATCAATTCCCCTTACCGCCTCTACCTCGCCGTAGGATTTCTTAAGACCGTGTACTTCAATAACTTTGTCCAACCGTCTCACCCCTCTTCTCGGAGTTGCCTATAATTTCCATAGTGACTCTATATATTATAGCATAAACAAAAACGGGCATAAAGATATTTGTCCCTCAAAGTCAAAAACTCCTCTCTGGGGACATATCATTCAGCCCGACTGACTAACGCCGGCTTAACTCTCCTCGTCAGAGCATCAGGCAGTTTATCCGGATCCGTGACCAAATTTCAATTCTTTGGACATGGACGTGAGATGTCATTCTCCTCTGCTGGTCCATCAATGCGCTTACCGTCATATGTGAAACGTGAACCGTGGCATGGGCAGTCCCAGGACAGCTCGTCCGGATTCCACGAAAGCTGACACCCCAGATGTGGGCACTTTACCGAAACAGCATATAGTTTTCCACCCTCGTCCTTATACAGGCCACGCTTTTCACCGTTGATTGTAACGGTTGCCGCACATCCCTTTGGTATCGCCTCGGGGTTATCCTCCTCGGAAGGTGCTGCGCGCAGAGCAAATCCCGCGGCAATCTGCCTTACATCCTTAGACAGTCCCTTTCCTGACGCCTTCGCATTAAACCTTGCGGGGTTAAACAGGTCTGCATATTCCGGCACCTTACCTTTACCTGAAATCAGTGACGATATAATTATCGCCGCAACCATCGACCCAGTCATTCCCCACTTACGAAAACCAGTCGCTACATACATGTTCGGTGAAAACATTGAGTACTCGCCAATGAAAGGGATTTTATCCTGTGTTACACAGTCCTGTGCCGACCACCTGGCAATCTCTCTAGAAGACGGATAATATTTTTGCGCTGCCTTAACAAGCCGTTCATAGCGGCCGCTCAGCTTATTTCTACCTGTGCGGTGACCCTCTCCTCCAAAAAGCAGGATGTCCCCATAACCACGAAACGTGTTTCCACCTTCATCCTCATCAATATACATCCCGTCAATGGTCGCTGCATTCTCCAACGCAAGCATATATGTCCGACTCTGATGCATTCGTAGAAAATAATAGCCCGGGAAATTTATAAACGGATAATGTGTTGCCACTACAATGTGCTTTGCCTTGATTTTACCGCCAGCAGCATCGATAACACCGTCCTTTACTTCCGATGCCTGTGTTTGCTCATAGACAGTAAGGTCCCTAGATATCTCCTGCAGAAACTTCAGTGGATGAAAGGTCGCCTGACCTTCAAACTTCAACGCACCCTCTACCGGAAAGGGGAGCTCTGTTTTAGTTGTAACTTCAGCTTGGATACCAACCATCTCTGCCGTATCACGCTCACGCTCCAATATGTCCGTATCGCGCAGAGTGTACACATATGCAGGGCACTGTCTAAAATCGCAGTCAATACCTTTAGCGAGCTTAATGAACCTTCCAAGTGCATCTTTGTTTGCATCGGCATACTTTTGTGCTGCCACAAGCCCCATTGTTTTTGCAATATCCGCATAGGTAAGACCATGCTGAACAGTTATCTTGGCTGTAGTACCTGCGGTGTTTCCACCTCCAACCTTATCCGCTTCCACTACGATCGGTTCCATTCCACTATCCTTTAGTAACTTTGCGATTAAAATACCTGCCATTCCACCGCCAATAACCGCCACATCTGTTTCAATATTCTTATCGAGAGCGGGCCTCGCTTCAATTTTGTAGTCCTTAGTCCATATAGACATAAAAAAACCTCCTACAGTTTTACATCGAGAATTAAGAGTTTCCATTTGTGTCCCTTGATTTCAAGTGGTGACATGGTGACACTCTTTTGCCATTATTACTGTAGATAGGTTTTTACTTTCTTTATAAAGATATTCATAGAGGCACTATTTGTGTTACAGCTCACATACGGAATCTATAGCCGGCTCCCCACACCGTCTCAATATACTGTGGATTCTGTGTGTCCTTCTCGATTTTTTCACGGACACGCTGAATATGAACAGTTACAGTTGCAACCTCACCCAAAGCTTCTAAACCCCAAATGCGGTCGAAAAGCACCTCTCTGCTGAACACCCTGTTTGGGTTTTCCGCCAAGAAAAGTAACAGGTCATATTCCTTTGCAGTTAGTTGCTTTTCAACCCCAGATACAAAGACTTTGTGTGCATCCCTGTCTATCTCAAGCTCTCCGATCTTCAAAACAGAGCTTTTCTCCTTACGGCCTGTCAGACGGTCATAGCGTTCAATACGCATTTTTACACGAGCCACAAGCTCGCTGGGGCTAAAAGGCTTTGTGATGTAGTCGTCCGCCCCCAACCCGAAACCGCGTATCTTGTCGATCTCCTCTCTTTTGGCAGAGATCAAAAGGACGGGGATATCCTTCTCTTCCCTGATTCTTGACAGCACAGCAAAGCCGTCCAACCCCGGAAGCATAATATCAAGAATTACCAGATCATACTCATTGTTCAGAGCTAGCTTGAGGCCTTCAACTCCATCTGTCGCAATATCGCATTCGAATCCGTTTATCGCCAGATAATCGCGCTCCAGCTCTGCTATGCTGAGATCGTCTTCAACAATTAGAATCCTCATCTCTCGCCTCCGTTCTCCGATAGCGGCAGGTCTATATGGACCTCAGTACCGACATCCTCTTCGCTTTTAAGCCAAATCCTGCCCCCGTGATTCTTGATAATCTCTCTGGATATCGATAGACCCAGACCGTGACCCTTAACACTAGCACTTCTTGCAGGATCTCCGCGATAAAAGCCTTCAAAGATTCGGTTCATCTCATCGGGTGATATGCCGCAACCATTGTCAGTTACAACAATATGGAAGCTCTTATCTGATACATCGGCAGTCACATCCACCCTAAGTGGTCTCTCCGTCCTATACTTAAGCGAATTGCCGAGAATGTTAGAGAAAACTCTCTTGAGCTTCTCTCTGTCGGCCCTAGCAAACACATCCACATCCGGAATATCTGCAGTAAACTCAGCGCCGGCAGATTCCATATCCACACGGTACTCGTCAATTACTCCGCGCAGAAAAGAGGACAGCTCAACGTCCTCAAAGTAAAACCTCATTCTGCCTAGCTGAAGTTCGGAATAGTCGGAGATCTGCTCGACAAGGCGTTCAACAGCACCCGCCTTCAGATAAATAGTCTGGAGATACCTCTCCCTCATTTCGGGCGTGTCGGCAACACCGTCAAGGATCCCCTCTACATACCCTTTAATAGATGTAATTGGTGTTCGAAGGTCATGTGAGATATTGGCAAGAAGTCGGTTTCTCCCCTTCTCATATTCGATTTCCTCCGAGACGCTCTTTTTCAGCCTCATCCGAAGCTCATCTACGGCATGGCAGAGATCATCTATCTCGTAGTACTCACTTCGCAACACATCAAAGTCCAGGTTTCCTTCACATATATTCTCTGTAGCCCTTTTCAACTCCTTCAGCGGTGAAAGTATTGAACGTGAGAGTGATAGAACTATAACAGCGCAAGTTACAGCAACTACTACTGTCGAAACAATAACTAGGACAATGATGGGTGTAGACAGGTGTTTCCAGGACTGCTCCGCAACCTCAGCCACGGTGCTGTCAATCTCTGTCAGCATATTGATAAAGGCAGTCTGTCTGAAAAAAGAAACCCCAAAAATAATAGCTGACAGAAGCACTATCAGAACTACGGGAACGACAAACATCAGAATGCTTGATATCAAAAACTTGCGGCTGAGACTCAATACAGTCACCTCCATCAAAAAGCAGGTTCAATCATATATCAAAACTCACGGCGCTCAAAAAGATAGTATCCGCCACTCATAAAGATTGTAGCATAGCCCGCAAGAAGCCCGATTTTCGCTAGCATTGGCTTAAAGGGTATTGTTTCACCGATCCACAGGTTGTGCCACTGTGAATACCCAGTAAACAGAAGCCCACTCAATTGAGGGACGAATATACCGACTATGGTCAACAGGGCATATATTAGGATGAGAAGGAACATCGCAAGTGAGGAGCTCTTGGTAAGCTGGTTGACAAAAACAGCCATAAGAAGCAACACAAATAGCGGTACAGCATCAAGTAGATACGCACCGAAACTAAGCCAGAAATTCCGTATTCCCCCTCCTGAAAAGCCTTCCAGAGCAACCGTCGTAATCAACAGCATTGCCAAAAACACAAGCCCCATAAGCATTATGGCGGTTATCTTACTGAGATAGGCCTTCAGACGTGTTACTGGGCGTATCAGCACAGCCCTTGCCGTCAGATCACTAAACTCGGATGAGAACACGTCGCAGGAGGCCATAAATATTATAAGTGGGATATACACCCTAATGAAAAAAGTGAGCATCATAAGCGAGAGGTCTGCACCGCCAAAGGTCAAAACCCCTCCGCTTACTCGGGATAGCAACTTATCCAGTAGGATCACAATTACGCATATTGCTATTTCAATTGCAAAAAAAACAAAGTACTTCTTCTTTGAAAGTAGTTTATCCAATTCGTTTCTAGTACCAGCCCAATAGCGTTGCATATTGCCTCCTCCTTACAGCTCAACAGGTCCGCGTTTTTCACGGACCTTTTCAAGGTAATAGTCTTCGAGGGTAGGATTACGTTTCAGTGCATCCTCCATACTGTCCAAGGAGAGCATCTCCCCTTCGTGCAGAACAACTACCTTGTTGCAGGTTTTTTCAATTTCAACAGCGATGTGGCTTGATATTAGGAACGTTATCCCCTTCTCCTCGGCCAGCCGCAGAATGATTTCCCGAATTTCAACGATCCCTTCTATATCGAGACCGTTTGCCGGCTCATCGAGAATTAAAAGCTCGGGCTCGGAGAGTAGTGCCAGTGCAAGTCCGAGACGCTGCTTCATTCCAAGAGAGAAGCGCCCGACCTTGTCCTTCTTGTACTTGTCAAGGCGGACGATTCTAAGAACGTCTGTAATTCTCTTCTCATCGATATTCGGGTAGTAGCGTGCTGCAAGCTTCAGATTTTTTGCAGCAGTCATATTCTCATAGATAGCAGGTGCTTCAATAAGACATCCCACCCGCTCCATTGCACACTCAAAGTCGGTGCTTATATCGCAGCCAAAGATTCTTACGCTCCCCGCATTTGCGTGGACCAATCCGACGATTGCCTTCATTATTGTGGTCTTTCCCGACCCGTTGGGCCCGAGAAGACCAACAACGTCGCCCTTCTCAAGCTCCAGGTTGATGTCGGAGGCGCCGCGGCCGTTTTTATAGAGCTTTGTAAGCCCCTTTACTTCCAGTATTTTTTCCAACTTTACACCTCTAAGCGTTTTCTATATGTTCTCCTAAATTCGCCCCTACAATGAGCTCCCTTTGCAGAGTGTTTCAAGCTCTATACTCCAAAAGGATGGGCATGTAAAGTATTGACTAGCGAAGGACGCGGCACTTGACCGCAAACCCCAAGTTCGCTCCACACTTTACATGTCCCATCCCACAATACTCTATTCGTCTACTGAGTCAGGCTCAGAAATCTCTTCGCTACTTTCAACACGATATGTGTAGACTTCTTTGTCCAACGCCGGTTTCGAGTAATCAAAAACTGTGGTCCCTTCAGGGATTTCAGGATACTCTATACTTGTCGTGCCATAGTCCGTAAAATCTGCTGTTATGCGCAATCCGAGCGTATGTTCTTCACCGTTCTTGTCATAGGCTGACACTATACCTTCGATTACGTTGTTTACCAATCTGCCTTCATCGTCGAGAGTGATGAAGCATTTTGCACTCTTAGGTACCGGCTCGGTTTCGATCATGTTAAGGATATCCTCAACATCGGTCATATCTGGCTTATAAAACTCCGATTCGAAGTACTGGGCTCTGGTCTCAAAGTAGTGAAGTGATCCGTCCACTGCGATATGCACAACGCCTACATGGTTCTTATCTGCAATCAGTCTCCATG
>FZPS01000186.1_pt226 | contig 22693 bp, 23 predicted proteins | sample 1817821 | NCBI WGS metagenome assembly FZPS01 (sample SAMEA104158645, study PRJEB21678) | metagenome | place: Germany | collected 2015-04-21 | reverse complement strand
ATAATAAAGGATAATAAATATATTGGAGCTAAAGCTATAGCTTTACTTTTTGAATATCCATTTCTAAAGTAAATAGGTATTTGAAATGAAGTAATCATCAAAAACATATAAATATTTACAAAGACAACTAATAATAAATCCTTAATAACAAAGGATAAACCTATGATATATGAAAACATTAAAGCTAGTATTAAACTTGCAAGAATAGTAAATAGCATTACTATAAATACAAATGAATATCTTCCTAATACAATATCTTTTTTAGAATTAGGTAGTGTTAAGTATAATGGATCCATTTCATTAATTTCTGCTGTCGCAAATGTATAAGACACATAAATAATGCCCATTAATACAGATGCTGAAAAAACAATGAAAATCTGTTGCATTGAAACTGACATAATACCAACAATAAATAATAGAATAATTAGATTTTTAATTGTTAGATATGGCTTTATTGAAATATAATCAAGTTTAATAAAATTTTTAATATTGTTCATAATGCACCTCTTTATTTAAGAAAACAATAATTTCATCTAAATTCACTTTTTCAAATATTAATTTTTCATTGAAGTTTATTTTATCTTCTGATTTAATTAAACCTTCAAAACCAGTATTGTATTCTCTATAGCCTATAATTTTCTTTTTTTCTGTAGATGTAATACTATTTAAACCACCTTTAATTAAAAGGTATTTTTCTATTAAATCGTCTTTTTCTCCATCAAATATGATTTTTCCATTTTTTATAAAAACTATATAATCTGCTATTTTTTCAAGATCACTTGTAATATGAGTTGAAAATAAAACACTGTTATTTTCATCACTAATATATTCTTGAAGTATTTCCATTAGCTCATCTCTAGCAACTGGATCTAATCCACTTGTAGGTTCATCTAGTATTAATAGTTTTGCATTGTGTGATAATGCACATGCGATTTTTAATTTTACTTTCATTCCTTTTGAAAAATCTTTTATAATTTTGTCTTTATCTAAATTAAATTTATTTAAATAATTTATATATGTATTACTATCCCAGTTTTCATAATAGTTTGATATTGCTTTTTCTACATCAATAGGGGTCCAATCATTTGAAAAATATTGATATTCTAATACAACGCCTACATCATTTAATAAATGTGTATTTGTTTCTAAATCTTTATCAAATAATTTAATATCTCCTGAATCTTTTTTTATTAAATTTAAAATTGATTTTAATACAGTTGTTTTACCTGCACCATTTGGTCCTATAAAACCTGTAATATATCCTTTGTTTACATTAAAAGATACATTATCTAATTTAAATTTTTCATAATTTTTAACTAAATTATTAATTGTAATACTATTCATTAGTAGATTCCCTTTCTATAATTTCAAATATATTTTGTAGTTCTTTTTTATCTATTTGTGCTAAATTTGATAATCTTAATATTTCTAAATAGTGTTCTTCTATGGATTTATATGCTTGTTCTTTTATTAAATCTTTATTGGTTGGCATAACATAAAAACCTTTACCAGCAACACTTGTGACAAATCCTTCATTTTCAAGCTCGTTATATGCTCGAGTAGTTGTAATAACACTTATTTTTAAATCTTTTGCGAGCTGCCTTATTGAAGGTAATTGTTTATTTTCTAATATTTGATTATTTATAATTTGTTCTTTTATTTGTTCTTTTATTTGTTCATATATAGGAATTTTAGAAGTATTAGAAATTATTATATTCATTTTTAATCCTTTCTGTATATATCTGTTATATACAGTATATACACATAATATAAAAAAAACAATATGTTTGTGTTTTATTTATTAGAATGTTGTAGAATAGTCTTTAAGACAAGGAGAGTCAAATGAAGACCAAGGGTATTTTTCTTACTATATTATCAGCTTTGTTTTATGGATTTGTTCCTGTAGTGAGTTATTATTCTTTTTTATTGGGTAACAATCCATTTACATTAACTTTTTTTAGAGGGTTTTTAGTAATACCTGTTTTAGGTTTTTTTATGATTGTAAATAAGGTTGATTTTAAGCTTACTTTTGATGAAGCTAAAAATATATTATATGCAGGATTGTTTGGAACAGTTTTTACTAACTTTACATTGTCTAGTAGTTATAATTATATTGGTGTTGGAAGTGCAACAACAATCCATTATTTATATCCTGTAATGGTAATGCTTTTTTCCAAGTTTTTTTATAAGGATAATATTAGTAAAAAACAATTGATAACTTTAGGTTTATCTGTGTTTGGTATAAGTTTCTTTTTGGATTTTAATGATGTAAGTAAGATTCAAGGAATATTACTTGCGGTAATGAGTAGTGTTACTTTTGGATTTTATGTAGTTCATATTGATAAAAGTGGTTTATCAAAGATGAATGGAATGAAATTATCTTTTTATTTATCTATTGTTTTGGTTGTTGCTTTTTCTATATCTAATTTATTTTTTAATCAAATGATATTAGATCAACCTGTAAAATCTTATGTTTTAATGTTTGTTGTTGCTATATTAGCCAATTTTCTTGCGGTTATATGCTTAAAAGAGGGAATAAGATTAATAGGTTCAGGAATGGCTAGTATTCTTAGTATGATTGAGCCTATTTCGACTTTAATATTTGGGAAAATATTTTTTGATGAAATAATATCAATTAATAAATTAGTTGGTAGTGCAATAATTATAATTTCTATCTTATATATGGCTAAGGAGAAAAAATAATTTTAAACAAAAAAAGATTTGGCTCAAAATGAGCTAAATCTTTTTATTTATCTAAATGCCAAATATCTTTGTTGTATTCAGAGATGGTTCTATCACTTGAGAAGAATCCTGCTTTTGCAATATTTACAAGCATCATCTTTCTCCATGATAGTCTATCTTCAAATCTACTGAATGCATGTTCTTTAGTATTAATATAAGATTCTAAGTCTAATAATGTCATAAACCAGTCTTTATTAATTAATTCATTCTTTAGATCTTGTAGACATTTAATATCTCCATATTTTACAACTTCTGGATTGTCTATAAAGTCAACTAAGCGTTTAATATTTGGTCTTTCATAATAATGTTTAGCAACATAATCATGATTGTTATAGTGATTAATTACTTGATCACTTGATTCACCAAATGTGAAGATATTTTCATTTCCTACTTGTTCTCTAATTTCAACGTTTGCTCCATCAATTGTACCTAATGTAACTGCACCATTTAGCATGAATTTCATATTTCCAGTTCCACTTGCTTCTTTTGATGCTAATGAAATTTGTTCAGAAATATCACATGCAGGTATTAGTTTTTCCGCATAACTTACGTTATAGTTTGTAACCATAATTACCTTTAAGTGTTTAGATACTTCAGGATCATTTTCAATTAATGATTGTAGACATTTGATTAAATGTATAATATTTTTTGCAGTTGTGTATGCTGGAGCTGCTTTTCCTCCAAATATTATAGTAATAGGTCTTACTGGAATGTTTCCATTTTTGATTTCCAAGTATTTGTATATTACATATAATGCATTCATTTGTTGACGTTTATATTCATGTAATCTCTTAATTTGAATACAGAATATTGAGTTAGGATCTATATCAACATTTTCTCTTTCTTTAATATATTTAATTAAGCTAGCTTTTTTCTTTTGTTTGATTAGGTCAATAGCTTCTAAAGCATTATAGTCATTGTGGAAATATAATAACTTTTGAAGATCCCAAGCATTAGTTCTCCAACCAGTTCCTATCATTGAGTCTAACCATTGTGCTAAATCATAGTTAGCATGCATTAGCCATCTTCTAAATGTAATACCATTTGTTTTGTTGTTAAACTTTTCAGCATATATTTTATAGAATGGTCTTAGTTCTGATTTCTTTAAGATTTCAGTATGTAATGCTGCAACACCATTGATTGAATGAGAGTAGTGCATACAGATTCTAGCCATGTGTACTTTTCTTTCTTCATCAATTATTTGAACATTTGGATCTTTATATTTTGCGCAAGCAACTGCATCAAGTGCTTCAATAATTGGCATTAAATGAGGACATACTTTTTCTAAGTATTCATATGGCCATTTTTCTAATGCTTCTGAAAGAATTGTATGATTTGTATAGGCACATGTTTTAGTAACTATACGAATAGCTTCTTTCATCTCAATTCCTTCTTTAGAAAGTAATCTGATTAGTTCAGGTATTACTAAAGTAGGGTGAGTGTCGTTGATTTGAACCGCAACATGTTTATGAAGTTTTCTAAGGTTGTGACCTTTTTGTTTTTCTTCATGAATGATTAATTGTGCAGCGTTAGATACCATAAAGTATTGTTGATAAATTCTTAATAATTTTCCTTCTTCTGTTGAATCATCAGGATATAAGAATAAAGTTAATACTTTTTCAATATCTGTTGGATCAAAATTGATTCCTTTTTTTACTACACTTTCATCAACAGTTTCAATATCAAATAATCTTAATGAGTTTACACCATTGTTGTATCCAACAACATCAATATCATATAGTACTGACTTTACTGTTAAATCTTTAAAAGGTACTTCAAATGATATATCTGTTGGTTTTAACCAAGAATTTGGTGTTATCCATTCATTTTTTACTTCATATTGTTTATTGTTTTTGTATTCTTGTTTAAATAATCCGAAGTGGTAGTTTAATCCTACACCGTCTCCATTTAAACCAAGTGTTGCAATTGAGTCTAAGAAACATGCAGCAAGTCTTCCTAAGCCACCATTCCCTAAAGATGGTTCATTTTCAATCTCTTCAATTGATGCTAGGTCTTTGCCGTTATTTTCTAAAATGCCCCTAATTTCTTGATAAATACCTAGATTTATTAAGTTATTAGAAAGTAGTTTACCAATTAAAAATTCCGCAGAAATATAATATAGCTTTTTCTCTTTCTTTATATCTGGTTTTGCTTTAACCATGTCGTCAACTAATTTTAATAGAGCTAAATATATTTCAGAATCAGTAGAATCTTTAATGTTTTTACCAAGCAAATCGGTAAGAGTTTTTTCAAGTTGCATATTAATTTATGTATGATTCTTTTGATTTGATCATACTTTCCTCCTTTGCAGAGACTATATTAGCACAAGAAAACGTTTTCCACAAATAAAACGTTTAAAAAATTACTTGGTCATATGTTATTTTAAGTATTTCATAACCAAGAGTTACTTCTCTTCCTTCTTCATGGTTTAAAAGTCTCTTCATTTCTTTTATTGCAGTTTGTGCTACATTGTAGAAATTTTGTTTACATGTAAGGATGTTATTTCCTACATAACCTAATAGTGTAATTCCATCATAACCACAACATAATCTTTCTATATTTAATTTTTTTAGAGCGTTTGTAGAACCTATTGCCATAAGGTCACTTGCACATACTATTGCATCATAATTATTTGCAAGTTTTAAAGTTGTTTTATATGCTTTTTTTTCTGAGAAGTCACAATGTTCAATATGTAAATTGAAATTAAGTTCTTTTTTTAGTTTTTTTATTCCATCAATTCTTTGATCTGTAACATAACCATTTTTCTTTCCTACAAGATATAGAACATTTTTGATATCTTTATTTTGTAAAGCTTGTTTTGCGACATCATATTGTCCTTTTGTATGATCTACAGATACTGAAGTTGTTTTTTCATTTACTATAGGAGCATCAACAACAACTGTATTAAATTCTTGTCTTTTGATAATATCGTGGATTATTTTATCTTCCTTGTTTAAGCCAAAAACAACTAAACCATTAATTCCTTGAGAGGATAAGTATTGAATTAGTTCATCTGAGTTTAAATTTAAAATTGTATAGTTAAATAAAGTTATTACATGTACACCTATTTCATTAGCCATAGTGAAAGCACCTAATAAATATTGCATATTAATTTCGTCAATTGCTTGTCTTTGATCGTTAATGTAAATGTAAAGAGCAACTCTATTACTGTTTTTACTTGATAAAGCACTTGCGATTGTATTAGGAATATAATTTAATTCACTTGCGGCTTTTAATACTTTTTCTCTTGTTTCTTTTGAAACATTTGCATAATTATTTAAAACTTTGCTGACGGTGCCAATAGCAACACCGGCCTTTTTTGCAACATCATTTATAGTAGCTACCATAGACACCTCCATACTTTTTTAAGTATACATCAAATTGAGTGTAAAAACTAAAATAAACCTATATAATTGTTGATACAAGAGGTGTACTATGGGTAAATGGTGGAAAGATGTTGTTGGCTATCAGATATATCCTTCTGTGTTTAATGACTCTAATAATGATGGTCATGGGGATATAAATGGTATTAGTGATAAATTAGAATATCTTAAGGATTTAGGCATTGGTTTAATATGGGTTGGTCCTATATATAAGTCTCCTAAGGTTGATAATGGATATGATGTTAGTGACTTTTATAATATAGATGAATCTTATGGAACTTTAGATGATGTTAAAAACATGCTTGCTAAGGCTAAAAGTTTAGGAATAAGAGTAATTTTTGATTTGGTTTTAAATCATACTTCTAGTAAACATGAATGGTTTATTGATGCTTGTAATAATATAGATAGTAAATACAAAGATTATTATATTTTTAAAGATCTTAATGATGAAGGTGGTAGACCTAATAATTGGAAAGGTTTTTTTGAAGAGAGTGTTTGGACTTATGTTCCTAAAATAAATAAATATTATATGCATATTTTTTCTAAAGAGATGCCTGATTTAAATTGGGATAATAAAGAGCTTAGACAAGAAATGTACAAGGTTGCTAGATATTGGTTAGATATGGGTGTTGATGGTTTTAGATTAGATGCAATTGCTCATTTAGCTAAGGATAAAACATTTAAGGATAGTAAAGCTTATAAGGATGATTTAGTTTATGATCCTAGTAAGTTTTCTAATAGAAAAGAGTTATTTAAATATTTAAAAGAATTTAAAAAAGAAGTTTTAGATCATTATGATTGTGTAACTATTGGTGAAGTTGGTGGATGTGCAACTACTGATGAAGCTTTAAAGTATTCTAATTATAAAACTGGTTATTTTAATATGGTTTTTAATTTTGATACTTGTTGGGAAAATGGTGCTTATGGTTCTATAGATAAAAGTGATAGTGAAATTAAGACAAATGTTTATAACTTAAAATTATTATTTGAAAAATGGTATAAGGATATAAATGGGAAAGCTTGGCTTCCTTTATATTGGTTAAACCATGATCATCCTAGAGTTGTTAGTCAATATGGTGATATTTATTATAGAAAAGAGTCTGCTAAGATGCTTGGCTTAACTTTATTGTTTATGTATGGAACTCCTTTTATATATCAAGGAGAAGAAATAGGTATGTCTAATGTAAATCATAAAAGCTTAGATATGTTTAAGGATGTTAATGCGGTTAATATTATTAATGAATATAAGGATAAATATAGTGAAAAAGAAATTTTAAGATTTTTAAATAGGGCATCTCGTGATAATGCAAGAAGTTTAATGCAATGGAGTAGTAATCAAGTTAATCATGGTGATTTTTATTTAAATGAAAATCATAAGGTAGTTAATGTTGAAGATAATTTAAAGGATAAAGATTCTATTTTAAATTTTTATAAAAAGATAATTGATTTAAGAAATAATGAATATCATGATGAAGCAGTTTATGGAAAGTTTAAATTAATTTATAGGAAAAACAAAGATGTTTTTGCATATCAAAAAATAAAAGATAAAAAAATAATGGTTATTAGTAATTTTAGAGATTATATAGTTAATTTTAGAGATTATGTTTCTAATAATAAGATTATTATGCATAACTATAAAGATGTAATGGTTGTAAATAATAAATTAGTATTAAGACCATTTGAGTGTTATTTGATAGAGATATTATAGAAAGGGGTTAATCATGGTGATTTTAAAAAAGGGGTTAGTTGTTTCTTGTCAAGCTACAGAAGATGAACCTATGTTTGGTTCAGAAATCATGGCAAAAATGGCACTTGCAGCACAGATGGGTGGAGCTGTTGGTGTTAGGGTTAATACATATAGTGACTTAGTAGCAGTAAGAAAAGCAGTTGATATTCCAATACTTGGTTTAATTAAAACTGTTCATCCTGGTTTTTGGCCATATATTACAACAACAATGGAAGATGTGGATAAGGTGGTTGAATCAGGAGCAGAAATTGTTTGTATTGATGCTACTACGTATCCAAGATTTGATGGAAATGATTTTCCAACATTTTATAAATTGGTAAGAGAAAGGCATCCAAATGTTGAAATTATGGCTGATATTTCAACATTTGAAGAAGGAGTAAGAGCTGATAAATTAGGGTGTGATTATGTTTCTACAACTTTATGGGGATATACTCCTGATACAGTTGATGAAGGTTCTGGTTTAATACAAGAATTAAGAGAACCAAATATTGAATTAGTAGGTCAGCTTGCAAAGGTGTGTAAAGCTCCTATAGTTGCTGAAGGAAGATTCTTTAATTCTGAAAATGCAATAAAGGCATTTAAAGCTGGTGCTCATGCAGTTGTTATAGGTGCTGGTATAACTAGACCACAAATAATTACTAAGAAAATAGTGGATGATATAAAAAGAGAGATAGATTTATAATAGTAGATTCACTTTAATATAGTGAATCTTTTTTTGTAAGCCTATTCATTTTTCTTTACAAAAATTTAATAAAGTGTTATTCTATTACTTGGAACGGAGGAAAACGTTTTCCGAGATTGAGAAAACGTGAATTGATTTATGAAAAGATTTATTTCATTACTACTTGTAGCTATGATGCTATTAGGTTTAGTTGCATGTAGTTCAGACAAGCCATCTGGTGATGCTCCTGCTACTGAAGGTGCTGCTGAAACAGTTACTTTAAGAGTATGGGGTGCTCAAGATGATCAAGAAATGTTACAAGGGATGATTGATGCATTTATTGCAGCTAATCCTGACACTGAGTGGGATATTACATTAGGTGTTGTTAGTGAAGCTGATGCTAAAACTAAATATCTAGAAGATCCTGCTGCTGCTGCGGACGTATTTGCTTTTGCAAACGACCAAATTATTGACTTAGTTAATGCTGGTGCATTATACAAAGTTACAAGAAATGCTGATGATATTAAGGCTAGAAACTCAGAAGGTTCAATTGAAGGATCTTCAGTAGATGGTCAATTATATGGATATCCACTTACTGCTGATAATGGATACTTCCTATATTATGATTCAAGCGTATTTACAAAAGAAGATGTTGATTCATTAGATACAATGCTTGCTAAAGCTAATGAAGCTGGTAAGAAAGTATTTATGGATGTATCAAATGGTTGGTATATTGCTTCATTCTTCTTAGGTAATGGTGGAACATTTGCTATTGATGCTGATGGAAACCAAGTTGTTGATTTCAACAATGAAAATGGTTTAGCTGCTGCTGAAGCAATTAAAGCATTTACAGCTGATCCTGCATTCTTAACTGGTGATGATTCAATTTTAGTTGCTGGTATGGGTGATACAATTGCTGCTGGTGTTTCTGGAACATGGAATGCTACTGCAATGGAAGAAGCATTAGGTGAAAACTATGCTGCTGCAAAACTTCCTAAGTATACAACTGCTGCTGGTGAAGTACAAATGGGTTCATTTGTTGGATATAAAGTTTTAGGTGTTAACTCACAAACTAAATTCCCTGAGCAAGCAATGGACTTAGCTGATTTCTTATCAAATGAAGAAAATCAAAAACTAAGATTTGAAACAAGACAATTACTTCCATCTAACACAGTTGCTGCTGCTGAGCCAGCTGTTGCTGAAAATATTGCAATAGCTGCATTACAAGAACAAAACCCTTATGGAACTTCACAAAAAGAAGTGTTGGGTACATACTGGGCTCCTGCTGAAGCATTCGGTGCAACTTTGGAAGCTAAGGATTATTCAATTGATCTTCAAACATTACTAGATGATATGGTTGAACAAATTCAAACACCAGCTGGTAATTAATTAAAGAAAGAAATTAAGGGTAAAACTATAAAAGGTTTTACCCTTTAATTTATAGAGGTGAAACATGGAAAGTAAAAAAATTACTGATACAATTAGTAACTTCTTTAAAACAATTAATAATGGTATTAAAGGATTTATTGAAGGATTTACAAAAGGGGATATAATTACAAAACTTTCATATATAATAATGGGCTTTGGAAGTTTTGGAAGAAAACAATTTGTTAAAGGTTTTTTCTTTTTGATAATTCAAATTATTTATATTTTATTTATGGTAAATTCTGGTGGCTACTATTTAAGTATGTTACCTACTTTAGGTACTACTACTCAGGGTGAAGTTTGGGATGAGGCTGCTCAAATATATAGAATTTCACAGGGTGATAATTCTATGCTTTTATTACTATTTGGAGTAAGCGTTATCTTAGTAACTATAGTTATGGTATTTTTATATGTTTGGCAAACTAGAATTGCTTATAGAAATCAAAAACTATTAGCTGATAATAAAAAGCTTCCTACATTTAAGGATGACTTTAAAGATATGTTTGATAAAAACTTTAGTGCTACTATTTTGTTTTTACCGATGTTATTAACTGTTTTATTTACAGTTGTTCCATTAATCTTTATGATTTTAATGGCATTTACAAACTTTGATAAAAATCATCAACCTCCAGGAAACTTATTTACTTGGGTTGGACTTGAAAACTTTAAAAGTGTTTTTGGTGGTAATCCTTTATGGGCTACTACATTTAAAAGATTGTTTGTATGGACAATTATTTGGGCAATATTTGCGACATTCTTAAATTATATTTTGGGTATGTTGTTGGCGATAATAATTAATAAAAAGGGAATTAAACTTAAGAAGTTTTGGAGAACAATATTTGTAATAACTATTGCGGTTCCTCAATTTGTTAGTTTGATGTTAATGTCTAAACTTTTACATGATCAAGGGGCAATGAATGTTCTATTGAAACAATTAGGTTTAATAGGGTCCTTTATTCCATTTTTAAGTGATCCTTTTGTGGCTAAGGTTACAGTTATTGTTGTAAATATATGGGTTGGTATTCCTTATACAATGTTAATTACTAGTGGAATATTAATGAATATTCCTGAGGATTTATATGAGGCTAGTAAACTTGATGGGGCAAATGCTTTTCAACAATTTATATATATTACACTTCCTTATATGTTACATGTGACTACTCCTTATTTAATTACTCAATTTGTTGGTAATATTAATAATTTTAATGTTATTTACTTACTTACTGGTGGAGGCCCATTATCACTTAAACTTTATCAAGCAGGTGAGACAGATTTACTTGTTACATGGTTATATAAATTAACTGTTAATGAACAAAACTATTCGCTTGCTAGTACTATTGGAATATTAATATTTGTTATTGTTAGTACTATTTCACTTATTGTTTATAACAATACAAGTGCAGTTAAACAGGAGGATGATTTCTCATGAAAAAACATCGTAGTATATCTAACACAATAATTTATATTATTTTAAGTGTTATGAGTGTTATATGGATATTTCCAATAGTTTGGTTAGTGATGCAGTCTTTTAGAGGAGAACAAGGAGCATTTACATCTTATATAATTCCTAAAGTTTGGACTTTGGATAATTATATTAAGTTATTTACAGATACAAGATTGTTTAATTTCCCTAGATGGTTTATGAATACTTTATTTGTGGCTGTATTTACTTGTATTATTACTACTATTATTGTTTTACTTACAAGTTATGCATTTTCTAGGCTTAGATTTAAACTTAGAAAACCATTAATGAATATTATTTTGATTTTGGGGATGTTTCCTGGATTTATGTCTATGGTTGCGATATATCACATTCTTAAGGCTTTTGGATTAACTCAAAGTTTAGTTTCATTAATACTTGTTTATTCTGGTGGAGCTGCGATGGGTTATTATATCGCTAAGGGATTTTTTGATACTATTCCTAGATCTATAGATGAGGCAGCACTTATTGATGGTGCTACTAAGAATCAAGTGTTTTGGTTGATTACCCTTCCAATGTCTAAACCTATTATTGTTTATACGGTTTTGACTTCATTTATTGCGCCTTGGGTAGATTTTATCTTTGTTTCAGTAATTATGAAGGATAATTATCAAAATTATACAGTGGCTCTTGGTTTGTATCAGATGATTACAAGGGAAAATATTACAGCTTATTTTACACAGTTTTGTGCGGGTGCTGTAATTATTGCAATTCCTATTACGATATTATTTATTGCTATGCAGAAATACTATGTTGAAGGTGTTACTGCTGGTGGGGCTAAGGGATGATAAAAAAACTATTACTTTCTTTAGTGATACTTATTTCTTTATTTGGATGTAATAAGGAAGAGGTTTATGATAGTGATGTTTATTATGAAATCTTTGTGGCTTCATTTAATGATAGTGATAATGATGGTATTGGTGATTTAAAAGGTGTTACTTTAAAGCTACCTTATTTAAAGTCTTTAGGTATTGGTGGTATTTGGTTAATGCCAATTATGAAGAGTGAAACATATCATAAATATGATGTGGATAATTATTATTTAATTGATAGTGATTATGGTACTATGGATGATTTTAAGGAGTTAGTTGATAAAGCTAATGAATTAAATATTGATATTATTATTGATTTACCTTTAAATCATACTTCTGATAGTCATGAGTGGTTTATTAGTGCTAAGGAAAATAAATTAAATGATACATGTAATCCTGATAATAAATGTGATTATTATAATTTTAGTGATACTAAAGAGTCTGGTTATGAACCTTTAGGTGATAAATATTATTATGAAGCAAGATTTTGGTCTGGTATGCCTGATTTAAATCTTGATAGTGAAAATGTTAGAAATGAAATAAAAGACATTGTTGAGTTTTGGATGGACACCGGTATTAAGGGGTTTAGGTTAGATGCAGTACTATATTATTATCAAAACAATGTCAGTAAGAATAATGAATTTGTTTCTTGGTTAATGGAAATAGTTAGAAATAAAAGAGAAGATGCTTTTGTGGTTGGGGAAGTTTGGTCTAGTGAAAATATAATATTAGATTCATATGGTAGTGGTATTGATTCTTTGTTTGATTTTACAATGAGTGGTCAAGATGGATTTATCGCAAAAGCAATTAGAAGTGAAAATGGTCAGTTTTTAGCTTCTAAAATGATTGAGTACAATGATTTGATTAAAGAGGGTAGTGTAAATAGTATTTTCTTATCTAATCATGATCAATCTAGAAGTGCTGGTTATTTTATAGATGAAGATAAACAAAAACTTGCGGCTAGTGTTTATTTATTATCGATTGGAATACCTTTTGTATATTATGGTGAAGAAATAGGTATGAGGGGTAGTGGAAAAGATGAAAATAAAAGATTGGCAATGTTATGGGGTGAAGGTAGTGATACTTGTAGTCCTATAGATAGTGATTATACTAGTCAAGTTGATACTTCAGTTAAAGAACAATTAAAGGATGAAAATTCTTTGTTAAACCATTATAAAAAGGTTATAAAACTTAGAAATAAGTATATTTATGGCAAGGATTATAGTGAGTTTATAGTTGATAATGAAAAAATATTTTCTATTAATTATGAAGGTAATGTAGTTTTAATTAATATGAGTGAAGATATTATTGAAATTGATATTAAAGGGAAACTATTAGATCAAGTTGATGTAATAGATAAAAGTGTTTTAAAAGATAAGTTAGCCATAGGTGGTTATGGTGTTGTTATATTAGAGGTAGAGTAATTTGGAAAAGAGAAGATCGGGAATTTTAATGCCAGTAGCATCTTTACCGTCTCTTCATGGTATAGGTGATTTTGGGCCTTCTAGTTATGAATTTGTGGATTTTTTAGTTGATGCTGGTTTTAGTATCTGGCAAATATTGCCTTTAAATCCATTGGGATATGGAAATTCTCCATATCAGCCTTATTCTTCTAATGCGATGGATGATTTGTATATTTCATTAGAATTATTGAATAAGGAAGGTTTAGTTCAGAAGGCGGGTTCATATAATAGGTTTGATAGTACTATTGATTATGATGAAGTTAGGGCTTATAAACAGCACTTTTTAAGGCTTGCATTTAAAAAATTTAAAAAAGATGAAAAATATGAAGAGTTTATTAAGTTTGATTGGGTTTATAATTATGCGGTTTTTCTAACTTTTAAAAAGAATAATAGATTGATTTGTTGGAATGATTGGCCTGGTTTTATGAAGGATTGGATTGTTGATAATAAATTGGATCTTAGTCCTTATGAAAAAGATATTGAATTTGAATTGTTTGTTCAATATACCCTTTATAAACAATGGAATGATTTAAAGTCTTATGCAAATTCTAAGGGTATTTTGATTATGGGTGATATGCCTATTTATGTAGGTATTGATAGTGACGATGTTTGGGCTAATCAAGATTTATTCTTGTTAGATAAAAAAGGTAGACCTACTCATGTGGCAGGTGTACCTCCTGATTATTTTAGTGAGACTGGTCAAAGATGGGGTAATCCTTTATATGATTGGCCAAAACATAAGTCTAGTGGCTTTAAGTTTTGGATTGATAGATTAGAGTATAATTCTAGGCTATTTGATATTATAAGGATTGATCATTTTAGAGCTTTTGATACTTATTGGAAGATTCCAGCTGATTGTCCTACTGCAGTAAAGGGTAGATGGATAAAGGCTCCTGGATATGCATTTTTTGATAAATTGTTTAAGGAGCTTCCTGATATTAATATTGTGGTGGAAGATCTTGGTGATTTAAGAGATGAAGTATTAGAGCTTAGAGATCACTATGATTTTAAGGGTATGAGAATTGTTCAGTTTACTTTTAATCCAGAAGGAATGGATGAAGATAGAGAAAACTTGATTATTTATACTGGGACTCATGATAATCAAACTGTTAGAGGTTGGTATTCAGACCTTAAAGCAAAAGAGAAGACTAAGGTTAGAGAATATTTAAAGAACAATGGATTTGATTATGGTAGTGTTAGTTTAAATATGATTGCGTATACTTTAAAGAGTAATGCTCAAATTGCGATAGTACCATTTATGGATGTTTTAAATCTTACTGATAAAGCTAGATTAAATACTCCTGGTACAGTAGGTAATCCTAATTGGCAATATAGACTTACAAGACTTAAGAGATTAAAAGATAAGACTGAATTGTTGAAGAAAATGAATAAAAAGTATAAGAGAAAATAAAGATATTATAATACTAAAGAAAGAAGCATATACCGTTGGCCATTTAAGGCTGGCGACAGTTATGCTTCTTTTTATATTTTTTATAGACTGTTTATAAATGTAAAACAGTAGCTAATGATATATTAATGTTTTCAAATAATAATATATGACAAATACGATTTTTTAAAAGGTTAAGATATAATATAAATGTAGGAGGAATAATATATGGATGATAGCAGAATGAATCATTTATTAAGGATTCACAATGGAAAAGAAAGCTTAGATGTATTAAATCCACTAGCAACAAAAGAAGACTATGACTTCTTAGAAGAATTAAAAAGAAGTGATGAAATGGCGAAAGGAACAATATTTGAAGATATGGCAAGTTATGTTCCGTATGATTAAAAAATACAATGTGATATGATTCCACTTATATGGACACACGAAATATATAAAATTATTAATTCCCAATCTAGGTAATTTCGGTTGGGTTTTTCAATGCTAAACTTATTTTGTAAGATACAGTTAGTTGTTTAAAAAATCATTAAAATCATAACCTCTTGACTCTAAATCATTTTTTATCATGTCTAGACATTGATTATAACCATCTAGAAGTCCAATTGAATAATCGTCTTTTTTAGTATTTTGTTTTAATTGATCTCTTGCTTCAATAATTCTATTTATGATAGATTCTAATGTTTTTATTGAAAACTTCCATCCAAATTTTGATTCAATCATTATTAGCACCTCTCAATCTTTTAGTAATTTTTAAATTAAAAACAAAGATACATGCCGGAAACGCTAACCCGGATCTCTTCTTGCCTAGCACTGATTAATATTCAATGACATTTCGGCGTATGGAGCGTTTTGCATATTATGCTTTTTCCACTTCATGTATCTTTGTATATTAATTATAAGATATTTGTAAATGTAAGTCAGTAGTTAAAGCAATTGAAAATTTATTGAGGATAGCAAAACTAAAAGCTGCCATGAAGGCTGTGCTTTTGTCTTCAGGAATTGTTATTCCTATTTCTTGCAGTAATGTTTTTAAATCTTTCATCTTTTTTTCTCTTAAAATGACTTAATTAACCGCACTTTCTGCGGTAGGGATGATATAAAAAAAGCACCTAAGTGCTTTAATTATTAATTTTTTACGGTGTTACATAAGATGTTTTCTCTTCTATTGACACCGATATTCCTATATTTTTTACTGGCATTATGTCTACCAGTACCATTTCTTTGTCCTCTTCATAGTGTGAGAATCTTACATTAGTATATCTTTTATATACTTTAGTAAAGAAATTAGCCATTTCTCTTTCTACTAAAAAGTCTTTTCTTAAATGGTTATCCACTTCAAAATAATACTCTTTTTCATTTTTATACAATAATCTAATATTTTGTGAGTATGGATTTTCTTTTAATAGTATTTTTCTAGCTTCTTCTTCATTCATCATACAGTTCCACAGCCTTTTTTAGCAACTCTATGTCATCTGTTATCATTTTATCATCTAATCTCAAAATGCCATAGTACCCATCTACTCCCCAACCAAAATTATTTACTACATCTATTACGTTTGCTTGTGGGTCATAAAATTCAGTAATGTGATTTTTCTTTTCTGCAATAAATACATGACTACCTCCATCAACCCATTTGATATAGACACTATACCTTGACCCTTCCAGAGCATTTGTTAATATTTCAAATATTTCTTTTTCAGTTAATTCTTTTTTGAAGTCTACAAACTTCCCATTTTTATCTTTAAATAGTTCATTACCCTACTTAATGAAATCATTATCAAATATAGGTAACGTTAAAACATTGTATCCTCTCATTCTTAGGTCGTTTTAGTCTAGCAAAATTATTGAGGATAGCAAAACTGGTAAAAGTGGTATACGTGGCAATGCTTTGTGTTAGTCTAGCAAAATTATTGAGGATAGCAAAACTTTCTCTGTTGACTAATCTGATTCATTACTGTGTTAGTCTAGCAAAATTATTGAGGATAGCAAAACAATATCTCATACATGCTAATAATACTGATAGTGTTAGTCTAGCAAAATTATTGAGGATAGCAAAACTGGTACACCGATTACTACTTATAAGTATGTGTGTTAGTCTAGCAAAATTATTGAGGATAGCAAAACTTCCTTCACCAAAAGCACCATCACCACAATGGTGTTAGTCTAGCAAAATTATTGAGGATAGCAAAACAGAAGACAGGAAGGATGCTGACGAGTTTCTGTGTTAGTCTAGCAAAATTATTGAGGATAGCAAAACATTTAACCATTATATCTTACTACTGATATAGTGTTAGTCTAGCAAAATTATTGAGGATAGCAAAACAATTAACCATAAATAAAGCTCCTCGTTTTGGTGTTAGTCTAGCAAAATTATTGAGGATAGCAAAACTAGTAGTGGTAAGTCGTTTTTATTAAAAAGGTGTTAGTCTAGCAAAATTATTGAGGATAGCAAAACGTTCTGCCTCATTCGAAAGTGGCTCTGTAAGTGTTAGTCTAGCAAAATTATTGAGGATAGCAAAACCTACATTTAACGATGATACTATTTCAATCGGTGTTAGTCTAGCAAAATTATTGAGGATAGCAAAACTAGTACCTGTCGCAACGTAAACTTCATTACGTGTTAGTCTAGCAAAATTATTGAGGATAGCAAAACAGAAGACAGGAAGGATGCTGACGAGTTTCTGTGTTAGTCTAGCAAAATTATTGAGGATAGCAAAACATTTAACCATTATATCTTACTACTGATATAGTGTTAGTCTAGCAAAATTATTGAGGATAGCAAAACATAGTTATGGAGGTATTTATATTTGGAATAGTGTTAGTCTAGCAAAATTATTGAGGATAGCAAAACAAAGCAGTTGATGGATATATCTTACCATTTGTGTTAGTCTAGCAAAATTATTGAGGATAGCAAAACTAGATTCTTCTAATAAATCATTGGCGTGTTGTGTTAGTCTAGCAAAATTATTGAGGATAGCAAAACAGATTATCCTATTGTAACTTTTGATGAATTTGTGTTAGTCTAGCAAAATTATTGAGGATAGCAAAACCGAAGAAGAAAAGCAGGAAAACGCAAGAGAGTGTTAGTCTAGCAAAATTATTGAGGATAGCAAAACTATTTAGAGCTAGATAGAAACACCTTACCTGTGTTAGTCTAGCAAAATTATTGAGGATAGCAAAACACAATTGGATCTAGACAAAGACAAAGAAAAGTGTTAGTCTAGCAAAATTATTGAGGATAGCAAAACAAAAATAAAAAGCTATAACGAGTTCGTTCAGTGTTAGTCTAGCAAAATTATTGAGGATAGCAAAACCTCAGTTTCTCTTTCATTAGAACTATCTTGTGTGTTAGTCTAGCAAAATTATTGAGGATAGCAAAACTAAACAAGCTAAAAAGGATTGCACAAGAGAGTGTTAGTCTAGCAAAATTATTGAGGATAGCAAAACCATTTCATATCACACCTACTCTCCCATATCGTGTTAGTCTAGTATAAATGTCAATATATAAATGTACAGAAAACGCAAGATAAGAATGTACATTTTTTTAATTATTCATCTTGGAAGTAATCTTTCAATCTGTAAGATCTACCTGTAATATTTATTACATGAGCGTGATGTAAAATCCTATCTAATATTGCGTTAGCTATTACAGTATCCTTAAATATTTCATCCCATTTAGAAAAATTAATATTAGAAGTTATAATAGTGCTTTTTTGTTCATATCTTCTATCAATAAGTTGGAAGAACAGTTTTGAATCTTCCTTTTCTATTGGTAAATATCCAAGCTCGTCAATAATTAATAATTTATATTTTGTGAAGTGTTTTAATCTTGCTTCTAATCTGTTTTCTAACTGCGCTTTTTTTAGTTGGGCTATTAAATTACTACATTTAATAAAATATGTTGATATTCTTTTCTTAGCTGCTGATATTCCTATTGATGTAGCTAAATGTGTTTTTCCTACACCACTTGTTCCTAGAAATACTATATTTTCTTTTTGGTTAATAAATCTATGATTTAAAAAGTCTTTTATCTGATTTTCATCAATGCTTTCTTGAAAGCTAAAATCAAAATCTTTTATTTCTTTTGTATGTGGGAACGCTCCTACTTTTACCATTGCTTTTATCATTGATGCTTCTTTATGATCTATTTCATAATTTGTTAATCTTATTAATCCATCCACAAATGATAATTTATTCTTGTTTATAAAATTTACTGTGTCATCTAAATGATTTATCATTTCATTTAACTTTAAGTATTCTAAGTTGTCTTTTAATTGGCTATACGTTGTTACACTCATGTCTTATACCTCTTTCCAATTGCTTCTAAATTCTCTTTTGCGATTTGTTCTATTTCAGTATCACTGTGGGGTAATGTTCTTTTCATTATCTCTATATAATGTTCATTTTTATAATTTAGTCTGGCACTACTTAAATCGTGTATAACAACTAATTCTGTGTTAGAATACAAATGTATTCGATTATCGTAGTGTTGTAGTGTTAATGTTGAATTTATATATTTAGGTGGTACTGAATATTGATTATTCGCATATGTAATCATTGACGATTGATTTACTTTCACCTTCACTGCTTTAATCTTGTATTGATTCCTTATATTCCCCTTAGGTAAGGGATGTAAGGAATTTTTTTCTTGGCTTAAACCTAATATTGGTATTGAATCATATGATTTGTGATAACTATTGTTCTCTCTGTTATTAATTCTTTCTAATAGTTTTACTAATCCGTTAAAATCGAGTTCATTTCCATATGCTTTTAATTCATCTAATATTTTCATTGGTGCTTCTACTTTTCCTTTAGTACTTGGCCTTCCTGCAATACAAGGCTTTACTTTAAATCCATAATCATCTGCGAATTGTTGAAACTTATTATTTACTTTACCTGGACTATATTCAGTTCTTGATATATCCATAATAGTTTTCATATTGTCACATAATATCTCATCAGGAACTCCTCCAAATACTTCAAATGCTTCATCTATAAAGTTTATTAATATATCTTGTGTTTTATCTATTGATAGTCTATATACTCTGAATCTTGAATAACTTAGTAATAGTGTAAATATATTTACGCAAACAACTTCTCCTGTATTTAATGTTATAGATACCGATTCTTTCCAATCTAATTGTGCTTGTTTACCTTTATCTGTTTCATATCTCATTAAACTTGATTTTTTAACCTTTCTTTTTGTTTTATCTTTAAAATAATTTTTAAATTCTTCTACTGAATTTATATAATATCTAAATGTTGATTCTGGTATTGCGTCATCATAAGTATCACAAATTACTCTCCATAGGACACTTATATATTCAAATGTTTTATATTCATCTGTAAGTAAGTTTTTTATGATTTCATAATATTTATCAAGCTTACTTTTTCTTTTTCTTCTTTTTGGTTTTTGATATCCATTCACATATTTTTTTATAGTTCTTCTATCTTTCTTTAACTCTCTTGAAAGTCTACTGTAATTTACTTTATATCCATTTTCTTCTAATGGTTTCAATTTAGCTAAATCCTCCAATGTTTGTATATTTAAATTGTTGTTTATGTTTACTTCTAGTATCATGTTTTCCTCCGATAGGTTCTATGATACTATATTGTAATTTTTGTACATTCTTATCTTGTTGTTTCTGTACATTTATATATTGGCATTTATATTTGTATGAAATATTACATGTATAGACCCCTGCCAGGATACATAGTTAACCGCAATGATGTGCGGTTTTTTTGTGGTTTAAATTAGTGTTTTAGGTACATTTTATAAAAGTAAAATTCTAAAATAAATGTAATATAATATAAATATATAAATTAGAATTTGATAAAAAAGGTATGGAGATGAAAATATATAAATCAAAAACTTGGCAGTTTGAGGCTTCTGGCATCGATGGTAATGTAACTCTATTTGGGGTAAATATATTTGAATATGAATGGAATAATACCGGTGAAACTATTTTGGTAAAAGACCCTATATATCATCATAAGTTCAAGTTTCCAGTGTATACTGTGAATGTTGATGGTGAATCTCATAGTTTTGTTGCGGGTGAATTTAGTAACTGTATATGGGGATTCTATTTGTTTAAATATTAGAGTAACACAAATCTCAGTATGTAGGATAGGTAAACAAACAAAGAAAGAGTTTGCTAACTTGCTGACATTGATATATACTTTGATAGATAATTTTTTTTGAAAAATAGTATGAATTCTTAGAAAAAAGGAGAATGTAATAATATGAAAGTTTTAGTAACAGGTGGAGCAGGATATATAGGAAGTACAATTTGCTCAGCACTCGAAGATAATGGATATACTCCAGTTATACTAGATAATCTAAGTTGTGGTAGAAGAGAGTTTACTATAGGGAAAATATTTTATGAAGGCGATATTGGTGATGTAGATTTAGTAGAAAGAATATTTTTTGAAAATCCAGATATAATTTGTACTATTCACTGTGCTGCTTTAATTGTGGTACCTGATTCGGTGGCTAGGCCATTTGAATATTATCAAGAAAATATTTCAAAATCTTTACTTTTTTTTAAAAAAATAATAAATTTGGGTTACCCAAAGTTAATTTTTAGTTCTTCGGCTTCAATATACGATGACTCAGAAAATTATATGGTTTATGAAGATAGTCCACTAAATCCAAGAAGTCCTTATGCAAGAACTAAATATATGTTGGAACTTATAATTAAAGATTTTGCAGTAGCATATAATTTTAAGTCTTTGATTTTACGATATTTCAATCCTATTGGAGCAGATCCTAATTATAGAAGCGGACCATATATCGAATCTCCTTCACATTTATTGGGGAAGATGATTACTGCCTATAAAAATAATGAAATCTTTAAAATTACTGGTGTGAATTGGGATACTAGAGATGGAACAGGAATTCGTGATTATATACATGTTTGGGATTTAGCGTTAGCTCATGTGCAGGCTGTTAAGCATATTGATGATATATTAAATTCGGCAGATAAGAACTATGAAATAATTAATATTGGAAATGGTCAAGGTTCAACTGTTAGAGAAATGCTTAATGCATTCAATAGTGTAGTTGATAAACCATTGGTAGTCGAAGAAACTGAAGCAAGACCGGGTGATGTAGCTGGTGCGTTTACCAATTCTAAAAAAGCAAAGAGATTATTATCTTGGGAAACAAAATACTCTATTGGTGAAGCAATTTCATCTGCGATAAAATGGGATGAGATTTGGAAGGCAAAAATCAGAATATAAATAAAGAAGTATCAAAAGATAATTTTACACTTTACATGTGTGAAATATTATGTGTATAGACTTCTGTCAAAATTGCAAGATTCCGCATGAATATGCGGTTTTTTGTGGTTTAATTTATACTTCAGTATAATTTATGCTCATTTTAAAAATGATATTTAAACCAACCTAAAATATATAGGTAGAGGGATATATCATTTTTTATTGGTAATATAAAATAACTTGGGGTTTAATAAAACATAAGTTATGAAATAAACTGGGGTGATAGATACCCCAGTGAATAGAAGAGAAGGTAATCAAGGCCTTCTTTTCATATTATCAATAGGATATAAA
>FZPS01000059.1_pt574 | contig 22726 bp, 14 predicted proteins | sample 1817821 | NCBI WGS metagenome assembly FZPS01 (sample SAMEA104158645, study PRJEB21678) | metagenome | place: Germany | collected 2015-04-21 | reverse complement strand
TTAATATCTTAAACTAATAGTAATGAAAAATGTAAGAAATAAACTTAAAAAGATTCCTATTCTCTTTCTTTTGATGATTTTTAGTTGCTTGACAGTTTTTGCACAAAAAGGGATAACAGTGAGAGGAACTGTTCACGACATCGATGGAGAAGTAATAATTGGTGCATCGATAATAGTTAAAGACAATACTTCAATAGGCACGATTTCAGATATAGATGGTAATTTTGTTTTGACAGTTCCTAGTGATGAGTCTATTCTTCTAATATCCTTTGTAGGAATGAAAACACATGAAATAAAAGTGGTTGCAAATGAAGTTATGAAGATAACTTTAGAAGATGACTCTAAAATATTAGAAGAGGTTGTAGTTGTGGGTTATGGGCAGCAGAAAAAAGCTTCAGTAGTGGGTTCCATTACGCAAACTTCAGGAAAAACGTTAGAACGTTCAGGTGGTGTGAGTAGTCTAGGTGCTGCATTAACAGGGGCTTTGCCAGGTGTTATAACTTCTGCATCTACGGGTATGCCAGGAGCAGAAGATCCGAAAATTATTATCCGTACTCAAAGTTCGTGGAATAACAGTGAACCTCTAGTTTTAGTAGATGGAATTGAACGAGAAATGAGTTCAGTGGATATTTCCTCTGTAGAAAATATTTCAGTTTTGAAAGATGCTTCTGCTACAGCAGTTTATGGTGTAAAAGGAGCTAATGGAGTAATCCTTATTACTACTAAACGAGGTAAGGAAGGAAAAGCAAATGTTCAGATAAAAACAAATATCACAGCTAAAGTTGTATCAAAACTTCCAGAAAAGTATGATGCATATGATACCTTTTACTTGATGAATAATTCCATTGAAAGAGAGGCTTGTATTAATCCCGCTGGATGGGCTAACTATACTCCAGCATCCATTATAGATAAATATCGCCATCCAGCCACTATTGAAGAATGGGATAGATACCCGAATACTGATTGGGAAGACTATTTATTCAAAAGTAATGCTATGTCATATAACACTAGTGTTAATGTATCGGGGGGTACTAAAGTTGTAAATTACTTTGCTGCTGTGGATTTCGTGAGCGAAGGTGATTTGTTTAAAACTTTTGATAATGGGCGTGGATACAATTCTGGTTTTGGTTATAATCGTATCAATGTACGCAGTAATTTGGACTTTAAGTTAACTAAAACCACTAAGTTTTCAACTAATCTTTTTGGTTCAAATGCACAACGGACTCTACCTTGGGATATGAGTGATAGTGATGCTTCTTATTGGAGTTCAGCTTATAAATCTGCTCCTGATGCTATGCGTCCCATATACTCTAATGGTATGTGGGGATGGTATGCTCCACGTGATGCTGATGTACCGAATTCTGCCTATTTTCTTGCAACATCAGGAAAAGAAAAACGTACAACTACAAAAATGACTACAGACTTTATCTTGGGGCAAGATTTAAATATGTTGACTAAAGGATTGACCTTTAAAGCAAACTTCTCTATGGACTATAACTTTGTAGAGAATAAGCGAGGTATTAACGATCAATATAACGATTCTCAACGTATGTGGGTTGATCCTGATACAGGTAATATTGCCTATAAGTTTGATCCTGATTCAGGAACTGGCCTAGATAAAGTCAATAATCCTATTTATTGGGAGCATCAGACAGGTAGTGCAAATAAAGGTGCGACTTACCGCAAGCTTTATTATTCGTTTCAGTTGGATTATGCCCGTACTTTTGATAAACATGAAGTAACTGCTCTTGGTCTTTTTAGTAGATTAAAAGAAGCACAGGGAAGTGTGTTTCCTATTTATCGAGAAGACTGGGTTTTTCGTTTGACCTATAATTATGCTATGCGTTATTTTTTCGAGGCGAACGGTGCTTACAATGGATCTGAGAAGTTTGGTCCAGATTATCGTTTTGCTTTCTTTCCTTCTCTGTCGTTAGGTTGGATGATTAGTGAAGAAAAGTTTATGGATAAATTGAAATTTATTGATATGTTGAAATTACGTGGATCCTGGGGTAGAGTTGGTGATGATGCTGTGGTAGGTCCTTGGCAGAGATTTTCTGCTGGTCGTTTCTTATATAAAGACCAGTTAGCTCATAATGGGAACACAATTATGGGTAGTATAAACCCAGATAATTCTCCTTATACCCATTGGAAAATCTCTTCATTGGGTAACCCCAATGTTTCTTGGGAAACTGTAGAAAAACGTAATATAGGTTTGGATTATGCGTTTTTAAACGGATTTATAGCTGGATCTGTGGATGTGTTTAACGATACACGTACAGATATATTAGTTGCTGGTAATAGTAGAGCTATTCCTTCTTATTTTGGTTCTACAGCTCCACGAGCTAATTTAGGTAAGGTAAACAGCCATGGCTATGAATTGGAGTTGCGATTGAATCATATATTTAAGAACGATTTACGTGTTTGGTTAAATGCTAGTATGACTCATGCTGTTAATGAAATTAAATTCAGAGATGATCCTGCTTTGTTACCAGCCTATCAGAAAGGAGCGGGCCATACTATTAATCAAGTTTATTCTTATATTGACCATGGTAATTTGGCCACTTGGGATGATGTTATAGCTAGCAGTAATTGGACAACAGGAAATGATATGAAATTACCAGGTGATTATAATATTATTGATTTTAATGGTGACGGTATTGTTGATACCGATGACCGTGCACCTTATCAATATTCTACTACGCCACAGAACACCTATAATGCATCCCTTGGTTTTGATTGGAAAGGATTTAGTTGTTTTGCACAATTCTATGGGGTGACTAATGTGACACGTGAAGTGAATTTTCCTACGTTTCGTTCTACAGCTCATGTAGCATATGCAGAGGGTGAATATTGGGGGCCGAACAATAATGCAACATTGCCTACTCCACGCTGGGGAACTACGTTAGATGCGGCTGCTACTGGTACACGTTATTGGTATGATGGCGCTTATCTTCGCCTAAAGAATGTAGAAATATCTTATACTTTCAAAAATAATTGGTTGAAGAAAATGGGTGTTAATTCTTGTCGCCTTTACTTAAACGGTGATAATCTTTATATGTGGACTGATATGCCGGACGATCGTGAAGCAAATTTTGGAACAGGTTCTTCGGATGGAGCTTACCCTATGGTACGCCGTTTTAATCTTGGTATTGATATAACTTTATAATAAAGAAGAGATAACTATGAGAAAATATATTGAAAAACTTCTTGTGCTGTTTGCTTTTGTAGTGATAACTATAATAGGTACTGTTTCATGTACTGACTATCTTGATAAGGCACCCGAGAGTGACTACTTAGAAAATGATCCATATAAAAACTTTAAGAATTTTCAAGGATTTACAGAGGAGCTTTATAACTGTATTCCAGTAGTTTCAAATAGTGAATACCACACTTGCTTTAATTACGGAGAAGATGAGTATTGGGAACCACAAGAGATGCGATTACAAGCGCGTAATGTAGATAATGGGGATTTTTGGGGTTGGACTACCTCTTATTATGGCTATCCAAGAAGTGGTGGATCAGCATCTACATCTAATCGTCGTGACAAGGGTGATTTGTGGACTAATAGTTGGTACGGAATTCGTAAAGCCAATATTGGTATTGCCAATCTAGGTAACTTGGTAAGTGCGACAGAAGAAGAACGGAACCTTATAGAAGGGCAACTCTATTTCTTCCGTGCGTGGTTTCATTTTATGTTGATGGAATACTGGGGTGGAATGCCGTATATTGATGAAGTTTTGCCTTCGGACGTCACTCCCACGCTAGCCCGACTTAGCTGGCAAGAATGTGCAGAAAAATGTGTTACGGACTTTGAACATGCTGCGAACTTACTTCCTGTAGACTGGGATGAGACTACTGCTGGAAAGATAACGTTAGGTAAGAATAATATGCGTATCAATAGAATTATGGCTTTAGCTTATAAAGGTAAAACCTTACTTTGGGCAGGAAGTCCATTAATGAATTGGGCTTCTGGTGGCTCAAAGGAATATAATACAGAGTTATGTAGACGAGGTGCTGATGCTTTTGGAGAGGCACTTACTCTGACAGAATCAACGAACCGCTATGAGTTAGCTGATTTTTCTGAATATAATGATATTTTTCTATTGCATAACTCTAATGGTAAATTGAATGGTGTGAAAGAGAGCATATTTATGGAGAATCTAATCGATTTTAGTTCACGCTGGCGTTGGAATATGATCAATGACTTCCGTCCGCAAACTATTGAATATTCTGGTATTAAATGTTATCCTACTGCCAACTATGTAAACTATTATGGTATGCAGAATGGTTATCCTATTGTAGATATGACTAAAAAAGATGAAGAATCAGGTTATGATCCTGCGTACCCTTGGAGGAATCGAGATCCACGATTATATAAAACTATAATGTTCGATGGTGTAAAGTGGAAAAGTACAGGCGGTGCAAATGGAACAGCTCAACTTTTCACTGGTGGTGCTGAAAGTGAAGAAGCAAATGAGAAGAAAGGTTGCTTTACAGGTTATATGAATAGTAAACTTTGCCCTCAATTAATGAATACTGTTGATGGTTACAAAGAAAATAATATTATGATTCTTAGTCTTATGAGGTTGGCTGATGTTTATTTAATGTATGCTGAGGCTACAGCTGTAGGTTATGGTACACCACAAAGTAAGGCTTCTACCTATTCATTAACAGCTGTAGAGGCACTAAATAAAATTCGTGAACGTGCTGGGGTAGAAGGTGTTCTTGATAAGTTCTTGGGTAATACAAATGATTTTTTAAATGAAGTGCGCCGAGAACGTGCTGTAGAATTGTCATTTGAAGGTTTTCGATTTATAGATCTTCGTCGTTGGATGCTTCTTACTCAGTACCCCTACACAGTAAAGACAAAAATAGAGTTTGATCGTGCAGATCCAGATAATTATAACTATGATGTACCAGAAGAAAATGCCATCAAGAATTTGCGTGAAGAAATATTGTTTGAACGTAAATATACTGACAGACACTATTGGTATCCACTTCCTAAAAAGGATGTGAATATGTATGAAGAGTTTTATCAAAACCCTGGATGGTAAATTTGATGTATTAACTAATAATGATGTTAAAAATGAATAGAAAGTTTATATATATTGTCTGCATTGTTATATCAATATTTTTGTTTCAGTTGAGAAGCATTCAAGCACAAGAAAAAAACAAGAATAACTTGGTTAATGTGGCCTTCGGCACAGTGGAGGAAAAAGACTTAACACATGCCATTTCTACGGTTAATACGTTCGAATTGACAAAAAAAACAAATAATACTAATAGTTTAGTAGGACTTGAAAGTTTAGTTGGTGGATACACTGGTAATATATGGGGGCAAGGAGCACTTATCTTAGTGGATGGAGTACCTCGTAGTGCAAGTAATGTAAGAGCTTCAGAAGTTGAGAGTGTTTCAGTATTGAAAGATGCTGCTGCTGTAGTGCTTTATGGTAGTCGTGCATCTAAGGGTGTTATCTTAATAACCACTAAACGGGGCAAGAATGAACCAATGAGTATTGATGTACGTGCTAATGTAGGTGTTAATGTGCCCAAATCTTATCCAAAGTACTTGGATGCAGATTGTTATATGACCCTTTATAATGAAGCTTGTCAAAATGACGGGCGATCACCTAGATATAGTGCATCAGATATCTATAACACCTCCTTGGGTGTTAATCCGTATCGATACCCAAATATTGATTTTTATAATTCAGATTATCTAAGAAAAGCATACTATAATGCTGATATGATAGGTGAAGTATATGGAGGCAACGACCGTACACATTATTACTTAAATTTTGGTATGGATTATAGTAATGATATATTAAAATATGGTGAGTCAAAAAATGCCTATAATATGCGTTTTAATGTGCGTGGTAATGTAGATATGGCGCTAACATCATGGTTAAAATCTACTGCTAATGCAGCAGTTGTCTTGACCAATCAGTATGCTGGGCGTGGTGATTTCTGGGGGGTTGCATCCTCGTTACGTCCCAACTGGTTTGCCCCTTTATTACCTATAGATATGATGGATACTAATGTCGCTCTGACACAAGAGTATATTACTAATAGCAATCATTTAATTGATGGAAAATACTTACTTGGTGGAACATCTTCTGATATGACTAATCCCTTTGCTGATCTTCTGGCTGCGGGTTATGTAAAAGAGAAAGCCCGTATGTTTATGTTTGATGTAAGTCTTTCAGCAGATTTAAGTTCATTATTAAAAGGTCTTTCGTTTAAGACCTCTTATAGTGTAGATTATACATCTTACTATTCGGAAGCATTTAATCAAGTTTATGCTGTTTATGAACCTACTTGGTCTCAGGTGAATGGAAAGGATATAATTGTTTCTTTACAAAAACACAATGATGATAAAAAGGATTCAAATGAATATGTAGGCAAATCTACATATGACCAAACTATGACATTCAGTGCACAGTTTGACTATGCTGGTACTTTTGCTGAGCAGCACAATGTAGCAGCTACACTTGTTGGATGGGGATATCAGACACAGAATACTGCTGATGAGGACCATGAAAGCAGTGACTATCATCGTACAAGTAATGTGAACTTAGGCTTGCGGACCTCCTATAATTATGCTCATAAATATTATGCTGATTTCAGTGGTGCAATAGTTCATTCGGCCAAATTGCCCAAAGGCAATCGTAATGCTATTTCTCCATCAGTTACTTTTGGATGGAGAATCAGCAATGAAGATTTTTTTAAGAAGAATGTTTTATGGGTAGATGATCTTAAAATTACCGCTTCATATGCTAATCTGCATCAAGATCTTGATATATCTGACTATTATATGTATAAAGGATATTTCTCAAATAAAGGTGGTTGGTATCAATGGCGTGATGGCGTGGGTGGTGGCTTTACAACTGGCTCTAAACGTGGTGATAATCCAGACTTAAGTTTTATCAACCGCGAAGAATTCCGTATAGGTATAGACGCTATGTTGTTCAATAATCTTCTAAAACTAAATGCAAATTATTTTAGACAAGATACTAAAGGTTTACTTACTCGTGGAGCTTCTACTGTTTATCCCTCATACTTTGATTTAGGAGAAGAATTATCCTTTTTACCCTGGCTTAACTATAATAATGACAGGCGTAGTGGTTTTGATTTTTCGCTAAGTGGAAACAAAAAGTTTGGTGATTTTGATGTAACACTTGGTTTTAGTGGCATGGTGTTCTCTTCTAAAGCTTTAACACGTGATGAAACTTATAATGAAGATTACCAAAGACGAGAAGGTCGTGCGCTTGATGCCTCTTATGGTTACGTATTTGAAGGTTTCTTTCAAAATCAAACTGATATTGACAATCACTCAAGACAAACATTCGGTGTAGTAAAACCAGGTGATTTGAAGTATAAAGACATAAATGAGGATGGTGTAATTGACAGTAAAGATCAAATTATGCTAGGGAAAAATGGTTGGTCAGCTCCTCCTTTTTCTTTTGGGCTAAATTTGACCGTGAAATGGAAGAATTTCTCTTTGTTCGCTATGGGCTCGGGGCAGACTGGAGCGGTAGATTTTAAGAATAATTCTTATTATTGGAATCGTGGTACGAGCAAGTTCTCGGAAGTGGTATGGGGACGTTGGACAGAAGAAACAAAAAATGAGGCTACTTATCCACGCCTGACAACGACCAATGGAGATAATAATTATCGCAACTCTACTTTTTGGATGTATAAACGTAATTATTTTAACTTAGATCAAGTACAACTAACCTATGACTTTCCAGAGGTTATTCTAAAAGGTTCATTTATTCATGGTTTGAGTGTCTATTGTGGTGGTAACAGTTTACTTACAATCTCGAAAGAACGAAAGCACATGGAACAGAGTATAGGTTTTCCTAAATGCCGTAATTTCTATGCTGGTTTCAAAGCTGAATTCTGATTTTATTGATTAATAATTGTGAGAATATGAAAAACAAAATAATTTTATTTTTAGTAAGTGTTTTAATCCTTTTTGGTTGCGACGATTTATTTGAACCAGCTATCGAAAATTTTAAGGATGTAGAACAAATGTATGAAGATCCAGTATATGCTCAAGGTTTTCTTGTTAATGTATATCGTTGTATTCCTGGTTATTATGACAATAGTGAGTATGGTACTGATGATGCTGTAACTAACCAACCAACAAATGTGTATTTACAAATGGCCTCTGGAGCTTGGACCTCTTCTTCATGGAATCCTCAGAACCAGTGGACAAATTCTTTCAGTTCTATTCAGTACATCAATCTTTTTTTAGAGAATGTAGATAAAGTAAAATGGGCAGAGGATGAAGAAATGAGTAAATTGTTTGCACGCCGTACCATTGGTGAGGCTTATGGTCTACGAGGTATGTTTTATTATTATCTAATTCGTGCTCATGCGGGTTTTGGTGAAAATGGTGAATTACTTGGTGTACCTATTCTACCTGAGTTTCAGACTGCACAAGCAAACTTCAATCTACCTCGTGCTTCGTTCCAAGATTGCGTGAATCAAATTTATGATGACTTGTCTAAAGCGGAAGAAATGCTACCCTTGGAATATGAGGATGTTGACGAAGTACCAAATAGTTTTCAGAGTATCACGACAGATATTGGTAAGTATAATAATGTTATGGGAGCTAAAGCCCGCCAGTTATTTAATGGACTTATTGCCCGAGCATATCGTGCTCGCACAGCAATGTTAGCTGCTAGTCCAGTATTTCAGAGTGAGTCAAATAGCACTACATGGGCAGATGCAGCTAATGCTGCTGCTGATGTGTTAGATTATAATAATGGTTTATCTGGTTTGGCTATAGATGGTGTTGAGTATTATTCTCCAAATATTGTAAGTATTGCTTCAGATGGAATCAATCCGAAAGAAATTCTTTGGCGTGAAAATCGTACAAGTGGTGATAATACTCAGGAATCTCAAAATTTTCCACCAAGTCTGTACGGTAATGGATATATGAATCCTTCTCAGAATTTAGTTGATGCATTCCCTATGGCAAATGGTTATCCTATTGATGATACATCTTCTGGTTATGATGTTAATAATCCTTATGTAGGACGTGATCCCCGTTTGAGTAAGTATATCCTTTATAATGGAAGCACGATCAGTGAAAAAGATGTGACCATTAATATCAATACAATGAGTACGGATGGTATTAATGTAACAGAGAATCGCTCCACTCGTACAGGCTACTATATGAGGAAACGCTTGCGTATGGATGTTAACTGTAATCCCGTATCTCCTTCTAATCAACCACATTACAATCCACGTATTCGTTATACCGAGATGTATTTAAATTACGCTGAGGCTGCTAACGAAGCTTGGGGGCCGAAGAACGCTAACGGAAGAAGTTATTCTGCTTACGATGTTATTAAAGCTATTCGTAAGCGTGCTGGAGTAGGAGGAGTCGATGATGCTTATTTGGAAGCATGTGCCATAAGTAAGGATAAAATGCGTGAATTAATCCGTAATGAACGTAGGTTAGAGCTGTGTTTTGAAGGATTCCGTTTTTGGGATCTTCGTCGTTGGAAAATGAATCTGAATGAACCAGTATATGGCATAAATTGGAGCGACAATAGCTATCAGAAAATAATAGTAGAAGAACGTATGTATGAGGACTATATGTATTGTTGTCCAATACCTAACTCTGAGATATTAAAGTATGATAATCTCATTCAGAATGAAGGATGGAAATAATAAAATGATTTTGAAATTATTAATATAAATAGAATGATATGAAAAAGAAATTAGTATATATTTTATTACTGTTATTATTATTCTCTCTTACCAAGTGTAAAAGCTCGGATAATGAATTTCCCGATTTTGATTATCAGACTGTATATTTTGCTAGTCAGTATGGCTTGCGGACAATTCAACTGGGAGAAGAGGAATTTCTTGACAATACCTTAGATAATCAGCATAAGATGGTTATTAAGGCAACGTGGGGAGGTGGTTATACAAATCGCAAGAATGTAATCATTGATTTTAAAGTAGATGAATCGCTTTGTAATAATCTTTACTTCAAAGGAACAGATATTCCTGTTAGCCCTATGCCTATGTCCTATTATACATTAGCTTCTAACCAGATTAAAATTCCAAAGGGTGAAATTTTAGGTGGTGTAGAGGTACAACTTACTGATGCTTTTTTTGCCGACGAGAATTCTCTTGATAATTATTATGTGATTCCCTTAAAAATGACGGACGTTCAAGGAGCAGATTCTATTCTTCAGGGTAAAGCTTCTGTCACAGATCCCGTTCTAACTAATAGCAGTGATTGGAGTATACAACCTAAGAATTTTGTATTATATGGTGTTAAGTATGTAAATCCTTGGCATGGTGAATATTTACGTCGTGGAGTAGATCAAATTCTTATAAATGGCATTTCTACAGAATTGGTACGCCACCAAGAATATGTAGAGAAAGATGAAAAGGTGAAGATTACAACTAAAAGTTTGAGCGATAATATTTTGTCTTTATCAACCAAAGATATTCATGGAAATCTTTTTTATTACGATCTCATCTTGACTTTTGCTGAAGATGGAAGCTGTGTAATAGGTAGTGTTTCTGATGATTTTGTCATTTCAGGTGCTGGTGAATTTGTGAAGAAAGGGGAGAAAAATAGTCTCGGAGGAAAAGATCGTGATGCAATCTATTTGGACTATATTGTTGACTTTAAGACCAAGAATATGCAGTACACTACCAAAGACACATTAGTATTGAGTAGTCGTGCTATACAAGGAGGAAAGTCTTTTGAAGTAGAGTTAAGATAGTATTATTTTGTGTTAATGTTAAAACTAGAAGAATATGAAATATATTAATCATAAAATAATTGGTTTGGTCATGATATGTGTAGCTATTATGGCATGTACCGATGAATACGATTGCAATCTTCAGGTTGAAAAACCAGAAGAAGTGGCTAATAGTGAATATTTAGCCAGCTTTGATTTACTGAAATCGTATATTAACCGTAGTACTGATTCACCGTTTAAGTTCACAGCAAATATGTCCTCGACAGATTTTTTGAAGAAAGATATTGGCTATAGTATAATACTGAATAATTTTGATGGTATAGATGTTGGAAAATCTTTCAGCACCGTTAACTTATTAAAAGAGGACGGTTCTTATGATTTTGGTGAAATGCAATTAGTTGCTGATGCAGCTCAAGAGGCTAATGTTATACTTTATGGTGGTACGCTCTGCTCAAATCAAGGACAACCTGCTACTTATTATAATAAACTGATTGAACCTATTATCATTCCTTTTATTCCTGAAAAAGGTAAAACAGTAATCTGTGACTTTGAGAATGATGAACTAGGTACAGTTTATGGTATGACAGGTGGAAGTCAGGCAGTAGTAGAAATTGATCCAGATGGAAAGAGTGGTAAGGTGCTGCATATAGGTACTGATGACGATAAAGCTGTCTATTCGCATCCTAAGTTTAATGTTAAGCTACCTGAAGGTAGAAAGCTCGGCGATTATGTTAATCTTACTATTGATATGCGTATTGTGAACAATGATGGCTTGTGGGGGGCAGGTATGAGAGTATTTATCAATGGACAAGAATTTGACATAGGAACGAATGCTCAAGGACTAGGTTGTAATTCCAATACATGGAATCGTGGGGCAATCATTCGTTTCGATAGTGATAAAGCTCCAGGTTTTATTATGCCTGAAAGTTTAAAGAATCTTACGGAATTTGAATTGTCTGTTGGTTCAGCATCAGGTGGAGCCCAGTATTTTCTTGATAATATTGTTATGAATTATGAAGTGGCTGCTAAGGGTGTTACTAGAATCGATTTTGAAAAAGATGAGCTAGGTCAGTCTTATCCTATGACTAATGGTAATCAAGCCATTGTGGAAAATGATCCTGAAGGAAGTGGAAAAGTTTTACACATAGGTACAGCTGCCCAACCTTCTTCTTATTCTTATCCTAAGTTTAATATAAAATTACAAGCTGGAAGAACGCTTGGTGACTATACTGGACTTTCTCTTGACATGTTCTTAATAGATGGTAAAGGTGGTTGGGGATCAGGTATGCGAGTCGTGATTAATGGCGAAGAATTTAACTGTGGGCAAGGTCCGTTTGGTTTCGGTTGTGAGGCCAACAAATGGGGGCGAGAGAAAATTTATATAACTTTCTTAAAAGAAGGTGAAGCTAGTGGAGGAGGCAAAATTGCTATTCCCGACTCTATGCGAGGATTAACAGAGATAGAACTGGCTGTTGGTTCAGGTTCTGGAGAATGGCACGCTTATATTGATAATATTAATCTTCACTGGAAAGCGGATGATACTATTATAGAGAAAACACCAGAAGAGAAAAAAATCCTTTTTACAGAAGAATTGAACAAATGGATAGGTGGTCTAGTGAATGCAGGTGGAGAAACTGTGAAAGTTTGGAATATTGTAGGTGAGCCACTTGATAATACCATTGATGCAAACACCTTTGATTGGGCTGAATATTTAGGAGATGTTGAATATGCACGTACAGCTGTAAAGTTAGCACGTGATACAGCTAAGGTAGATATAGATCTCTTTGTTAGCAATACATTTAATCAATCTGATGATATGGAACAGAAAGTTGATGAATTGATTACATTAGTACATTCATGGGAAGAAGATAATTTTACTAAGATTGATGGCTACAATATCCTTCTTAATGCAATATATTCACAAGATATAACATTCCAGAAAAATAATGAGGAAGCAATAACTAACCTATTTAGCAAGTTAGCTCTGACTGGTAAATTTGTGCGCATTTCTGATCTTAGCATAATGGTGAAAGATAACGATGGTAATCTTATTATGACCAATAAATTGACATCAGAGGAAAGATCTGCTGCTGCTAACTATATAACCTTTATTATGAAAGAATATAAGAAACTTATTTCATTAGATAAGCAGTATGGTATTTCTCTTTCTAGTATATCCGAAACAAACAATGGAACCAAAATTTGCCCTTGGACGCCACTATACAATCGCAATAGCATGTATGTAGGAATAGTTGAAGGGTTAGAATAAGAATAAGGGGTAGTTAATTATTAAAAACCTGCAATTAACAGCGGGTTTTTAATAATTTTAATTTATCAACAAAGAACTATTATATGAGAAATATTATATCTATTTTTTGTTTCTTCTTTACGGGTATTTTGTTTTTAACATGTTCGGATGAAAAAGTAGACGAAGAGATAAATATTGATAAAGAAGAAGTTTATGCATTCTTTCTTAAAAAAACGATGGTAGTGAATGCTGGAGAAAGTCAGAATGATATTGTGGTAAACTGGAATAGAACGACATGGGAAATAACTATAGGGCAAGGGGATATAATAAAAAGTATCTCTCTTATGCAGGGAGGAAGTGAAGATGGAGAAAAGCAATATACTAAAATTAAGATGATCTGTCACCCCAATGCAACTATGAAATGCCGTACTCAGATTTTGCATCTTACTGATAAGACTAACAATACTACAACTGATATGTTGATTGAACAGGATGTGGGATTCAAGCTTGTGTCTCTTAATATTGATGCTGATACAAAGTATCAATCAGTCGTAGGTTTTGGAGGAATGTATAATCCTAAAATATGGTGTGGAGAAAACCTGATTTCTTCTAAAGAAATGGAGCGAATGTATGGTGAAGAAGGCTTAGGTTATTCTATTCTTCGCTTGATGATTTATCCAAACGAATCGGATTGGAGTGCAGACGTAGAGGGGGCTAAAATAGCACAAGCGAATGGAGCAGTTATCTTTGCGTGTCCTTGGGATTGTACTACCACTCTTTCCGAAAAGATTAAAGTAAATGGCAAAGAAGTTAATCATCTTAAAAAAGAAAATTATGGTGAATACGCTGACCATTTGATTCGCTATATAAATTATATGAAACAACAAGGAGTGAATATCTATGCCATATCTGTTCAAAACGAACCAGATATGAATTTTACCTATTGGACTCCAGCGGAGATGGTAGATTTTATTAATCAATATGGTTCCATGATCCGGAAAACAGGGGTCAAACTAATGTCTCCGGAAGCTTGTGGAACATCACCCGATTATACAGATCCTATTATAAACGATGCTGGTGCATTTTCGCATACCGATATTGTGTCTGGTCATCTCTATCAAGGATTTATTGATTTAAGTAACGAGTATGTAAAAAATAGGTACGATTATATTTGTAAACTCTATTCTCGTATTCAAGGAAAGATGTGGTGGATGACAGAGCATCTCTTTAATGACGGAGAAAAATCTGATAATCCTTCTGATTGGGAATTCCAAGATTGGTCCTATTGTCTCAATCATATCGGAAAGGAGATTCATATGTGTATGGAGGGGTATTGCAGTGCGTACATTTATTGGTATTTGAAACGCTTTTATGGATTAATGGGTGACAGGGATGAGCGAAGTCCTAATAATGAGGGCGAAATTACTAAAAATGGTTATATTATGGCCCATTATGCACAATATGCTACTAATAAAACCCGTATTAAAGCCGTAACTGACAATAATAATATTTGTGCTACTGCTTACATTAACGAAAATGAGAAAGAAATAACCTTGGTATTGCTCAATTTAACGAGTTTTACTCAATGTGTGACAATAGATTTGCCTAACATAAAGAGTGTTACTGCTGTTGAGACTAATGAGGATAAGAATATGGAGCCTATTACTCTTGAAGACTTTGTGTCTGGTGATGGAGTTCATATCATTGCATCAAGAAATAGCATTATTTCTGTGAGATTGGTTTTATGATTTTCTATAAAAAGGTAATATGTTCTATGAACTGTTTTCCGAAGTATGTTATTTTGCTCGTTTTGCTTCTTATTATTCTGATTTAAAAGATTTTTTATAAAAAGTCCAGCTTTGGTTTCTTTGCTATCTTTTAAGTGAAATTCATCCAATTTTAGGTTTGGATTTTTATAGATGTTTTTTTAGAAATAATGAGGTTATACTACTTTAGTACCAGTAAATCCGGTATTATAGTAGTATAACTAATTTAGTATTGTTCTTGTTCATTTGGAAAATCAGATGATTTAACATCCTCAATGTATTGCTGAATAGCATTAGTCATTACAGAATGTAAGTCAGCATAACGACGCAAGAAACGAGGACTAAACCCTTTATTCATGCCTAACATATCTTGAATGACTAATACTTGCCCATCAACTCCTCCTCCGGCACCAATACCAATGATCGGAATTGTAAGCTCTTTCGCTACTTTTTCTGCCAGATCAGCAGGTATTTTTTCAAGTACAATGGCAAAACAACCTGCTTCTTCTAATAATTTAGCATCATTGATTAACTTTTCAGCTTCCTTATCGTTTTTTGCACGAACCGAGTAGGTTCCATACTTATTAATAGATTGAGGCATAAGTCCTAAATGCCCCATAATGGGAATTCCTGCAGTGAGAATACGATTTATGGTTTCAATGATTTCTTCTCCACCTTCAAGCTTTATAGCATCCGCATTACTCTCCTTCATTATGCGAATAGCAGAAGACAAACCTTCTTTGGAGTTACCTTGGTAACTGCCAAAAGGCATATCTACTACTACCATTGCCCGTTTAACAGCACGTGTGACTGATTGAGCATGATATATCATTTGATCTAAAGTAATGGGTAGAGTGGTGGCATTACCGGCCATGACATTCGATGCTGAATCACCAACTAAAATAATATCCATTCCAGCTTCATCAACGATTTGAGCCATAGAATAGTCATAAGAGGTAAGCATCGATATTTTTTCTCCTCTTTCTTTCATTTGTAGAAGACGATGAGTTGTAACTTTCTTCTTATCGTCCGAAATATAACTTGTCATTGTTTTTTATTTAAAAGTTATCCTGCGAATTTTAAGTAATATACTTATATCACTTCTATATGCAAAGTTATAACATATCAGGAGAAGAACAATATTTATATTTAATCTTTCCCGTTATTTAGGAGCTTTTCGGTAGAGGAAGAAGGCTATGAATGCATATAGAATATTAGGAATCCACATAGCCAAGAAGGGATGCATATTTCCATTTACGGCAAAAGTAGAAGATACCGTTTGGAATAAGATATATGAGAAGCTTAATCCTAATCCAATGCCTAAATGTAGTCCCATTCCTCCTTTGGTTTTTCTTGAAGAAAGAGAAACTCCAATTATAGTTAAAATGAACGAAGCAAACGACATTGCTATCCGTTTATGATACTCAATTTGAAATTCTTTGATGTTTCCAAATCCTCGACTTTTCTGCTTATTGATGTATTGGCTCAATTCAGGACTGGTCATTATTTCTTGTTGATTCTTCATGATTAGAAAATCTGCCGGCTCCATAACAATGATTGAATCTAAACGATCTCCTTTGGTTATGGTTTCTTTCATTCCGTCAAACTCTCGAATCATATAATTATTTATAGTCCAGGTATGAACTTTTGTGGTATCATACGTAATGCTGCGTGCAGTAAGATGAGATACTAGCTTCTTGTCTACAAACTTATCTAAAGAGAAACGATATCCTGTTTTGCTATAATCTTCATATCGCTCAATATAAGCAATGACTCCGGTATCAACTTCAAGTTGAACATTTCGGGCACGATTTGTCTTTCTGGGTTTATAATATTTATCTTCAAAGTCGAGACGAGTGCTACTTCCTTTAGGAATAATATATGCTCCTAGCGTAAATGTAACAGCAGCTATAATAGCAGCGGAAATCATATAAGGTTTTAAAAGACGTTTAAAACTCATACCACTGGCAAACATTGCAATGATTTCTGAGTTTTCTGCTAATTTCGAGGTGAAAAAGATTACAGCAATAAATACAAATAAAGGACTAAATAGGTTAGCAAAGTAAGGAATGAAATTAAGATAATAATCAAAAATAATGGCATTCCATGGGGCTTCATTATTCATGAAGCGATCCATTTTTTCATTAAAATCGAAAACAACTGCAATAGATATAATAAGGGCAATCGCAAAAATATAAGTTCCTAAGAACTTTTTAATGATGTATCGGTCTAATATGGTTAAGAGCTTATCCCTTTTCATATATCTTAATTATAATCTTGTCGTAACTTTCTTTACCATCATTGTTTTCCAAGAAGTGAAATCACCGGCTAAGATATGTTTTCTTGCTTCTTTTACTAGCCAAAGATAAAAGGCTAGGTTGTGAATGGAAGCAATTTGTCCAGCCAGTAATTCTTTGGCTTGAAAAAGATGTCTAAGATACGCTTTACTGTATAATGTATCAACAAAAGAGGCACCATTTTCTTCAATGGGGGAGTAATCTTTCTCCCATTTTTTGTTTTTTAAGTTCATAATACCCTCTTTAGTGAAAAGCATTCCATTTCGCCCATTGCGTGTAGGCATAACGCAATCAAACATATCCACACCTAATTCGATGCCTTCTAAAATGTTGGCAGGGGTACCTACTCCCATGAGATAACGAGGCTTATCTTTAGGTAATATGGAGTTCACCAAATCTATCATTTCGTACATTTTCTCAGCCGGTTCTCCTACTGCCAGACCCCCAATTGCATTTCCATCGGCTTCTTTAGATGCGATGTATTCGGCTGATTGTTTCCTTAACTCAGGGTACACACAACCTTGAACAATAGGAAATAATGATTGACTATATCCATATTTAGGTTCTGTTTCATTAAATCGTTGAATGCACCTGTCTAGCCATCGGTGAGTTAACTCCATCGAATTCTTAGCATATTCGTAATCGGCATTCCCCGGTGTACACTCATCAAAAGCCATCATGATGTCAGCACCTATCGTACGTTGTATATCCATCACTTTTTCAGGAGTAAAGATATGTTTGCTGCCATCAATATGAGATCGAAATTCGGCTCCCTCTTCAGTCAATTTGCGGATATCCGATAGTGAAAAGACTTGAAATCCTCCACTATCAGTCAATATTGGACCATCAAAGCTATTGAATTTATGCAAACCTCCGGCACCTTCTAAAACATCCATTCCCGGACGAAGATAGAGATGATAAGTATTGCCTAATATAATTTGAGCCTTAATGTCCTCTTTTAAGTCCGTGGGGTGTACTCCCTTTACACTACCCACAGTTCCCACAGGCATAAAGATAGGAGTTTCTATAGTTCCATGATCTGTCTCAATTAAACCAACCCTTGCATTACTTTTTGAATCGGTATATTGTAAAGTAAACTTCATTATTTATCTGTCTTCTCAGGTGTTGTAAAGTCTATGGGATTCTCAACTTTTTCATCAGTTATTGCTAAGTCAAAAACCTCTTTTACGTTATTGACATAGTGAAAAGTTAATCCTTTTAGATATATATCCTGTATTTCATCTATATTTTTTTTGTTTTCGGAGGAAAGAATGATTTCTTTGATCCCTGCCCGTTTGGCTGCTAATATTTTCTCCTTGATGCCTCCAACAGGTAGCACCTTGCCTCTTAATGTAATTTCTCCTGTCATTGCAATGTTAGCCTTTACTTTCCTTTGTGTAAATGCAGAGGCTAATGAGGTGGCCATAGTAATGCCTGCCGAAGGACCATCTTTAGGTATAGCCCCTTCAGGTACGTGTAAATGTACACTCCAGTTATTGAATACGTCATAATCAATATTCAACATTTCAGCATGCGCTTTGATGTATTCTAATGCCAGAAGTGCAGATTCTTTCATTACATCACCTAAGTTACCCGTAATGGTTAGCTTTCCGCCTTTACTACGGCTTAAACTAGTTTCTACAAAGAGTATTTCACCTCCCACGGCAGTCCAAGCTAAACCGGTAACAACTCCGGCATGATGATTTCCCTGATAAACTTCTTTGGAATATTCAGGTGCACCCAGAAGATCATAAAGGTCTTTTTTCTGGATTATGCGCTCACTGGTCTTTCCTTCTGTGGCATATTGGCGTGCAATTTTACGAAGGACTTTATTGATTTTCTTCTCCAATTCACGAACTCCACTTTCCCGGGTATATGATTCAATGATCTCTTCCAAAGCCGGTTTATAAAAACGGACATCCCCTTTTTTCATCCCATTAGCCTCTAGTTCTTTAGGGACCAGATGGCGTCGAGCTATTTCAATTTTCTCTTCCGTAATATAACCACTAACTTCAATCAGCTCCATACGGTCCAACAAGGGAGCAGGTATCGTGTTTAAGTTATTGGCTGTTGCAATGAACATTACTTTAGATAAATCAAAATCAACATCCAGGTAATTATCGTGAAAAGCTGTGTTTTGTTCGGGATCCAATACTTCTAATAAAGCAGAAGAAGGATCCCCTTGTCTGTCTCTATTTATCTTGTCGATTTCATCTAATACAAACACCGGATTTGAAGATTTGGCTTTCATCAGGTTTTTAATGATGCGACCGGGCATAGCGCCAATATAAGTCCTGCGATGACCTCTTATCTCTGCTTCATCGTGTACACCTCCTAATGACATACGGATGTAGTTTCTATTCAAAGCCTTAGCTATGGATTTTCCCAAGGATGTTTTTCCTACTCCGGGAGGTCCATATAAGCAGATGATAGGTGATTTCATATCTCCTTTCAGTTTCAATACGGCCAGATGTTCCAAAATACGCTCTTTAACTTTTTCTAATCCGTAATGATCTTTATCTAAAACTTGTTCCGCTTTTTTAAGGTCTAAATTATCTTTTGTGTAGATACCCCAAGGCAAAGCTAACATGGTTTGAAGATAATTCAGTTGTATGCTATATTCCGGAGACTGTGTATGGGTTCGCTCTAGTTTCTGGATTTCTTTTTCAAAGGTTTGCCCCACTTCTTTGGGCCATTTCATCTTCTTCGCTTGCTCGCGCAACTCTTCAATTTCCTTATCTTGCGAACCACTACCAAGTTCACTTTGTATGGCTTTAATTTGCTGTTGTAGGAAGTATTCCCGTTGTTGCTTATCAATATCTTCACGGGCACGCATTTGTACAGTGGCCTTTATTTCAGCTAATTGTACTTCTGCGGTCAATATCTTTAAGAGGTATTTAGACCTCTCCAATAATGAATCTTTGCTCAGTAATTCAATCTTTCCCTCTATTTTTATGGGTAGATTGTTGGATATAAAGCTGATAAGATGCAAAGGATTATCAATGTTGTTCAGTCCGAATAGTGCCTCTTTAGGAAGTTGTGAGAGTTTGATGTATTTTGTGGTTAATTCCCTACAAGAATCAATGACTGCCTTAAATTCCTGCTCTTCGGATTTTCTTGGCTTTCTATCTAATAAAGGATCTATTTTACCCAATAAATAAGGTTCCTCTTGTACAATCTCTTTTAACTCAGCCCTTCTGATCCCTTGAATGATAACAGTAGGTGCCTGTTCCGGAATGTGGAAAATCTTAACAATTCGCCCTATAGTACCTATAGGATAAAGATCATTAAATCCGGGATTATCCTCATTTTGTTCTTTTTGACAATGAACAGCAATAATTCCGTTTTTTCTCTCCACCTCTTTTATGAGTTGCAGTGAGCTAGGTCGTCCTACAGCAACAGGTAAGAAAACATTAGGGAAAAGAACCATATTCCGGAGAGGTAATACAGGTAAAGTTTCTTCTATTGCAAAATCAGATTCAGATAATGAATCCGGTTGATTTTCTTCAAACTCTGCAATGAAGGATAATGAGTCATCATCGTTAGTATCTATCTCATCCGTGAAATATCTTTTTGTTTTATCTTCCATGTATGAATATTCTTTATTTTATTGTTTTATGTCATATTGACAGCCAATGTAAGGCGGCTGCAAAGTTAATCTATTCTTCATTAAGAATGAAAACCTTATTAAATTAAATTGCAAATACAATGCCAAACTTTTAATTTACTATTTTTCTGGAAGTTATTGTAGTAATATGAGGACTTTTCAGCATAGTACTTTTAAGGAAAGAAATTGATCCCAGACCGAAGGTAGTTAGAACCCAGACCGAGCACAAGTTTAACCCAGACCGACAAGGCTTTTAACCCAGACCGAACATTTATGCCTTAGAAGGCTCCTAGAAGAGATGGTGGAAAAGAGTAAAACTCTTATCTTTGTAATTAAAATAAATCCATTTTTTATGAGGAATGCTTCATTTCAATTTAAACAATTTACCGTCTTTCAAGATAAGTGTGCAATGAAAGTGGGTACCGATGGTGTTTTGTTAGGAGCATGGGTCGATCTATCCAAAGCAAAGAATTTGTTGGATATTGGTACCGGCACCGGTTTGTTGGCATTAATGTTGACTCAACGTTCCCCTGAGATCTTAGTTACTGCCGTAGAACTGGATAAAGCAGCAGCAGAGCAAGCCAAGGAAAATGTTAGCTGTTCGCCCTGGAAAGATAGGGTAGAAGTAGTACATGAAAACATCCTCGACTATTGTAATGATAATAAATTTGATGTGATTGTTTCAAATCCGCCTTACTTCAATAATAATTTATTACCACCTAACATAGAAAGAACGCTCGCTCGGCATAATGATCATTTAACCTATCCGGACTTGATAAGTAAGGTTGTTCAATTGTTGAATTCTAATGGACGATTCTCGGTTATTATCCCTTTTAATCAAAAAGAGGAATTCATCCAACTCTGTAATATGCATGGGTTAAATACAAAAAGGGTAGTTAATGTGCAAACCACACCTAATGCCCCATTTAAACGAGTTTTATTGGAATTCTCGTTTAACCACAATAAAGAAGTTGATAAACGTACACTATTAATTGAAGAAAATAGGCATTGTTATTCAAGTGAATACATAGAGTTAACAAAAGATTTTTATCTAAAAATGTAAATATTCAGCTTTTGGAAGTCAAATAAAATACCTCTTCCTGAAAAAATGTTGAATAAAAGTTTGGAGTCAAATAAAAAACATCTATCTTTGCAACGCAATTAAGGGAGAGAAAACCCTTAGAATAGTTCGGGGTGTAGCGCAGTCCGGTTAGCGCATCTGCTTTGGGAGCAGGGGGTCGCAGGTTCGAATCCTGCTACCCCGACTTAAAAAACAAGGACTTACGATTTTTCGTAAGTCCTTGTTTTTTTATTTGCAGGCATAATTTTTATTTAAGCACCCCCTCCGGCATCATCATATGAGAAAACAAGATAGATTCTACATTAATGTCATTCTTTTCATCTTTCATTTTTAAAATATAGACAGGAGGAGAACTTGTTTTTGAACTCTTTGTTAAAGAGTCCCAGTTTAGCTCGTAGAAGCGATTCAAGAGAACTTTTGTTACTCCTGGAGTTTCTAGTATATTGAATTTATAGGACATATCTCCGTTTGTCAAATCCTGATAATTAAAACTAAGATACGGAATATCATCTTCAACTGAAAAAGTATAATTCCCTTGCGTCATTAGAGATAATTCATCCTGTGTCTGATTGATTGAGTAAATATAAAAATCTTTATTCTCATTCTTGATAAGAAAAAAACAATAAGCATCAACAAATAAAGGGTGTTTGCTGTCGGATAATTTGTATGCAATATAGGTATCTGTTATTGTTATATTTAATTTTACCTTATCTCCAGTTATATTGTCAGTTACTTCAATAGATGTTTTCCCTTTTCTCTTTCCGTTTATTAGAATCTGTCCCGAAGTTGGAGATAAAGCTGATGCATCCAAAATATCGTCATCGTCAACATCAATAGTATAATGCTGATTTCCCGAACGGATAGTTATGAGCTCATTCATTCCAATCCGAGCTTCATAAGAGTCTTTTTCAAATGTAAGTGGATAAGTAGTTTTTTCATTCTTATCATCATCACAAGAATAAAACAGGCATCCTATCATCAATAGTGT
>FZPS01000018.1_pt10 | contig 22744 bp, 16 predicted proteins | sample 1817821 | NCBI WGS metagenome assembly FZPS01 (sample SAMEA104158645, study PRJEB21678) | metagenome | place: Germany | collected 2015-04-21 | reverse complement strand
CGGTATATCCGCCCGGATCCAGACCTGTGCCGAGCAAAAGATCCCGCTCCTCCGAAGCCAGCAGACCTTCATCCCGGCTGCCTGCAGGCAGGATGCCGTCATTGCAGCCCACTACAAAGAGGGCCCTTACATCCTGGCTCTTTGAGCGCTGGATGCTTCCAACCAGTACCTGATCAAGGGTGGTGGGGATGATGCCTGCCTCCATGGACGAGAAACCCGATTCAAGAATTCGATGGCACTCGTTCAGGGAAACCGTCTGATCCCCTAAAATTTCCACCAGCTGATCAAAGAGCCTGACAACTATATTCCATATCTGGGCATTCTCATCAACCTGTTCCAGCCGACCCAGTTCCCTAAGCTCTTCAATCCATTCCTCCAACTGCTGCCGAAGGCGGATGTCCTCCAGGTAGGCATACAGGGCCCTGATCATTTCCTCAATATTTCCGCTCTTTTTCAAAGCCTTTTCCAGGGACAGGAAGGGCCTTATGAAGATTTCCCGGGCAGTATTCAATTCCTCCAGGGGATAATCCTTTTCACCTGATTCAAAGGGTTCCTGCCAGCGCCTGCCCCTTATCCCGAATTCCAGGCAGTAGTTGTCCAGGAGCTCCACCTGCTCTCTGGTCAGGCTGAAAAAGCCGGTCCTCAGAATTCTGAAGACATCATCGTAGCGGTACCCCCGGTCAACCACCCGCAGACTGGTCAGAACCAGATCCACAATGGGGTTTTGTATCACAGGCCTCTTCTCATCCAGGAAGAAGGGAATGCCGTACTCGGTGAAAACGCGCTTGATGATAACTCCATAGACGGACAGATCACCGGATACCACTGTCATATCCTGAAAACGCCAGCCCTTTTCCCGGGAAAGGGAAAGGATGCGGGCAGCCAGCCTTTCCACCTCCGATTCAGGATTGCTGCCGGCAAATGCCTCAATATGCCTGACTTCGTGAGGATAAGGCCGGTAAGGATACTTATATAGCATGCCTTCCAGATACTGAATTTCCGGAGACTTTTCGCTTTCTTCCTGCAGCCCGGCAGCATGCTCTGCCTGACCGGGTGTGCGAGGCAGCTTAGAGGTGAGATTGATAAACTTCTCTTCCATATGATGTTCCCTGGCAATTTTTCTTATCTTCTGCAGGGAAAGGGCATGCACCCGGAAGAGATCCTTGTCCCTGCTTTCCTGCCCCGTGTCCAGAGTAAAGGTTATGGTAAGATCCCGGGCCAGAAGGGCCAGTTTTTCCAGCACCCTGACAGTCTGAGGCGGAAAATAGTCAAAGCCGTCCAGCCAGATGCGGGCACCTGTAAGATACCGGGACAGGTCCATCCGATCCACCAGGGCATTGATGGCGTCCTCAGAGTCTATGTATCTGTTACGCAGATATTGGTTAAATGTCTCATAGATAAGAGCCGTGTCCCGCAGCTTTTCTGCCAGCAAGCCGGCCTTGTCCAGCTGATCCGCTGCAAGCCTGAGCTGCTCGGCTGTAATGTCATGCTTTTTCAAATCGGATAACAGGGAATTGATTTTACTGATAAAGCCGCTTTGACGGGAAACAGTTTTGTAAACCGTAAGCTGATCCCGCAGTTCATCCAGCAGCCTGCGGAGGATCATATGCCTGCCCTGTTCATTGAGATGGGTACGTGACAAGCCCCCTGCCTCATTGAATACCTTGTGGGCCAGGCGGGAAAAACTGAGAACCTCCACATCCAGAATGCCGGGAAGATTCAGCTTGTTTATGAGATCCCTCTCCGCCTGCAGGGTAAACTGTTCCGGGACCATAAGGATAAGACCGGTTTCCCCCCGGCGAAGGGCTTCCCCTATCTCCTGGTATACCCGCATGGTTTTTCCGCTGCCGGACCGGCCGGTTATGTAGTGCAAAGACAAGGCCCATCCCCCCTATATGTTTACATACATTATATCACATCGCTGTAATCGTTCATATAAGAACAGTTTATCAGCCATCCGGCGGCCAAATAAAGCAGTATTTTATGCAGGCTTGTTATACCCGGATATATTTCATGGGAGTTTATAGAGAACTCTTACTCTGTTGACCAGGATCGGCTGACAAAATCGGCCAGGATTATTTTCAGCCATTTGATGGGAAAAGATGATGCCCAACCTTGTCCAGGGCTATCATTAAAAAACCGCCCAGTATATAGCAGGAGACAACCTGCCCTACGGTTACCGAAATAATGGATAAAAGAAGGGGAAAATGATATACATAATGGAGCATCCCGCCCACAACTAAACCATTGACCAGAATGGGGGGAATCGGCACCAGCCAGCGGCCGGGCATTTTATAGGACAGCCAGGCTGCCAGCAGGGTTGCAAGGCTGCCCAGCACCACATCGATGGCACCCACCGGGCTGAACAGATTGGAGATGACGACCCCGACAAAGAGACCGGGAATTGCGGCAGGGGTATAGAAGGGCAGAACGGTCAGCATTTCGGAGATCCTGACCTGTATCATGCTCTCTCCGTAGCTGATAGGAGCAAATACCAGGGTCAGCACCGTATAGACGGCAGCAATGGCTGCAGCCTGAGCCAGAAAACGGATATAGCTAATGCGGGTACTTTTCAAAATGCTTCCTCCTTTTAAATGGATGCCCTATAAAACAAAAAAGGAGCAAATCCCTGCCCCCGTATGCTGCGCATTTATCACTGCCTGAGCAGTTTACTGACATCCAGCACCATGGTTCCTTTTATATTATCAATGGGAATGAAACCAATTACTCTGCTGTCCATGCTGTTGTTGCGATTGTCTCCCAGAACGAAGACATGATCCTCAGGTACCTGATAGGACGCCTGCCCATACATGTTCTGCTCCAGCAGATAGGGCTCCTCCAGCAGCTCTCCGTTGCGGAAAAGGCTGCCCTCCCGTATTTCTATGGTATCTCCCGGCAGTCCGATAACGCGCTTGATTAAGAGGTTCCGGTTCTGCATCCGGTTGAATATGCCCAGATCCCGGATATCATCCAGGATGGACCTCTTTCTGTCAATGCGCCGATCGATTACTACAATGTCGCCGTATTTTAAATCCAAATTAAGGGTTTTGCCAATGCGGGAGACGATTACAAAATCGTTGTCCTGCAGAGTGGGCTTCATGGATTCTCCTTCCACCCTGACAGGCTGTACTATGAAGAGGTTTATGAAAATAGCAAGGATGACAGACAAAGCTATCATCTGGATCCATTCAAATACTGCTTTTCGAGCCTTATTCCAGGCAGACAAAACAATCACCCCGGTCATGTCCAATTTGAGTTTCATATTTTATATTCTATCATATTTTCTCCCCATGTTCCTTATATACCCTAATTTTTCTACAAAAAATCACTGTCTGAAAAATACCTGCCGCCTTTATCGGGAGCCGGGGAGCAGTTCGAACTCATAACCCTTTGATCTGAGGTATTCAATTATGGAAGGCAAAGCCTCTACTGTGGTTTCCTTTCCGGGTGCATCATGCATAAGGACAATCAGACCGCTCTTGCTGCCCGTCGTTTCCTTCACCCTGGAAAGCAGCTTCTGAGGAGACTGGTAATCAAGAGTTTCGGCATCGCCGTTCACGCAGTTCCAGTCTATATAGGCAAAACCTGCCTCATTGACGGCTTCCCTGAAGGGTTCCAGTTTATCCCCGAAGGAACCGCCGGGAAAGCGGATTAGGCGGAAGGTTTTATCCTCTCCCAGGATAGACTTATATACTCCCTCGGTTTTAATGAGCTCATCCACAAAATTCTGGGGATCGGCATAAATTTGCCTGAACTTATGGGTATAGGTATGATTCCCGATGCCATGCCCCTCTTCGTACTGCCTTCTGATTTCATCCGGAAAAACTTCAGCCAGGTTGCCGATGGAGAAAAAGGTGGCCTTTACATTTTCCTCCCTGAGGATATCCAGGATTGCATTGGTGATATGGGGGGCAGGCCCGTCATCAAAGGTCAGATATGCCACCTTCCTGTCATCATTCCGATAGGCTGCATCCAACAGCTTTTGAAGATCCATGCCTGTCACTGCCGGTAATCCGCCCTGGTTTGGATCGTCTTCCTGGGATGGATCGGTAATGGCACCAGGTGAATCAGACGGTTCGATACCGGGCTCAGGGGTGGAACCGGGCTCCGGGGTTGGAGTGAGTTCCGGGGTTGGACTGGGCTTCGGTGAAGGACTGGGACTTGGCGTCGGTGAAGGACTGGGAGAAGGCGGCGGAGCAGGATGGGCTTCCGGCTGCCTTGTGGGCTCAGGAGTGTTTTGCGGCCTGTATATATATCCGTTCAGATAATGGTGTCCAAGGGTTTCCAAAGCGGAGGTGGTCGCTCCCCCGTAAAAGGGCAGTGTAAGATTCAGGATCATTAATATAAGCACAAACTTGGAGACAACTCTTGCTGGTCGTTTAGTCTTTCTTTTCATGGTAAAACCCCCGCTGCTGCAATACTTGTCCGGTTACTGGCAGTAGTTTTTATATTTATATGTTTAATAAATGCTCATTAGGCAGCCCAATATGTACTGCTAATTCATACCCTCATTTTAGCATAATAAAATGAGGAAATATGCCGAATTCATGCAACTTAACAAAGGTTTAAGTTTTGTAACATTTGCGTTACAAAAAAACTGCCGTGAGTTACGGCAGTTAATCTGCAAGGCTGTATGCCTGAGTTTTCTTTATGGCGGAAACAGTACAGTTATGGACAGAGATTTTTATACCTGTATGGTTTCATAATATTCGCCGGGAATATCCTCAATAAAGGGAGGGAGCTTCCCGCAGCAGATCAGATGAAGCTTATGCAGGGCCCTGGTGCAGGCTGTGTAAAAGAGCTTTCTGTCCTGCTCCAGTCCGTAGGTTTCCTGATTGGCGTCAAAGAGTATCACTCCGTCAAATTCCAGCCCCTTGGCCAGATAGACCGGCAATACAATGGTTCCCCTGCTGAAATTCACATCATCCCGGGTCAGCAGGTCGGCTTCTATCCGGCTGCGAAGCTGCTCATGCACCCATTTGCTCTTCCCGGCTGTTTTGCAGATAATTCCGATGGACTTCATGCCTTCCTCCGCCATGGCTCTGATATCGGCAGCCAATCTGTCAATGAGGTCTTCCTCGTCCGGCGCCAGCAGTAATCTGGGCTTCTCGCCGGAGCGCCGGATGGATTCGATGCTGTCCTCCTTCAGAATGGAACGGGTGAAGTCAACGATTTCCGAAGTGGAACGGTAACCCTTTTTAAGTTCCAGTATGGCATAGTTTTCCGGCATGATTATCCTGGATATCTGTTCATAGCCAAAGGGCTCCTTCAGGGGATGAACGGTCTGGTTGAAATCTCCCAGCAGGGTCATCCTGGTATTGGGAAAGAGCTGTCTGATAATGCCGTACTGGACCGGGGTGTAATCCTGGGCCTCGTCTATTACAACATGACTGATGTGGCTCATGCGGGGAACACCTTCCAGGATGCCTTTCAGGTAAGCATAAGCCGATGCATCCTCATAACCAAGGTTTCTCCAGCGGATATCGGCTGCCGTGTCCCTGCATATGGCAGCATGGTTTTCGGGCAGACTGTCTCCTGCCATGCGGGCAAACAATTGGACATCTTCAAAAAGATTCAGGAAAGCCTGATATACATCAAACTGTATCATGTTTTCAATCTGCCTTCGGACGGGCTTGAACTCCCGATAGACAAACAAGCGGGCATACACCTTGGCCCTGCCCTTGTAGCTGGGATTATCGCTTAATTCCTCCATCAGTTCCCTGAGCCTTTGATTCCAGGCCTGCCTGATCAGATAGTAAAGGCGCCTTTTCAGTTTATCCATCCTTCTTGCCAGGGGCAGGGATGCGTAGTCCCGGTAGAACATATCCCGGATATCCTGCTCTGACACAAGAATCCGATCCCTGAAGACAATATCCCTTATGACCATGGAATGATGCTCCAGGTAATGAACATAGTTGTTCAGCAGCCGGTAAAAGGCCATTGATGACTTGTAGGCTATGCCCGTAAGCCTTGTTTTTTCCACTTCCTGACCAAGCGCATTCAGGACATATTCCATGTGGCTGCTGCTTCCCTCAAATACCAGATCCTTTTCCATCACCTTCTCCAGATATTCGTCAAAGGTGGTCTGCTGCATATTCTCCTCTCCCAGTTCGGGAAGCACATTGGATATATAGTCATTGAAAACGGTATTGGGAGAGAAAATCAGAATATTGCGGGAGCTGATATTGGCATCCCGGTAGCGGTACAGCAACCAGGCAATGCGGTGCAGGGCAATGGAGGTCTTTCCGCTTCCCGCCACCCCCTGAACCATGAGCAGCTGATGGCCTTCATCCCGGATAATGCGGTTCTGCTCCTTCTGTATGGTGTTGACAATATTGCGCATTTTCTCATCGGCATGCCTGCTCAATATGTCCTGCAGGAGCTCATCGTCGATCTTTATACCGGTATCCAGCATAAATTCCAGACGGTCCCGGGAAATCCGATACTGGCGCTTAAGGCTGACCGTGCCTTCAATGATTCCTTCCGGACACAGGTACTCAGCCGGCCCCAGTTCAAAATCATAAAAAATGCCGGATACTGGAGCCCGCCAGTCATAAATCAAGATATTGCCCCGCTCATCAAAAAATGAGGTTATGCAGATATATATCTCTTCCGCAGATGGGAAGCCCTTTTCGGTAAAATCAATCCGGCCGAAGTAAGGGGAGGCTTCCAGACGTTCCAGCTTATCCAGCTGCCTTCTGGCAATCCGGTATTTCTGACTCTCCTGCTTCAGTATATCCATGGATTGCTTTACCTCTATCGCAGCATCCAAATCCCCCTGCTCCCAGACATGGTCGGTTTCCTCCCAGATGCTCCGGCCGGCAGATGTTACAATCCTCCGATAATCCTCTACCTCGCCTTTTCTGCGCTTAAGCTCCCGGCGGATTTTTTCGTATGTCCGCTTTAAGCGATCCTCTTCCAAAACCCATTGTGCCTTATCCAAAAGCACTCATCTCCTCTGTAAATGAATGGTTTTTTATTCCATGCCTTAAGTCTATTAAAATAAGACCAAGTAGTCCTTGTCTTGCTTGGTCTTATCTGTTTTTTCAATCCCTATTCAGGCTCATGATATTAAAATTAATCCTCTTCTGCCGGCCTGTAGATCTGCCTGTTATGCAGCAGCCAGATCTTGTCGGAAAACTCTCCCGGCCTGACAGTCTCCAATGCTTTCTGCATGTCATACATGCGGGCATCGATCATATCCAGGTAGTGGAGAATCTCGCCCTCCGGTATCATGGGTCTCTTCGGGCTGCCGAATTCCGGCTCGTAGTGGTGGGTCAGAACCATGTGCTGAAGCAGAATTACCTTTTCCCTGTCTGCATTGATCCTGCTGCCCACCCGTTCTATATCCTTTATACCCTGGACAATATGGCCCAGCAGAATTCCTTCAGTTGTATAGGATGAAACAATGCCCAGATCATTGGCATCCATCTCACTGATCTTTGCCAGATCATGGAGGAGTACTCCGGCATAGAGAAGATCAGCATCAAGGTTTGTATATACTTCCAGTACCCGTTCCGCCATTTTCAGCATGGTGGACATATGATACAAAAGCCCGCTTCTCATGGAATGGTGGTTTTTCATTGCTGCAGGGTAATGAAGAAGCTTTTCCCTGTTTTCCTCAAGCAGGATGCCGACTATCTGCCTTATATCCCTGTCCTTAATTTTAGCGGCATATTTCAGGATTTCTTCCATCATATCCCTGGGAGCATAAGGGGCTGAAGGAACAAAGTCCTCCACGCGGACCCGATCTCCGGCGTTTATTCTCCGTATGCGTTCCACCTTGACCTGCAGCTGGCCCTGCCATTCGTTGACAAGCCCTCTCAGCTTGACCAGCATCCCGTCCTTTAATTCCATATCGCCTATCATTTCCGTATCCCAGATCTTGCCGTTCACCTCTCCGGTCCGATCGGCGATGGTCAGGTCAAAATATCTGTTGTTGGCATTGGATGTCCTAAGGGCAACAGTTTTCAGCATATAGTAGCCCTGTATGGTCTCACCTTTGGAAAATGCGGCTACATCCTTCTGCATGCCAGGCCCCCCTTTCTTCTCCCATGATTCTATCATGACAGGCAGCAAAAAAGAAGGGTGTTTTTGTATTTATTGCCTGCCTCTGCACAGATAATCCCTCAGTTCCCCGCCTTCAGTCAGAGAGAACCTTCCCTTATCCAGCTTCCAGTACTGGATCTCTTCCTGGGTTTCCATCAGCATCTCCACCAGATGGGGATGACAGGTAAGCAGGAAGACCTGATGAGTCCTGCCCAGGCGGCTGATGATGGAGACAGCCTGCTTAAGATGAGCGGCGTCGAAATTCACAAAGGAGTCGTCGATTATTATGGGCAGGGCAGGCTGAATCTCCAGGATACGTCCCAGGCGCACGGCGAGAAAGACCTGATCCCTGGTGCCCCGGCTTAGTACGCTGCTGCCCTCCTGCCTGGAGCCGTCCTTAAGGACAAAGGAAAAGTCGGACAAATCATCGCTGGGCACCATCTGCCGGTAACTGCCCCCGGTCAATTGTCTCAGTATGCTGTCGGCCTGATGCAGGAGATCATTCTTCATCCTTACCATAAAGGTGTTCCTTATCTCCCTGCACAGCCAGGCTGCCGCCTTTTGCACCGCATAGTCATAAGATACCTGGTAGAGGCCACTGCGGCCCTGTTCAATCATTTCATGGGCCTTCTCCAGCTCATCGGTCAGACTCAGCCGGTCCAGGGCCGCCTTTGCTTTCCGGATTTCTTCCCTGCAGGCTTCCAACTGATCCTCTGCATTACGGATTTCATCCAGCAGCTCCGCATATTCCCTCTCCAGGGATTCGTAAGAAGGATATTGACTGAAAAAGGGCAGTATATACTCCAGCATGGAACGGTTCCCATCCTGCAGACCCTGCTCTTCCTTTTCCAAAATGAGAGTAACTGCATTTCTTATTCGCTGGGTACCGGCGGCTCTTTCCAGACTCTGGTGGCAGCTGCTGCGTTTTCTGCTAAGTTCAAGATACTCCTCACGGCTGTCGCACAGGTTCAGGTAAGCTTCAACCTCTTCATCCGTATTATTGTCTGCAGATTCCTCCAAAAAAATCGTCTCTGCAGATCCGGCATCGACCGCCCTGCCTTCTTCCCTGCCCATCAGCCGGAACATGCGGGCTTCGGCATCCCTTATTTCAGAGGACAGCTGCTGCAATGAAACAGCCTTATCCTTAAGTTTAACCCATTTGCTGAGCTCTGTCTGAAGATCCATCCACTGCCTCTGATTGGGCATCACGGTATCATTATCGTACAGTTCCCGGTCTGCTTCTGTATCAGAACTCATCCTTTTAAGAGCAGACAGAACACCATGAATTTCATTCATCCGAACCTTAAAGCTGCGGGAAAGCTGCCCCGCTTCCTTTTCTTCCCCGGCCAGCCTTCTGATACTCTCCTGTATGCCAGACAAGGTACTATAATAGTTCAGGATTCCATCGGGGGAAACGGCCCCATCAATTTCCAGCCTTTGGCGAATCTCGTTCAGATAAGCTGCTGCCTTTTTCCATTCCGAAACCAGATCTTCCCTGTTTTTTTCATTTGCATTTTGGGCTTCCTGAATGGCCTTCCGTTCGATTAAGAGCTCCTGCATGCGCAGGGTTGCATCCTTTTTGCCCAGCCCCCTGAAAAGCACAACCAGGGCTGAACCCAGAGTTCCGAAAAGACCCAGGTACAGGCCTGCAGCCGGGTGGAGAATGGCCAGAGCCAGCCCAAGCAGAGCGGAAATAACAAATAAGCCTGTATAAAGCTTAAGCCCCTGTGCCCCGGAGACGGATGCCTGCTCCCACTGATCGATCTGGACATTGATTCTCTTTATCTTTTCAGAACTCTCATCCAGGCAGGTGTCCAGCTGCTTAAGCTCCTGCTCCAGTGCCTTAAATCGGGATACCTCATCCGTCAGCCTGTTTTCCTCCAGCATGTTCAGGGGAAGGGCTTCTATCCGGCTCATATCCCCTTCCGTCCAGGCGGCGTTCAGCCGGTTCATCCTTACCAGAATCTGATTCCTGTCTTCATTCAGGCGATTCTGAAAGGCAGCCAGATTATTCCACTGCTCTTCCAGGCCGGACATGCGGACGGAAAAGTCCTGCAGCTCGTCCCGGTACTGAAGCAGCAGTGGCAGGGTATAAAGGGCCCTCTCCCTGCTTCCCAGGCTTAGGATCAGGTCATCAAGCTCTTCCTGCCACTTTTTTTTAAGGTCCCGCCAGGATTCACGCTTTTCCTCCACCAGCCTGCGGTTTTCCGGTCTGAGCCGGTCCGGTACCACTTCACCGGCATGATTTTCCAAAGCATGATCAAGAGCAGTCATTTCCTCCCACAGTTCATAATGGCTTTTGACCGTCTCCAGAATATCATGGCGGGCTTTTATCCTTTCCAGATAAGCATCGAGGGCCTTTTTATCTTCCTGCAGCTGAGACAAGGATTGCTGCATCTCATGATATTCCTCCACCTGGGCCAATGCCTTCCTTTTTCTGCCTATGCCTTCGTTTATCCGCTCCATATGGGGTTTAAAGGCCCTGTTTGTAAGCCTGCCGGTGGTACCGCCCAGATCACCTGCAGCCTTGGAAAAGGCCGCTTCCAGCTTTGGTATGTTTGCAATATCAGCCAGGCCTGCACCCAGGAGAGCAGACTGCAGCTTTTCCATCTCACCCCTGGAAACTCCCTCGGGTATCCGGGCCAGCTGATTCAGGCTGATTGTAAAGAGATTGCGGTAGGTGAAACCGTCCACATGATAAAGCTCATGAACCGGAATCTTCCGGCCGTCGGCAGCAGCGGTGCATACCGGTTCAGCGTGACCCTGCAGCCAGATATGATAAAGGGTATCGGTTACCTCGTCCAGGATATCCGCCTCTGCCCGGTAAAGGACATTGGCAGGCGGTATGGAGCCATCGGAGGGGATTCCGTAACCCAGGCAGCGCAGCAGCTGCATGAGGGTGCTCTTCCCGGCCCGATTCCAGCCGCCGACAAGAACCAGGCCGGAATGCAGGTCATCCAGAGTCTGGTTGCGAATAATCCCGTAATCTCCTATATGGAGACGCCTTAAGCGCATTATTCCTCTCCCCCTTCCGAAAGTCCTTCCAGGAGCAGCCTTGAGGCATCCTCAATAATATTGCCGAGGGTCTGATCATCCAGGGGAAGCCGTGCATCATTCCGATCCTCATAATCGGTATCGGGGTCCCAGGCCTGCCCCAATTGCGAAATAAACTGCTTACTGACTGAGGCATCCTGCTGAATGGAAAGTACAGTCTGATCCAGCAGTTCCCGAAGGGCAGGATGGCGCTCCAGCACTTTATCGGTAACCGGACCGGCGGTCCGGACTGTAACGGAATCGGTCCATAGGAAGGGCGTCCGGTTTCCCAGCATATCCCGCATGTACCGGCACAATTCCTGGCCGCTGCCCTGCAGATCATTTTTCAGATAGTAATGAAGAGGGCCGCGTCCGCCTATCTCCCATCTGACTATATACGCTTCCGGGACTCCGGATTCACCGGTCTCCCGGTCGGATAATTCCCGATCGGATATATTCTGTGCATGGGAAAGCATATGTTCAGCCAGCTGATCCAGACTGTCGGCCTGCTGCAGTTCAGGGCAGCCGATATCAATAAAAAGGCTCCTATATACCACAGGCGATGTTATGTGATAATCCATCCGGACTATTTCCCTCCCGTCCACCTCAATGAGCCAGCAGCCGCCCGGATCCTGCTCACCGAAATCCCGACCCTGGGGTGAGCCCGGATAGGCTATGACAGGATGGCGGTTTCGGATAAGCTGAGGCTTGTGGATATGCCCCAGGGCCCAGTAATCGAAGTCGGGGCATTCTGCCAGCTCAGCCGCTGAAGAAGGAATATAGCTGCTTTTGCCGGACTCCAGCTGGGTGTGCAGCATGGCTATGCGGAAAATATCCCCTTCAGGTTTGGGATAATTCAGGTGCAGGGGGGACTTTTCCCATTTGTCCCGGTAGGACTGCCCCGCCACGGCAGCTATGTTTCTGCCCTCTTCATCACTTATGTAAATGATTTCAGGCCTGTCTGCCGAAAAAAGGTGCACCTGCTGCGGGAGTGCAAAGAGTTCCTGGTATTCGCGGACAGGATCGTGATTCCCGGCTGTGACAAAGGTGAGAATACCCTCATCCGCCAGCCTTTTGCACCAATCGGCAAAGAAGCGGTTGGCTCGTACGGATCGGGCTTCTCTGTCGTATAAGTCTCCGGAGATGAGAAGAAACCTTGCCTTGTTTTGGATGGCAAGGCGGCATATGTTTTCAAAAGCCCGGTAAGTGGCCTCCCGGCATAATTCCTGCAGCCCGGGCAGGCTCTCTGCACCGTCTGCATGCAGGAAGCTGCCCAGATGAATGTCAGCAGTATGTACAAACTTGAATCTACCCATAAAATGTCTACCTCACTTTCTGCAGTCAGAAAAAAGCTCAGATGAGACCCCTGTCGGCAAAGCTGAAATAGTCGTTTCCGGCAACAATGATGTGGTCAACAACCCGGACGGAAATGGCCTCACAGGCAGCGCAGATCTTTGCCGTGGCATCCAAATCGGCAGCGGAAGGCTGGAGGCTGCCGCCCGGGTGGTTGTGGGCCAGGATCATGGCGGCTGCCTTATGGCGCAGGGCTGCCTCCACTATATGCCGGGGATAGACAGGCGCTGAATCGATGGTGCCTTCATGAACAAGGGCTGCATGATTCACCCTGTTCTGCGAATCCAGACAGATTGCATAGAAGACCTCATATTGGCGGCCGTAAAAGAGGGTTTTGGCATACTCCCCTGCCTTTGCTGAGCTGTTCAGCTGGGCCTTCTTTTTCCATTTGTCGTTTAAATACAGGCGGCACAGGTCCGGTATCAGAGATAGGAGCAGGGCGGTATTTCGGCTTATGCCTTTCACCTTTGTCAGGTCTTCATAGCCTGCTTCAAGCACTCCGGACAAGGAGCCGTAGCGCTTAATCAGTTCATGGGCAAGAGGGTTGGTGTCTTTTCTGGGAATGGAATAGAATAAGAGGAGTTCCAGTATCTGATGCTGATTGAAGTTGTCCAGACCTTCGGACAGAAAACGATTCTTCATTCTCTCTCTGTGGCCTTCGTGCATGGGAGCAGGCACCTCCTGAATCCTGTCTGATTTGAGACATGTATTGTGACTGTGCCGGGGCTTGTGCTGCGACATATATTTCTGTCTACCTTCTACAAATCACCAGGCGATTCCTGCTTATTTCCCAAATTCTCCTGAGAATCCGCCAAAAACAAACAACCGGCACTGCCTTGGCAATGCCGGTATTGAAACCCGTATGCAGGACTGTCAGTCGCCCTGCATACAGGACTTAAGCTCCCTTATGTATTCTCGCAGCCTGGAAAGCTTATCTTCATCGGAAAGCTCTATAAATCTTCTGTTTATATCCGTCATTTCCATGAGCCTTTGATAAGCCCGCTCTGCCCTGCTGCGTTCCTCGTCCAGGCTGTTTTCCAGCAGCAGAATGCGGTTTCTGGCCTCCTGCATTTCCTCATTATGCCTTTCCAGGTGCAGTGATGCGCCCTTGCTGCCTGCGGCCAGGCTGCTAAGGTCCCGCAGCCCCTTAAGCAGATCCTTAAGAGATGAGATACCAATCTGCTGCATGTTGGCAGCAAGTTGGCTGACCCAGTCCACCAGCTGTCCGCTGCTGTCTGCCCCGGCCCTGCTCACGGGCCTTCTGCCTGCATTGGACATACGCCTTCGGGTATAGGGGTTATAGCAGGCAATTCCTTCAGCTTCTATCTCTTTAATCAGATTGGTCACATACTCCGGTTCCCGGGCTATAACACTGCGGTACTTGTTCTGAAACCTTATCAGCATTCTCTTGTTGCCTTTTCCCAGCCGTGCCGCACATCCCCTGACCGATTCGCCCCGGGCCTGGGCAATGAGCATTTCCCGCATCAGGGTCCTGGTTTCATCCGGGGTAAAAGGTGTGCCTATGGCACTTTCGTCCTGAAATCCTTCCCCTGTACACTCCGTACTTTTCCTTACCTTCTGCTCATTTGCATGGATATACCGGTAGTAATAATTACGGATGGTATTGGATTTGAGACCTGAACGCCGGGCGATCTCTTCAAAAGCCCGGATGATGGGAATATTGCTTTCCCTTGCCTTTCCAACTTCCTCTTTCATTATGGATAAAAGCTCCGGCTGCAGTTCCTGTTTTTCAGCCGCTGTTGTATCCTGACTGAGGGCTTGTTCCTTGGCCATATCTTGCTTCCTCCCTTTGAATGTTTTTCCATAATATGCTATGTATATTATTCTCAGGAAGGAATAAGTTTATTCTTCATATATGAAATATTATGGCAAAATATATGACTTAATGAAATATATGGTTAGAGAAAAGGGCGGACAGCCTCGCGAAGAGCGGCCCTGGCCCTGCTGATATGGGATTTGACAGTTCCCAGGGGCAGACTTAAAATTTCAGCAATTTCTTCATAACTGTGATTCTGTATGTCTCTCAAAACTATTACGGTGCGATAAGCAGGTTTCAGACGGCTGATGCATTCAAGCAGGCGTTCCTGCTCTTCCCTGCGTATGATCTCTTCCTCCGGCGAAGGGCTTTCAGCAGGCAGTTCCATTTCCCTCTCGTCATCCGCTCCCCTGGGCTGAGAGATGGAAATGGATACAGCCTTGGTTCTTCGATACTGATCTATACATACATTATGAGCGATACGATAGATCCAGGTTGACAAGCGGCTCTTTCCCCTGAACTTATTCAGGTTCCTGTATACCCGGACAAAAACCTCCTGAGTCAGATCCTCCGCATCCTCACGACTGTTGGTCATACGCAGGCAGTAATTGTAGATTTTTTTTTCGTAGAGTCCTATCAGCTCTTCAAAAGCCGACAGGCTGCCTGCTCTGGCTTCTTCCAAAAGCCGTGCTTCATCACTCATGATCCTCCCCCTACATACATCCTGCTTCTTCCGAACCTTTATATGCCTTCTATTTTTCTCGGGATGTCTGTTTCTTTCTTCGGAAGGGCAGCCTGAATGAGTCTCTCAAGGTGTATACCAGGACACCTATTACCAGTACGCAAAGCAGAATGACAATTATCAGTACAACCCGAAGGACGCTGAATTTTCCGGACAGGCCGCCTGCGGCTATCTCTATGGTCAGAGGCTGGCTTTTGACGGTAAATTTCTGCTGATTGGGCCCCAGCCCGGTGGCTTCCACTACAAAGGTTTCGGTCTCCTCTATCCGGATGGAAGGAATGGCGATGACCTTTTCCTCCCCGGGCTCCAGTGCCGACATGCTGTCTATTATCATATCCCGATCCATCAGGGTGAATATCAGGTTATACAAGGGTTCACTGCCGATGTTCTTTACAATGCATTCCATCTCCACCGTACCAGGCCTGCTCAGGGAATCCTTATCGGCCTTCAGTATTATGGACAGCATCTGCTCAGGGCTTTCCTCTTCATCACTCGATTCGCCGACGACAAACTCCATTTCGGAAGTCTCATAGATGTATTCCTTGTCGGTTTCCGCATCCCTGGCCTTAAGAAGAGCTGTACTGTAGGCGCTTTCCTCCAGCACCAGCTCCTTGCTGAACTCCGCTTCGCCGCCTGCGGGAATCAGGTCCAGCCCGGTAATTTCTCCGAATGCCGATTCCTCTATCTTTACGTCCAGCAAATCAACATTTCCGGTATTGCGAACCACATATTCAAGAGTAAAGGGTTCCCCTGCCTTAATGCTGCCTGAGACGCTGCGCTCTATTTCAACCTGGGGCACCAGCTTTTCCAGCCTTGCTGTCCAGGTGTTCTTAATAAGCTGATTGCTGTTCTCCACCCTGGCCTGAACCATTAAATCATAATCGGCATCAGGCCTGATGCTGCCCTTATAGGAGGCGGTTACTTCATCGCCGGGCTTCAGGCTGTCATGGGTATGAAACTCATTTCCGGCCCAGTCCAGGAACTTAAGATCATTCAGAGTGGTATTACCTGTGTTTTTGGCGGTCAGCTGGAATTCCACCGAGGTCTCACCGGGAATCTTGCTCTTATCCGTTTTGCCTGTAAGCTCCAGTGAGGAAACCGGTTCTTCATCCCTTACATTAAGCTCCAGATTTGTTTTTACACGATGCTGAAGCGGCGAATCCATTATATCCATGGGGTCGCTGTATAGTATAAGGAGATTTCCCAGGGTGCTTTTTTGAATGGAAAGGGTTTTTTTCACTTCAGCCTTCGCACCTGGGGCAAGGACATCGATCTTTCCTATTTCCTCCTCCAGATCGCTGTCAATAACAGTCAGATTATAGAGGGTAACATTGGCAAGGGACTCAAGCTCTACCTGCAGGTCAACCTGTTCCCCCTTGAAAACAGGGCTTTGGGTCTGGCTGGTATAGGCTGCCCTGAAGTCTACGTTTATAACATGAACATAGGTATAACCCTCTACAAAATCATCAACCTGTTCTTCCTGATTGATGGTATAAACCAGGGTATACCTGACTACGTTGGGGGTACTGCCCGGCTCCCCGCTGTAAGTATTGCCTGTCTGAATCAGTTGTTCGCCCGGCTCCAGCCTGGTCCTGCCGGTTATCTTCACGGGAACAGGCTCGCTGTCCCCCGGTCCCTGCTCAAGCAGCTCTATGATCTCTATCTCCGCCTGGCTGGTATTTTTTATCTTATATTCCACGGCATATATGCCCATGGGCGAAACAAAGGGCAGATTGCTGAATTCCCTGACCATGCCGGTCACCTTAGTGGAAACCGTCAATTCCCCTTCGGCGGAAACAATCTGACCCGGATTGAATATCTGCAGTGTAATAATATAGAATATGCAAAGAAAAATGCCAATAAGTCTTCTTTTCATTGTATTCTCCCCCAGACCTGCTTTTTTTCATAATTAAGTTTTGTATGCCATTTTGCCATAAAGCTGATGCTTATGTGCCTCTTATTCACTTTTTATTCACGAATTGTGAATTTCATTCACATTATTATACCATAAGCTTGTATCAGGAAAAAGTGCAAGAGGCGTAAAGACCGTTAATTCTTTATCACAAAACGGTAACAATAGTGTATCAAAATGATAAAAAAGACAGATCATGAGCCTGTCATGATGCTGAATGGAGAATGAATGCATGCAGGACTTCGCATACTATACTAAAAGCTTGGAAGGATGTCTTTTTTGAATAAAAATAAGCAAAAGCTGGCTGCCCTGGGAATTCTGGGAGCCGCCGGGATTCTGGGACTGACAGGCGTCAGGTATTTAAGCCGCTTTATTATTAATAAGGTACATGACAGCTTTCTGAAAACCCTGACCGAAGATCTTTATGACGAAAATCTTTGGGAAACTGTATCCTCCACCATGCGGATAGGCCCCCAGGTTGTGCTGGAAACCGAACTGCGGGCGGAAGAGGGGAAAATGATAGATCGGCCCATGGGCCCGGTCAGACAGTTTCCCGGGCTTGATGACCTTAAGTTCAATGTAGCCCAGGTGAATACCCTGCCCACTGAAATTGACACGGACATTGATTTTTCCATAACAATAGGCAGGTATTCCCGAAAACCGCTTCAGCTGAATCACTTCATGATGCTGGCTCCCATTGCCTACGGCATCGCCGTCAGCAAGCCGGTCAAGATTGCCATGGCAAGGGCCTGCGCTGCAGCAGGTGCAGCATATCATACGGGGGCAGGTGCTTTGACTTCTGAGGCATTCGAGGAGGCCGGCAAAATCATCTATCAGTACGGCAGGGGGAACTGGCCGGTGTCCCCGGAATATATGCTGAGAAGCCATGCCGTGGAAATACAACTGGGTCAGGGAGCATACGGCGGTGTGGGCCATGTTATTAAGGCAAATATGGTCTTAAGCGGTAAACTTCGCAAGGAGTTCAATATTCCAAAGGGACAGGACCTTATTACATATTCCCGCCAGGCCGAGGTGCAAAACCCGGAGGATCTGAAGAATCTGGTAGAAAAGCTGCGCAACCAGACTGACGGAGTGCCCATCGGCGTGAAGATTGCTGCAGGCAAATATCTGGAGGCGGATTTGTACTGGATTTGCAGAAGCGGGGCGGATTTTATCGTTATTGACGGGGCGGAAAGCGCCACCAAGGGCTCTCCCCCCATTCTGCAGGATGATTTCGGCATACCTACTGTATTTGCAATCCATCGGGCTGTAAAATGGATGCAGAAGCACGGATTTAAAGATCGAATCTCCCTAGTTGCCTCCGGCGGGATAAGGACCCCCGGCGATGCGCTTAAGGTAAAGGCTTTGGGAGCAGATGCCTGCCAGATTGGCGCTATTGCCCTGGTAGCCTTGTCCCACAATCAGGTCCACAAGCCGCTTCCCTTTGAACCGCCTACCTCCCTCACCTGGTTCGGGGAAAAGTATTCAGACCAGTTTGATATAGAAACCGGTGCCAGAGCTCTGCAGAATTTCTTTGAATCCTGCAAGCTGGAAATGGCGGAAGGGATCCGGGCCCTGGGAAAAACCTCCCTTTCCCAGGTAAACCGGGAGGACCTTGTGACTACCAATGAGATGTTTGCAAAAGGCCTCGGCATTCCTATGGTCTATGATGCTTTCGACCCAATGGAACAACAGCCTCCAAGGGTAAGGAGGCTGAGGCTTTAAGTTCTGTACTATATATGCCTGATTAGTAAGTCAAATTAGTTTGACCTTCCTTGACTTTCAGGAAAGGGCATGATAATATAATATTAGATTAGTATTAGTAAAACTGATGAATAGAAAAGGAACATGTATGGCCTCTAAGCATACAGGCCAAAGAGAAAGGAGCTGTTGCCATGTTCTTTCCCTTATACTTTGATCCTACTTATATACTGTTGATTCCGGCTGTTCTGCTGGCACTCTATGCACAGACCAAGGTGACATCCACCTATAACAAATATATGAGAGTCCGCTCCAGAAGCGGCATTACAGGAGCAGATGCAGCCCGTGAGCTGCTCCGGCAAAATCGGATTTACGATGTCAGCGTTGAACAGACCAGGGGGCATCTGTCCGACCACTATGACCCCAGGTCCAAAACCCTGCGGCTTTCTCCCCAGGTATACAGTTCCTCCTCCCTTGCCGCACTGGGTATTGCAGCCCATGAGGCAGGGCATGCCATGCAGCATGCCGAGGAATATACCCCACTCCGTCTGAGAAACGCCATAGTGCCCGCAGCCAACATAGGGTCCCGGCTGGCCTTTCCCCTGCTGCTTATCGGCCTTCTCTTCAGCCTGCCCAATCTGGCTCTGATTGGAGTAGCTGCATTCTCGCTGGCCGTACTCTTTCAGCTTATTACCCTTCCGGTGGAATACAATGCCAGCAGCCGTGCCATAGCTGCACTGGAAACGGGTGGCATAATCACCCGTGAAGAAACCCAGCCCACCCGCAAGGTTCTGAGTGCCGCCGCCCTTACCTATGTTGCCGCCACCATCATGGCCGTAATGCAGATGCTCCGCCTGCTGGTCCTGTCCGGTATGCTGGGCGGAAGGCGCAGGCGCTGAAATCGGGTCATACAAACAAAAACAACAATGCCGGGATAATCCCGGCATAAGTTATTATATAAGCGAATTTTGCTATTCTACTCTACTACTCTACGGTTACCTTATGGTAAACCTTCTTTCCCCTGCGGATCATCAGGCTGCCATCTTCCAAGTCTGAATCAGTCAGGGTATGGTTGATATCGCTTATCCGCTGTTCATTTACGGAAATGCCGCCCTGCTTAATAAGCCGGCGCCCCTCGCCCTTGGAGGGAATGAGCTTAACCAGGAAGAGCAGATCCACGATATTGCTGTTTTCCATGAACTCATCCCTGGTAATTGTAGTGCCCGGTACCTGGGCATCCGAGCTGCCTCTGCCGAAAAGAGCTTCCGAGGCCGCTTTTGCTTTTTCCGCCTCTTCCTCCCCGTGTACGATTCGGGTCACTTCATAGGCCAGCACCTTCTTGGCTTCATTGATCTTTTCATCCTTCAGACTGCCAAGCCTTTCAACTTCCTCCATAGGCAGGAAGGTCAGCAGTGCCAGACAATTCTTCACGTCTGCATCATCAACGTTGCGCCAGTACTGATAGAAGTCATAGGGAGAGGTTTTGTCCGGATCCAGCCATACTGCACCTGCCTCTGTTTTGCCCATCTTCCTTCCGTCGCTGGTAGTGAGCAGGTTAAAGGTCATGCCGTAGGCAGGAGTACCTTCAACCCTGCGTATCAAATCCACGCCGCCCAGAATATTGGACCACTGATCATCCCCGCCCAATTGAAGCTTGACATTGTATTTGCGATTCAATACCAGAAAATCATAGCTCTGCATCAGCATATAATTGAACTCCAGGAAGGACAGGCCCTTCTCCAGCCGGCTTTTGAAGCATTCGGCAGCCAGCATGCGGTTGACTGAGAAATGTACGCCCACCTCTCTTAAGAATTCAACATAATTAAGATCAAGCAGCCAGTCGGCATTGTTGACCAGCATGGCTTTGCCTTCGGAAAAGTCAAGGAAACGGGAAAACTGCTTCTTAAAGGCCCGGCTGTTTTCTTCCACCGTTTCTCTTGTCATCATTTTGCGCATGTCGGTTTTCCCGGAAGGATCCCCTACCATGCCCGTACCGCCGCCCACCAGGGCAATGGGTCTGTGACCTGCCCGCTGCATATGGGTCATAACCATTACCTGAATAAAATGGCCTACATGCAGGCTGTCTGCCGTGGGATCAAAGCCTATATAAAAGGTTACGGACTCCCTGCCCAGCAGCTCACGAACCTCGTCCTCATGAGTTACCTGAGCCAGATAACCCCGCTCCTTCAGCACGTCGAAAACATTTCTTTTTTTCATATCCTCCATACAATCCATTCCTCCATATAAGCTTCCGGCCATGAACTTCCGGTCATGCTCCGGTTAAGCTATCAGTCCTGATATCTGTGCTTTTCATATTCTCTATTCTATCTATTGTAGCCCCGCCGGTCAAATATTTCAAGCAGTCTTATTCATCAGTTTCTCCATGGGGCAGACAGCAGACTTTGGACTCTAAATCATGAAAGAATCTGCCAGGTTATTATTCCCCTAATTATTGATGATAGGATCCTTTTGTGTTATCCTATATTTGGGAGTAACTGAGCTGAATAAGAGTATGACTTGTAATGCAAACTGCTTATTAATCCATTATTGACAAAAAAGGGAGGAAGTACATATGAGTGAATTTTTCAAAGGCATACCCAAAATAAAGTACGAAGGCTGCCAATCGGATAATCCGCTGGCCTTCAAGTATTATAATCCCGATGAAGTGGTCGGGGACAAAACCATGAAAGAGCATCTCCGATTTTCAGTTGCCTACTGGCACACCTTTACAGGCGGCGGGGTTGACCCCTTTGGTACAGCCACCTTTCAGAGACCCTGGGACTCCGTATCCGATCCCATGGACAAGGCAAAAGCCAGAATGCAGGCCGCTTTTGAATTCTTTGAGAAGCTGGGCACCGAATACTTCTGTTTCCATGACCGGGACATAGCACCCGAAGGTGACACCCTGGCGGAAACAAACAAAAATCTGGACGAGATTGTTAAGCTGGTTAAGGAGCTTATGGCTTCCTCCAATGTGAAGCTTTTGTGGGGCACAGCCAGCCTCTTTACCAATCCCCGTTTCATGCATGGGGCATCCACCTCCTGCAATGCCGATGTTTTCGCCTATGCAGCTGCCCAGGTCAAGAAAGCCATGGAGATCACCCATGAGCTGAAGGGCATAGGTTATACCTTCTGGGGCGGAAGGGAAGGATACGAAACCCTTCTAAACACCAACATGAAGCTGGAACTGGACAACATGGCCAGGTTCATGCATATGGCGGTGGACTATGCCAAAGAAATCGGCTTTGACGGACAGTTCTACATTGAGCCCAAGCCCAAGGAACCCACCAAGCATCAATATGACTTTGACTGCGCCACCGTTCTGGGCTTCCTCAAAAGCTACGGACTGGATCAGCACTATAAATTCAACATTGAAACAAACCATGCAACCCTGGCAGGCCATACCATGGAGCATGAGCTTCACTTTGCCCGTATCAACGGAATGCTGGCCAGTGTGGATGCCAACCAGGGCGATATGCTGCTGGGCTGGGATACGGATCAATTTCCTACCGATCTGTATGTTACAACCCTGGCTATGTATGAAATCCTCAAAAACGGAGGACTGCCCCGGGGCGGCCTGAACTTTGATGCCAAACCCAGAAGAGCCTCCTTTACTCCCGAGGACATGTTCTATGCCCATATTGTCGGAATGGACGCCTTTGCCCAGGGTCTGAAGATTGCACACAAAATGCTGCAGGACGGCAAGCTGGAGAAATTCGTTGAAGAACGCTACAGCAGCTACAAAGAGGGCATCGGTGCCGATATAGTTGCAGGCAAGGTAGGATTCAAGGAGCTTGAAAAGTACGCCCTGTCCAATAACAATATTACCAACCAGTCGGGCCGCCAGGAAGTGCTTGAGTCCATTGTAAATCAGTATATCCTGCACAGCTGCTGTCTGTAATCTGAACCGGCCTTCCCTAATCCCCCCGAAATGATACCTGCCGCTGTTTTCCCCATAACAGGCTTTTGTTTCAAAGCGGCGTAAGCGGGTTACTTATTTCATAAAGAAAATCTTATGAGGGGGAATATGTAATGGCTACATTAGGTAAGTTTTTACAGACAGGGGACTGGAAAGGTGAAAAACATGTGCCCGTCATCCACGCTCCTGAGAAGGTGAAGGCAGGCGAAGGCTTTGAACTGAAAATCTCCATAGGCGATGCCATCAAGCATCCCAATA
>FZPS01000059.1_pt731 | contig 22758 bp, 18 predicted proteins | sample 1817821 | NCBI WGS metagenome assembly FZPS01 (sample SAMEA104158645, study PRJEB21678) | metagenome | place: Germany | collected 2015-04-21 | reverse complement strand
ACTACATATCGCTTATAGGGTGGTAAAAAACGGCGTAGAACCTGTATAAACTCCTTCATTGTATGCAAAAATTAAATACTTAATAGGGCAAAGATAAAAGAAAAAGGAATAGGTCACCTTATTCTTCCTGCTAATCTTCCTATAAACTTCCACAAAGAGCTGTTTCCTTTCAAAGCGCCACATAAGACAATAAATAAGGGTGTTATTATAATTTATTGTATATATTTGTACAACAACGAACTTAAAATTTAATATCATTATGACATTTAGCAAGTTAAGTAATCAAATTTTTGAAAAAGCTACGGCAGATTATCATATTACAGATCATGTAGATGCAGAGATGAAAAACCCATATCCGGAAAAATCCATAGAATACTATCTCTATTTAAAGAACTGGATTGATGCGGTACAGTGGCATTTTGAGGATATCATTCGTGATCCCAAGATTGATCCGGTTGAGGCGTTGGAACTGAAAAGAAGAATCGATAAGTCAAACCAAAATCGGACTGATTTAGTTGAACTAATAGACAGCTATTTCTTAGACAAGTATAAAAATGTGGAAACTCAAAAAGATGCCACAATCAACACAGAGAGTCCGGCCTGGGCTATTGATCGTCTTTCTATCTTAACTCTTAAGATTTACCATATGAAAGAGGAGACAGAGAGAACGGACGTCTCTCAAGAACATATTGATACTTGCCAACAAAAGCTTGACATTCTCCTAGAGCAGCAAAAAGATTTGTCTACTGCAATAGACCAACTCATTGATGACATTGAACAAGGGAGAAAGTATATGAAGGTATACAAACAAATGAAGATGTATAACGACCCTAACCTCAATCCTATTCTTTACGCAAAAAAATAGATGGCCAAGCTTTTAGTTATCCGTTTCTCTGCTTTTGGAGATGTAGCCATGACTGTTCCGGTGATTGACTCCCTGGCTAGACAGTATCCCGACCTACAAATTGTTTTCCTGAGCAGAGAAAACTTTGCACCTCTCTTTCAATACATGCCCGAGAATGTGGAATTTCGGGGAGTGAATTTAGCTCATTATAAAGGCATTAAGGGGCTCAACAGGCTCTACAAAGAATTAAACAAAGAGTCTTTCGATCTTCTAGCCGATTTTCACGACGTGTTGCGCACTAAACTTTTAAGGTATCAATTAAAAAGAAAAGGAGTGGCAACTTCTGCCATAGATAAAGGCAGGAAAGAGAAGAAAGAGCTCACTCAAAGGAACAACAAGAAATTAAAACCTCTATCCAGCACATTCAATCGTTATTATACCGTATTAAAAAACTTATCCTATCCTGTTTCTCCCTCCTTTAAATCCCTTTTTGAAAATCGGAAACAGGACTTATCGCAAATCCCTATCCCAGAATTACAACAAAAAAAGGAAAATGAGAAATGGATTGGATTTGCCCCTTTTGCAAAACATAAGGGTAAGTCTTATCCTTCGGAATTGATGTTCCAAGTGATCGATCAAATAGATAAGGAAAACAGAAAAATCATTCTTTTTGGGGGTGGAAAAGAGGAAATAACTCTTTTCAATGAATGGAAAAAGAAGAAACCCCATTTAATCATAGCAGCCGGAACTTTAAGTCTTACACAAGAGTTAACATTAATGGCTCATTTAGAGGGTATGGTTTCCATGGACTCCGCGAATATGCATTTGGCCTCTTTAGTAAATACCCCGGTTATATCTATTTGGGGAGCAACGCATCCTTACTGTGGTTTTATGGGATGGGGACAAAAGGATTCCAATGCCATTCAAATGGATTTGCCCTGCAGGCCTTGCTCGGTTTTCGGAAACAAACCTTGCTATCGGAAAGACTATGCCTGCTTAATGGAAATCCCTCCTTCTGAGATAGCAAAGAAAATTGAATATCTTATACTGTAATCCGGAACTTGTTCTTGAAACCCAACGAATATAAAAACAAAAAAAGACACTAAAATTAGTGTCTTTTTTTGTGGGCCATCCTGGACTTGAACCAGGGACCTCCAGATTATGAGTCTGTTGCTCTAACCAACTGAGCTAAAAGCCCGTGCATTGTTCATTCTAATGCGACAACAAAAGTAGTATAATTTGTTTTATAGTGCAAACTTTTTTTGCTTAAAAACATTCTCTTTTTCTTAAAAGGGATATTTTCTTTTTGGGTTTTTAGGAAACCAGCCTTTTTTAACACGCTCCTCCTGCTCAAAAACTTCTTTAATTGACCAAAAAGAGGAAAAAGCAAAAACGCCCAATAAAGAGGAGAATAGGATCTCAGTGGTACACAATGAACCTATAACTCCAACGATTCCTAAAATCAGAAACAACCACCAACTCTTAGTACCCCAATAATATTCTGCTTTTATGACTATAGGATGAAATAATCCGATAATAAGGAAAGTACATATACCTATAACAAGTCCCGATAGCCGGTACTCACCTAACCACTCAATCATTACTCTCCATCTCTTTTATTCGATCATTTTCCAGCAAAATGGGTATCTCTTTTTTTATGCTTTGCTCCAAAGAAATCAGAGTTTCTGTAGCAATGACGCCCGGAATTTGTTGCATCTTATTATTCAAAAGATCCATCAAATGCTCATTATCTTGGGCATATACTTTTGTCAACATCGTATAGGTACCTGTAGTAAAATGACATTCTACCACTTCAGGTATCTTATTCAATTCATCGACTACCCTTTTATACATCGATCCTTTTTCTAAGTTAATTCCCACATACGTACAAGTAGTGTATCCCAATGTTTTAGGGTTTACATTATATCCTGAACCGACTATCACTCCTAAATCAATTAAACGCTGTACACGTTGATGGATAGCAGCTCTGGAAACCCCACATTGTGCAGCTACATCCTTAAAAGGTATACGAGCATTTTGTGAAATAATATCTAGTATTTGTCTGTCCAGTTTATCTATTTTTACCATAATCAATTAAAAAAATCAATATTTAATACCAAAATGTAAGCAAATATAAGAATTTATTTTAATTCAGCTACTTTAAGAGAATAAAAAGAAAAAAAAAGAGAGCCAATTATAGCTCTCTCCTATCTCTTATATATCTCTAAATTATTTTTCGATACCCAATAATTCAACTTCGAAAATCAAAGCAGAATAAGGAGGTATTTTACCGGATTCTCTAGAACCATAAGCCAGTTCTTGTGGAATATATAACTCCCACTTTGAACCCACAGGCATTAAAGTTAAAGCTTCTTTCCAACCTGCAATTACTTGATTTGGAGAAAACTCAGAAGGCTCTTCTCTTTCATAAGAACTATCAAATTCAGTTCCATCAATCAATGTTCCTTTGTAATGTACTTTAACTTTTACATCATCTGTAGGAATTTCACCTTTTCCTTCTGTTATTATTTTATATTGCAACCCACTTTCAGTAGTTACAACTCCTTCTTTCGCTTTATTATCTGCTAAAAATTTCTCTCCTTCAGCTTTATTATCAGCAAACTTTTTCTCAACAATATCCTCTTTTATTTTCTCATAGTTCAATTGAGCATAACTTTGAGCCTCTTCCAAAGACATAATGCTTTTATTATCATTAAATCCGGCTAAGAAACCTGCCATTAGATTCTCTTTAGAGAGTCCTTCATGAGAATCAGGACCATATAATTCGGTATTTATTCCCGTCAACATTTGACTTGATATTTGTTGACCTATTTGCAATCCGGTAAGATAAGCAATTTCTTTCTTGCTAGTTTTACTTGAACCTTCAATTACTCCCTTTACAAACTGATCTAAGTCGGTAGAATCTACACCTACACGCCCTATTAAATAATCTTTTAAGCCTTGAGTCTGTGCCACGCCAATGGAATAGGCCAATGTGTCTTCTTGTGATTTCAAATCAGCTTTAGGTGCTTGTGCGGTACATGAAGCCAAACCTAGAGCCACAGCAAATGTCATTAAAATAGTAATTTTTCTCATGATTCTTTTTATATTTTTATATTTTCAATTTGTGTTTTTGAAAGCTACTTTTTTATATAAATCTCTCAAAAAGACCCTTTAACAGACAAAAGTAATCGTTTTATTTGGATTGAGCATACTATATGACAGAAATTTAGCTCATAGCTACTATTTTAATCATCATTATTCCTGTTATAAAACACATCGTTACAAATACAAATAGTCATTTAGTTTCATAATACCCTTTATGTCCTTAAATGGAAAACAAAAGAACAATTGTTTCTCTTATAGCCAGAGATAACAAGAGAAGAAAATGAAATGACTTCATCGTATTAGAACTAATTATTTCGCACATTTATTAAATAATTCCCTGATTGTAATTTAAAAACATATTTATCTCCTTCTTTACCCATATTACGAATATATTTATTAGAAGATATGGGTTTGCCGTTTTCTCTTATCTTTTTTATTGATGAAGCTTTTAGTTTTAGAGTTGCAGTGGTATTTGCAGGGACTGAAAACTGATAATGAGTCACATCACCTTCTACTGCCCAAGCCGAATAAATGCGCCCATACATTGAATCGTAATGTCCTTTAGCAAAGGTGATGCCTCCTGTAGGATCGATTTCAGGCTTTAGATAGAAATGTTTAAATCCTGGAGTATATTCATCCCGCTCTATACCTAAAGAATAATTATACATCCATGCTGCAACTGCTCCAAAAGAGTAATGGTTGAATGAATTCATTTGGGTTCCTCCGGAAAAACCTTCTGTATGCGTATAAGAGTTTAAACGTTCCCAGATAGTCGTCGCCCCTTGCTCTACAGAATACAACCACGATGGATAAGTGGTTTGCTGTAGCAGTTTGTAGGCGACATCCGTATGACCATTATCCGACAGAGCCTTGCTTATCCATGATGTACCAATGAATCCCGTCATTAACGAATAAGGAGGACATACAACCTGATCATCTGAAATATTTTCTCGCTCAATTGCTATAACAAGGTTCTCTATAAACTTCTCTTTATATCGTTCATCAATTATATTAAAGACTAACGGAAGCACATAGGAAACTTGTGTGTCGATGATTTTTTGTTCATTATCGGGATAAATGGTTTTCGCCGTTTCTTGATCAATATAAGCTTTATTAAAAAATGACTTTCGCTCGGTATATATCTTCTTGAAATATTGAGCCTCTTCCGTTTTTTGCAAAACAGATGCTATCTTTTCCATCAATTCCAAATCATAAATCAAATAAGATTCCCAAAGTAATGATTTCTCACTTTTGTCATATTCCGGACTTAACCAATCCCCTAAACTACCCCAATTTCCTCTATATCCATCTCCTACGATATTTGTTTCACTATCAATCTGAAACAACAGATAGTCAATATATCGCTTCATAGCATCATAATGTTCTTCAAGCATAGCAACATCATGATATTGCTGATAACTTTCCCACGCAACGGTTATCCCGGCACTCCCCCAAAGAATACCCCCAAACCCAACATCTAACGGAGCAATGTCAGGAAAACGACCATTTGCGCGTTGCGCATCACGCATTGCAAGCATATGACGACGCAAAAATTGAGGTACATCGGCAAGATAGGTTGCTGCTCGGGCAAAAACAGAGATATCACCACTCCAGCCCAATCGTTCGTTACGTTGTGGACAATCAGTGGGTATCGACAGGAAGTTTCCAGACATCGACCAAGTTATGTTTTCCCAGAGCTTATTAATTTTTACATTTGATGTTTCATACGAGGAGGCTAACTCATACACAGAACTAAGAACAACTCCCTTAACCGCCTCAACGGGAAGAGGTTTTTCTATTCCTGTAATTTCAATGAAACGATAACCATGAAACGTAAATCGGGGTTGAAACCTCTCAATTCCCCCCTTTGCAATATAAATATCTTGTGACATGGCTGCTCGGATGTTTTCAAGCATAATCATCCCTACATTCGTACCCGAAGCAGGCAGATCCGGGTATTTTACTTCAGCAAAGCGCAGATTGATTTTTTGTCCCTCCCTTAAGTTGGTAAAACTAATACAAGGTACACCCACCATATTCTGCCCCATATCATAGACAAATACTCCCGGACGTATTTCTTCTACAGACTGTGCAGTTAGTTCTTTTACTACTTTTACTGTCTCTCCATATTCACCAATCAATTTTAGTTGATTAAAATCTTCTGTATTGAAACTTATTGTTTCTTGTAATGGTATTTCATAAACCTTCTTCCATGCTGAAGCATCATATGCTGAAGTACTCCACCCATTAACATCTGACTCCTTTAATGCATCGTAGACTTCTCCCTGGAAGAAACTCCCATACACCACAGGACCATCATTGAAATACTGCCAACGGTCAGGATTAGTTACAATAACCTCTTCTTTTCCATCGGAATAGGTAATGGCCAACTTGGCCAGTAATGACTGCCTATCACCAAAGAAGTTCCAGTATTCTCCCATAAAAGTAGCCCCTCCACTCCACCAACCTTCGGCAAGAACAGCCCCCATTGCATTTTTTCCGGTTTGGAGTTGTTCTGTAACATCAAAAGTCTGATACATTTGCGTTTTATTATATTGGGTAGATCCCGGGTTAAAATAATCAGCACCAATACGTTTTCCATTTATATAAAAATCATAAATACCTCGTGCAGTAACATACAGACGAGCTTTCGCAACCGAATCATCTGCTCTGAAGGTAGTACGTAACATTGGCATAGAGTTACGACTGGGGTTATGAGTCATAAAAGCTCCTTGCTCTCTTCCTTCCACAATAGCTCCGCTCTCTCTAACCAGTACATTCGATGGGGCACGAAAATTACGGATTATAATATCAGAGAAGACTGTTTTTTGACCGGCTGGAACAGAAAATCCGATATCACCTACAACAGGAAAAGCAATGAAATCTCCACCTTGCCCTAATGGATTTACTCCCAGATAAGCAATCTCAGTCTGATTAACAAAAATATTGGTATGTCCCAGATTACTAGCAACACTAATGACCTGTTTTTGATACTTGTTCTCATTGTTAATTAAGGATAATGGAATCGAAAAACTTTTTAGCGGTTGATCTTTTCTATCCATGGGATGATACCCTACACGAAACAGATTTAGGCAAGCTTTTTCATTCAAGGCTAAAGGGGATATATCCAGCTCGAGCATGAAGTAAGATTCATCTTGCTTGCTTTCAAGTCCAAAAATATTCCTATTCTTATTCATCAAACGCTCGTCATTCGCCCCGTATACGAAACCCGCCCGGGTTGTTTGTGTCTCTTCATCTAATTGTAAAGTATAATCAATTCTAAACACAGGAAGATAATGGGAGTATAGTATCAAATCCTCTTCACTACCTCCTATCCATTGAGCTCCATCCCATGCCGAAAGATCAGAATTCATCAATCCTGTTTCAAACCATGATTGACTTGTATGTTTCTTTTTTTTCTGATCCCAGAGAGTTACCTCCCAACGATAACGTGTCATCGGTTTCAACGGAACACCAGCATAAATTATATTCAAGGAGAGATCACTCTTTACTTTTCCTGAATTCCATACTTCTTTTTCTTTTTCATCAACAACAATAACTTGATAAGCGGTTTGAAAAACTCCATTTTCATCCGATTGCATTTGCCAGCTAAATCTGGGTTTTTCCACATCAATACCTAAAGGCGTTTCGATGTATTCAACCTTTAAGTTATTTATAACTATCTGTCTGTTGGAGGCATTTACTAGTGTTGAAAAACAAGTAACGCTATATAGGAACGTTAACAATAAAAGATTTTTTTTCATAAAAAGTTATTTATGTATTGAAATTCATCGCTATATGGTAAAGAATTTATCCCTTAGTCGATAGACTGCATTATTAAATCAAAAATCAAATCAATCAGACACAAAGAATAACTCCATTAAAAGCACAATAAGACAAAAGAAATAGTACGATGAGTAGAACTGAAGACTAAATTTTCTTTATTATAAAATACGGATCTGAAAGATCAATTACACTACCAATCAACAATTGGCCATCCATCATTTGTCCATTTCATTTCGCGAATAATAAGCTTTGATTCACCGTTATTAGCCTTGTCATAAGCGTGTGAAATGAAATAGTCAGTACCCCCAAAGTTATAGGCTGAATTGTGTCCTACTCCTGCCCAATCTTTATTCCCTTGAATAAGGATGCTACCACCTTCCCTATCCATACGTTTTCCTTCCTTATCAAGATAAGGCCCTGTTACCGTCTTTGAACGTCCCATTACCACTTTGTAATTACTTTTCAAACCTTGACAACAGTAATCAAACGATACAAATAAATAATAATAGCCATCGTGTTCCATAATGAAGGGCGCTTCTATGGCTCCATCACCGGGGTCAGTATCATTTAAATCAAAAGTACGTTCTCTACGCGCTAAGGTGTACCACTCTTCAGGTTGTGAGACACTCATCATGTCTTTAGTCAATTTTACCATTTTTATGCCATCCCAAAAAGATCCAAAATTCATCCAAGGTATACCTTTTTCATCCACAATTATATTGGGGTCAATAGCATTCCACATATCCCGATTCGGAACCGATTGAATAATCTTACCCTGATCCGTCCATTTGTAATTTGAAGCAGATGGATTTAGTGTTGGAGAGGTAGCATGACCTATAACCGAAGTGTTTTTCCCAAATGCCGAGCAAGAATAAAAAATATGCCAGAGATCATTATGAAAAATCACATCAGGTGCCCACATATGCCCACGAAATCCTGGTAATACCTCTTTTGTCCAATCCGGTGATTCCAAAAATACCGGTTCCTCAAACTTCCACATTCTTAGATCCTTGGAAGACATCACAGATATACCCATACCTGTTGAATACAGATAATAAGTATCTCCCTCTTTTGCCATCACAGGATCATGTGTATTTACTTCATTCAATGGTAATTCAAGAGAAGAGGGTCTACGATGAGACGGCTGAGCCTCAACAGACCCCCCTACCATAAAGGTGATAATTAACCATAAATAAAATTGTTTTTTCATTTTCTTCTTTTTACATCAATAAATTAAACCATGGAGCAGTATCTCTTTTTTTTACCTAATTAAATCTATGATTCACACTTTAATTCAGCTTCGTTATCTTCCACTAGTTTTAAATTCAACGTGACATTTCATTTCAGAAGGTTTATTCCCTATACTAGCTAAATAGACAGAGGTATAATCAATGCTATCTTACCACATCGGTCATATTGCATAAATCATATTCGTAAATATCCTAAATATAGGTAATTTAAAGTAGCAGAAAGGCAAATATTCATTCATATAGGGGTCATAATTAGTCAACCTTAACTTGTTGAGTTAATACTGAATAAGTATCAACTTTTTATAAAAGATCAAAAAGTCGACAGAATTATATAGAAAAGAAAAGCCTATTCCAATTATTTAGTCGGTCTGGGTTAGAAGGAGTGTCTAACCCAGACCGAAGCCCCCTCTCTCTGGGATCGAACAAGGGTCGGTCCCAGACCGAGGAATAGGACAAATAAGTAGCTCATTTACTTCGCAGAACCACTACTTATTGTTTTTCCCCCTTATTACTACTTCTCCTTTCTTTTCTCTTAACTTTTTTGTATATTTCTTTTCAAATTCAACAGAAAGAAGAACAATCACATGAAGAAATTAGTCGTTTTAACAGGAGCCGGCATGAGTGCCGAAAGTGGAATCAGAACTTTTAGGGATACCGGAGGATTATGGGAACAATATCCTGTAGAGCAAGTAGCAACTCCCGAAGGATATCACGCTAACCCACAACTGGTACTGGATTTTTACAATGCACGCAGAAAAGAGCTATTAAAGGCACAACCCAATGAAGGACATAAAATCTTAGGAGAACTTGAAAAACATTTTAAGGTTACTATCATTACTCAAAATGTGGATAACCTCCACGAACGGGGTGGGAGTTCTGAAGTGATTCATCTACATGGTGAGCTGACAAAGGTTTGTTCTTCCAACCGACCAAATGATCCTAGATATATCAAGAAGTTAGAGCCAGAGAATTATGAGGTAAAAATAGGAGATTTAGCAGAGGATGGATCGCAACTGCGTCCATACATTGTTTGGTTCGGTGAGGCGGTACCTAAAATAGAGGTAGCCATTGACATTGTTCGGCAAGCAGATATATTTTTAATCATCGGTACCTCTATGAATGTATATCCTGCAGCGGGATTATTACACTATGTTCGTCACGGGGTTCCCATTTATCTGATAGATCCTAAACAGGTTAATGTTTCCCGCTCAGATGTACAAGTCATCCAAAAAGGTGCATCAGAGGGTATGCGTATAGTAAAAGAGAAGTTATTGGAACAATAAGCGAAACACAAATCCAATATGATTCAAGAGGGTACGTGGTAATCCATAGTAGTGTGCCATAATACGGAAGCGTTCCATCAAGGACGCTTTTCTATTTTTAGTAGTCAGCCCTTCCTCTAAATAGCGAATCAATATAAGATTACTGTTATGTATAAGTGAAGCTTTTTTTAGAATACGAATACACCAGTCGAAATCGGAAGAGTAACGATATTGCAGATCATATGGTTCTGCCAATTCTCTTTTTACAAAAAAAGCTTGATGACAGACCAGCATTCCTTTGGAAAAACTCTTCCAAGTCAATTCTACCGGAGGTTTTAAGCGCCTCATCTTAATAAATTCACCCGCTTTATTAACTAAGGCCGTATTACCATAAATTACATCGGGAAATCCTCCTTCCGGAAAGGTCTTTACCAATTCTTCCAACGTAAAAGAACTGAAAAAAGTATCCCCCGCATTTAAGAACAACACATAATCGCCTGTAGCTCTTGAAAGCCCCTTATTCATGGCATCATAAAGTCCATCATCGGGTTCAGATAGCAAAACATCAATGACTTTACTATATTTATCAAGAATTACAGAGGTATTATCAGTTGAAGCACCATCAATAACAATATATTCAATCAGACTATAGGATTGTTCTATTACACTATCTATGGTTCTTTCTAATACTTCTTCTGCATTATAGGTAACTGTAATGACCGAAAATTTGGGCATAAAGTCAGTATTCATCATGGTTTAATAAGGTTTCGTACAATTCTATATATGAAGAGGTAACAATTTCTTCACTATAAGAGTTCACTACTTTCTTACGCACTTTTTCTCCTAAGCTCTTTTCTTCAACTTTCTGAAGCACCCATTCAATACCAACGGCTAAATCAGTAGCATCACCATAGGTTGCAATATACCCATTATCCTGATGATCGATCATCTCAGGAATTCCCCCTACGTCAAATCCAACACAAGGAGTACCGCAAGCCATAGCCTCCATAATCATATTAGGTAGGTTTTCCTCCAAGGAAGAGGTTACATACAAATCTACTGCATTATAAATATCTACAATTTGCTCGGCAGAATCCACATACCCCATAGAAAAAACAGGAAAGGGTGAAACACCCTTCAATTGATCAGCATTACGACCAACTACGACAATTCCTAACTCTTCCTGCGTATAGCCTTTATCCTTTAACTCGTAACAAGCCTTAACAAAGGGTTCAAAACCTTTACGCCGATCGGAAACATTCACTGCGCCAAATAAAAGCAACTTCTTATTTAACGGTAAATCTAATTTTTCCCGGGCGGGAAGTTGTTCTTTAGGTTGATACACATCTATAGGTATAGGATTTGGAATAGAAACTGTTTTTTGGTTTTTAGTCAACGCACTTTTCCGGGCCTCTTGAGCTATCCATTCACTACACCCAACAAAAGTCAAGGAATAAGGTAAATACAATCTCTTTTTTTTATTGAATACACCAAAAGATAAATCCCGGGGAAGAAAAGAATAAGCCAAATAAGGACACTTTACGCAATGAGACTGATACTGGTTACACTCCCTAGCATGATGACAGACTCCAGTTATGGGCCACATGTCGTGTAACGTCCATACCACAATTTTCCCTGAAGTAATGATTTGTCCTAACTGATGTAAGGAGAACATCCCCTGATTAATCCAATGTAAGTGAATGATATCTGCTTCTTGGAATGCTTTTTCCCGGGTGATATCCACACCCGCGTTGGCCAAATCGATCTGAAAAACCTTGGAGCGTTTAAATCCGGTAGCCAACCAAATAACAAAACGCTCCCACAGAAAGCTCCATCTATATCTAAATTGAGCCTCCTTAGTCACGACATCCTCCGAGTCACTTTGTTTATCCTTTACAAATAACTTAGCTATAACGGCCTGCTTATTCAAAGCGTTTAACAAGCGTTTTGCAGCGATTGCAGCACCCCCTGTTGTTTCTGATGTGTTAATCAATAAAACCTTGATTGGTTCATTTTTCATAGTATCATGCATTAAAATCACCCTGAAGTGTACGTTTTACTCTTCGCTTTACTTTAGCCCAAAAACCTTGCGTTTGTTTATAATACCTTCTAAAAACAGTCCTTGCCTGCAAGTTCTCCTCAAGTGTTTTAATCTTTTCAAGAGGCAGTTGTTCCATCCATAAGCGTGAACCATATAGATCTCCTCCTCCACAATGAGTACCACTACCATCAAACCCCCTATTCAGCACCAAAGAACGTCCAACATTCAAAGAAAGGATATCATTCAAGAAAAGACTGGCATTCCAACGTATGGCCCAAGAATCATTTTCTCCTTTAACCTGCTTATGGAGCATCCGAGTAAAAGGATAAGCCCCATTAAAGTCGAACTCTTTATTTAATTTCCGTTGTTTCAACTCTTTTAATAATTCGACTCCATTGGGATTAAAAAAACGCCAGGCTCTTTTCCATGTAGCCCAGCCCCAACTACCGGTCCATTTTATAAGGAACGTATAAGGCAGATCCGTTGAATTAGTAAAATCACAACCTTGTATATGTCCCACTTTAGGTTCATTTTCATATAGATCCAACGCATCATTCATAAATGTAAGAAAATAGGGAGCCAGAACCAGATCATCTTCTAACACAATTACACGCCCATAACGATTAATCACTTCAGTTACTCCCTCAATCACATTTTGTGCTAACCCTTTATTTTCCTCCTCTTCAACTAAGAAAACCGATTTAAACCCTTTAATGGTTTTTAAATAAGCTCGCACCTCCTCTACCTCTTTACGATCTTGTTCACTTTTAGCCCCATCGGCATAGATAATCAGATCACTCTCAGAAGCCAACGGATTAGCCACCAGAGAACGAATTAATTGTTCGGTGTGCTTCTTACGATTATAAACAAATAAAACTATAGGAGCTAACATCTTCACTTTCTTAACAGGTTGACGAATTGTATTCCAAAATCTGACCACGAATTTTCCACAAAAATAGCTTATAACCCCTGATATCAATTTCTTCCAATCCGTACTTTTTTACTATGGACTCAATCTCTACAAACAAATTAAAGGTAAAGACTTTTAATCGATCTTCCTTAGAATAATCAATAAATGATCCTACACAAGGGGCTATCACTTTTGCGTCCTTAGAGAGTGGATTCATCAATAGCGCAGAGCTTAAGACGGTTTCAGGTATCTTACACAACTCTTGTTTTATACACTCCCCAACAACTTTCATTTATTTTTTATCTTAAAAATCATCCTTATGGTTTCAATAATCAGATTCCTTTGAAAAAACAACATGACTAATGCATATAAAACAGCACTTATGACAACCTTTAAGATAAGTCTTAAAAGCATACTTTCGACCCCGCTCATTAGATGATAAACAAACACCATTATCACCAAAGAGATCAGAGCAAAAGATACGATATCGACCAGAACTTCTTTCAAGGAGTAGCTGATTTCACGCTGCACAAAATAATGCCAGACTATTAACCAAAGGATATTAAGGGAAACAAACCCTATCACCATTATCAATATACCAAAAGATGAAAGACTTAACATCAAGAGAATTTGAAGAAGGCCTAGAACAATGACATTCCACATATAGATGTTGGACTTACCTTTACTGATGATTAAATGCGTGTAAAGATAAACTATAGGTGCAAAGCCGCCTCCCACGCAGAGAACCTGAAGTAAAGGAACACTAGGCAACCACTTAGCCGTAATGGTTAACACAATGAATTCCTGAGCAATAATAGCCAACCCGAACATAGCAGGAAAAGAGAGGAAAGCAGTGAATTTCACCATTTTCCGAAAGACCCTTTTATGTCTCTCTTTTTCTTCAGCCGCTTCTGCCAATACCGGTTGTGCCACTCCATTTATCATATTAATGATTACATTGCTACTCATGGTATTCCATTTTGAAGCTTGCGTGTAATCACCAACTTGAATGGGTGTAAAAAACTTACCCAGCAATACGGTCAACACGTTATTGTTCAAGTGATTGAATAAATTGGTTACCAACACCTTGATACTAAAGCCATACATTTTTTTTATAGGCTCAAAATTGATAGACCAATCAGGACGCCAAGGAGAAAAAACCCATAACATAAAGGTAACCACTGCTACATAGACCACTCCTTGTATTGCAATACTCCAATAACTTAACCCATTCAACGCCAATATTACAGCTAAGGTTCCGGAAACCGCTAACCCAATAATTTGCGCTTGCGCTTTTTTCTTTACCATTAAGTGCCTAAACAGGTATGCGCTTTGAGCCGTTCCCATACTTGAAAATAAAAATCCTAAGAAAATAAACCGAGCCAATGGAACCAATTCCGGCAAACGGTAAAACTTTGCAATGAAAGGAGCTAAGAAAAAAAGTAAAGCATAAAGCACGCCTCCCATCAATAAACTGAACCAAAATACAGCATTGAAATCATTATGCTTAACTTCACTTTTTATAGCTAAGGCAGACGTAAAACCACTCTCTTGGATAGAGTTGGCAATAAGAGAGAAAATGGTGAGCATACCCACCATTCCATATTCCTCAGCATTTAATATACGAGCCAGGAAAATACCAAAGAAAAGACTCAATACTTGTTGTATCGTATTGCTGATTCCACCCCAAAGCAACCCGGTGGCCGTCTTTTCTTTTAATGTTTTATCTCCCATGTTCTAGACCGGAGGCTTCCTTTATCTTTTTATTTTATTTCACTACCCGGAGATACTTTTTTCATGGGTTGTAGTAGTACCAACTCACCATTGCCCTCTTCCACAGATAGAATCATTCCTTCGGAAACAACCCCTCTTAGTTTTCGGGGAGCCAGATTGGCAATGAAGCAGACTTGCTTTCCTACTAAATCTTCCGGTTGATAGAATTCAGCTATTCCTGAAATAATGGTACGATGTTTTAAGCCATCATCAATTTTAAACTGAAGTAACTTATCGGTTTTAGGTACTTTTACACACTCCAAGACAGTGCCCACTCTCATATCCAGCTTTAAGAATTCATCAAACTCAATATTGGCTTTTATCGGATTTACTTTTCGGTTCGCTTTTTCATTTTCCTCTTTAATCTGTTGCAGACGATTGATTTGAGAGTCGATCGCCTCATCTTCAATTTTCTCAAACAACAGCTCCGGTTTATTTAATTGATGTCCCTCCTCTAGCAAAGTAGTACTCCCCAAATCATCCCAGTTTAAGGATTCTACATTAAGTAAGTATCGAAGTTTCTCTGAACTGAACGGCAAGAAAGGCTCAAATGCAATAGCTAAATTAGCTACTAATTGTAAACTTAAATTCAGGATGGTAGCCACTCTATTCATATCCGTTTTGGCGACTTTCCAAGGTTCTGTATCCGCTAAATATTTGTTTCCTATGCGAGCCAGATTCATTGCTTCCCGCAGCGCATAACGAAACTTGAAATCTTCCAAATACCCCTCAATTTCCTTCTTGACAAAAGTAAACTCTCCTAATGTCTCTTTATCATAATCGGTTAGTTCACCTAAAACGGGAACCTTACCCTCAAAATACTTTTGCGTTAAAACCAACGCACGGTTTACAAAATTACCATAGATTCCAACCAACTCACTATTATTATGAGCCTGGAAATCCTTCCACGTAAAATCATTATCTTTTGTTTCCGGAGCATTCGCCGTCAATACATAACGTAACACATCTTGCTTATTGGGGAAATCGCTTAAATACTCGTGCAACCATACAGCCCAGTTACGAGAAGTTGAAATTTTATCTCCTTCCAAATTCATGAATTCATTCGCCGGTACATTATCCGGTAGAATAAAACTACCTTCAGCTTTAAGCATAGCAGGAAAAACAATACAATGAAAGACTATGTTATCTTTCCCTATGAAATGAATTAAACGGGTTTCAGCATCTTTCCACCAGGTTTCCCAACTATCCGGCAATAATTCTTTCGTATTAGAGATATAACCAATGGGAGCATCAAACCAAACGTATAACACCTTACCTTCTGCATCGGGAAGAGGTACCGGAATACCCCAATCTAAATCTCTACTTACTGCACGAGGTTGTAACCCCATATCCAACCAACTTTTACATTGTCCATAAACATTGGGGCGCCACTCTTTATGTTCTTCCAATATCCACTGCTTTAACCAATCCTCATGTTTATCTAAAGGCAAATACCAATGTTTGGTCTCTTTCATACTGGGTTGAGCTCCGGTAATGACACTTCTAGGATTAATTAAATCGGTTGGACTTAATGAGGTACCACAAGCTTCACATTGATCACCATAAGCTCCTTCAGCATGACAATGAGGACACTCCCCAATAATATATCGGTCAGCTAAAAAAGTCTTAGCTTCTTCATCGTAATACTGCTCGGAAACCTTTTCTATGAATTCCCCTTTATCGTACAAGGTTTTAAAAAAGTCAGAAGCTACTTGCTTATGGGTTTCTGAAGTTGTACGGCTATAGATATCAAAGGATATCCCAAACTCTTCAAAAGATTGTTTTATTAATTGATGAAAACGATCTACAATATCTTGAGGGGTAACTCCTTCTTTTTTAGCACGAATGGTAATAGGAACGCCATGTTCATCCGATCCTCCCACAAATAGAACCTCTCTCTTCTTTAATCTTAAATATCTAACATAGATATCTGCAGGTACATAGACTCCGGCTAAATGGCCTATATGAACAGGACCATTGGCATAGGGTAATGCTGTAGTTACTGTAGTACGTTTGAATTGCTTATTCATAAAATATTTTTTTCAAAATCAATGATAGTCACAAAGATAATTACTTTTTTTAGACTCTACCGAGTTGTTCAGGGTTTGTTTCTCCAGCAAAACTCGAGTAGAAACTTTTCTTTAATTGAAACAATTCATTCCTTTCTTTCGTTATAAAAGAAATTAGAAAAGACTCAACCTGTTAACTATATGATTACATCCCAGCTCATTCACCCACAAAGCATTGTTGTTGTAGGAGCTTCTCCCAACACGAATAAACCCGGAGGAGCCGTATTAAAAAATCTAATCAATGGAGGATATTTAGGACGACTCATAGCAGTCAACCCAAAACACCAAACGGTACAAGAGGTAGAATGCTTTCCTGACATAAAAGATATCCCTCCTACAGATTTAGCCATTCTAGCCATTCCGGCTCCTGCTTGTTCAGCTGCGGTCAAACTTCTAGCAAAAGAAAAAAATACACGTGCATTCATCATATTATCTGCAGGATTTGGGGAGGAAACCAAACAAGGAGAAATTTGGGAAAAAGAAATAGTAGAAACAGCAAATCAGTATAATGCTTCTCTGATTGGGCCTAACTGCATAGGCCTCTTAAATCGATGGCATCACAGCGTGTTCACCCAACCTATTCCCATACTCAATCCTCAAGGCGTTGATTTAATCTCCGGATCGGGTGCAACAGCAGTCTTTATTATGGAATCGGCTGTCATCAAAGGATTACCCTTCAACTCAGTATGGTCGGTTGGAAATGGAAAACAGATCGGAGTAGAAGATGTATTAGCCTATATGGATGAAAACTTTGATAAAGAAAAGGATTCTCATATTAAGCTGCTTTATATGGAGAGCATAAAAAATCCGGACAGACTTCTTTATCATGCCTCTTCACTTATAAGGAAAGGATGTAAAATTGCAGCCATTAAAGCAGGTAGCTCTGAAAGTGGAATACGAGCTGCATCTTCTCACACTGGAGCTATCGCCAGTTCTGATTCTGCCGTAGAGGCTTTGTTCCGTAAAGCTGGCATTGTACGTTGTTATTCCCGAGAAGAACTAACCACGGTAGGTTGTGTATTTACTCTTCCGGAATTAAAGGGTAGAAACTTTGCGATCATTACTCATGCAGGAGGCCCGGGAGTGATGCTGACAGATGCATTGTCTAAAGGAGGTCTCACCGTTCCTCCATTAGAAGAGACATTGGCTAAAGAACTTAAAAAACAACTATTACCGGGTGCTTCGGTTAGCAATCCTATTGATATTCTTGCTACAGGAACACCCGAACAAATGGGGCTAGCCATTGATTATTGTGAAAATAAATTTGAAGACATTGATGCCATATTTGCTATTTTTGGTACTCCCGGATTAGAGATCATGACTGAAACCTACGAGATGTTACACAAAAAAATAACTGAAGGAAAGAAACCCATTTTCCCCATCTTACCCTCTATCCATACGGCTCAAAAAGAAGTTACGGAATTCCTAAATAAAGGACATGTAAACTTTGCTGACGAAGTCACCTTAGGTAAGGCCATTTCTCAGATATTGAATACTCCGAAACCTTCCTCCATAACATTAGACACTTCTCTCATAGATGTAGAGAGAATAAGAGCAATTATTGAATCTGCTCCTAATGGTTATTTAGCTCCTGAATATGTACAACAACTCTTTGAAGCAGCTGATATTCCGACTGTAAAAGAACTTGTGTCATATCAATTAAAACCATTAATTCAATTTGCAGAAGAAGTAGGATACCCTGTGGTTTTGAAAGTAGTAGGGCCTATACACAAATCCGATGTAGATGGAGTAGCATTGAATATAAAAAACAAAGAACACCTGACGTTCGAATTCGAACGTATGATTCAAATCCCAGGGACAACTGCTCTTTTGATTCAGCCTATGTTAAAAGGGACAGAGCTATTTTTGGGAGCGATGTATGAAAAAGACTTTGGACATGTTGTACTTTGTGGTTTAGGCGGTATCTTTGTCGAAATATTAAAAGATGTATCCTCAGGATTAGCGCCACTATCAGATAGTGAGGCTTACTCCATGATACAATCTCTGCGTGCTTACCCTATTTTTCAGGGAGCAAGAGGACAAGAAGGAATCAATGAAAAAGAGTTTGCACGTATCATTGTCCGACTCTCCACACTCCTTCGTTTTGCAACCGAAATCAAAGAACTAGATATCAACCCTTTATTAGGAAACGACAAACAAATCACTGCCGTTGATGCAAGAATACGGATTCAGCGGTAAAACTTTTACTGAAAGGCCCAACCTGCACGATCTAGGTTTCTATATCCTATGGCTTCTGCCAGGTGTTGTGTTTGAACAGAGGTCGAACCTTCCAAATCTGCAATTGTACGAGCTACTTTTAGGATACGATCGTATGCGCGGGCCGATAAATTCAAACGAATCATCGCATTCTTTAATAAAGTGAGTCCTGCCTCGTCCGGTTGAGCATATTTAGCCAATAAACGACTATTCATTTGTGCATTACTATAGATAGTCGGATAATCTTTGTAGCGTTCCTTTTGTATGTTTCGAGCTTGAATGACCCGCGCCCTAATCGATGCACTAGACTCTCCCCCTTTACGTTTGGATAACTCTTCAAAAGGAACGGGAACGATTTCTACCTGTATATCAATTCGATCCAACAATGGGCCGGATATCTTATTTAAATAACGTTGTACTTGCTGGGTAGAACAAACACAGGAACGGGTGGGATGATTATAATATCCACAGGGACAGGGGTTCATTGAAGCGACCAACATAAAATTTGCAGGATACTCCACCTTACAACGAGCTCTTGATATTGTTATCTTCCGGTCTTCCAAAGGTTGACGAAGAACCTCTAGCACACTTCTATTAAACTCCGGTAACTCATCTAGAAATAGCACTCCATTATGAGCCAAACTGATCTCTCCCGGTTGAGGATAAGAGCCACCTCCCACCAGAGCAACCGTAGAGATGGTATGGTGTGGATCACGAAAAGGTCTTTGAGCTATTAATCCTGTTATTTTTCCCAATTCACCGGCTACAGAATGAATTTTAGTGGTTTCCAGGCTTTCGCCTAAAGATAAGGGTGGCAATATTGACGGTAACCTTTTAGCCATCATCGATTTTCCACTACCCGGTGCTCCTACCATCAACAAGTTATGACTCCCGGCAGCAGCTACTTCTAGTGCTCTTTTCACACTCTCTTGCCCTTTCACTTCAGAGAAATCAAAATCAAACTGCTCTTGCTGATGTGAAAATTCCTGACGGGTATTAATTACAGTAGGCTCTATCTCTTGTTCCTCATTAAAAAAACGAATAACGTCTATAATGGATTCTACTCCATAAACCTTCAAATCATTGACAACCGCAGCTTCAGAGGCATTCTGTCTAGGTACAAAAATTCCATCAAAATGATCTTGCCGGGCCTTAATGGCCATAGAAAGAACCCCTTTTATAGGCTGTATCGTTCCATCCAAGCCCAACTCTCCCATAATCATATAATGAGAAAGTTTTTCTGTCTGAATACTCTTATTGGCAGCTAACAAACCTATGGCTAAGGGTAAATCATAAGCAGCTCCTTCTTTTTTAATGTCAGCCGGAGCCATATTAATAACTACATTAGAGGTCGGAAGCTTATGTCCAGTATATTCGAGTGCAGAAATGATACGCTCGTGACTCTCTTTTACTGCTGAGTCGGGTAATCCGACCAAATAAAACATACATCCTCTAGAGACATTAACCTCTATTGTGATAAGGGTAGCATCAACTCCTTGTACTGCTGCCCCAAAAACTTTTACAAGCATATTTTAGATCTAGAATAACTCTTATTCCCTTAGCAATGAATCTAATTGCTCGGTTAAGTCGTTAACTTCTATCTCTCGATCTATAATTTTAGATTGGGGATTAATAAGAATAAGGGTTGGGATTTTATATATAGAAAATAATTTCACAAAATCAGACGACCAAGCTCTTAAATCGCAGGCTTGATCCCAAACTAAAGAATCTTCCTTGATAGCATTCTTCCATAAAATAGAGTCTAAATCTAAAGAAAAACTAACCAGCGAAAGCTTTTTTTGTTTTTTATTTTCTTTATATAACTCTTTCAATTCTTTATTCTGTTCTCTTGATTTTTTATCCCACGAAGCCCAAAAATGCAGAAGCAGATATTTATCTTTATAAGTACTTCGTGTTTTAGACTCTCCATCAGCCATCTTCAATGTAAAATAGGGAGCGATCTTGTTCACTTCTACTTTCTCCAATTCTTCCAATCGTTCGGATAAGGAGGCGATTGAATGTCTGTCTTTCAGCTCACCAGACAATCTGTTAATAATATATTTTATATCATCAAAGTTGGGATTTGGAACATTTATAAAATAAGTATCTAATAAATAAACAGATATCAAAGAACTATTATGGTCTAAGATATATTGCTTTGTCTTATTTAAGAATAAACTATCAGTGAAACTCAAAGGAGCCCTCCCTATAGAGTCTTGAAAGTGCATAAATTCCTCATTTAGTCCATTTTTACCCTCAACAGCCAAGTCCAATAAACCATTAATGGAACCGGAAATAGTCAATTCCTCTTTTTTCCCTATAAAAAGAGGATACTCAAGAGAATCCCTAACTACCATACGTAATAGCGTCAGCGTATCAATGGGTAAATCTATAGAAAACTTTCCTCCTTCCAAAAAAACAGTATCTACTTGATCATAAAGATCCTCAACGCCATATAAATAGAGAGTATCAGTAGTTAAACCCTCAATATGACCCTGAATACGAGATTGTTCTAATTCCTTATTACACGAAAAGAACATGAAAAGGAATAAAATGAGGTATAATTTATTCATTTTATTTAGACTTCTTTTAGGCAACATTATACAAACACAAAAAGAGTTATCTACTTTCTATAGATAACTCTTTTATTCTTAATTAAATAAACTTCATGATTTTATTTAATGATATTCAAAAACTCAGAACTGGTAAAATATCTAGAGAACTCTAAGTCTGTAGCAGCCTTCTTAGCTAATGCAGGATTTTTAGCTACTGCTTTAGTTAAGCTACTAGTAACCATGCCAATATTATTAGTTCTTGCACCTACAACAGCCATTAAATAATCTGTATAAGCATCAGGTCTGGAGACATTTTCCAATGTATTCTTAGCCTTATTATAATCTTCATCTAAAATTTGAGCTAAAGCTGCACTGTTTGTCTTCGCATCAGCAAAAGAGTTTACTGCTCTTTCATACTGTCCTTGTGCAATATATAAATTACCCAATGTTTCATCTAACTGCTGAGAACCTGAAGCTTTACCCAAATAAGATTCTGCTGAAGCTAAATCTCCTTTTTTCAAAGCAATCAGTCCTAAGTTCATATTAACCTCAGGAGCAGACTCAACTCTATTAGCTTGTATAAAGTAATTTTCAGCTTTAGCAACATCACCTTCTTCGTAAGCTAATCTTCCTAAGTTATTAAATCCTCTATAATCATTAGGGAATTGATTGGTAGCTTTAGTATAAATATCTTTTTGAGTTTCAACATTATCAGTTAGTGTTGCAGCATATAACAACTCCTCAACATTAAGTTCTCTCGGATTAGTTGCAGCTAAACTAGAAATTTCAGCATCAGATTTACCTATTATTTCATAGTTCAGGGTTAAACGAGCACGTCTTAATTGAGGTAAAATTTCATCAGCTAATACACTATATACTGAAGATATATTTTTAATTTCTTGTTCTCTTTGTTGTGGATCGCTATACATTTCAAGAACACGTA
>FZPS01000031.1_pt210 | contig 22771 bp, 16 predicted proteins | sample 1817821 | NCBI WGS metagenome assembly FZPS01 (sample SAMEA104158645, study PRJEB21678) | metagenome | place: Germany | collected 2015-04-21 | reverse complement strand
TTCCCTGAAATGACCACAGAGCTTAATATCGAGCTTGAGAGCTTGCCCCAAGTCATGGTCAGCGGCACAATTCTCGCCAGCGACACAGGCCAAGGCTTAGCAGGAGTTGACATCACTGTCACCGGCTTCATGGATTACAACCTCCAGACCGCCGCAGACGGTAGCTTCAGCGGCTTCGCTTACGCCGGACACACCTACGATTTCGTGCTCAGCAAAGCAGGCTACGAAAGCTTCAGCGGCGAACTTGAGATAGGCTACACAGACCTCGCACTCGGCGAGATCACCCTCTATGAAATCGCCTACCAGCCCTCAGCTCTCACCGCAGCCATCAACGACAGCTACACGGCAGTTGAACTCAGCATCGGCACCCCCGATCCTCAAAACAACATCGGCTACAAAGTATGGCGACTCAGCAGTGCAGACCAGGCAGACGAATCACTCTGGAGCCTGATCACCCCTGAAACCATCACCACCACAAACCTTGTGGACAACGCATGGGCCGGCTTGCCCGACGGAGACTATCTCTGGGCAACAAAAGCCATCTACAACGCAGGCGTGATCTCCGAGCCCATCTTCTCCGGCATCCTCACCAAGTCCAATGCTCCCGGAATCATGGCAGGATTCATCCTCGACAGTGCTGATAATAGCCCCATCACCGACGCCCTCATCATGGTGGACAACCAACACACGACCACCTCGAGCAGCACCGGTGCCTACAGCCTCAACCTCGCTCCCGGCCCTCACACAGTCGTCGTGAGCCACACCTACTACGAAAGCAGCGAATCGCTCAGCTTCGTGTTTCTTCCCAATCAGACCACCAACCTCAACATCGAGCTGGAAAGCTTGCCCCAGGTGACGATCAGCGGCAGGATACTCGGCAGCGACACCGGCGCAGGACTCGCAGGAGTTGACATAGCCGTCACCGGCTTTATGGACTATAACTTCCAGACAGACGCCACAGGCCACTACAGCGTGCTCGCCTATGCAAACCATAGCTACGAAGTCAACGTCTCAAAAGCGGGCTATGAGAGCCTCTCAGGCGAAGTTGAACTGGGCGACCAATCCATGGATTTAGGCGACTTTGTCCTCATGGAGATCGCCTACATGCCCACAAATGCAACGGCGATGATCAATCCCATCCATACCGCTGTCACCATCCAGTGGAACGCCCCCGTTCCCGATTATGCTCCCGCCCTTTCTCTGAGCGATGACAACTCTCACAGAGCTCAGCAGACTCAGACAAACCGCGCGGAAATCGGCTACAAATTATGGCGTCTCAGCGCAGGTCAAGAAGACAACGAAAGCACCTGGACCTTGCTCACGGACGATTACATAGTTTCTTACGACTATGTGGACGAGGCTTGGCTTGATCTCGCCGACGGCAACTATCTCTGGGCAATTAAGGCTGTATATAACGCCGGAATCATCTCAGATGCCGTCTTCACAAACGAACTCGAAAAAGAAGAGATGTATGGCACGCTTTCCGGATATGTGAGAAACACCGTCGAGGATACTCCCATCAGCGGAGTGCTCGTCTCCATCAATGCTGAGATCAATGCCCTCACCGACGATAACGGATATTACAGCTTCTCGCTAATAGCCGGTGAATACACGATCACAGCCTCTCACGAGGAATATACCACAGTAACAATCGAAAACATCACAATCACGGGCGGTGAAAGCGTCGAGCTTAATATCGACATGGAGCCTGTATCGAGCTCCGATCTTGTCGAAGTTGTTCAAACTCAGCTTTTGCCGAACTATCCCAACCCCTTCAATCCTGAAACGACTATCTCTTTCAACCTCAAGGATGCAGGCAGAGTCAGCATCTATATCTACAACATGCGCGGTCAGATGATCAGAAAGCTTGTTGATACTCAGATGCTTGCCGGCAATCACAGCGTGGTTTGGGACGGTCGTGACAGCATGGGACGCAGCGTATCTTCCGGCACCTATCTCTATAGAATGCAATCAGGTAGATATAGCTCCACCAAGAAGATGATTATGATGAAATAATAAACAATCAGAGCAAAAGCTCACAAGCGATATGGGCTGCCCCTAAAAAAGGCAGCCCTTTTTTATTAATTAATTCAATTGGGAAAGACTAAAAGAAAGGCAAGTATCATCATATTCTCCTGCTTCTTCCCTATAGGTTTCTGCTTTGCGTGCGCTTATGATGTGGTCATGCTGATGACCATATCATGACCATATCATGACCAGAACCCAATAAGGAAGGCATGGGGGAGATGCGGTTAACTGACTGATAAACAACATATATAGACGCATATTCTGTCTTAGAGGCTCAAAAAACATCCTTTTCTATCAAAACATCTACAAAAAACAAGAAACCAACACCATCTAATTAGATATTATTCATACAATTGGCTCAATTCTTGCTTTCTTGTTGCAGTACAGCACAATTTTCAAAAGGAGAAACAGAAATGAAAACGAATCGCCGGGTGCCAAGCCTGATTATCTTGGCAATGATCTTTCTTTTCACCAGCATAAGCTTCGCAAATGCAACTGACTACAAGTCTGTATTTGCCGACGATCTTGCCATCTTTTACAATAGCGAGATATTCATCTATGCCGAGGCGCAGATTATTGAGCCTCAAGAAACAAACTATTTTGATCAAATCATTGCCGTAAACTTACATTACAGTTTTGACATGGGTGCAAACTGGCAGCAACACATAATCCCTGTTCCGGACAATAAGATTTGGACACACAAGCCCGTGTTCAGCGAGCTTGATGGCAATATTGTGCTTTCAATAGGCAATACGCGCTATAAAATAACTCCTTCAGAGGGTGCTTTGCTCGCGGAAGAACTGCCTGACGCCAATCATATTCTCGGCACCGACTTAGCCCCATATCCTTTCAGCCGCGCTAACGAGGAATATCTCTTCAAGATCGATCAGCCTTATCCCGAGCGCATTCAATATGAATTCACGAAAGATGGAACCAACGACATCCGTAATCTGCCTTACGGCGACTTCCGTGAGCATGATAAGTCGATGAACGACACACCCCTTTATTGGTCTTTAACCAATAGCCTTGATGCACCCGCTTGCAATCGTGGTGACTTCTTAGTCCTACACTCCAACGCTTTTCCCGGCATGTTTCAAGCTCCTGTAATATGCGGAGGTGAAATGCAATGCGCTGAGGGTATTGACCAGAGCGCAGTCTTTGTAAAAGGATATCACGAAGAACAAATCTTTAATGGTATGAGCGGCGGCAATCCTGCACGCGCAAACGGCATGTATATCAATAACCACACTCCCGACAACACCATTGTCTATCTCGATTATCAAGGCTATGATATTGTGGCTATGATAGGCACTATTTCAAACCCCAGAACTGTCACTGCAGATGTCTATGACAGCTATCCGCCCAATGCTTCCTCGACGCTGCTTTACACAAATAGCTACACGGTTCAAGACACGATATGGACACCGCTTGACATCTATCCAGGTTATCCGCTTAGAAATATCTTTGTCAATGGCGAGCTTTGGGTGAAAGGCAACTTCAGAGAACACCATGTGTTAGGCGCAAGCAGGGACATCAAGATAATTGGTGATATAACTCTATATAATACCGATGCCGGAGACGATGCAATCACAAATACTCTGGATTCTGTAAACCTAATCAGCGAGAAAAACGTGGTGATCGCCTACGGCTATAAACACCCAATTACAAACCTGCGCATCCATCCTTTCTGTCGCGCAGACAATAACCCCGGCTATATCTATGCAAATATCTATGCTATGGGCACAGGGCAGCGCACGGGACTTTTCACCTTTGAATATCAGCATCCCCACCCCTCTACACCTGCAGCATTTATGGAGGAAGATGGCGAGATCGTTCTCTATGAAAATATTGACATCCATCGTCACAAATATCCTCCCACAGCAGCCGAGCCATGGCCTGCGAATCTCGATTTGCCATATTACAATCCCCTTTGGCCGGAAGCCAATCCTTACAAAGCAAGAGGCAAGATCATTGTGATGGGAAATATCCATCAAAATAGGAAAGGCTATATGCATCGTAGTGGAAATGATAACGAATACCCCTCCAATAGCGGAATTTGGGATGTGGAAATTGATATGTGTGGCGGGCTTATAACAGCACCGGCAATAGAAGACCCTATCCTCGGCATTACAATGCAAGCCCAAAACTATCCCGGTGCAAACGGTAGCGGGTCGGGCTATAAATATGAGATGCACTCAGATTTGCGCTTACTTGAACCAACTTACTCAATCGAATTTGGTACCCCACTCTTTAGCTATGTTTTCGATCACGGGATAAACCTTATAAGTCAAGCCGGGCAAAGGCCTCCCATAGTAAATGAGAAGGTGGTGAGCACCAGAGCTACTCAGAAAAAGATCTTTGCCACCTGCGAAAACAAATATGCCTTTGTCCACAATAACAGCATTCTCTACGACAATGGCTCCGGGAATCTTCGAGACCTCACCACGCTCAACTATTTTTATATAGCCAAGCGTTACGATGCCGAAGCTCATTACAAGATCGAGGATCTGATCTTTTCAGACGAGAACACGCTAATTGTGCTGTCCTCTTATGCCGGTAGTGTTGAAAACTATTATGTTCTTCAGCTCATGCTCATCAATCTACAAAATATGACATTTGATATCATCGGGTCATTTACTGCTGAGCATGAATTCACCGGTGCCTCGCTTAGCACGAGACCTTCTTGGGGAGATCATGACAACACATTTTATTGTGCTTATGTGACCGACAACGAGGTTTCCATAAACAAGCTTTGGTGGGAGCCAGGCAATGACTACGGAGAGCCTTATTACTATGGTCATCATATCCCATACCACTTAGACGACAATTCAGTGCCGGAAAACTGCTCTATCAGCCTCAATGTTTCGCCGGATACAGGTGACACCTCCTTCCCGGTGGTGCTCTTTGAAAACACCTCCGGTTTGCCTTATTCCGGCTGGGGAAATGTGAGCTTTAAGAAATTCACCGGCTATGTTTCAAATGAAGACGATCACATCCCGAGCGTGAAAGACATTGCGCTTAGCTGCTATCCCAATCCTGCGCACAGCCATATTCAGCTCAAGTTAGACACTCCGCCTCATATTCAACATGAAGTGGAAATCTACAACCTGCGCGGACAAAAGATTCGCAGCATATCAGGGCTGGGAACAAAGAGCGAAGCCAGTTTCAAATATGACTGGGATATGAAAGACGCAAATAACAAACGAGTCTCTTCCGGCATCTATTTCATCCGCGTGAAGATCGACGGAAAGACCAAGCTCAGCAAGAAGACCACCGTGCTTTGATTCTTATAAAGCAGAGCTTCTTTGAACACATAAAAAGATATAATAGCGGTTGGGACTCTCTCAACCGCTTTTCTTTGGCATAAAACTTGACAGAAATCAAAGTCCCTCAAAGGTGTGTGAAACATAATCTATGAACAGCAGAGATTGTATTTTTCTCGCGATTACAGAGTTCCAATATGTGGCTCGATCAATACACTCAAAAGAGCAAAGGTGACTTATTTAGAATGATCAGATACACTCCCGAGTTTATCTTAGAAAAGTATGCGGCAGGGCAGATGAGCGGCACCCTGCGCGGCTTTGTTTTGCTCTTAGACCTAATAGATTTCACCCAAATCGTGGAAAAGATGCAGATGTCCGGCTTACACGGCGTTGATTATGTGGCGCGGCTCTTGGACGACATCCTGCAAGCTCCCATCAAGTCCATCTACAAACACGGCGGCTTTGTCAATCTCTTCATCGGCGACGCCATTTGCTGCATATTTGAGACGGAAGACCCTCTTCCCATGCAAAACGCCATCAGTGAGATTCGCAGCCATCTTGCCGCACTTCCCCCGCTGAAGGTAAACGGCAGCACGATCAGCCTCGCCATGCGTGAAACAATTGCTTTTGGGGATATTGAGTGGGGGATCATAAACACTGAATTCCAGAGTGAATATCTCTTTTTTGGTGATCCCATGATTGAACTGAGCATACTCTCAAAAAAGAAGCTCAATCATGCAATCACCCTCGCTTCTCTCGAACAGATAGGGCTTTTCTCGGCTTTCCCGCGAGCAGGCAAATGTCCGCACCAAGAGAGCTTTTCCCTTCAGCTGCCGGAGTCCCTTTTGGAGATAAAAGCTCGCTTCAATCAAACACAGCATAGACGTATTTTGGTGGATAACGAAGTGCGCCCCATCGTCGCCGTCTTTGTTAATATCCATAATGCCAGACACAAAAAACGCTGTATAAAGAACTTAAATCGTCTTGCAAGAGACAATGAAGGCTATATCAATAAGATTGACTACACGGATAAGGGTGCAATGGCGGTATTGATCTTCGGTGCTCCCAAAAGTAGCGGGCTCAGCATTTCCCAAGCCTGTGAATTTTCGCTATCATTCTTGGAAAGTGATGTAGATATGGCGATTGGGATCAGCAGTGGATATAGCTATGTGGGCAAGGTAGGCATTGGGCAAATCTCGGAATACACAGCTTTGGGTCGCACGATGAACCTTGCTTCCTCGCTTGCAACACGCGCCCAAGCCGGTGAAATACTCTGTGATTATGATACCTTCAAAGAGGCGCAAGGCGAATATATCATCCGTCCTCAGCGTAGCACTCAAATGGCGTCATCTGATTTGTCCACAAAGAGATACATTCTCGAAGGACGCAAGAAAAAGCATGAACTGTTTTTCAGCAGCCCTTTTGTGGGCAGGGAAAAGGAACTAAATGGCATCAAAACCCTTTTTGAAAATGGTCGCCTAACGCGTGACAATCACATTGTTTACATCCATGGATACGCCGGTCAAGGCAAGAGCAGACTCGCTTGGGAATTCTATGATAAAATGCAGGGAGTAAACAAGATTTTCCTTGCGGGATACAGAGAAACCCATTTCGGGCTCTTTGGTCTGCGCCAGCTTATTGATTCATATTTCAAAATAGACGATAGCCTCACCAATGCTGAAGCTTTGGCAAGTTATGAACAGAGCCTATCAAAGCTAAATTGGCCAAATCCGGAAGAGAACTTGCTCAAAGAAGCGCTGGCGGCTCTGTTAGATATTTCCTATCCTGAAAGCAAGTTTGAAAAAGAGTCCCCGGCGGAGCGTGAAAGCCTCCAAAAAAGAGCATTCTCAGGCTTTTTGGCAGCACTCATCAAAGACCGTGAAGTCTTGGTCTTTTTTGACGATATTCAGTGGTTGGACAAAGACTTAGCAGACTATCTGCGTAGCATACATATTGAACAAACTCACGGCACTTTCATCATTGCAACGAGCAGATATCTTGATCAAGGGCAAGCCTTTGATCTCCGTCTTGAAGATTTCATCAAACACGAAATACACTTGGAAGGACTGGATGAAAGACAGTCCACCCTGCTCTTGGAAAACATTATCAATAAAGAGGTTAAGCAAGAACCATTTTTGCAGGATATCATCAGAAAATCTGATGGTAATCCTCTGTTATTGGAGCAATTGGGCTTTGGCTATCTGGAACGAGGTTTTGCTCAGCGCGGCGTAAATTCTCAACTTAATCAAACAAATTTCAATATAAGTGATGCGATCAATTCGCGCATTGATAGCCTCGGCAAGTCCTTGCAAAAATGCCTGTATTGTGCCGCAATCTTAGGCAATAACTTCAATATCAACCTCCTTGCCGGCATGATGGAAAAGCGATTGGATGAGGAGCTAAATCAAGGCGTTCAACTCATGCTCTGGAAAAAGCTGCGCGAGGACATATATTCTTTTGGGCACATCGTCATCCGCGATGTCGTCTATGAGAGAATGCTTGCCAAACAGGCGCAGGATTTACACAAAACTGCGGCGAGCGTGATATCCTCATTCTATGGCGGCGATTTGAGCGCACACATGGATGAAATTGCCTATCACCACGAAAAAGGCGGCAATCTTTCCCAAGCTCAAGAGGATTATCATAAGGCGGCGCTATATCACAGAAACAAAAACAACTGGTATAAAGCACTTTTCTATCAAAGAAAATCAACTCTCATTGCGGGAAGATACCACGGTTTCGGCAGCCCGCAGCATATAGAACGGCTCTTTTGGCTGGGAATTTTCTATCACTTTGCCCAGTTCTATGACACGGCAGAACCCATTTATAATATGATATATAAGGCACATGCAAGGTTCGCCGGAAGAGATGAAACGATGCTTTCGGACATCATCAACAACCTCGGCAGATTGTATAAGGACATGGGAAGATTTGAGGAGGCAGAAAAACTGTTGAGACGTTCCTTGAGACTTGAAGCAAAGCGTTCTCCGGGCAGTTCTGATGTCGCAGATAGACTCAATACGCTCTGCCTCTTGTTCCTTGATCGCGGCGAGCCCAAAAAAGCCTTGGCTTATGGAAAACTTGCCTATAGATATTTCACCTCGTGGCCGCATGTGCACTATGTGGAATATCATGCCCTGATCCGCCATAATCTGGCGATGGTGTACATTCAACTCGGCAATCTTGATCTTGCAGAAGAAATGTTGCTCATTTCAATGAGCGATTTTAAGCGTGTGCACAGTAAAAGCCATCCGCGCTTTCTTTCCTGTATCGTTCGTCTAGGAGATATCTGTTTTCTCAAAAAGGATTATGAAGACGCTCTGAAATGCTATCAGGCAGCTCATCAAGGCTATGTTTTATATTTTAATCATGACTTTCGCATCGCCAAAATTCAGGAAGAAAACATCGAAAAAGTGCGAAACGCCATGAAATCACTTTGATCGCCTTCATATTCGCCCGATTCACCTAAGGCTATCTATCAGTCATTCTTTCAGTTAAGCCCATGCTTCCTTATTGGGTTCAGCTCAACGTGCGCTTATGATATGCTCATGCCCATGACCACATCATGACCATATCATGACCAGAACCCAGTAAGGAAGGCGTGGAAAAAGGACAATAATGGCGGGAAAAATCACTAAAATTGCCGATGTGTTTTTCGTTTTTTCCCTCGTTAAATCGCTAAATCCTTAAATCGCTAAATCGCCATGCTCCGATGGCGGCAAACATCGTGCTTGACAGCCATCCGCTTTTGATCTTAGTGGAACTTATTACATCCATGGAGTTTTCGTGAAAAAAATATCTATCATAATGCTGTTTTTTTGCCTTGGCTCTGCTTTTGCAAATCCAAATAAGGCAATGCTATATTCCGCGCTCGTTCCCGGTGGGGGACAGGTCTATAACGGCGCATATCTCAAAGCTGGATTGGTGCTTGGCGTGCAGAGCTATCTGATCGTAAATACTGTTATTCAGGATAATAAGGCACAGGATAACAAGAGATTGATGAAAGATGGCGACCCTGCCCTCCAGAGCTATTATAAAGCGGAATATGAGTCTCATAAAGAGAAGCGCAACAGCAATATATGGTGGATTGGTGTTACTACGGTGCTCAGCATGATAGATGCTTATGTGGATGCACATCTTGTAGATTTCGAAGATCAAAAAGAGGGTTTGAGGCTGCGCTTTGAGGATGATATGCTCAGCCTGAGATATAAGTTTTAGGGCTAATCCCTTTAGTTGAGCCTGTTGTTTGGTGCGGGAACGTCACCGTTACCACTTCCTCGTTTGGGGTGCGCAACATCCTGTTGCCACTTCCTCGTTTGGGGTGCGCAACATCCTGTTGCCACAAACGGCATAAATACAAGCTAAAACTAAATCAGACCCCGCACATTCCGCTTTATATCTCAATCTCCACATAAACGGGGCAATGGTCAGAGCCCATGATATCCTGTCTGATTCCCGCCTTTTTCACGATGCCGAGATGTTCCTGATTAACAAAGAAATAGTCAATCCTCCAGCCCACGTTTCGGGCGCGCGCTCCGGCTCGATAGCTCCACCAAGAATATTCATCCGGCTGCGGGTTGAAATGCCTGAAGGTATCCGCCCAGCCGTGTTCGACAATCTTATCCAGCCAGTCTCTTTCAATTCTTAGAAATCCTGAAGTGTTTTCATTCTCTTTGGGACGTGCAAGGTCGATAGGCTGGTGCGCTGTGTTATAGTCTCCGCCAACGAGCACGGCTTTGCCTTTGGCACGCATTTCTTGCATCACCTCAAAGCTGCGCTCATAGAATCTGAGCTTATAATCCAGTCTTTCTTCGCTTTGCTGTCCGTTGGGGAAATAGATGTTAAACAAAATGAAATCATCATATTCGGCGATGTTTATTCTGCCTTCGATGTCAAATTCGTGGGTGTTATATTTCTCGTCAAAATTCAGAGGTTTTTCTTTGGAGAAGATGGCGGTTCCGGAATAGCCTTTGCGCTCGCCGTGTGACCAAAAGTCATGATAGTCTTTCAGTTCGCTGAGCTCTGCAGGAATCTGATGGGCTTGCAGTTTTGTCTCTTGTATGCCCAAGATGTCGGGGTTTTCGCGGGTGATGATCTTTGTGAAGTCTTTATTAATTATGGCTCTCAGTCCGTTTACGTTCCAGCTCCAGATGGTGAGTTTCATTGTTTTCCTCTTTTATATCTATATTTTTATCATGAATCAAGCTCAATATTTTGCCTGCTTTTGTCAATCTTTCTTTGTCTTAAGAAGATTTATCTTTACTTAAAATGAGCTTTAATTATTCTGCCTCAATCGTGTTTTGTTGTCTGAAGCATCAGATTATCAAAGCATTATAGTAAAAGAAAACAAGGAGTTTGTCGTGATGGAACCAAAAACATTTACATTGAAAGCGATGATCCAAAACACCATCGCTACTTTCGGTGAAAGACCGGCACTTTCCATGGTAGAAGGCGAACCGATCAGCTATTCTCAACTCGGAGAATCGATTGATCATGTTATCCTAATGTTGCGCGAATATGGTATTCGTAAAGGCGACAGAGTTGCTCTTCTCGGTCAAAACATGCCCAATTGGGGTATTGTCTATTTTGCGATCACGAGCATGGGTGCAATCGTTGTCCCCATTCTCGTGGATTTCCACGTAAATGAAATAAGACAAATCCTCAGGCATAGCGGCTCGAAGGCAATTTTTGTCTCCAACACGCATTACGATAAGGTTGGCTATTCTGATCTTGAACAGGATCCACAAATCTTTCTTTTGGACAATCTCAGTCCTGTGGATGCAAATCTCACAAAAGATAAGCTTGCGGAATATCTGCAGGATACGAAAAATGTCTTTTTGAGGTTCAGGAACAAAGCCATGGAAGCGGTCGGACTTTTTGGCACCGAGCCGGAAGAGGAAGATGTCGCTGCGATTATCTATACCTCCGGCACGACGGGTAACCCAAAGGGCGTGGTCTTGACGCATAAAAACCTCGTCAAAGATACTTGGCTCACGCTTCAAATCCAGAAAGTGGATCAATATGATCGTTTGCTCTCTATTTTGCCACTTTCACACACCTATGAATGCACCATCGGCTTTTTGATCCCAATGCTCAAAGGTGCATGTGTTTACTATCTGGATAAACCGCCGACGGCGAGGATTCTCGTTCCTGCAATGCAGAAGATCAGACCAACGATGATGCTCACCGTTCCTTTGATCATCGAAAAGATATATAAACTGCAGATATATCCTCAGTTGACGGCAAATCCTGTGATGAGACAGTTATATAAGTTCCCGCCCACGCGGAAGATGCTGCACAAAGTGGCCGGCAAAAAGCTGATGAAAACCTTTGGTGGAGAATTGCATTTCTTCGGCATCGGTGGTGCGCTTTTGGCTCATGATGTGGAGCTCTTTCTCAACGATGCGGGCTTCCCTTATGCCATCGGTTATGGGCTCACAGAAACCTCGCCGCTGATTGCGGGATGCAGTCCTGCGGTGGTGAAGTTCCGCGCTACGGGTGTGATCATTCCCGAGCTTGAAGTGCGCATTGCCGATCCTGATCCCAAAACAAAAGTCGGCGAGATCCAAGTTAAAGGTCCCACCGTCATGAAGGGCTATTACAAAGATAAAGAGCTTACGGCTCAATCTTTTACCAAGGATGGCTTCTTCCGCACAGGAGACTTGGGATTGCTCACCAAAAAGAACTATCTCTATATCAAAGGCAGGATCAAAAATGTGATCATCGGCCCTAATGGTGATAACATCTATGCCGAAGAGCTGGAAGCAAAGATCAATGAATATGATACAGTGCTCGAATCCCTTGTCTATGAAAGCGATGGGAACATTGTTGCACGTGTCTTTTTCAATCAGGAAGTCTTGGAGAAAAAGCATCACGTGACGATGTTTGGAGGGGTGCAATATGAGAAGTTCATGGAAAAACACCTCATCGAATTGAAGGAATTCTTGAATTCAAACGTTGCTTCCTTTGCTCGCGTGCATAAGATCATCGAGCAAAAAGAGCCCTTCGAAAAGACGCCTACTCAAAAGATTAAGAGATTCCTCTATCAATAGGCAGGAGATGGTAGCGTGAAATTAAAAGACTTGTTGATACAGCTTGAAAAGTATGCGCCTAAAGAGCTTGCGCAGGATTGGGATAACGTTGGCATTCTCATCGGCGAGCCCGAGAGAGTTGTCAAAAAAGTGTTGATAGCACTCGATGCGGGAGCGATGGGGATAGATTATGCGATCGAGCATGGATTTGACCTCATTCTCACCCACCATCCATTGATCTTTCAACCGCTTAGAAATATCAGTAATCCCAATATCATCAAGATGATAGAGCATAAGATTTCCCTGATTAGCATGCACACAAACTTCGATGCCGCGATCGGCGGTGTCAATCATGCGCTGGCTCATGCTTTGGACTTGGAAGTGATAGACCTGCTGGGCGATAGCTCCAAAAAAGAGTTGGGGCTATTGTGCCGTGCAAGCTCGCCGCAAAGTCTGAGTGAACTTGCCGCAAGCGTGAAAGATAAGCTTAATGTCCCGCGCCTAAGGCTCTGGACGGCAGGTCAAAATGACGAGGCTCGCTACCACCGGATTGCGATCTGTGGTGGAGCGGGAGGCTCAACGCTGCCGCTTGCCGAACAGAAAGCAGATATCTTCATTAGTGGCGATCTCAGCTATCACAGCTTCCTCGATAGCAGTATTCCCATTATTGATGCCGGTCATTTCTACACGGAATATCCGGCACTTGAGAAACTGGCAGAACTGCTTATCCCTACGGGGCTTAAGAGCTTTATTCTGCCTCAGAAAATGCATGAATGGCATAACTATATTCGATATTACTAATATTGGACTCAATATTTTTGTTGACAAAAAAGCCGTTAATAAAATATTGAGAGAACCATGTGCGCGCCGTTAGCTCAATTGGATAGAGCATCTGACTACGGATCAGAAGGCTAGGGGTTCGAATCCCTTACGGCGTGCCAGAAATATTTCACTTGCCAGCTTAGGCTGGCTTTTTTTATTTGTATTTATGTCATAGATAAAGACGCATGTCGATTTGGCATAAATGCTTGTTTCTGGAGTAATCATGAAAATCAGCGGTTTTTCCTTCGTCAGAAATGGAGAAAAGCTTTATTATCCCCTCGTGGAAGCGATCAAATCGATTCTTCCGATTTGTGATGAATTTGTGGTGGCAGTGGGTAAAGGCGATGAAGATGATAGGTCTCGTGAACTGATTGAAGCAATCGGGGATGAGAAAATTCGCATCATCGACACCGTTTGGGAAGAAAAATATTGCACGCGTGGCATGATTAATTCCTATCAAACCGATATCGCGATGAAGGCTTGCAGCGGAGATTGGCTGTTTTATGTTCAAGCCGATGAGGTGGTGCACGAAGATCATCTGCCCATCATCAAAGCGCGCTGTGAGGAGCTTCTGCACGATGAAGAGGTGGAAGGTCTGCTCTTTAATTACAGACACTTTTGGGGGGATTATGATCACTATCACACGGGGCACGGTTGGTATCCCACTGAGATTCGCATAGTGCGAAACCTGCCCAAGATTCATTCCTATCAAAGTGCACAGTCTTTCCGCTGGTTCGATTATTATGACTTCCCGCGCCAGGAAAAAGGGACGCGGAAGCTCAAGGTCGCCAAAGTGGATGCCTATATCTTCCATTATGGCTGGGTGCGCCCTCCTTATCTCATGCAAAATAAATGCGTTGCCTTCCACAGCATTCATTGGGGAAAAAAAAGGGTTGAGGAAGTGTATTCCCAGTTGCCTCCATATTTTGACTATGGCCCCATGGATAAACTCGGTGTCTTTGAGGGCAGCCATCCTGCCGTGATGAAAGATATGATTGCCCGCTTTGATTGGGCGGATAAGCTGCAACCGAGCGGGAAGCCAAACAAGGGAAGACGTCCGCATAAACACGAAAAGCCGCGGGTTCGCTTTCTCACCGTGATCGAGAAAATCACCGGTCCCATCGGAACTTTTAAGAACTATAAACTACTCAAAAGATAGAGTTTGATATGTCAGGAAAGTCTGTTTTGAATCCAGATCAAGGTTTGCGTGCACCATGAAAAGGATCTTGATTATCCAAACTGCGTTCATCGGGGATGTGATCCTGATCACGCCTCTGATTCGCAGCACCAAAGAACTCTATCCGCAGGCAGAGATTGACGTTTTGACTTTGCCTTCGACGGCGAGTCTTTTGCAAAATAATCCCCATGTCAATCGCGTTTATTGCTATAATAAGAGGCAGAAAGGTTCGTTTTTCAAGATATTGAGAACGCTAAGAGAAAGGCGCTATGATATGGCGATCTCGCCGCATAGTTCCACGCGAAGCCATTTGCTCATGTATCTTGCCGGAGTGCCGCATCGACTGGGTTTCGATCGTGGTGCTGCGCGTATCTTGCTCACGGCAAAGATCAAACATCCGCGCGGGATACACAAATCGCAAAAGAATCTTGCGCTCTTGAGCCTTATTTCAAAGCGGGAGTTTTCGCACCAAACGGAGCTGTTTCCTTCCTCGCGAGATATTGAAGCCGTGCGAAACATGCTCGTGCCGTTGAGGGGGAAAAGATTGATCGTCCTTGCACCGGGTTCGGTTTGGGGCACAAAATGCTGGCCGATTGAGTATTATTCACAGATTTGCGTGATGCTCGATGAGCTCGGTTTTGGGCTGATCCTTTCGGGCTCGCCGGCTGAGAAAGATAAATGCGATCAGATATTGGAGGCTTGCCCTAGTGCGCTGTCCCTATGCGGGAAAACCGACCTTCTGGAAAGTGCGGCGGCAATTGCTGAGGCAGAGCTGATTATCTGCAACGATAGCGGTGCTTTGCACATCGCAAATGCTATGAAAACGCCTGTTGTGGCTTTCTTTGGCCCCACTGTTTTGAGCATTGGATACTATCCTTTCAGGGAAGGCGATTATGTCTTTGAAACTCAGTTGGAATGCCGTCCCTGCGGTAGCCACGGACCTCAGGTTTGTCCAAAGAAACATCATGATTGCATGAGAATGATCAAACCTGAAACTGTCATAGAATATTTAAAAAAGAGGATCTTGTGAAAGCACTGAATATCATCACTGGATATGATAACTTCATCGGGCAAACGCGTAAGCCGTGGGTGAGCATTGATACGGATATGTTCCTTGCCGAATTGCAAAATCAGGGCGTTTCGCCTAAGCTATATCAAATGCACCAGTTGATTAATGGCTTAGAAACCCTGAGAGATAGCGTTATATTTTACACATTTAGTCACAGGGCAAATCTGAGAAGCTATTTTCATGATGGACTGATCTGGCTGGAATCTATGGGAAATAAACTGATCCCCTCCATAGACCTGTTTTTGTGTCATGAAAACAAGGGTTGGCAAGAACTTTATAAACATAAAATGGGCTATGACGGTCTTAAGTGTTACTATTTTAGCAGCAAGAGAGAATTGGATGCAGTTGATCTGAAATATCCGCTGGTTTTTAAGACTTTGAATGGCTCAAATAGTAGTGGAGTGGCTCTTGTTCACAATAAAGCTGAGCTTCTCCGTACCATCATAAACAGGGAAAAAAAGTTGAGCTTCTTGGAGAAAACTGATCTTATCAGGCGGAAATACTTGCGTAAGTATAAGAAGTTTCCCGGCTATCCGAATTATGATAGCAGATATGATGCAATGCTTTATGAGGATTATATCAAGCCTGAGATTCCTTTCATTTTGCAAGAGTTTGTACCGGGTTTGAGTTGCGACTATCGTGTGGTCAGGCTGGGAGAAAGAGCTTTCATCAGCAAGAGAATGACACGCAAAGGAGATTTTCGTGCGAGCGGTGGCGGACATTTTGACTTTATGCCCAAAGAACCAGAACGTATCCTGCAAAAAGCTAAAGAAATATATGAGACCTTCGATTCACCTTATCTCTCAATGGATTTGGCGGAGGATAGCAAGGGCAATATACACATCTTAGAATTTCAGGCGCAACACTTTGGGGTGAATACCATTATCCGTTCTAAGGGCTTTTACGTCAATGAGGGCGGTGCTTGGGTTTTTCAGGAGAGAAAGGCACTCTTAGAGCAATATTTGGCGCAGGGAATGGCGCATTATCTAAACCAACGATGGTCTTCTCTTACTACCTCTTAAAGCCTTTCTATTCCACGATGTGGAGGCTGCTTGATATCTTCAAGAAACGTGAAGAAACGGTCTTCTATTGCCATACAATGGTCGATATGGAAAACTGGCTACCGGTGCAAAAACACCTCAAGCCCATCGAGGTGGTGACGGATAAGAAGCCCGTCTATAAGGAGCTGAAAAAACAGGGGATTAAGGTGAGGAGAATGCCGGTTTTTCCCAAGGCGGTGATCATGTGTAGAATCTCTGCTCATAAGTTTCCCTCCTCAAAAGTGATGAAGATCGGGATGAAACACGGCGTGCACTATTTCAAGCGGATCAGCTCGGCAAAATACTATTCCTATTTCCGACGCTATCTCTTTGGCTCGGAGAGTGATCTCGAAATCGCCAGGCAAGCGGGGGTGAGATGCGGCGTGGTCGGGGGATTTCCCAAGCTCGATCCATATCTGAATCAAGCACCGGCAAAGCGGGAGGCAGGCGACAAGCCAAGGATTCTCTTTACAGCTACTTACGATAAGAGTGGCATGAGTGGGATCGCACTCTGGGTGGATAGGCTGGCAGAGCTGACTGAGGAGTTTGAAGTCTTTGTGAGCGTGCATCCTTGGACTTCACCTGAGTATGTCCAAAAGCTTAAGAATACTGCAGGTATCACCTTCATCCAAGGCTCGCCGTTGCCCTATGTTCACCAATCAGACGTGTGCATCGTGGATACTTCCTCTATCACAGCGGAGTGCTGTGCGCTGGATAAGCCCATCATCTCGTGGAAGCTCCCGCCGGCTGGACGTAGCGTGCCCGAGATTCTTGCCCTCATCGCCGATATCAGCTTGCAGATTGAGACCTTTGAAGAGCTCTTGCCGGCGATCAAACGCTCCCTGGCAAACCCTGAGGAATATGCGCATAAACGGGCTGAGGCCAATCAAATTTTCTATGATTCCTTGGATGGCAAGGCGGGAGAGAGGTCTGCGCAACTCATCCTTGAGCTTTTGCCGGAGCTGAAACCGTGACGCTCTGTGATGCCCATGCCCATCTGGCAAATCTCTCGCAGAAGATGGAATTGATGCCGCTTTTTGACTCTGCTAAAGAGGCGGGGATCAGGGCGTGGCTCTCTAATGCGCTATCAAGAGAGGATCTTACCTGCTATGAAAAGCTTGTCCAAATCCCTGAACTCAATCTGCTCTATAGTGCCGGAATACACCCTTTCTGGCATGAGTGTGATCTGACTCTTGAGGATATTGCCGCGCTTGCAGAGAGGCGTAGTATCTGGGCAATAGGGGAGATAGGCCTCGATCGGGCGAATAAGGATCATGAAGCGATGAGCGCGCTCTTTGTCGAGCAACTTAAGCTGGCTGCGGACTATTCCCTGCCGGCGGTTTTGCACATCGTGGGGCATCAACAAGAAGCTTATAACCTCTTGCAAAAGTATCCGCTTAAATATCTCATGCACGGCTATGCGGGACACACGATTCCCATGCAAAACTTTCTCAAGCTCGATATCTATTTCACCATCAGCGAGCGCATTATCAGGGCGGATAAGAGGGAGCTCTTGCTTCTTATGCTCCGCAGCGGGCGCTATCTCTTTGAGACGGATATCACAGCTGAATATGTGCTTCCGGGAGAGCAGAACCCCTTGCTCAGGCTGATTAGCTTGGTAGAGGAATGTTCAAAGATCAGCGGGATCTCGCTTGATGAACTGATTCGTGTGCAGGCTCAGAACTATGAGAAGCTGACGGGGGTGAAGCTGTGACAGACTTTAGCCGCACTGAGTTGCTCATCGGGGCAGAGGCCTTAGGCAAAATCAAAGAGACAAAGGTCTGCATCGCAGGCTTGGGAGGAGTGGGCTCCTATGCCGCTGAAGCGCTGGCTCGGGCAGGGATCGGACACTTTATCCTCATAGATTTCGACACCATCGGCGCCAGTAATCTCAATCGTCAGCTCTTGGCGACGCTGAATACCATCGGCATGGATAAGATCACGCTCATGCAGCAGCGCATTGCCTCCATCAATAAAGAGGCAAAGCTTGAGTGTCACCGTGTTTTCCTCGATGAGAGCAATCGCAAAGAGCTCTGCTTTCCTGCCGATTATGTGATTGACGCCATAGATAGCCTCGGCCCCAAGATCGGGCTTTTGGAAGACCTCGCACGAAACAAAAGCCGCTTTATCTCCGTCATGGGCGCAGGAAACCGGCTGGACGCCAGCAAGATACATCTCGATAAGATCAGCAAAAGCCACAACTGCCCCCTTGCAAGAAGAGTGCGTAAGTTCCTCCGCCGTCGCGGGATAAAGCTGGACTTCCCCTGCGTATTTTCCAGTGAACTGCCTCTGAGGACTCTCGATGAAGTAGAGAGCGACGACGAGCTCATTATGGAAAGAGGACGCAAGCGCGAGCCCATCGGCTCCATCAGCTATATGCCGGCAATCATGGGCATGATGGCGACTTCTTGGGTGCTCCAAGAGGTGATCTCAAAAAGCAGGAAAGAACCACTTGAGTAGCTTCAATGCAGTTTTGCACAAGAAAATTGCTCGTCTAACGCTAATTCCCAACCCCTTCCTTAAAGGTTTCTGGTCATGATGTGGTCATGATGTGGTCATAAGCATGAGCACATCATAGGCAGAACATAGGCTGAATCCTATAAGGAAGCAGTGGGTTAACGTTATCATTCCATGTATTTGCCTATTGATGCGGATAAATATTCAAATATTGAATATATTTACGACTTTATTCCTCTTGAGTATTTCTTCACTCACCATAGTTGAAATGAGCCATATATAAGCCTTTTACACGATATAATGAACAGCGTTCGCAACATTTATCGCTTGACATAATAGCCCAATCAAGGCAAGATGCACCGATATTAATAATGTGAATTACAGGAGATAGATATGGATTACTTTTTGAATGAAGACCAGCTTGAAATGCAGGATATAGCCCGCAGGATAGCAAACGAAAAGATGAAGCCTTTGGCTGAACACTATGATAAGGAAGGCATCTTTCCTTGGGATATCGTGGAGATCATGCGCCAGAGTGACCTCTTTGCCATACTCGTGCCGGAAGAATATGACGGCATCAGCGGCAAGGTGATGGACCTCGCCATAGTCACCGAAGAGCTTTGCGCGGTTGACGCAGGCATCACTCTCGCTTTTGGCGCCACCGGCTTGGGCATGTATCCCATCCTCCTCGGCGGCAGCGAAGAGCAAAAGCAGAAATACCTCCCGCAGATCGCCTCCGGTGAACAGCTTGCAGCCTTTGCACTTACGGAAGCCAATGCCGGCAGCGATGCAGGCGCAATCGAGACCACAGCCCGCAAGGATGGAGATTACTACATCCTCAACGGCACCAAACAGTGGATTACAAACGGCGGCGAAGCAGGCATCTACACAGTATTTGCCATGACCGACCGCAGCAAAGGCGCACGCGGAGCATCTTGCTTCATCGTCGAGAAAGACACCCCCGGCTTCAGCTTTGGCAAGAAAGAAGATAAGATGGGCATCCGCGCAAGTGCCACTCGCGAACTCATCTTTGAAGATTGCCGCATCCCTGCAGAGAACCTTGTGGGACGTGAGGGCACGGGCTTCATCACTGCAATGAAAGTCTTTGACAAGTCTCGCCCCATGGTCGGCGCTCAAGCAGTGGGCGTGGCACGTGGCGCTTTCGAAGCTGCAGCCCGCTATTCCAATGAGAGACATCAATTTGGCAAGCCCATCTCCAGCTTCCAGGCTGTGCAATTCATGCTCGCCGATATGGCAACTCAGATTGAAGCTGCCCGCGCACTCGTCTTCCAGACTGCACGCATGATTGACGCCGGTGCAAAACGCTATGCCAAAGAGAGCGCAATGTGCAAATACTATGCCTCAGACGTTGCCATGAAGGTGACCGTTGACGCCGTTCAAATCCTTGGCGGATATGGCTATATGAAGGAATATCCCGTGGAGAAGATGATGCGCGACGCCAAGATTCTCCAGATATATGAAGGAACGAACCAAATCCAGCGCGGGATTGTGGCATCACATCTGCTCAAAGAGTTCTAAAGACCCCGTAGCCGATTGTTAAACGCAATCAAGTGACTATAAAGCCTTGGCAAATATACTCGTTCAAACCTGTTGCGCGCCCTGCCTCATCGCCCCTTACAAGCGGCTGATGGACTCAGGGCACGCAATTTCTGCCTTTTGGTATAATCCCAATATCCACCCCCTTTTAGAATATCAAAAGAGACGTGACACTCTGCGCGACTTTGCCTCTCGCGAAGGTTTTGAACTCATCGAACAGGACGATTATGGCTTGGTGGAGTTTCTCGATCATACCATGGACGATATCTCGGCAAGATGTGAATATTGCTATCACAGCCGCCTCGAGGCAAGTGCAAAGCTCGCTTCCCAACGCGGATTTGATGCTTTCACCACAACGCTTTTGTATAGCCGCTATCAAAAGCACGAGCGCATCATCGAGATAGCTCAGGAGATGTCCACTCTTTACAACATCCCCTTTTTCTATGAAGACTGGCGCACGCTCTGGCAGGAAGGCATCCGCCTATCCAAAGCAGAGGGCATGTATCGTCAGCAATATTGCGGCTGCATATTCAGCGAGGAGGAGCGTTATCGTGAGCAAATACACCGAAACAGAGTTAAATAAAGTTCGCACTTATTCGATTAAGAACCGTCCCAGCATCGTAGATAAATCCTTTTTTGCCCAAAAGGGAGAGGTCGATACCGCCTCTTTCCTGAGCTGCCTGCCTGATATTCTCAGCGCAAAAGAGCTCAAGGAACTCATCGAGCGCCTCAAGGAAGCCAAGGCCAAAGAGAAAAGCATCATCCTCGGCATGGGCGGACACGTGATCAAATGCGGCCTTGCACCGCTGATCATCGAGATGATGGAAGCAGGCTATGTCTCAGCCATCGCGGTAAATGGCTCCGTGATCATCCACGACTTTGAGATCGCTTTCTTTGGCCAGACCTCCGAGGACGTGGGCAGCGCCTTAGCAGACGGTTCTTTTGGCATGGCAGAAGAGACCTCGAGCATGCTCAATAGCTTCATCAAAGAAGGTAGAGATGAGCAACTTGGTCTCGGCGAAGCAGTGGGCAAGAAGATTCTCGAACTCGCGCCAAACAAAGAGCTTTCCCTGCTCGCAATGGCATATAAGCACGATATCCCCGTGACGGTTCACGTCGCCATCGGCACGGATATCATCCACCAAAGTCCTCATGCCGATGCCGCAGCGATTGGCGAGTGTTCCCACCGCGATTTCCGCATCCTCTGTCATCAAATCAGCCGCATGAACGATGGCGGCGCATATCTCAACTTTGGCTCAGCGGTGATCCTGCCGGAAGTGTTTCTCAAAGCCCTAACCGTAGCGCGCAACATCTATGGCGAGGTAAAAGACTTCACGACCGCCGTTTTTGACATGAACCAACACTATCGCGCCCGTGTGAATGTGGCGCAAAGACCCGTTCTCACCGGCGGCAAAGGCTATTATTTCATAGGCCAACACGAGATTCTCATCCCGCTCTTGATAAAGTCGCTTCTATATAGCTAAATCCTATCAATGCGTGATGTTATTTATCATCCAAGATTAAATAATAACAGTCCTAACTTGCACAAATATGAGGGTGATACGCATCCCGAGATAAAAGCATGACAAGAAAAAACTTGCCAAAGCACACGGGATAATAAACTTGGCAGAAATATATTTTAAGTGCTTCACACGGTATTTTGAAAGCCCATAGGAGAGTCAATGCGTTTAGAGACCTTTCCGGGGGGAACTCATCCCCCTGACCAAAAGCATTTTTCGTGCTCTGTGCCGATAACAGAGCTTCCCTCGGCAGAAAAAGTGGTCATCCATCTTTCACAGCACATCGGAGCCCCTTCGACTCCCGTGGTTAAGGTGGGCGATGAAGTCAAAAAAGGACAGCTCATCGCTGAAGCTGCCGGCTTTGTATCCCTCAATCAACATGCTTCAATCAGCGGAAAAATAAGTAAGATAGGCAAGTTTTTGCATCCCACAGGCATCATGAGCGAAGCCATTGAGATCACTTCCGACGGCAAGAACGAGACTATCGATTTCACCGACGATGAGAACTTCCTTTCTTTAGACCCCGAAATCCTCAAAGAGCGCATCGCAAAAGCCGGTATCTGCGGCATGGGCGGCGCAGGATTTCCCACCCACGTAAAGCTCTCTCCTCCCAAAGAAAAGTCGATTAACACCGTGATCTTAAACGGTGTGGAATGCGAGCCCTATCTCACCTCTGATCACAGACTTATGTTAGAAAAAGCTGAAGAGATCATCGCCGGACTCAAGGTGATCATGAAGACAGTTGGAGCTTGCAGAGGCATCATCGGCATAGAAGAGAACAAGCCCGACGCAATTGATTTGATGCAA
>FZPS01000024.1_pt171 | contig 22807 bp, 16 predicted proteins | sample 1817821 | NCBI WGS metagenome assembly FZPS01 (sample SAMEA104158645, study PRJEB21678) | metagenome | place: Germany | collected 2015-04-21 | reverse complement strand
TGCTTGCTGGGCGTGCTGTCACGGAGAGGAAACATATAATTCTCCTTTGCTTTTTGGGGGTTTGATTATAATGTTCCCAGAAATTAATTATGATGTCTATACGGGCAGCTGGCTTTTATTGCCTTTCTTTTCATCTGTCTGCATATTGATTCTGCAGCATAATTGAAAAGGCTTTGTAAGCGATGGTTCTAACCGTATAGAGTTCATCGGGATCTTCCATTCTTACTGGATTACTGTTGAATGGCTGGATATGCCGATCACGAATTTGATGAAGGGCTAACAATAAGCCTATCAGCAGGTAGTTTTGTTCCGGCAGGTTATCATCATTATCTATGCAGCTGTTAAAGATCATCCAAGCGGCTTGGTTTAAGTTGACAGGGGTATTCTTTAAGTAAGGGCTGTTTACAAACTGTTGCAATTTGCGAGGAAAGACTCCTTCTAATAAAGAAACCGCCAACGGGTGGTGGTACTCGACCGATGTACGGACCTGGTCAAACAAAGCCTGGAAACTCCCCTCTTTGACCAGCGCTTTCCTGGTTCTTAAACGGTCCAGTTGCTCATCGGTTAGATGAATGCTATGAGCAGCATAAAGCTCTAAGGTTCTCACAAATTGCAGCAGGCTGTAAACCCCATCGTTAACTACCTCGGGAAGTTTGTTATTAGTATATACTTGGTAGATTAATTCTGCATCCACTAAAGCTTTATATATCAAAGCATGGCCTAATTCCTGGGGCAGGAGTGATAGGCCAGGAATATCCCGCTGCAGCGCTCCCTCTATGTACTGCAAAACCTCCTCACCAGTATTTTCTACGACTTGGTCCTTGATTGAAAATAATTGTTCTTGAATCTCACCCCAGCGTTTCTCTACCATTATATCCTGCCAGGCTAAACTAACTAATATCTCACCAGCTTGCTCTTCTAACTCGCTTATCTGCAGCGCATATTCATATAGTCTTCTGAGCACCACCCCGGATTCATTGCTGGAAATCTCTTGCAATCTTTGTATGTGTTTTTTCATATCCCGAAAAATATTTAAGACTTGGGCAGTAGATTTCTGAAGACGCCCTACTACATCAGCCGAGAAATCCTCTAAGTCTGTTAATAGGGAGTTGTTAAAATCAGAGACCCGGCTTTTTAGAGATCGCTCTACGATTACTCCGAACTGCTCTCCTAAGCGGACAGGGCTTAAAAATTCCACCATTTCTATTTCTTTGCCTTGAGCACGAGCTTGCTCCATCAGCATCTTATAAACATATTCATAAAAATACTGCTTTTCCCGCAGCATACTATTGCGGAATTCACTGATCTTGGCCTGTAATCTGGTGTGAATCTCGGCTTCGTCATTACGTCGCTGCTCCTGTGCATTCTTCACCACAGCAAGAGCCTGATTAACATTGTCCTGCAATCGCTGCATCAGCTTCAGTTTTTCCTCATGGGTAGAATCAATCAGCTGAAATACAGCGCGGCCTCCCTGAGCACTTTCTTCTGCCTGAGTATAAAAGGCATCAACTGTTTCCCATAACCAAGATAACCCCATAGTAAATTTTTGTTGAAAACTTTGTTCTACGGGTTCCAGGAAACTGTTTATGTGAACATCAAAAACCTCTTCACAATGGGGCCTGATCTCTTCCATTAAATCACGCAAACAGGCCTGTACCTCTGCATCAATAGCTAATTCAGGAGTTTCATAGTGAGCTGTTCTTAGAAGGAACGAAATACCTCCTATCAGCAGTAAAAACACTACCAATACCAATATCCAAGAAAGGCTCTTGATCAGTACAAAAACCAGCAGTATGTTCAAAAGCAAAAGTACCCACAAGCTTATCCATAAATTAGTGTTTTTCTTGACTGATTCAATGAATCTTTCCCTACTAATCACCTAGTCACCTCATTATTTCTTTTCCTGCTTAAATTATCGGTAGTAAAGCAAAAAAACTTGATGACGGGTTAGATTAGGCCAAGCTTCTCAATAAATAACTGCAGGTAAGCACTATAAACAACAGGGTAAACATGCCTTTAAAAATCACTGGTTTTATAAAGCGGGTAATCGGTACACCCAATTGGACTCCTATCAGGGTTCCTAATCCCATAAGCAGGGCAATGGGTAATTCTACAAAACCCTGGCTTAACTTGGCAAATGCTCCTACAGCGGTAATGGGAAGAATAGACAGAAGAGTAGTTCCCACTGCCAGGTAAGGGGCGGCGCCATACAGCCAGATCATGGCTGGTACGATAAGAAATCCCCCTCCCAATCCCAGTATTCCTGTTAAACATCCTACCACCAGACCAATTAAAGGCATGGTCCAAAGGGGTGCCTTGAATTGTGACTGGTGGTGACCCTGATTACCATTCTTTAATTCCCGCCAAGTATCTCTGGCCATGCGCACCGCCATGAATCCAAATAGGATTGCCAGCATTATAGTTAAAACCTGTTCTCGGCTACTAAAATACTCCTTAAAAAGGTAGGAGCCCAGGATAATCCCTACCAATCCTCCGAGGCCGACTCGCAGCCCCCAGGACAAGTTTACATTTCCCTGTCGGAAATGTCCCCAGGCTCCAGATAGAGCGGTGAACATAACTGCAAAAAGAGTAGTGCCAATGGCATTGGCAGTGGGTAGATTCAGCAAATAGTCGGTGGCGGGCAGCATAACCACTGCCCCGCCCACACCGAGAATTGCTCCCAGAATTCCGGCAACCACCCCAATTAAAACTGTAAATAAGTAAGACAATTATAAACACCCCGCCACGAAACCGTTTCACCTAATTTATTTTGTACTAGTCAACCGGTTCAAATTCTTCCCGTCCAGCCCCGCATACCGGACATACCTCTGGTGGTTCCGGACCTTCATGAATATAACCGCAGATTTTACATTTCCATTTGTTATAGACCTTCTCACCCTGGGCATCACGGCCCAGCTTTTCCATGCTCTCACTGCTATCTACCTGTGGGGCAATAATGATCTCTCCTGCTAAAACCCCATCTTGGAGATAGCTTTTCTTGAAATAGCCGGCTGCAGGATCGCTAACCACTACAGTTCTAACTTGGTCATCGGGGAAGTTGACCTGCCCAATTGAGAAAATCTCCCGCTCAAAAGCTGCTAACATGGTAGAAAGAGTGGGCATCTTAAATTCTACCCAATCACCAGCAGCCGCAGCGCCTGCTACCCGACCCATTTCCAAAGATACCGGCCACAGTCCTATAACCCGTTCACCGAATTGGGCTGAGTCACCCGCTGCATAGATTCCGTCAACACTGGTACGCATTTGGTTATCTACCACGATTCCCTGCTGGACTTCCAAGCCCGCTTCCTGAGCCAATTCTACGTGGGGTCTCACACCGGTAGAGAGTAAAACCAGATCAGTTAATATGGTTTGCCCATTGTTGAGGCGTACTCCTTCAACTGTGTTCTCGCCGACAATCTCTTCGGTAGATACTCCTAAATACAAGGCTATCCCTTTTGCCTCCATTAACTCCTTTAGCATACCGGATGCTTGCGGATCCAGTTGCCTAGGCATAAGCCGGTCGTTATGCTCCACTACGGCCACCTGTATCCCTAGGCTGACCATTTCCTCTACGGCCTCCAGCCCTAGTACGCCCCCGCCGATAACTACCGCCTTTTTAGCCGTTTTAAGGGCGTCTTTAAGCTGGCGAGCATCTTCCAGATTGCGGAGAGTGTATACACCCTTAAGATCAGCTCCCGGGATAGGAGGTACAAAACTGTAAGCCCCGGTAGCAATGATAAGCTTATCATAGCTTATAACCATACCGTCTTGGGTCTCTACCTGGCGTGATTTGCTGTCCAGCTTAGTAACCCTTTTTCCGGTTAAAACCTCGATGCGATTCTCACTATACCAAGCCTGATCCTGCACAAACAGCCGTTCATCGCTTAAATCCTCACTCAGGTAATCAGACAGCATAGGACGGTAATAAGGGAGAACCGGCTCATCGGTTACCATGGTTATTGAAGCCGTTTTATTGCGCTCACGGATGGCCTGAGCTGCTGACAGTGCTGCAATACCCCCGCCTACTATGACAAATTTCTCCTGGGTATCCATATTAAAAGCATCTTCGACCTGCATTAACTCAAAGTTTTCCTTGCCTACCCCACAAGCGGGACATACATCCGGAGGTTCTGCTCCCTCATGGATATGACCGCACACCAGACAGCGCCACTTCAATTTGGAAACATCCTGTTTTTCCTGTTGAATGGTTTTAGCAAAGTCCATACCCAGTTGGAAAGCCTTGTCCAGGTCACTAGCAGTAGGTTTTAGCCGTACTCTGAGTCCCGGCACCACCTTCATCCTCAAAGCATTAAAACGAGCTTCCATGCTGGGCACCGCTTCACCGCTCCAGCCATACGATCCGAAGGCCGCTGCCACCTTACCAGCATGAGTAGTGGGAGACAGGTTGGTGAGCAGCTGCCAAATGACAGGCAGAGCATCACCATTTATGGTGGGTGACCCTATCAAGATCCCATCAGCCTCTTTAACTGCTAGCAGAACCCGTTCCAGCTCAGCGTAGAGCAGGTCGTGTTTTTGCACATTAAAATCGCCCACTGAGTCAATACCTTCAATGATACTGTTGGCTAAAGTCTCAGTATACCCGTAGGCACTCACATAAGCTACTACTATCAAGGGTCGGTCTTCTCTATATAATCGTGTTTCGGTAGACCATTGCCGGTATAAATCCAAATAATATGGCATGTTCTCCCGCAAAACCGGGCCATGCCCAGGACAGATCAGCTGCAAGTCGAGATCTTTGATTTTGTCCAACGCTTCCAATACATAGGGCTTAAAAGGGCCCATAATTTTTTCAAAGTAATATTGATAAGCATCTACAAAATCCCTGTCAATGAGATCATTGAACAGCCTTTCATCGGGATAATGAGAACCAAAAGAATCGCAGGAAAACAATATGCCCTCTTCCTCTAAATACGTATACATGGAATCAGGCCAGTGTAAGAAGGGAACACTAATAAAAGACAGGGTTCTATCGCCCAAAGATATTTGGTCACCCTGTTCCACCACTTGATAATTAAACTTGTTATTAGCGATTTGCTTTAAATTATCTATGGCCGCGCCGCTGCCTAAAATGGTCAACTCTGGGTTGCGAGCCAAAAAGGCTTCAATAGAGCCTGTATGATCCGGTTCAGCATGGTTTATAATCAAATAGTCAATAGCGGTAATATCAACCACTTCTTGCAGCCTTTGCAGGTGTTCATCCCAGAATTTCTCCTTTACCGTATCCACTAAGGCTGTTTTTTCGGAACCTTTCACCACATAGGCATTGTAACTGGTTCCCTGTTCAGCAGTCATGATGATATCGAAAATGCGTAGATTAAAATCTCTAGCCCCTACCCAGTAAACTCCATCAATAATTTTAATAGCACTCATATAGTCCCTCCTTTTTAATGCTAAATCCCCACCTGGGGTGCAGGGTTATTAACATCATATGGTATATCCTTCCTCACAGCAAGAAAAGACTGTGAATACCATCAGATGCTTGGCTCCCTATCAAACAGGTAAGGCCGCTTCCATAATCTCGAAAAGCGGCCTTTAGTGTATATTGCTTCGATAAGAGCTGGCAAGTAGGTCCTATCTCCCCTTGAACTCGGGTTTACGCTTCTCCAGAAAAGCAAGGGTCCCTTCTTTAAAGTCATCCGAAGACCAGGACAACACCTGATACATGCTTTCCAGTTCAGCCTGCTGGTAGAAATCGTTAGACATAGCAGCGCGCAGCAGTTTCTTATCCATCTTGAGAGTGTAACCAGGCCCGGCGGCTAGTTTAGTTCCCCAGCTTTTAGCCTCATCCATGAGTTGGTCAGCGGGTACCACCTTATTGACAATGCCCAGCTGCTCGGCTTCCTGGCTCTTTAACACCTTACCAAACATTAGTATTTCGGCAGCCTTCTGGTAACCAACCAGACGGGTCAAGAAATAAGAAGCACCACTGTCGGGACAAAAAGCTATGTTGATAAAATTGAAAGCGATCTTAGCAGTATCAGCAGCCATGATTAAATCACAGGCCATCATCAGAGCTGTTCCCGCTCCGGCTACAGCACCATTGACAGCTGCAATAACCGGTATTTCCATTTCATAGGTAGCCCTCACCACTGAGGTGGACTGATCATAGGTCCACTTAGATTTAGCTGGACTATCCATTGCTGCCAGCACAGATACGTCTCCTCCCGAACAGAAGCCACGGCCTGCTCCGGTTACAATCATTACTTTAGCATCGTTGTCCTTTACCATTTGGCAAGCTTCAGGATAATCCTGACAGAGCTCAACATTAAATGAGTTCATATATTGGGGACGATTTAAGGTTACGACAGCTACTCCGTTATCATCAATTTCCAATTTTACGGCGCTCCATTCTTTCTGCACGGTTGCTTCTCCACCTTTCTCCATGGTTGGATTATTCCCATTTTTAATATTATATCATTGAACTATATTGCCGTGAATAACTCCCTTAATAGATATGGCTCTAGTCATAATTTAATTATTAGAGAAGCCAATAATTCAAAATATTTGTTCAAAGGAGTTTCATTGTGAAATGTCGAACAAATAGGTGTTATATCGAGGCATGGTTCGGAGTTAATAAGCAGAATATGATAATCTCAGGAGGAACAGTATGGGAGCTTACATTCATGAGTATCAACAAAAGTTGGTTTCCCCGGAAACCGCCGTGCAAATCGTTAAGTCTGGTGATTGGGTAGAGTACAGCGCCTTTGCAATGGCCCCGCAGGTTTTGGATGAAGCGCTGTCCAAACGGATAGATGAACTTTGGGATGTAAAAATACGGGCTACCACATCGCTCTTCCCAGCCAAAGTGGCTACTGTTGACCCTAGTCGAAAGCACTTTTTATACAGCAGCTGGCATTTTTCTGCTGCGGAGCGCAAGCTGCATTCTCAGGGATTGTGCAGCTACATCCCTTTTCTGTTTCATGAGGCCCCTTTGCTTTACCAGCGCTATATTGACACCGATGTGGCGTTCATTACGGTAGCCCCCATGGATGAACATGGCTTTTTTAATTTCGGCACCTCCAACTCTTTTACCAAAGCAATTACTGACCGGGCTAAAAAAATAGTGGTAGAAGTAAATGACAAGGTTCCCGTTTGTCTGGGCGGTTCCAATGAATCTATCCATATATCACAGGTAGATTTTATAGTTGAGACAAGTTGGGATATTCCCGAAATCCCCAGCCCGAAAATCAATGATATTGACCGGAAGATTGCCCAGCTGGTTATGGATGAAATTGAAGACGGAGCCTGCCTGCAGTTAGGAATAGGAGCCATGCCCAATGCTGTTGGCAGCTTGATTGCCCAGTCCGACTTGAGAGACCTGGGAGTTCATACGGAAATGCTGGTAGACTCATACGTGGATATGTACGAAGCCGGGAGGATAACAGGACGCCATAAGAACATTGATCGCTATAAGATGGCCTATACTTTTGCTATGGGCAGTAAAAAACTCTATGATTTCGTAAACCGCAATCCGGTTTGCGCCAGCCACGACGTTCTCTATACCAATGATCCGGCCAACATAGCCCGTAATGACAAAGTAGTAGCTATCAACAATGCCATTGAGATCGATTTATATGGACAGGTTTGCTCGGAAACAGCAGGGTTTCGCCAGATATCAGGAACCGGAGGTCAGTTTGATTTTATTTTTGGCGCTTTTAGATCCCGAGGGGGTAAGGGGCTCATCTGTATGAGTTCGGTTTTCACCGATAATGAAGGGAACCTGGTGTCAAGGATTAAACCCCAGCTTTCTGAAGGGGCAGTGGTTACCGTGCCCCGGACGGTTACGGAATACGTGATCACTGAATACGGCAAGGCCGTTCTTAAAGGTAAATCCACCTGGGAAAGAGCAGAAGCATTGATCAACATTGCTCATCCGCAAATACAGGACGATCTAGTGCGGGAAGCTGCCCGAATGGGATTGTGGGTCCGGAGTTCTAAACAGGTTAGCTAGCTGGGTTGAAACTTAACCAAATAAAACTGACTAGGCAGCTAAAAGAGACCTCAACAGGATGTTTTTTAGGAACATCCCTTCCCAGTAAAGGGGAGTGAGGTCTCTTCTCGTATTTGTTCGCTCGTAACGCAGACCACGATGAATAAAACATTGCTGGTCGGCTGAAGCAGGAGTATTAGCCGGCGAGTGACGTACGAACGAGCCGTTGCAACACACGGCGAAACTGAGGGCTGCGAAGCGGAGCGAGAAACAGGAGGTTTCGAGCAGCGAGGACTGAGTGCATGGATGCCGAATTCCGAGCGGTCCGCTTCGCACCGAAGTAAGCCGATGTGTTGCAGGCGAGGAGTCCTGGAGCGAGCAGGCTAACACTCCTGCGAAACCGTAGTTAGCGTTATAGAGATCACCATGCACCTGACGGGGCTCGCAATTGTCACCTGTGGTACAGGTTTCACGATAAATGAAAACCAATCATAGCCAGTAGGTTCACCATGCGCACCTGTAGACAGACCACGATGAATGAAAACATTGCCGGCCGGCTGAAGCAGGAGTGTTAGCCGGGCGAGTGACGCACCTGGTTATTTAAGAATTGCTCCTTCTGAAGCGGAGCTCACCAGTTTAGCATAACGGGTCAGCCACCCTTTGGTGACTGTAGGCGCTGGGGGAACCCAGGACTGTTTTCTCTTTTCTAACTCGGCGTCATCTACCAGTAAATTCAAAGCCCGCCGTGAAATATCGATTTCTATCATGTCACCATCTTCAACCAGGGCAATAGGCCCGCCGGCTGATGCTTCTGGGCAAACATGGCCCACCGCTCCCCCACGGGTGGCACCAGAAAACCTGCCATCAGTAACCAAGGCTACATCTTTTTCCAGCCCCAGCCCAGCCAGTATAGCTGTTACGGCAATCATTTCCTGCATGCCCGGCCCTCCCTGAGGTCCTTCATACCTGATGACAATTACATCACCTTTCTCAATTTGGCCGCCTAAAATAGCATGCTGTGCCTCTGTTTCGGAGTTAAAGACTTTGGCCGGTCCCCGATGGTAAAACATGCTGGGATCAACAGCAGCTGACTTTATAACTGAGCCTTCCGGGGCTAAATTACCCCAGAGTATGGCCAGTCCTCCTTCCCTGCTATAAGGATTATCCAAAGGCCTTATTATATCGTTGTTGGCAAACTTTGCATCAGCTACATTTTCCGCTAAGGTTTGGCCGGTCACCGTTTTGGTATTGCCGTTTACCAAACCACCCTCAATAGCCATCTTAATCAATGCTGGCATACCTCCATTGTCATGGAGGTCCTGCAAGTGATAGGGGCCAGAGGGAGAGATATGGCAAACATTCGGAGTTTTTTTGCCGATTTCATCAATTTGGGGGAGGCTTATTTTAATGCCTAGTTCATGGGCAATAGCGGGTAAATGTAATACCGTATTGGTGGAACAACCAATCATCATATCCAGGGTCAGAGCATTGATCAGAGCCTGTTCGGTAATAATATCGGCAGGCTTCAAATCCTCCTCGAACATAGCCACTATTCTCTCTCCGGTTTTTTTAGCCAGTCGCAGCCGGGCTGAATGTACGGCCGGAACGGTGCCATTACCCGGCAGAGCCATACCTAATATTTCAGTCATGCAATTCATGGAATTAGCAGTAAACATGCCGGCGCAGGCACCACAACCAGGGCAGGCATAGTCTTCCATTTCCAAAAGTTCTTCCGCAGTTATTTTCCCAGCAATAAGTTCTCCAATGGCCTCACCAATATTGATTATGCTCATGTCTTTGCCTTTAAAATTTCCTGCCATCATGGGTCCGCCGGATATAATAATACTGGGAATATTTAAGCGGGCGGCAGCCATCAGCATACCGGGTACAATTTTATCACAGCTGGCCACTAAAACCAGAGCGTCAAAGCAGTGGGCTAAGGCCACTGATTCAATGGAATCAGCAATTAATTCCCGGGTAGGCAATGAATACTTCATACCTGGATTACCACAAATGATGCCATCACAAACCCCAATTGCCGGGAAGATCATGGGATTGCCTCCGGCAGTCCAAACCCCAGCCGCTACTGCATCCGTAATGCTATTTAAGTGCATATGTCCAGGGATTATGGTATTAAAAGAATTACATATTCCTATCCAGGGTTTTTTAATGTCCTCACTGGTCATGCCCAGCGCTTTCATCAAAGACCTGGCACTGGTCCGGGTAATACCGTCTTTTAGAATATCGCTTCTCATATACTGATTTCCTCTCCCTGAGCATAATCCGGATGGGCTGCCAAGGCTTTACCGCCTATGTTTAAGGCCAATATAGCTACAACCATAGCCAAGAGAGCCATTCCTATATACAGGTAAAAAGCTGGCAGATAACTGCCCGTTTTATCAAAAATAGCTCCAGAAAGGGGCATACCTATGCCTGAGCCTATGGTATAACAGATGCTCATCACACCATAGATAACACCGTAATTTTTCTGTCCAAATAATTCCGCTGTTAAAAGAGGAGCAGGAATAGTCATAATTGCGTTGGCAAAACCAAATACTAAACCGAATAAAATCGCAATGGCAGCAATATGGGAACCGGTCAGAATGAAAGAAGCCAGTGCAAATATGGTGAATATAAAGATAACTCCTACCCGGGGACCATAACGGTCAAATATGGCACCGAGGGCGATTTTGCCCAGTACCAGAACTCCCATGAATATGGCCACAATATTGGCAGCAAAAGCCGGTGAATGGCCGACATCATTTAAGTAGGCTGGAACATGGTGTTGAACTCCCATGTTCATTACTCCTATCATCAGCAACACTAAAGCCAAGAGCCAAAAACCGGGAGTCTTTACGGCCTCGCCCAATGAAAACCCTTTCAATTCAGCGGTGGTTTCAGTTATTTCAGCTGTATCCCCATAAGCTTTCAAACCCATTTCAGAGGGATGCAGGCGGACCACGAAAAGAGCTACTGGTATAGTGGTTATGGCTAAAATACCTCCCAGTATCATATAGGCACTTTGCCAGCTATAAGTTGTTATCAGATAATTGGCTACCGGGTTAAACAGCATACCCCCGATGCCGCTGCCGGCCAGGGCAATGGCTATGGCCACGCCTCTTTTTTCTTTAAACCAGTTGGTTATAAGCAAAGCCACCGGTATAACATGAGTACCTGCTGAACCAATTCCTAATACAATTGATAAGAGATAGAAATGTATCAATTGGGTAGATTGTGAATATAAAAAGAAGCTGAGGGCCAGAAGGGTTGTGGCTATACCCATTACCACTCGTATGTTATATTTGCTGAGGAGTTTACCCATAAAGGGGGCTGCCAAAGCCATAGAAAGGGCCGCAATAGTGAAATAAAGAGAAAACTCACCCCGATCAAATCCCAATGATTCGGTTACTGGCTTTAAAAATACCCCAATGGAGTTAATAGCGATACCAATACCAGTAAAGGTCAGCAGGAAACACCCCGCTACAATCCACCAACCGTAAAAAACCGGTTTTTTGTCCATTAAACACCCCTCCTATTTTTACTGACCTTCCCCTGCATCTGCAATGATTTGCTTATTCATTCCCCACTAATAAACCCTGGTGTTTTCCCACCTCCCTGCTTTTGTGCTCCCAACTTGCTTAAAGCCCGTAAACCTGGGCTAAAGGTTCCTGCTTTGCTTAAACCATAGTTCCGGGTTGCTAAATGGCCTTATTCTATTAAATTCAGTAGAATTACAATTTATGAAACCATTTACAACTGTTTTGTTCAGTTGTACCGAACGTTGTTCGCTTTATAAAAACTTCTACATTCACCTAAATAATCCTTCTATTCCAAATTTTTTAACAATTTGATTTCATCTTACCATAACCCTGGGTGGGTGGTTGCGATGTTGAGGTTGGTACTGCTAAAGCAGATTAGTGCTGTTATCTTCCTTGATGGGACAGATAATTGGGATAGAAAGCAGGATTCTGTTTTATAGTGTCGAAAGACATCCTATAGCAATTTAATACTCGTTGGTGATCTGTAATTTTCGAGCCTCTATACCTGGGACAATTGTTACGGTATAAAGGCCGATAGGGTATAGCGGGAAACGGCTATGCCTCCCGGTGCGGAAAGAAAATTTACAGCAATTCCTTAATGGATATTTCGCGCTGGGCTAAACTTTATAAGTTTAGCCCTTTTGTCTGCTGTTATATAACCTATTTTCTACCCGCAACGGGTTTGAATTGTAAGTAAGGAGGTGAAAATTAATGGCATTTCAGGATGCCCGGCAGATATTAGCAACACTATTGCAGGAACATGGCGAATCAGAAAGTCTGGCGGTAGCTGTGAGCAGTCGCTCACTTACCAAAGAGGAAGCCATTGGCAACCCCGATCGAAAGGACTTCCCCTTGCTGCAAGGCAAGGAAGTACTTGTCCAGGCAGAGATCGATGGCTGGGCTGGGCAGGCATTTACCGGTGATCCCCTGCCTTATGAAGGTCTGGTCAAGGATGTGCTTAACCTGGATCCTGACCGTCCCGGCCACCAGGCTTTACTGGTAGCCACTCTCAATGCCCTGGCCTGCAAAATGGGTAAAACTGACCGCACTATTCATTGCCTTAATAACGAACCGGAGGAATGCGCTGCTCTAGTATGCAGCTATTTACGCGAAAAGCACGGTTCTTGCCGGGTAGGAATCATTGGTTATCAACCTGCCCTGTTGGATGCCTGCAGCAGCGAATTTGGGCCTGAACAAGTATTCATTACTGATCTGAATCCGGATAATATCGGGCAGACCAGATATGGAGTTGTGGTATGGGATGGTGCCAGGGATACCAACAAACTTATTGACAGTGCAGACGTGCTGCTGATCACCGGCACCATACTAGCTAATGGGACTTACCTCCCCATTCTAAACAGCATTGGTAATAAGCCCTACTACTTTTACGGTACCACCTGTGCGGCCGTAGCCAGTATTAATCAAATACCCAGGTTGTGTTTTAAGTCAAAATAGTTGAGAGGGGAATAAGGGATGAAGGTTACACGGCGATTATTGGTGTTATTATTAAGTTTATTGATGGTATTTATGTTAACAGGATGCGGGTCTGGAGATAACACCCCGGAAAACACAGAACCAGCACCACAGGAAATAAGTTATGAACCAAGTGTTCTGCATGTTTACGCTGGAGCAGGCTTACGTCAAGCTATGGATCCCATCGGGGCTGCTTTTGAAGAGAAATACAACTGTAAAGTGGAATATACCTATGGTGGATCAGCTCAAAACTGCAGCCAAATTATCCTACTGAAAAAGGGAGATATTTTTGTACCTGGAGCCGAGGAAGAAGTGGAACCGCTGCGCGAAGAAGGACTTGCAGCCAAAGAGCAGCGGGTTATTTATCATATACCGGTTATTGCCGTTCCTATTGATAATCCTGCTGGCATTACAGGTTTGAAGGATTTTGCCAAACCGGGTGTGAAAGTGGGTCTGGGAGATCCTACCGCTAATCCTATCGGTAAAATTGCCGATAAAATATTTGAGAAAAACGGTATTATGGCTGATGTAGAGAAAAATGTAGAAGTACGCACTCCCACTGTCAATGAACTTATTGCCTACCTGGGGCTGGGCCAAATTGAAGCCTCTATAGTTTGGGAAGAAAATACGGTCAATGCTACGGATAAGATAAAAACTATAGCTATACCTGAGAATGAAAACCTAATCAAGACTATCCCCATAGTAGAGTTAACTTGTTCTGAAAACAAGGAAATGGCCGATAAATTCATTGAGTTTTGTGCCACTGGTGAGGGAAAAGAAATATTCAAGGAGCTAGGATACAAACCTTATGACGAGTAAAGACAGCTTTTATAATTCTGCAGTAAACGGTGCCTTCCGGTTTGGCAATTTCTTTATGGGGATTCTGCTGGTAATCTTGATTACAGCCAGTATTTCGCTGGTGATCATTAGGGGTGTTCCCGATTTAAAGACCAGTTTGCAGAGTGCGGAAATAATATTTGCCATTAAATTAAGTATTTATACTTCAATAATATCCACTTTTCTCTGCATCTTGATGGCTATACCTATAGGCTATTATCTGGCTCGGGTTAATTCGAGGTTTTCATTCATAATCAATACTGTTTTGGATATACCGCTGGCCTTGCCGCCGATTGTTTCAGGTGTAGCGCTGCTGCTGTTATTTGGTACTACTCAATTCGGTCATAACCTTGCCCATATGGGACTTGAGTTCGTGTTTACAGTAAAAGGGATCATTTTGGCGCAGTTTTTCGTAAATGTCCCTTACATGATCAAAGTAGTCTATACCGCTTTCAGTTCAGTCAGTACTCGTATGGAATTTGTAGCTCGCAGTCTAGGCTATAATCAGTTGGAGACCTTTGTAAAGATAACTTTGCCTTTAGCCAAGAATGGTATTATGGCGGCTATTATTATTACCTGGGCTAAGGCTCTGGGGGAATTCGGAGCCGCACTGATGTTAGCCGGAGCAACCCGACTAAAAACCGAAACCCTTCCCCTGTCGCTCTTCCTTAATATGTCTACCGGAGAACTAAGCCTGGCTATGGCAGCTGCTACCATATTGATAGTGATTTCGGTAGTCTCACTGCTGGTATTTGAAGCTTTGGGCTCAGGAGCAACGGTACTTGATCGAGGAAAGGACGGGGTATGGTAGTGCTGAAAGTAGCAAACGTTTCTAAGCGATTAGGTGACTTTACCATCAACAGCATCAACCTGGAAGTGGACCGGGGGCAATATTTCATAATACTTGGCCCCTCAGGAACCGGAAAAACCGTTTTGCTTGAGATCATTGCCGGTTTTCACCATCCTGACAAAGGCCGAGTATACTTATACGATAAAGATATTACTCGTCTGCCAGCCGAAGCCAGGAAAATGGGATTTGTCTATCAAGACTACATGCTATTTCCTCACATGACAGTTAAGGATAATATTCTGTTTGGTGCCAAAAAATGCTTCCCGTTGAGTGACGCCCTGGATAAAATGATGCGGCTGGTAGATATATTGGGGATTGCCCACCTGCTAGATCGGTTCCCCCTGACCCTGAGCGGTGGAGAACAACAGCGAGTGGCTCTGGCCAGAGTTCTGATCATAGAGCCCACCATCCTTTTATTAGATGAACCGCTCAGTTCTTTGGATCCTAATAGTAAGGAAGCTCTGCAAATAGAGCTGAAGAGGATTCATGAAAAGTTTGACACCACCATTCTACACATTACTCACGACTTCAACGAAGCAATGAGTTTAGCCACCCATGTAGGGGTTATGATTGATGGTACTCTAGCTCAAACCGGAACTGCAGATGAGGTATTCAACCATCCTAAGAATTTGGATGTAGCTTCTTTTCTGGGAATAGAAAATATTATTCCCGGCCAATATGTTGATGGCACTTTTAAGTGCAGTGAACAGCTGGTATTCCCCGCTCCACCAGTCAATGGCCAGGACTTTTCTTACATCTATTTCTCATCCAAAGATGTGCGTTTGGGTTCACAACCTGGGGCCTGCAATTGCTTCCATGGAGTTGTTACCGGAATCTCTTTGCAAAAAGACTTTGTCTGCCTTTCGGTTGATATGGGCCATCAAATCAAGATAAAGCTCTCTCACCGGGAATTCAGCGACTATCCCTTAGCCTGTGGAAGCAACATCGACTTTCACATACCGGGTTCCAGCCTGGGCTTCATCTAGTTGAAGATAGCTGTTGGCTAAGCCGGACTGCATTATACAAATTATGCAGTCCGGTTTTTATATCGCCGTCTATAAAGTATAAACTAATAATAGTTGGCTAAATGAAGCTGGTAATGGATAATTGATATATAAAATATCATATAGGGGGGCCTGACCGCATGATATTACCACCCTATGTTTCAAAGATAATAAATATTTTAAACGTTCATAATAGGGAAGCCTTTGTCGTAGGCGGATGTGTACGGGATTTACTAATGGATATAGAGCCATCAGACTATGATATAGCCACTTCTGCCCTCCCCCAGGAGATCATGGGTTGGTTCCCGAAAACAGTTCCAACAGGCATTGGACACGGAACAGTGACGGTATTAATGGAGGGAGTACCTGTAGAGGTATCTACTTTCAAGGGCACCACTGCAGGCCAATATGATTTATACCAGGATTTGCTGCGGCGCGATTTCACCATCAATGCTATCGCCATGGATACGCAAGGGACAATTTACGATCCTTTTGGCGGTCGGGAAGACCTTAAAAAGCAGATAATAAGATCCCCTCTGAATCAATCCCGGGAGCGCTTCCTGGAAGATCCCCTGCGGATGATGCGAGCTATACGTTTTGCCGCTAGTTTTGACTTTTGTCTTCACTCAACCGTAAGCGAGGCCATAATCGATTCCCATGAACTGATCAGACAGGTTTCCGTGGAGCGAATCCGCGAGGAGTTGAATAAAATATTCATATCCGATCACCCTTCTTTGGGAATTAAACTGCTGCTATCCCATAATCTTTTAGCCCATGTAATACCCGAAGCCATGCCTATGGTTGACTTTGATCAGCATAACAAAAATCATGACAAGGATGTTTTTCAGCATGCCCTGGCGGTTTTGGAGGCAGTTCCTCCCCGTTTGAATGTACGATGGGCTGCCTTTTTGCATGACATTGGCAAACCAGCCACCTTCACCCGAGGTGAGGATGGAGTTGGTCATTTTTACGGGCATCATATGAAAGGACAAGAGATTACCCGCAGTATTCTGGAACGCCTGAAATATGACAATAAGACTATTGAGGATATTACTATTTTGGTAGGCGCTCACATGACCCGCTTTGCCAGATTTCGCAATGCCAATCTCAAAAAGCTGGTAAACCAGGTGGGTGAGCACAATCTGCAGGACTTATATGATCTGCAAAAAGCTGATATATTGGGTTCAGCACCACCTGCTGACTTTTCCGCTCTGGAGGAAATGCAAACCGAGATTGAGCAGATTCTCCACGAAAACTCACCTCTTAAAGTGCAGGACCTGGCTATTAATGGCCACGACTTAATAAAAATAGGCATAGCCCCCGGCCCGGACATGGGTAAGCTGCTCAATAATCTTCTGGAAGTTGTCCTGGAAGATCCTCAGAAAAATAATGCCCCCACCTTGTTATCCTTGGCCAAAGAACTAGCCAAGCCATCATAAGACAGATGCTTATAATGCCTTGAGCTGTTCAATTAAAGACTGGAATCTCCGAATCACAGCCTTCTTATTCATCTGTGGTTCAGCACTTCTATTGATATAGCCATGCAAATAATCCCAGAAAGATGCGGTCATATTGCTTTGGTTTATAGCGAAAGTAATGGCAGGGGCAGATGTCTTGGCTACGATAACCCCCACATCCTCCTTGGCGTACAGCATAAAACCCTCATTCTTATTCATGGTGTCAATATAGACGTGATAGTTGGGATAGGTCTTAAGAAGCATAACCATATTCTCCAGATGGAGTATTAATTCATCCCGGGTATAAAATACATCCTGCCTGGGCAAGGAGTCAGGCAGAGCAACTCTCAGCCGGCCTTCCTTCATCTTATCCAGAGCTGGTATCGTAACGATCTCTGTGAATTCGTGGGTAAGCAGATGTTCGGTGAAGTTCCGTTTTCTGATGCTAAGATAATCAGCTATCTCTTGGCCATCAGTTTGTCCCATGCGGGTGATGATCCCATCAACAACCACATCCGGCATAGATAATATACCAAAAGATTCGGCTTTTACAATGGCATCGGCAGATTCCCTTTCGAACTCATCGAGTATGGATTTATAGGCTTGGCTGTCAGCAGAAGTAAAAATCCGCATCAAAGGCCGGCATAAAGCTAACAAGTTGTTATATTCGCTCGTCAAGGCCCGAACCGCTTTTTTATCTGTTATCAGGAAATTAGCAGCCTCATCTTCCATGTTGCCCACCGAATTTGATATGACTGCCGCTGTTTCCGGAGCAATGAAGAGGGTTCGTTTAAATAATCCATCCCTGGTCTTCGGATAATAATAGGGTTCAATGGCACCGGTCATGTATAGGGGCATCCATCTGGAAAGGCCTGCCAGCATCTCATCCAGGTTGCGGCTGACCGTATGTATCATGCAGATTCGATTACCCTGGGCAATCACTTGGATCATCAGAGCTGCCCATCGAGCTGCGTACTCAGGATTCTGGCCCAGCCAGTCAAAACTTTCATCGCTGAACAAAAGCAAAGTCTGGGGTTTGTTGCAATTGATCACTGCTCGCAAAAATGCCAGTGTTGCCTCCTGTTTGCCAGAGAATCCATAATGGATTGATACCAAAGATTTTTTTGTTTCAATGTGATCAGCACTCTCAATCTGGCTCCAATTATGCGGCTTCTTGAACTGGAAGTCTTCCAGAATATCCAAAAACCCCTGCACGGTATTAGAAGGGTGGTCGTCATCTTCTTTCAGCCATCTCATTATCGATCTGCTGTTTTCACTCTGATCGTTGGAAACAGGGTATGAGGGAGGTATACATTCCCGCAAAGCTTTGGTTTGATATTCCTCTGAGCAGTGTTTAGCAAAATAGTCGGCCATCAGGGGCACATAGTTTTCATTCTTAGGCAGGTTTCTGACTCCGCGGCGCAAACGGCTGATGTAAGAAGCATCCAATGAGGTGGATGATGCCAAGGCACTGTTGGTAGTATTGGTAACCTTCATTAGGTAATCCAGTTTTTCGCTAAATCTCATGGAAAAAACACCTCTGTTACAATTATATGAGTATATCTGCACTTCAACAAGGATTTTGTCCCCAATCAGGTCATCTGAGATGAATTCGGAAGGACACGGTGGTTATTCCCTACAGGGGTGCTCGAATTATGCATTTCAGGGCTGACGACTCGCACTCTTAGGAATAAGGACATGAAAAAACCCCCATTGTGAGGGTTTTGAATAAACCATGGAGCAAAATCATTTGTTTAACAGCGGACAGGAGCAGCGGTAGCATTTGTCATCATCGATGTCGTTTAGAGTGGAGCAGGCATTGCAGAATATGATGTCGTCTTTGGATTTATCGTATTTTTCCAGAGTGCCTAACCCTTTGTGATGACGCACCCGATCCCCAATCTCAAAGTAATTATAAATGGTATCGTCATCTTCCATATATTTGTTTATGATCTTGCCCCGGTCGGTTTTGAAGACAAGCGTGTACAAAGTATATCTCTCTGTGTAGTACCCACCGTCGCTATTTTTGCTGCGCCGGGTCTTTTTCTCTTTTTTCTTGTCAATGACTACTCCATCCCATTGTTTAGTGGTCAAGCGACTGAGGGTGGCTAATATGGCGATAGTCATAAACATGCCTGCAATACCCAGTCCGATATAGAGAGCCTGTGGATTGTCCATTTCATAACTGGTTTCTCCGTAAATAAAAAAGCCAACGATAACAATTACAGATAAAATTCCAGTGAAAATAAAAATCCAGGCTATGCCTTGTCTCTGGTAACTGGCAAAAGCCGGGTCGTTAATACGATCTGAAAAGCCGACCAGATTCTGATTCCCTTCGGTTTGTTCTATACGTGTTTCGTGATCCGGTTGATTATCTACTGTCTGGGCTAAAGGATTACCACAGCTAGTACAGAATTTGACGCTTTTATCAGAAACAACTCCGCAATTTGGACAAATCATGTTTTACCTCCTCACACCTCACGCCACACAATTCTAACGGCCTCCGTAGCTGCCGCCTCCGCCGCCGCCACCTCCGCCGCCGGAGAATCCGCCCCCACCGCCGGAACCGGATGAAGACTTGCTGACTGCTTTCTGGGCTGATGCCAGAGATCGCTCGAAGGAATCGCCGATCCCATCGAAGGAATTGTTCAGGGCATTCATACCCGTATGATAGGTTCCATACATCATCCATCCTTGACCGAAACGATAATCTCCCTCCTGCATATTGGGGAAAACCACTTCCAGCTGCTTGATGACTTCCTTGGCTACACCCAGGGTGACCGCATAAACCAGATAATGCTCCCAGATAATAAGGCTGGGTATCTCATGGCGCTGCATCTCCGAAAAATGTTCCAGGAATCTTTTGAATGCTGCCCAGCGCACATAATCTTCCTGACCGGTCACGGAACGTCGCTTGAAAAACAGAGGCACCACAAAAATAATAACGCCCGCCAGCATCATCGCCCAGCCAATGGTTCCGATCCTGGCTGCCAGGACAAAGCCCAGCACAAAAAGGGCTGCCCCGCCCAACACAGTGAAAAGGGTCATTTTGCCATGGCTGTCAAAGAAATTGTACTCTTCGCATTTAGCTATGATATCGGCAGTCCAGCTGCTCCACCAGAGATAAAACTCCTCGCCATTCTTTTTGGCGTATTCTTCAATATCGGTCAAATATATATAATCTTTACCGCCGCCGATATCGTTTTTGAGAAAGTCGATAAGTTCTGCTTCATGAGGCCTAAGGACTGCTTCTTTCGGTTTTCTTAAGCTGGCTGGTTCCGGTGCCGGCAGAAAACTAAGCAGGAAAGTAGTGACTTCTTTGGTGCCCAGGAGCCTGCGTTTCTGTACTGTGTCCTCCTCTAGAAAGAGGAATTTTCGACGGGCTAAGTCCATGATGGTAGCAGTGATATCATTGGCGTTCATTATTTTGAAGTTCCACAGCACACTTAGTTCCGCCGGGCTGTAATCAGCCGGCAGATCCCGGTAGTAATCACCGTCAAAAACCGTAGGATGTTTGCGCCCGTACCGGCGCCATAACATAAACACAATGACTAAAGCCGCTAAAACAATGCTAACGGCAAAACCCAATTCCGCCCGGGCCATCATTCGTTCCTTATTGGCCTGTTCTGCCCAGCCCTTTTCCTCGGATAAGATCCTGACCAGAGCCGGTTGATCCACATAGGCTTCCGCCGGCGCCCCGGCAAACAGACTGACAGGCATGAGAACCCGTCCTTCCATGAAGGTATAGGAGGGCAGATTGCTTACTTTCATAACGACTGCATTAGGGCCGGCGAATTGGATTTCTCCGTTTAAGGGCCCGTGTCCCCAGATACGGATGTCTTCCCCCTGCTGGAATTGTTCTGCACCCGGCGGCAGGGTCAGGTTCACCTGTACATAGGAAATCCGATTGCCATTGGCTTCCCCGATGAATTTGCGATAGAGTTCTGCCGTATCCTGATAGATTTTAACCGCATTAACTACCCGGTAAGATAGATCAAAGGTGCGCACTTGATTAGAGGCATTTATGCTCCAATCGATGAGAATGTCATCGCCTTCGTATTTGATTAGAAAAGTGCCGGGCGGTCCGTATTCCGTGCCGGGATTGAATTCATAGGGTTGCCCGTTTTCACTCACCTGTACTTCTGTGATAGGGGTTTCACCCTGGGGGATCTTTACATAAAATCCGTTCCACTGCCCGGAAAAGTCCACTGTGATCCTTTCCGTCACCTGCATGGATGCATCTGGGAGCACCTGAGCATCCACAATGATCTGATCCATGGTCAAGGAGCGATCCGCCAGGGCCGGTGTCGTCATAACGGCCAGAACCAGGAACAAACCCGTTAAGAGACTGAAAACCGCGGTTGGGAAATGGCGGGAAGACATTTTTCGTATCATACTGGCATCTCCTCTTTAAAACTCCACTTTCACAGCCTGGCGCGCATCATGTTCTCCCTGCAGGTTGAAGTAATCCACCATGGCGAATCCCAGCATGCCTGCTACCAGGTTAGTGGGGAATAACTCGATTTTGGTGTTGTACTTTTGTACGGTGTCATTATAGAATTGGCGGGCAAAAGCGATTTTGCTTTCCGTATCAGTAATTTCTGCCTGCAGTTGCATGAAATTAGCATTGGCTTTTAGCTCGGGATAAGCCTCGGCTACGGCAAACAAGGAGCGCAGAGCACCGGTCAGCATATTCTCCGCTTGCATCTGCTCCTGGATGTTTTTTGCATTCATAGCCATGTTCCGGGCTTGAGTTACACTTTCTAAAGTCGACTTCTCGTGCTGGGCATAGCCTTTGACAGCGCCTACCAGATTGGGAATAAGGTCATAGCGCCGCTTTAACTGTACATCCACCTGAGCCCAGGCATTTTGCACCCTCTGCCTCAGTTGCACCAGGCTGTTATAGACACTGATCAGGAATACGGCTAATAAGATTACGATCACGCCCAGAATTGTTAATCCAATCATTTTTCCTTGCCTCCTCAATAATAAAAGTCTAAAGTGAGAGTATTTCTATCCATTCTTTATCCGGATTCCAAACCCTCCTGGCATGTCACCTACATAAACATGGAAAATCTCACGATCTCTCTCGGTTCTTTATTAAATCGCACTCCGGCAGCCTCAATGGCTTCCGGCACCCGGTCAAAATTGTTGATGATCACGCCGCCCATCTACGCTAACCAGGGCTTGGCCGGAGCGTTAGCCGGGATGCAGGGGTATTAGCCAGTTAGCAAGGCAAGACATAAGCCTAATAACTCTGGGCACGGTCATCTTTGATATCCATATAATTCGGGCACCATTTTATGATAGTGCTGGCTGCTTCAGCCGGATCAATTTTAGTCATAGCAGTCATTTTATAGTATTCAAAATTGCCGCCGGGAGCTGTGACGTAGACGCTGCCTATTCCCGGTGCATAATAGGTAAGACTTTGAAACCCAGCAGCCTGATTATCCTCCCGCAATAACAGGCAGTCTTCGAATATGGTAAAACCCAGGTCGAGGTCCACGCCCATGTCCATGACCTCATAAATGGTTGATCCATACTCGCTATCATAGCTCCAGGTCTGCCCCACCGTCATATTGTTTTTTAAGACCGGATATATTTCAAAGGGAGCTACGTCCATGATGTAATAAGTCCCATCGGCTCGCTCTACATAATGAAAACCAAAACCATATTCCTCACCCATATCTATA
>FZPS01000190.1_pt56 | contig 22849 bp, 17 predicted proteins | sample 1817821 | NCBI WGS metagenome assembly FZPS01 (sample SAMEA104158645, study PRJEB21678) | metagenome | place: Germany | collected 2015-04-21 | reverse complement strand
GAGAGATGCATATGAAATACCATCAAATGAGTACCCAAGAGTTAGTTGATCACTTTAAAACCGATCCTAAATTAGGACTAACTCAAAAAGAAGCTAATGAGAGGCTTGCGAAAAATGGTAAAAACGAATTAGAAAAACCAAAGAAAAGACATATAATCTTAAAATTTTTTGACCAACTTAAAGATTTTATGATCTTAATTTTATTTATCGCAGCACTATTAAGCTTTATTACTGCTGATTATGCTGAAGGGGCATTAGTTATCGCAATTATTTTAATTAACGCAATTTTAGGAGTTGTTCAAGAGTCTAAAGCGGAAAAAGCGTTAGAATCAATTCAAAAAATGTCTTCTCCTCACGCTACTGTCATCCGTGACGGAATTGAGATTGTGATTGACGTTTCAGAATTAGTTGTTGGGGATATCGTATTAATTGAAGCTGGCGACTATATTCCAGCTGATTTACGGATTATTGAATCCGTTAACTTAAAAATTGATGAAGCAATTTTAACTGGTGAAGCTGTCCCAGTTGATAAAAAAGCGGGTATTATTCCAACTTTGGAAGTTGCCTTAGGTGATAGAATCAACTCGGGATATATGTCAACGGTAGCGACATATGGTCGCGGCGTTGGATTAATTACTGGAACTGGTATGGATACTGAAATTGGTCATATCGCAACGATGATTTCAGCTGCGAAAACTGATCAAACTCCACTTCAACAATCAATTTCTAAATTAGGTAAAACTTTAGCGATTATTGCCGTTATTATTACTCTTGTTATTTTCGGAATTAATATTGCTGAACACTACTACTTTGACGGTGGTAATATTGGTTGGGAAGTATGGCAAAAATCATTTATGTCTTCTGTTGCCTTAGCGGTAGCAGCAATCCCAGAAGGATTACCTGCAATCATTACCATTGTATTAGCCTTAGGTATGCAAAATTTAGCTAGAGAAAAAGCGATTATGAAGAGCTTGCCAGCGGTAGAAACCTTAGGTTCTACTTCAGTTATTTGTAGTGATAAAACTGGTACTCTTACTCAAAACGTAATGACTGTTACTAAAGTATATTCAAATGGTGAAATTATTAATATTAATGATGAAACTAAAGTTGATGATAACTTATTAAAATTATTAACATATGGTGTTTTATGTAATGATACTAAAGTTAATTTAGATGAAGAAAATAAATATGTTAAAATCGGAGATCCAACTGAAGTTGCCTTTATTGATTTAGCGATTGCGCTAAATCATAATCCAATTGAAATATTTGCAGGAAACCCTAGAATTTCTGAACTTCCATTTGACTCTGAACGTAAATTAATGACTACTGTTCATGATTTTAATGGTAAACGTTATGCGGTTATTAAAGGTGCTCCTGATGTGATGTTACGCCGTTCAGTTGAAACTTCTAAATCAATTAAACAATATGAAGAAGCTAACTTAATAATGACTAGTGAAGCTTTAAGAGTATTAGCGGTTGGTTATAAAGAAATTGATGCGTCACTTCCACTAGATAAATTAACTCATGAGTACTTAGAAAACGACATCAGTTTAATTGGTCTTGTGGGGATGATTGACCCACCAAGACCTGAAGTAAAAGATGCAATTAAAGTTGCTAATAGAGCCGGAATTGATGTTATTATGATTACTGGTGATCATAAAAACACCGCTATGGCAATTGCTAAAGAGTTAAATATTATTAAATCAAGTGAAGATATGGCTTTATCCGGTCTAGAATTAGATAAATTATCAGATGAAGAATTTAAAAAACTTCTTCCACACGTTAAAGTCTATGCTCGTGTAAGCCCTGAAAATAAAGTTAGAATCGTTGAAGCTTGGAAAGATGAACATCGTATTGTCGCAATGACCGGAGACGGTGTTAACGATGCTCCTGCCTTAAAAACTGCTAATATCGGTATCGCTATGGGAATTACCGGTACTGAAGTATCAAAAGGTGCTGCCGATATGGTTTTAACCGATGATAACTTTACTACAATCGTTACTGCTGTTGAAGAAGGTAGAGGAATTTATGCTAACATTAAAAAGGCAATCCACTTCTTATTGAGTTGTAATATCGGTGAAATTGTTACTATCTTCTTAGGAACAATTTTAGGTGCACTTATTTTCTCAGGTGCAGTTACTACTTTAACCGCTGTTCAAATTTTATGGGTTAACTTAGTAACCGACTCATTAATGGCAATTGCTATTGGTCTTGAACCAAAAGAATCTGACATTATGGAAGATAAGCCAAGAGATTCAAGAAAATCATTCTTCGCTGATGGCTTAGGTATCAAAATTGGTTGGCAAGGTATTATGTTAGGTTTACTTTCATTTGCTGCGTTTGTTATCGGATTTTATATTTATCCAAATACCGAAGGTGCTACTGGTGAAGCGTTAAGAACGGCAAGACTAATGAACTCTTCTACTATGACATTTATGGTACTTGCTATCTCACAATTATTCCATGCACTTAATGTTAAAAGTGAGAAAAAATCACTATTTAAAACTAAGTTCAATAAATACTTATTATGGGCATTTATCGCAAGCTTAACACTACAACTTCTAACAATCGTCTTCCCATTTACGAGAAATTTATTTGGACTTTCAAACTTAAACTTTATTGAATGGTTAATCGTCTTTGGATTATCGATTACTCCACTTATAGTTGTAGAAACACAAAAGTTTATCTCAAATATGATTAATAAGAGAAAAAGAGCGGTTTAACGCTCTTTTTTTCATCTAAGTGTCAATGTGCATAAGCCATGTTCTGTGCCCTTTCGGGTGTGACCATTTATCTCTTCTTACGAAGCATCGCCGTCGCTTCTTATTCGCGCTTTGATGTGCCCCTACCAAAATTTGGGTTTCTAGTTTGCGGGGTTTACCCTTTTCACTCTAACCTCGCGGTTAGTATCGTCTCTGTGGCACTTTTCAGGCTTTAAACTACGTGAGTTTAAAGATCCGCCGTTACTAATAAATTAGTACCCTGAGTTATTGTTTCCTCAGGCACAATCACTACTAGCATCACAGCTAGTACTAGCATGGACTTTCCTAACTTTTAAAAATAAGCTCGGTCACCTTCCACTGACTACTGGAAAGATTATATCAAATATATTCATATATTTCAAGTGATGATAAGGTTGAACAGCTTATATACCTTCTATTTTCTCTTTTTTTTAATAATTTGTATTACATTGAATTGACAATCTAAAATACCTATAACAATATAGTAAGGAATCTAACTTTTTGAATCTCAATGACCTCAACATAAAATTATTATAAATATTTAAATAAGAGAATGAAATAAAGTCATTAATTAAATTAATAAATGACTATTGTTATAACAATATATGTCTATAAAGCAAATTAAAAAACCAAACTCCTATTGAGAATAGGAATTTAGCTTTATATTATTTTTATTTATTTCCCGCGTCTACTAGACAAGGAAAAGTTTAATTTTTATGTTAAAATCATAATTAATTAACATAATAATTCATCAAAATTATCTTCTTTAGGTATTAGATACCATGAATTAATGCTTTGGCGATATTTTGATTTTAAAATTATTTGCTTATTTCTTACATAATAATCATATGAGAGACTTCTATAACCAATTTCATTAGATAGCACAATAAATGATTTAAATGTTATTGGCACTGGTGATACATATATTTTGCCGTTCGGCATTATTATACTATGTAAAATTATTAGTGGAGAAGACATTAATTGCCCACATAAAGCACAATAAATATCTTGTTCTGGTCCTTGATATTCAGCAATACAAGTCATTTCTTCTTGCTCACCACAAACACTACACGTTGAATAATGTTTTTTTATTTGATATGGGCTTGGTGAATATATAGGTGTATATGGAGCCCCGAGTGTGTGCTGTGCTACACTTTGATATGAACAATCATGGCAATGTTTTGCGCAATTATAAATATATTTTGTATGCATTGATATATTTGTTGCAGTTCGACATTTATTACATAAATCTGCATGATATTCTGAATCAAGTGATGCTCTGGTTACTCCTTCATTATGCCAACATCTGCTTCCATTCAAATATACCGAATTATTTGATATGTTCCATTTTTTATTAAATGTATTAGTTACATTTGTTCTTCCTTCTAAGTATATCGAAGCATTGTTGGTATTTTTAAAAGCGTTCTCTCCAATATGTGTAACACTTGATGGAATATGAATTTGGGTTAATTGTGCTTGGTTTGCAAAAGCATTGTATCTAATTCTAGTAACATTTTGTTGCGCTTGACTTCCTTGTCTAGCAAAGCTACTAGGTAAAACTAGAGTTGTGTTTTGCGGTAACGTGTATCCGTTAATAAAACCATTTAACGAAATACCATTATTTATACTTGTGGTTACAAAAGTAACGCTTGATACAGCTTTAAAAGCGTTCAACTTACGAACGATTTGATTAATAACAGTTGTTGTATTCCCGGCTGTGCTTGGAACTTGAATAGTAATAGTATCTGCATTATTTAAAATTGCATCCCTAATTTGTATTGGTGTGAGGTTTGGGCTAATAGATAACATTAACGCAGCAACCCCTGAAACATGTGGCGCTGCCATAGATGTTCCAGACATATAATGATACCCATTTTCGAAATGCATACTATTGGTAAATTGTGATGGGGTATTTTCAGGAAAAATGTCATCCCAGTTTTCCACTAACCAACTCCAATCCAGATTATTTTCTTCTAGAATTTGATTAATATCTTGTTTTATTTTAAAACAAAATTCACACAATCTTGTTCCATCGTCAAATATTATCTCATCATCTTCACATATAGCAGCTGGAAATGCACTTAAAATATCGCTTCCTGGAGCATATATGTTTACACTATTTTCACCAAAAGAAGAAAAGTCACTTTTGGCAACTTGATTAGGCGAAATATTATTTAATGAGCCAACAGATATTACGTTATTTATTTGTGGATAATTTCTAGGATCACCATAACCAGCTGGAAAAAGTGGAGTATTATCTGTGTTGCCAAAAATTGTTAATCCTTCATTTCCTGCACTACATATTAACACACCATCATAATTTTCAATTGCAGCTATATCAAAAACGTTTTCTGGCGCCGGAACTAAATTACCTTTATTATCTCTTGAAAAATAGCCAAAACTAGCATTAATAACACGAATTCCTTCTCTTTGCGCTACATCTAACGTGTCAACTAAATCATAGGAAAATACAGCAATCGATGATTGTGAAACACCAGAAATTCCATTACCATCATTAATGGCCCCAATAATTCCAGCAACATGCGTCCCGTGTGATAATCCATCACTTAAATCTTGTTCACCAGTTGATATTAATATTGATGATAAGTCTGAATGTGTGTTCTCTACACCTGATTCTATAATCCCGACAACAACATCATTAGATCCTCTACCAAAATTCCAAGCTTCCTCCATCGAAATTGCATCTAATCCCCACTGTTGATTATATAGATTGTCTGTAGGCTCCCACAAATTAATTGCTTCATAAATGTATACAGGCGATGCTACTAAGACTTTTTTGTGTTTGTTTAATTCATTTACTGCTTTAATAACGTTTTCCTTACCCGGATTAGAAAGTTTTAAAGATAATATTTGCCTAAATTGTTTTTCATCTCTAGTAATATAACTTGTGTCTTTTATCCTTGATTTATCTTTAATTTCATTAAATTTTTGTGGTTTACCAATACTATTAAATTCTGATAAATTTACCGCCCCATTTGGTTTACTATAAACATAATTTAGAATTACTAAAACTTCATCATCCTTAAAGTTGTCATCAATGTCAGGTTTTTTAACATGTTTTTTTAATTCTTCATCATATGATTCAGATATATATATATCTTCGCTTATTAAAGACGCAGTTAATTTTATGCGTTTCCCAGTTAAAAGTAAGGCAATTACTAATATTAGTATTAAATTTAATTTAATTTTTTTCATCATATTCCCCCATTATATATATATTATATGTTTTAAAAACGGATAATTTCATATATAAATATAGGAGAAGCAAAGAGTATAAAATCTAACTTATTTAGTTCTTCTAAAGCTTCCAAAACTTTTTCTTCCCCATGTTCATTTAAATATATAACAGCCATTTGTTTAAATTTTTCGTTATTAATATCTTTTGGGGCTAAAAACACATATTCAAGAAGTTTTATGTTATAAAAATTAAAATCCTCAATTTCAAGTTTTGGATAAAATTTCGTTTCCTTAAAACATATTCCTATTCTATCTAATTTAAATGGTATATCAAGGTCTAAACTATTTTTAACCTTTTGTCTATATATCAAACCATCTTCTGAAATATCAAATAGTTGTTGAATTTCATCCTTTCTCTTTCCCGGCACTTTTGTGAAGACGTATTCAGCATCAAAATTTTCTTTTTCACTCAATTCAAAAACTTCTCCTTCTTTAATATAATTACCCTTATCATCTAGACAAATTAATTTATCATCTTTAATTTCAAAATAAATTTGTTCTTCATTATTATTTCCTTTTAAAACTAAATTATTGTTTTTGATATAATAATCTCCACTTGTTACTATATAATTTGAATCTATATCCGTTATTATATATTCATTATCTTCATATATGGTCAAATAAGAAAGCCCATCATGTGAAATATAATTACCTGTTTTTAGACTGTTATTATTACTACAAGCATAAAACAACAAAATTATAAAAAACAATGAAAATGTCCACAATAGTCTCTTTATCATAATTTTTACACCTTTCTTTTGACAAAACGGTCGTTTTCACCTTCATTTTATCATATCCTTTCACAATGTCAACCCCTTTTATGAAGCCAATATCATTATTGAATTAATAATCTAAAATACCTATAACAATATAGTAAGGACTCTCACTTTTTCAATCTCAATGACCTCAACATAAAATTATTATAAATATTTAAATAATAATGTGCAATAGAATATTAAATTGAAATAATTACAAATCATTCATATCTATTTAAGGTATCAGGGTTGTCTTTCAGAATTAAAGATAATTTTGAATTGAACAAAACTTAAACATCTTAAATACACACTTTTGATGATATTTATCTTGATATTTATAAATTATTAGCTTATTCATTATTTTTATAATTAAGGTGGGCGCTTTACTTCTTGGAAATATGTTAATATGATATACTATTTATGGACAAAAAGTAATTGTTATAAAAATATTTAGAATAAATTAGGAGGAATTAAAATGGAACAAAACATTACAAGATTACCATTAATCGGAGATAAAGCTCCACAATTTCACGCACAAACTACTAACGGACCTGTAAACTTCCCAGAAGATTTTAAAGGTCATTGGGTTGTATTATTTTCTCACCCTGCAGATTTTACACCAGTATGTACAACTGAATTCATTACTTTCGCTCAAAGACAACCTGAATTTGAAGCGTTAAACACTAAATTAATTGGATTATCAGTTGACTCATTACACTCACATATCGCATGGTTAAGAAGAGTTGAAGATTTAACTTTCCGTAACTACAAAAACACTAAAGTTACTTTCCCATTAATCGTTGATATTTCAATGAATGTATCTAACTTATACGGAATGATTCACCCAAGCACAGGTAATACTACTCAAGCTGTTAGAGCGGTATTCATTATTGACCCTGAAGGAATTATTAGAACTATTTTATATTATCCATCATCAACTGGACGTAACTTTGATGAATTATTAAGAATCATTAAAGCATTACAAACATCTGATGAATTAGGTGTTGCTACTCCAGCTGACTGGGTACCAGGCGAACCAATGATCGTTCCACCAGCAGGTACAACTAAACATGCAGGTGAAAGAATGGCTGGCGTTAAAGAAAAAGTTGAAATGGAATGCCAAGACTGGTTCTTCTGCTTCAGAAAAAAATAATTTAACTAAAACCTAAAAGAAAAGCTCCGAATTTCGGAGCTTTTTTCATATAATTATTTTTTTAATGCATCTTTTCTTGATAAGTCAATTCGCCCTTTATCATCAATTCCAATACATTTAACTAAGATTTGATCGCCTAATGATAAAACTGATTCTACTTTATCAATTCTTTCGTGAGCAATCTTAGAGATATGAACTAAACCTTCAGTTCCTGGCCATAATTCAACAAACGCGCCGTATGCTTCAATTCTTTTAACTACCGCTTCATAAATTTGGCCAACTTCAACTTCTCTTACTAAGTCTTCAATAACTTTAACTGTTGAGTTAATCCATTTTCTATCTTGGTGCATAATATAAACTCTACCGTCTTGTTCGATATCAATTTTAACATCGTTATTGTCTTCAATAATTTGAGTAATAATTTTACCACCAGATCCAATAACGTCTTTAATCTTTTCTGGATTAATTCTAATCATGACTACTTTTGGTGCGTAGTCTGATAATTCTGGTCTAACTTCAGAAATAGTTGATACCATATGGTCTAAAATATGTAATCTACCTTCTTTAGCTGCCGCTAGCGCTTCTCTTAAGATATCTTCATTAATACCAGAAATCTTAATATCCATTTGCAGTGCAGTAATACCTTCAGTAGTTCCAGTAACTTTGAAATCCATATCTCCTAAATGGTCTTCTAAACCTTGGATATCAGACAAGATAATATATTTATCTCCTTCTTTAATTAAGCCCATTGCGATACCCGCAACTGGCGCTTTAATTGGAACCCCTGCAGCCATTAATGACATTGTTCCAGAGCATACTGAAGCCATTGATGAAGAACCGTTTGATTCTAAAATCTCTGATACAACTCTAATAGTATAAGGAAAATCATCTTCAGATGGAAGAACTTGTTCTAAAGCTCTACCAGCTAATGCTCCGTGACCAATTTCACGACGTCCAGGTGAACCGTATCTTCCGGTTTCACCAACTGAAAATGGCGGGAAGTTATAGTGATAAATAAATCTTTTTGAGTCTTCTACACCTAAATCATCAATTAGTTGTTTTTCAGCTAGTGCACCTAATGTAACAACTCCTAGTGATTGAGTTTGTCCTCTAGTAAATAGTGCTGATCCGTGGGCTCTTGGTAAAATATCAACTCTTGATGAAAGTGGCCTAATTTCATTAGCCTTTCTACCATCAGGTCTTACTTTATCATGAGTAATTAATCTGCGGAATTCAACCGCGATAATATTTTCTAAGATTCCATCAATTGTCTTATGATATTTCAATTGATCCGCTTCTTTCATTGCTTCAAACTCTTGAGTTTCTTCATATTTTGAAAATACTTCATCTTTAACTGATTTTAAAGCTTCTTCTCTAGCTTTCTTTTCAAATGTTTGAAGAGCAACTGAAATCTTATCATACGCTAATTCGTTAATTTCTTTAACTAATTTAGGGTCAACCTCTTTAGGTACTACTTCTAATTTAACTGGTTTTAGTTCATTAATAATTTCTTCTTGGAACGCGATAATTTTCTTAATTTCTTCATGTCCAAATAAAATCGCTTCTAGCATTACTTCTTCAGATACTTCTTTAGCACCTGCTTCAACCATGTTAATCGCTTCTTTAGTACCAGCAACAGTTAAATCAATTTCACTTAACGCTAATTCTTCTGGTGTTGGGTTAATAATTAATTTACCATCTACCCTACCAACTACTACTCCAGCAACTGGACCATCAAATGGTAAATTAGAAATACTTAATACAATACTTGAACCAATTAATGATGCCATTTCAGTAGAAGCATTTTCATCACTTGATAAAACTGTGTTAACTACTTGAACATCATCATAAAATCCTTCAGGGAATAAAGGTCTTAACGGACGGTCAATTAATCTTGATGTTAATGTCTCATTTTCAGTAGGACGTCCTTCACGACGTAAAAATCCTCCAGGAATTTTACCCCCTGCATATAATCTTTCTTGATAGATAACCATTAACGGGAAAAAATCACGATCTTGTTCATCTTCTTTACTAGTAACTACTGATAATACAGTTGAGTCACCATAATAAATTAAAGCCGAACCTAGGGCTTGTTTGGCTATTTCGCCAATTTCAACACGAAATTCGCGATCGCCGATTTCTGTTTTAAAAACTTTTTTCATTATATAAAATCTCCTTCATTTTATATGTTCTTTTCTTAACATATCATTTCAATAATCTTGTATATTATACCACGATTTTGTAATATGTTCTTTTAATAAGATATTAAAAGATAAAAAAAGGACCAAAGTCCTTTTATTATCTTCTTAATCCTAATTTTTGAATTAATGCTTGGTATCTCTCAACATCATTATCACGTAAATAGCCAAGTAAGCTTCTACGGTGACCAATTTTCATGAATAAGCCTCTTTTTGAGTGAAAATCTTTTGGATGTACTTGTAAATGAGCATTTAACTCATTAATTTCATAAGTTAATAATGCTACTTGTACTTCTACAGATCCTGTGTCTTTTTCATCAAGTTGATACTCTTTAATGATTTGAGCTTTCAGTTCTTTTGTTAGTGCCATATATATTCTTCCTTTCTCGTTTAACTGAAGACAAGGCGGCATCCTATATCCTCGTTAACGTCCTTTAAAATTATAGCATATATCTAAAATATTGCAAATAATTTAAATTTTAATAAATTGATCTACGTTCAAAACGAAGACCGTAGCTCCACCAATTTCAACTTCAATTGGTAATGCGCTATAAGTACCAAACTCATTAATAATCGTATTTGGTACCATTTTTGTTCTCTTTTTACTATGTGCTTCAATGATTTCTAATACTTGTGGTACTTTTTCATCGTTAACCCCGATTAAAAAAGTTGAGTTTCTAGCTCTTAAAAAACCACCAGTAGTTGCTAATCTAGTAGCGAATAACTTTTCCTCTACTAACGCTTTTTGAACGCGATTAGCATCATCATTTGATACAATTGCGATAATCATTTTCATTAATATCACACTCCTACGTATATTTTAACATACTTAGTATGTTTTTGATAATTTTATTATCTCTTTTTTATCATTTTCCAATTGATTAATTAAATCGTCTTTTGAATTGAATTTTCTCTCTGGTCTTAACCATTTAATAAATTCAATTTTCACGGTTTCACCGTAAATAGATTTAGAAAAATTTATGATATGTACTTCCAACTTTTTCTCTTTTGTATAGTTAATAGTTGGATTATAACCAATATTAGCCATACCCAAATATTCTTTATTATCATAATATACCTTAACAAAATAAACACCATTTGGAGGTAATAAAACATTATCATAATCCAAATTAGCGGTTGGAAACCCTATCGTTCTTCCAATTTGATTACCCGAAATAACAACCGCTGAGATTAAATAATCATGATTTAATAACGTTCTAGCGGCTTCTAAATTACCATTTGAAATATAGTCTTTAATTAAAGTTGAAGATAGTAAAATATCTTCGTAATAAACATCATCAACAACATGTAATTCAAAATCTTTTGACAAATCAATAGGCTTACCTAAGCCTTTTTTACCAAATCTAAAATCACTACCTACTACTACTTTTTTAACGTTAATTCTTTTTAGAAAATCAATCATATCTTTTATTTCTAAATTAGAAAACTCTAAATTAAATTCAACCAAATAAATCACGTCAATTGGATATCTTTTTAACTCTTCTAATTTATCATCGATCGTATGAATTGTTTGAAACTGACCTTTAGTAAAAAACTGCATCGTATGAGGATTAAAACTCATAACTCCCTTTTGATAATTACTATCAAAAGTTTGAAGTTTATTAATTAAAGCTTGGTGACCCAAATGAACACCGTCAAAATTACCAATTGCAAGAGCAAGTGGCTTATCGTTTTTAATTTCATTATATTTTCCTTTAATTACTTTCATTATAAACTCCTAAAACATTATCTTAGGACGATATCTTCCGTCCCCAACTGGCTCATATAACGCGATAACGTTACCTGTTTCATCTAAGACGACAAACTCATTCGATGTATCAGTTTGACGATCATCTAACCAAACACCATTTTTAACTAATTTGGTTGTATACTCATCAAATTTTAACTTTTTAAAATCTTTAAAATATTCGTTAATTGAAATTAACTCATAATTATCAACTGATGTTGCATCAGTTACCTTAAACGGCCCTATTTCTTCTCTTTTTAAGGTCTTTAGCGCTGCAAATTCAGATAAATAGCTCCCTAAATCATAGGCAAGACTACGAATATAGGTTTGTTTGGAAACTAACGTTTCAAACGAAACTTGATAGTTTTCGTATGTACTTGTCTTTTTGAAGGTATGAATAGTTACTTCTCTTGGATCAAGTTTAACCTCTTTGCCTTCACGGGCATATTCATAAGCTTTTTTACCATGAACTTTTAAAGCGGAATAAATTGGTGGGGTTTGCATGTAAGTTAAATTATTAAAGTGATTAAAACCTCTTACTACATCTTCTTCGGTAATTTGAGGTATTTTAGCCTCTAAAATATTCCCTTTTATGTCATATGAATCATATAAATTACCAAAAATGATAGTTCCACTATATCTTTTCTTATCAGCTTGAATTAAATCAAATAATTTAGTAGCACTACCAACTAAAACGATTAAAAGGCCACTAGCAAGTGGGTCAAGCGTTCCCGCATGACCTATTTTAACACCTTTTATTTTCTTTTTTAGCTCTCTAATTACATCATATGAGGTAATTCCAGATGGTTTATCAATTAATAAAATACCGTTCATATTCTCCACCTTTATTATTATACTATAAAATAATAATAAATATGATTATTTACAAAAAAGGCACGAAATTCGTGCCTTTTAATAATTATATATCGTGTTTTATTACCATCATAATCTCTTCTTGATTAGAAAATAACCCGTTCATTTCAAATATTAATTTAAGTTCATCTTTGTTGGTAATATATGACCCCTTAGCTACTAATATATTTTCCCGATATATTTCAAATTTATCATCGGTCTTAAAATGAAATTTTATTAACTCTTTTGGTTCACGTTCAATATGACCATTCCAAATCCGGCTTAGTGGATCTATTTCATCTGAACCGTATGTATATATGGAAAATTTTCTTTCAAAGTTAATCCAAGTTACCGAATAATAATTTCTCGCATTTAGTTGTGATGGTTCTAAATCTGTTCTAGTAATTTCGAATGGTTCATTAAAAAAATCGTCACCTAAATCATTTGACCATGGTTCTAATTCCATTCTATTAGAGATAACTCCTTGTCTGAAACGCCCAGTTTTAATTGAACTAATGTGCGCGGTTAATATAGTTTCATATTTAGAATCAACTTTCTTTCTAACGATTATTTTTTGAGTTGGTGGGTGAATATCAAAAAATAATTCATCACTTTTTTCACCATTAATCATTAAATAACCAAATCCTTCCCACTTATTACCGGTGCCTTGAATTTCAAAATAAAACTCACCGTTTTCAGATGACCACGAAACATTCTCTTTTAAAACCACGTCAAACCACCATGGCACTACACAGGCTGTTAAAGTAAATAAAAATACAATCATTGATAAAAATATGGTGAGTCTTCTTTTCATTTTATTCACCTCTTTTAATTATTATACTATATAAAAATTATGTTGGTATTAATATTTTATTTATCAAAAATAAAAAAAGGCATAAAACATGCCTTTTTTTAGTAAAACTTATTATTTGTGTGAGTTAATCCATTCAACAATTTTAGCTTTTGGTCTATATCCTGAAGCTTGATCAACAATTTTACCATCTTTAAATAGGATTAAAGTTGGAACTCCTCTAACTTGGAAATCAATTGCTAATTGACGGAATTTGTCAATATCTACTTTGTAGATTTTAACATAATCTAATTCTTGAGCAATTTGGTCTAAAACCGGCATAACCATTTGGCATGGTCCACACCAAGTTGCAAAAAAGTCAACTAATACTAGTCCTTCGCCTACTACTTCTTGGAATTCTTGGCCTTGATATTCAGTCATCATAATAATTACCTCCTCAATTTCTTATTCATAATAATTATATATTATAAGTGTTTTTTTAACAATCATAATGCTTTATTTTAAGGTAATTATTGTTACCCCTAACATTCCTTCATTTTCCCCACCAGATCGATGTGATTTAATTAGATTAGAACTTTTAATATATTCACTAACTGCCTTTTTCACGGCTCCGGTTCCGTAGCCGTGAATAATTCTTAAAGATTTTAAGTTACTAAGTAGTAAATTATCAATAGCTTTATCTAAAAGTCCGTAAACCTCTTCGTATCTAACGCCTCTTAAATCAAGTTCAACACTAGCTTCTTTAGTTGGGACTTCGCCCTCTCTATTAACGGTTTTTCTTCGGTTAATTTTCTTCTCTGGTTTAGGTACCGGAGCTAGTAGTAAATCTGATTTTTTAAAGTTTAATGTAAATGGTCCTAAATCAATATAGTAATCATCACCATCAATTTCTTTAATATAACCACTTTGGCCATAAGATTGGATTGAAACGTAGTCTCCAACTTTAAAATTATAATCAGTTTTAACTATAGTTTTTTCTCTAGGTTTATTAATTATTTTTTTAACTTCAGCTTCTTCTTTAGCTGATAGTTCTTTTTTAGCTTTTAATTCTTTAATTAATTTTTGGACTTCTAAATGTTTTTCATTCCAAATCTTAGTTTCATTATCTCTAATTTCTTTTATAATACGATCTTGTTCCTGGTGATTTTTTAAAAGTAAATTATCATATTGCTTCATCTTTTCATCTAAAGCTAGTTGACTTTCTTCAAAATATTTTTTCTTATCTTCAAGTTTTTGTTCTTTAACCGCTAAGTTTTCAATAATTTTAGCGATATCACTTTGATGACCACTAACTCTTAGTTTAGCATTTTCAATAATTTCTTTATTTAAGCCTAATCTATTTGCGATTAATATCGCATTAGATGAGCCGGTAGTACCAATTTGCAAGTGGTACTTAGGCTCTAGGGTCACTGTATCAAATGCCACACTCGCTGTAACAATATCACTTGATTCAAAAGCGTAAACTTTTAACTCAGAATAGTGAGTAGTTATTACTAATCTTGGTTTATGTTTTCTTAAATAATCTAATATTGATATAGCTAGTGATGTTCCTTCAACCGGATCGGTTCCACTTCCTAATTCGTCAATTAAAATTAAATCATTTGGTGTTACATTATCAACAATCTTTTTAATTTTAGTCATATGACTAGAAAATGTAGAAAGTGATTGTTCAAGTGATTGCTCATCACCAATATCAGCATAAATATTTGAAAAAACTGCTACTTCTGATTTTTCACTAGCAGGAATTAATAATCCTGACTGAGCCATTAAAGTAAGTAAGCCAACTGTTTTTAAGGCAACTGTCTTACCACCAGTATTTGGACCAGTAATAATCATTGTTGGCGCTTTTTCATCTAAATAAAAGTTAATTGGCACAATTACTTTTGGTTCAATTAATGGGTGTCTCGCTTTTATTAGATTAATTAACCCATTTTGATTAATTTTAGGAATCACACCATTAATTTCTTTAGCATAATTAGCTTTGGCATATATTAAATCTAAAGTTAAGAAAATCTCTAAGTTGATTTTTAAGGTTTCTAAGTTTATCGCTAATTTATTCGATACATCAGCTAAAATTTTTAAGATTTCTTTTCTTTCCTCAACCTTTAAAAATTCTATTTCAGAAGTAATACTTCTTATTTCTTCTGGTTCCAAATAAACGGTTTGTCCACTACTTGAAATATCATGAACAACACCCTTAATTTTATTTTTAAATGACTGATTAATACATAAACAATATCTATCATTTCTAGTAACAATTACTCTTTCATTTAAAAAATCTGAGTATTTATTCATTAGTTTTTCCATTTTTTCATTAACGCTTGTTAATTTTGATTGGAGTGTTCTTCTAATCTTAAATAAATTATTACTAGCATTATCATAGATATTAGCGTCTGGATCAATCGTTTGACCAAGTAATTTTAATAAATCATCATGAAGATTAATATCAAAAAAGTATGATTCTAAGTATTTAGCCTCTACTTTTAACTTTTTAAGGTTTTGATTATATGATTTTAATCTTGTTTCTTCTTTTAAAAAAGTATGAATTAAAACTAATTCATTAGGTTGCAAAATCGAGCCAATTTCTAATCTTTTAAGTTGCTCATCGATATCATATTTTGAATCAAGGTTGATATTAGAAGCTCGATTTAAAGCCCCTAAGGCGTCATCTACTTCATGTAATAGCACCTTGATTACATCAGGGTTATTATAAATTTGCAAATCTAAAATAGTTTCTCTAACACGAGGTGAAACCGCGTGCTTTGAAACTAGCTTTAAGATCTTATCAAATTCTAAGGTTTTAGTTTGGTAAATCATAAAATTTTCCTCGCATTTTTTCGTATAATATGCTATAATTAATATAGAAAGCAGGGATATTTTGAAATACTTTTCGATTACGTTAAGTCAAGAAAATCTAAATAACCTACTCATAGCATACCAAGATTTTATTGTTGATAATAATATCGAACATGCTCTTTTTAAAGCGGTCCATCGCAATGTTGAAATCATTGCCTATAAGACGGGAACCGTTCTTTTAAAAGGGCCAGATGTCTCTGATGAAATCGTCTTAATTAAAGAGGGGTTAGGTCTTAAAGACTATGAAGCCATTGGTTCTGATGAAGTTGGTACTGGTGATGTCTTTGGACCAATTGTTGTTTGTAGTGCGTTAGTAACATTAGATGATATTTCATTTTTAGAATCACTAAACATTAGAGATTCTAAGAAAATGAGTGACCGTGAAATTATTAAATTAGGGCCAATTTTAGCAGAAAGATTAAGTCATTCGCTAATGATCTTACATCCAGCTAAATATAATGAAGTATCAAAACGACCAGGATTTAATTTAAATAAAATCAAGGCTTTACTTCATAATAAAGCGATTTTAAAAACTAGTATGAAATATGAATTACCAGTTCCGGTAATTTTAGATAAGTTCTGCTCAGAAAATAACTATTTTAATTATTTACGTGATGAGGAAATTGTTTATCGTGATATTAATTTCCATGAAAGAGCAGAAAATGTTCACTACAGTGTCGCTGCGGCGGCAATTATCGCAAGATATGCTTATATCGTAGCGCTTGTTAAGTATCGCCGTGAATTAGGAATAACCATTCCTAAGGGTGCCGGTCCTAAAGTTGATGAAGTATTAGAACAAATTATTACTTCTCACGGTATCAACACCTTAAAACAATACGCTAAACTAAACTATAAAAACGTAACTAGACTTTTAGACCGCGTTTAGTAAGTTCAATTTGAAACTCTTTTGGAGGCTCAACTGAAAAGTTGAGCTTTTCTTTTGTTATTGGATGATTAAATTCTAAAGCGTAAGCATGTAAATATGGACCAGTATTTCCGTATACTTTCTTAGGCCCGTATACCGGATCCCCTAAGATTGGATGATTAATTGATTTTAAATGAACTCTAATTTGGTGAGTTCTTCCGGTAATTAAATCTAATTTCAAATAAGCAAAACCGTTGTTTTGTGATAAAACTTCATATGTTGTCATTGCACTTCTTCCAGTGTTTGCTGTAGTCATCATTTGACGGTGTTTTTTATGCCTTATAATCGGTTTATCGATAATTCCAGTATATTCCTTAAACTCATGATAAACAATCGCTAAATAGTGTTTTTTAACTTGTCTACGTTGAAACATTAACTTAAGTTTATTGTGAGCTTCATCATTTTTACCAATAATTAGTAATCCTGATGTGTCTTTATCAAGCCTGTGAACAATTCCTCTTCGTAATGGTTCATCTTCATTAGAAAGCAAATCAAATTCATGGATAAGTCCGCTTACCAATGTTACTCCTTCGTAGGTATTACTTGGATGAACAACTAAACCTTTTGGTTTATTAATAATTGCTAGATATTCATCTTCATAGACAATTTCTAAATTTAGATCAACTGGTTTTAATTCTACTTCTTTTTCTATCTTTGGAGTATTTAATGTAATAAAATCACCATTTTTTAAAAGATAGCTCGGTTTAACTAAGCTATCATTTACTAAAACATCACCTGATTTTATTAAATGTTGGATTTGATTCCGCGAAAATTCGGTATTTTCTTGTAAGAATTTATCAATTCTCGTCTGAATCTCTTCCCTTATTTTCCACTCCATCATAAACAGATTCGACCCTTTCTGTTTCTTTTTCTTTTTTATTTCTTTTTGGTTCTAAAAAGAATATATCAACCATAGTTAGTACAACTCCTACCGTTAATGCTAAATCAGCAATATTAAAATAAAAGTTTGCAAGTCCAACTATTTTTAAAATATATGTTAAAAATGGAACATGAATAAAGTCAATAACATATGATAAAAATAATCTATCGATTGCGTTACCAAGCGTTCCGGCAATTAAAAATGCAACTGCAAGTGAATAAACTTTTTTCTTTTTAAAGTCACTTTTGGTAAAAAGATAACCAAAGATACCAAGCGCTACAATTGTAATTAAAAAGAAAAATATTTGCTTACCTTCTAACATTCCCCAAGCTGCACCTGGGTTTTCTACATACTTGAATTCAAGGACGTGGGAGATCCAAGTCACAGTTTCTTCTGCACCATTAAGACCATTACCTTCAAGCAAAAACTTAGCTAAATGCTTTAGCCCCTGATCAAGTCCTACTATTGCAGCGATAATAATTAATCCGATAATCATATAATTTCTCCTCTATGTTTAGTAAAAATAAACTTACGAAAATTTAAAATTTTCTTAATTGATAATTTTTTCTTGTAAAATTTCAACTGCCTCTTGGAAATTTTTAACCGGATAATACTGAAAGTTTTTTTCAATATTTTTAACCTCTTTATGATTTCCCAATGCGATAAAATACATATCTACTTTAGCGCGATTAGCAGTATGAATTTTCTGTGCTGCACCACCGATTTCACCGACTTCTCCAGCCAAATTTATGGTGCCAGTACCAGCAATTTTCAATTTTCCAAAGTTTAGATTTAGTAAACTTACATATATATTTAATGATTGTATCAAGCCCCCGCTAGGGCCTCCGGTATTGCTATCTAAGCCGGGAAGGCTAAATTTAGGGGTGCTTGAGGTAATCTCAATGTTTGGATAAAAGATAAAGTAATAGTCTCCCTTTTCAAATGTATGATTATAAGTAAATTCATTTTCATTTCTTTTTATAGTTAGACTTATTTCTTTTTTCCTAGTATTTTCTATCATTTCTTGATAGTTTTCCTCTGTTATAGGTTCGCCATTAACTTTAGTTATAATATCACCAATTCTTAAGTTTTTAACTTTAGTTGGACGATAATATAAAACTAGGCTATTAATTTCGTAATTAATTGAAATCGAATTATCAACTTTACTAGCTTCTTTATATGCGTTAATAATACTTGTATGATATGAGTACTTCTTAGAAACTTGTCCCATTCTAAACTCGTCCATATTAGATATAGATTTAGAAAACTTAGCCATTTCATCAACTTCGTTTTGATCATTTAATTCCAAAATAATTCGCATAATCGGGGTAATTCTTGGCGCATAAAGGACAGAAGTTGTATAGAAATTGGATGAATTTTCTACACCCTCAATTACAATATCACTTTCTACTTTCGTAATTACTCCTGGCATTACTACTTCAAAATTAGTAGGAACTGCTATCGCAAGCAATAAATAGAAAATGGCAAACGATAAACTGATTAATATTTTTTTGACTTTTGTCATAATTTCCTTAATTTGATTTTAGCTGATTTTGCCATTTTCATTGAAGCAAGATTAGATTCAGTTCCTTCATATTTGTTATCTTCATAGATAATTTCGGTAATTCCTGATTGAATAATTAACTTCATACATTCATGGCAAGGAAATAATGTTACGTATAAACGCGCTCCTTTTAATGATTGAGTCGCATTTAAAATCGCATTTGCTTCAGCATGGACTACATAAGGGTATTTAGTTTCAATAAAGTCCCCTTTATTACCCCATGGGTAATCATCGTCGCTACAACCTTTTGGCAAACCGTTATAACCAATTCCAATAATTCTTTTATCTTGGTTAACAATACACGCTCCAACTTGAGTATTCGGATCTTTTGAACGTCTTGCTGATAGCTTTGCTACTCCCATGAAATATTCATCCCAAGTGATATAGTCATTTCTTTTCATCTTTTACCACCTTGATTTTTAACTCATCTAATTGAATTTGATCAACACCTGAAGGTGATTGATTCATAATGTCACGAGCATTTTGATTTTTTGGAAACGCAATAACGTCTCTAATATTAGTCGTATTAGTTAATATCATAACAATTCTATCTAATCCTAAGGCTAGGCCACCATGAGGTGGTGTTCCGTATTTTAAAGCCTCAATAAAGAAGCCAAAACGATCTTTAATATCATCATCAGATAAACCTAAGGTTTCAAACATTAACCGTTGGACATCTTGATTATGGATTCTAATTGATCCGCCACCAATTTCATACCCATTTAACACTATATCATACGCTCTAGCTAACACTTCTTTTGGATTATTTTTCAAATCATCAACCTTTTGCGGTGCAGTAAATGGGTGGTGAGCGGCACCAAATCTTTTTTCTTCTTCATCATATTCAAGTAATGGCCAGTCAACAATCCATAAAAACTTAAATTGGTTTTCAGGAATTAAATCTAATTTCTTCGCCACTTCTAATCTAACAGCCCCAAGTGATTGACTGACATCTTCAAATTTACCAGGAACTAAGAATAAGATATCATCTTTAGCTAAGTTTAGTTTTGCCAGATCTTCATCAGTTAAATTTTTTCTTACACTTCCTGAATAATCACTTCCGTCAAATCTAATAAAAGTTAATGCTTCAGCGTGGTTTTTCTTAGCAATTTCAGTAAGCTCATCAATTACTTTACGAGTAATAGTTTTCGCATTTGAAAACTTAACACCTCTAACGTGTTCTTTTCCGTTAAATAGTGGAATATCTTCTCTAATTAAAAAGCTATAATCGCTAATTAAGTTTTCAAATCGCATATCTGGTTTATCACTACCATAATTTGAAATTGCGTCAATATATTTCATGCGTAAAAACGGAGTTTTAATTTCTAAATTTAAAACATCCCTCATTAAATTAACAAATAATTTTTCTAAGTATCCAAAAATATCTTCTTCAGAAATAAATGAAGCTTCAATATCGACTTGAGTAAACTCAGGTTGGCGATCAGCTCTTAAGTCTTCATCACGGAAACATTTCGCAATTTGATAATATTTTTCAATTCCTGAAATCATTAAAAGTTGTTTATAAATTTGAGGTGATTGAGGTAGTGCGTAAAAATTACCAGGATTAACTCTTGAAGGAACTAAATAGTCTCTAGCACCCTCTGGTGTAGATTTTGATAAAATCGGTGTTTCCACCTCAATAAAGCCTAAATCCGATAAAGTATTTCTAATTGATTTAACTATTTCATTACGTTTTAATAAGTAATTTTGTTGAACCGGACGCCGTAAATCTAGATAACGGTATTTTAATCTAACGTCTTCAAGCGCGTCTGTTTCATCAGCGATAATAAGCGGTGTTGTATTAGCGGTTGATAATAGTTCAAGTTTCGTTAAATTAACTTCGATTTCTCCCGTTTTTAACTGTTTATTTGGGCTAACTCTTTTAATAACTTCGCCCTCAACTAAAATTACGTATTCACTACGTAGTTTAGTTGCTTCATTATAAAATGTATTTTCGGGATGAACTACTACTTGAGTAATGCCGTGCATATCGCGTAAATCAATAAAGATTAAGCCGCCTAAGTTTCTAACTCGGCTAACCCAACCTTTTAGTTTTACATTAGCACCAACATTTTTAATTGTAAGTTCACCATTATTGTGAGTATATAACATGTTATTTTCCTCCTAAGAGTTTAATTAACTCTTTTACTTTCATTGGTTTTTGTTCTTGTGTATTAGTATCTTTAACTGATACTAAATTGTTATTAACTTCATCTTCACCAATAAAGATTAAGTATTTTGGATTAGCTTTAATCGCTTTTTTCATTTTTGATTTTACAGATTTATTATCATAATCCATCTCAGCAATCACCATGTGATCTCTTAAGTCTTTTAAGACTTTAGAAGCAAATGTATTATATCCTTCATCAAAAGTAATAATATATGCGTCAAGCGCATATTCTAAATTAGGCATTGCCCCGCTTACTTCTAATGCTTCAACGAGTCTCTCCATTCCAAATGAAAAACCAATACCGGTTAACTCAGGACCACCTAAATCGGTAGATAAGTTATCATAAGCGCCGCCACCGCCTAAGGTGTTAGCATTTCCAAAATCTTTAATATTAGCGTGAATTTCAAAAACTGTTTCTGAGTAATAATCAATTCCTCTAACTAAGTTATGATCAATTTCATAGTTAATCTTATTTTCATCTAAAACTTTTAAGACGGTTTCAAAATGAACTTTTGAACTATCTGTTAAATAATCAATAGACTTCGGCGCATTTTTAACAACTTCTTTTGGCCCATCTATTTTACAATCTAAAATTCTAAGTGGGTTATTGTCTAATCTAGTTTGGCAATCATTACATAACCCTTCTTTATGTGATTCGAAATATTCTTTTAAAACTTTTTGATATTTTAGTCTTGATTGGTTATCTCCAAGTGAATTTAATTTGATTAAGACTCCGTCTAAACCAAATTCAGTAATAATATCACTAGCTAACATAATTACTTCAGCGTCAACATAAGGACTTTTTAAGCCAATAGCTTCGACACCAAATTGGTAAAACTCTCTAAATCTTCCTTTTTGAGGGCGTTCATAACGATAATTCGGTCCAATATAAAAATATTTTAAAATATCATTTTTAGCATAGTTTTTAGTTTCAATAAC
>FZPS01000179.1_pt125 | contig 22860 bp, 39 predicted proteins | sample 1817821 | NCBI WGS metagenome assembly FZPS01 (sample SAMEA104158645, study PRJEB21678) | metagenome | place: Germany | collected 2015-04-21 | reverse complement strand
GCATATAATTATTACGGCTTGATAATATATCACAAATACCTGGTATTTTGAAAAACGGGCATCCGTCACCATAACAAGCGTTAGGCATTTTTTCAAGCTCTAATATTGCTTTAGGCATCTTATTTAACCTCGCTTTCTTTGATTCTTTTTATTGCATTGCTGCACCCTCACTTTAAAGCTTCACCTTCTCCGTAACTTTTTCTATCATCACCGGCAGCCCATCCTGCACCTTGATTGTGACTTCGCCGTATTGCAATTCCCGAATGAACTTGATAAGCTTTTTTTCTTTTTCATGGAATGCAAAGTATTCTGCTATTTTCTCCAAGAGTTATCCCTCCTGCTGGCACTCCGGGCATACATCCCTCCGATTTTGTATATCATTGCTTCCGCTCCTTCCACCCCAAACATCCTTTCATATCGTTTTTGAACCGCACTCTTCCGTCCAACATGCAATATGTTTCCGGGCCATATTTGCCTTTTCTGATATTCAGTCGTGCACAAGTGCCGCAATGCATGTCTCTATACTTTTCTTGTATCAGGTCAGACAATGTTTTCATGCTATCCTCTCCTTCCGCCATTCAATATATTCTTTTACTGACACATGCAGCCGGGTTTCAAGCATGTATTGTTCATACAGCTCCCAGGTCCTCTTCATTTTCTTTGCCATTGTCGAAATTACCATTTGCCACACTAGCTTCAAGGCCTTTTCATTCAATTTCCGACCTCCTCCAATTTAATCTCTACCCTCGGATTATCTTTGTCTACCTCAAACCTGTTTGTCCAACCTGCATTTTGCTTCCAACCGTCGTTTTCAATTACTCCTGCCTTGACTAATCCGTCCCATATAAACTTTACAGCTGCTGCTACATTATCTGGGTCTCTTCTTTTGTCTTTGCAATACCAGGTGATATGTAGGAATACTTTATTCATTTTTGGTAGTCGTTTTGCCGGCCATACTACGGCATCCGTGTTTTCCTGCTTCATAGAAGCATATCTCATCGGATGCTTTTTTGCTGCTTCTATGATTTCGTTCATCCCTGGCATTTCCCCCGGTATGACAAGCTTCATAATGCTACCACCGTCTTCCGCTTGCCATCTGGTATGAAATACTGGCAATCCTCTACCGCATAGACTGTGTAATGTTCCTTACCCGGTCTTTGTTTGCTTTTTAAAAGTTTCCTTTTTGCACTTTTCGCTCTAGACCATATCTTTTCTCCTCTTCCAATCCACGCGCAAAGATGCGCTCTTGCATTTTTGCAATCCCAGCAGATACTCTCCGGCGGCCTAGTATTCTTCTTCATGCTCGTCCTCCTTCTTTTCCCAGGTATTGACTATGCATATCCTTGTATCTTTGTTTGCAAGTATTTCCCTTGCCTGGATCTGTGCATCTCTTGGATTTGTAGCTTCTGTTTCCACCAAAAAGATTCCCTCAACAATATATATCGTCACCGAAAACGCCTCCTCTCTATCCTCTTAACCCAGTTTTCGCCCACACATGGGGCAGAAGTTGATTTTATGATTATCGCAAAATCCGGGATAATCTTCGTCGAATATTTGTAAGTAACTACCGCTAACGCTGTAGTTCAAATATTGTCTGCTGCATCAAATACGGTTCAATCCTCTTTTTTGCCATCTTGCAATATTCCGGGTTCAATTCAAAGCCTATAAAATTACGTTGATACATAGCTGCCACCATACCTGTTGTGCCACTTCCCATGAATGGGTCTAATACTATTCCGTCTTTAGGACATCCGGCAAGTATGCAAGGCTTTATTAAGTCTGGCGGGAATGTTGCAAAGTGTGCTTCCTTGAATGGTTTTGTAGTAACAGTCCATACACTTCTTTTGTTACGTTTTCCCGTCCATTTTTTATAACCGGGTGTATTGGAAGCATTACCGGGTCTACCTTGTCCACTTATTTCTTTTTTACCTGTATAAAAAGTGCTTTTATATCTTTTTTCACTTTCGGGTTTAGCATCTTCTTTTATCGCTTCGTTGTCGTAATAGTATTGTGCTGACTTCGCTAACAGGAATATATACTCATGCGCCTTTGTGCATCTATCTTTAACACTTTCCGGCATTGGATTTGGTTTATGCCATATAATATCCTGCCTAAGATACCAGCCATCAGCACGAAGGGCAAAGGCTACCATCCACGGGATGCCAACAAGGTCTTTGGGTTTTAGTGTCGCTACCTTACGGCCCGGATATTTGGGTTGCCCTTCTTTAAGCCCGCCCTTGCTATAATCTCCGCCGGCACCACCACTGCCGTTGTAACAGTCCCCCAAATTAAGCCAAAGCGTTCCATCATCCCGCAATACTCTTTTTACTTCCCGGAATACCTCAACCATTTTCGCAACATATTCTTCGGGCGTGGATTCAAGTCCGAGTTGTCCTTCAACACCATAATCACGTAATCCCCAATATGGTGGTGAAGTCACACAGCAATTTATCGAATTGTCAGGTAACTGCTTTAAGCCTTCCAAGCAGTCTATGTTGTAGATTTTGTTTAATTCAAGCATCTCCGACAAACTCCCCTTTTCCTCCAGCCGCATGCGGGGCATTTAAAATGGTTTTCATAAAACATCCCTCACTTTTACAAGAAAGTATTTTGTTTCCTCGTTTACCGTTTGTTCAATTATTGCTATATCATTCTTTTTGATTTTTACATTGTGACCTTTAGTATAGGGTCTACTTTTTAAAAATTCTTTAACATCTTCTCGTTTTAAAGGAAATATTTGAATCTCTGTTGGGCCATCTATTTCGGTCATATATAAGCTAAAAGCGTCAATGTGATAAATCATTGTTTCCCCTCCCGATAAAGTTGTTCTCGCCACATTAAAAGTCCTCTAACTATTATCGACTTTAGCCTCACTTCTGCTTTGTCTTCGTAATTTGTGCTCTTCACAATATTCCTTATAAGATCATGTATAAATTCTATTTTGTCTTTATTTTTGTTTTCGGCTATCCAGTTCATCAGGCATCATCATCCTTTGTGAAACCTATAAATCTCATTTTCCCTGGATCAAATATAACATCTATCATCCCTACCGGCCCGTTTCTGTGTTTCCCAATAATGATTTCCATGTATTCGTAGTTGTTATTTTTGCAGACCATGAATTTGTTTTTTTGATTATCGTATAGTTGATTCTCAGTTGGGTAATGCAAAAACCATACATTGTCCGCATCTGCTTCTATCGCTCCACTTTCCCGCAAATCTGCAAGTGTGGGTCTTTTATTCTCTGCATTTCGGTTAAGCTGTGCTAATACTATGACCGGTTTGTTTATGTCAAGCGAAAGGTTTTTCAGACTTCGGGATATGCTTGCTACTTCCTGCTCTCTTGTGTTGTGTTTACCATCTGGCGTGAGTATTTGAAGGTAATCTATGATGACGAGGTCTAGGCCATCTTTTGCTTGCAGTTCTTTTGCTACTGCTTTAATATCGCTAGGTGTTTTTGAATCTGTGTCTACGATTAAATTTGATGTGCTGTATTCTCCGAGCGCTCTGGCTATCTTTTGCCATTGTTCTTCTGTAATTTTCCCAGCCTTTATTCGGCCCGTATCAATTCCGCTTGCCATTGAAAGTATCCTCATCCCTATTGCATTTGATGACATTTCTCTGCTTACAAAGTGCACCTTCCGACCTTCTCTTGCTAGCTTAATTGCTATAAACAATCCTAATGCTGTTTTCCCTACGCTTGGTCTTGCAGCAATTACCGTCATTTCTCCATCGAATATGCCTCCTGTGCAATAGTCAAGGTCTGGTATTCCTGTTAGCATTAGGTCATTTTGCTGTGCTTTGATATATTGGCTTTCTATCCAGTCGGTTGTTTCAAAAAGCACTGTTTTAAGGTTTTTTATTTTTACGTTCTGTATGTCAATGTCTATTGTGTCAAGTGCCTCAAATATTTTTGTTTTTATCGCTTTTGCATCTTTACTGGTCTTTATGTCTTTTTGTATGTCTAGAGTGAGCTTATTTATCTTTCGCAGGGCCGATATATTTTTCACTTTTGCGGCCATTCTATCTATCTCGTCTTTTGTCGCCAACACCATATCGTCCATGCTGATTATCTCTGCCATACTTACATCTGAATTCGCTGCATAGACGCTAGATGGAGATATTGTTTCGCCTTTTAGCCAAAGCTGTTTTACTGTTTCGAATACTTTTTTGTTGTTGATATTAGCAAAGTCATCTTCGTTAAGTTTTGATAATACGTCATCTCCGCCACGTTGTATAATTGCGGCAAGCAGGGCAGTTTCAATGTCATACATCTAAAACGCCTCCATCAGTGGTTGATATGATTTGTCACGGAACGTTTGATTATTTGCTGTATCTTTAAGCACTTCTTCTGTAACCCAATTTAAGATTGCCCTATAGTCTGACTTGTATTTTTTACCCGTCGCTCCTTTATAATTGTCAAGCTTCTCAATCATTCGTGCGGTGTTTGCCTCTCCATAAGTGCTGACTAGTTTTTCATATTCAGCATTGGTCATGGAGACAAATTCGGCAAATTGGACCTTTCCTGATTGAGATTTGTTTTTAGTTTTACGAGTATTATTTTCTGTACTTTTCTTTACTTTACTTTTCTTTACTTTACTTTGGGGATTATTGTTGTCATTTATATCGCCTGAAGATGAATTATTGTCATCATTATCACCTTCTGATGATGGGTTTATGTTGACATTAACCCCGTTAATGTCAACAATAACTATGTTGCTATATTTCGAAGGGTCAATAAGACAGTATTCTTTTATGATTTCTACTTTTTTACGCCGTGACGTTGCCTCTAAATATCGCTTCTGAATCCCGCTAGACGTTAAAATACAGTATTTATCGAACATCGTCTTGTCTAAAAATCCCCATTTTAAGCAGGAATTAATGACAACATTTACTCGGTTAATGTCAACATTAACCCTCTTTGAGAAGAGTAATTGTTCCTTATCTGTCCACTTGTAGAAATAGCCCTCTTTGTAGATTTTCATTAACAACTTGACAAGGATTCCGAACCCCTCAACTCCATGTTCAGCTTCAATGAGCAATATTTTGTCATCTTGGTCCATATCAACGTCCATTGGAAAGTAGTCTATTCCTGCTTTTTGTGGTCTTGCCATCTAACTGACCCCCAGCCCAATATTTTCACATATACCCATATTTTTCCGCACATGGTTAAAAAAATGCTATTTACTCTTCATGAAACCCCTCCTTTATGGCCTCCCCCCTTCATGGAGGCCATTCTTTGTTTTGAAAAAAGGGGTTGTTAGAAGAAATAGGCAGTTTTTTATTTTAGGCAGGCAGGGAAGGGGGAAGCCAACCTGCCAAAATTTAACCTTCTTGTGATTTTTCTTTCGCTGCATTTTCAATTTCAGTGCACATCTTTTCGTAGTCTGTCTTTTTCACGTCTTTTGTAGATTGATAGCCATATTTGTCCAAAATCTGCCTGACAATGTCCTGATCGCCTTCAGCCAAAGCAAACATCCTTTTTGCTTGAGCTGTCGATATGGTCCCGTCTTGGTCGGTGTAGTATTTCTTTCGACTTGACACCTGCTGGCCTTCCAAGTCCATATCTTCTAAATCTTGCGTGAAAACGTCTGACAGACTTGCTACTAATAATGCAGCATCTACAAGGGCTCTCTTTTTAGCCATTTTTAACACGGTATTATCAATGCTGTATGGGTCCTGCTTGGCATATTTCCGCTCTTTAGTGTTGCAACTTCCAAGGCCCTCCGTAATAAGCATGTCGCCCTTATGCAATTTGCATCTGACCTGGTACTGAAAAAACCCATTTTCAAAATCTCTAGTGGAATCGACTATCTCAAATTCAGATTGAAGGCCCATCATCATGAGGATTTTTTCAGCACCGGGTTTTAAAAGTATGGGCTTGTCCGTTCCAGGAACAACTCCATAATCGTGATTTTGCCTCAATGTCTGTTGTATAACTTTCTGGAATTGCGTAATTTTCTGCATCGTCTGTGCCACTTGCTGGATGCTCATGTCATCTATCATCTATATCACCTCCCCTTCTTCCCCACATTCGGGGCATTTGTCTCCGTTGTCTTCATCTGCAAAGTAGCTCATACCAAATTCGGTTAGCATAAGCGTTTCCCATTCATAGCCGCATTTAGGGCATTTGAGCTCTACAATTGATTTTTCTACCCTTGGAATAAATCCATCCGGATAATTCATTTACATCCCCCTTTGCGATTCTCCAGCTGCTTCTGCCATTGCGTCTCCAAAAACAAGAAGTGCGAATTCTCTATCGTTAACTGCATCATCGAAATAGTATTTGTCGCAAGGTTCTAATCCATCTCCAATTCGAAGAAGCATGATATTTACGGTCTCATCTTTCTGTTCAGGAGTTAATTCTTTCCATCTTTCCCAAAGGTTTAAAATTGCTGGTCTGCTCTCTATCATGGCCACTCTTCTTCACCTCTCCTTTGCAAAATACCCACTTTTTGCTATACTAAAACTGACTGTAGTCCTATGCCTTTCGGATTTGGCTCTGCAAAGCCTCCGGAAGGTCTTTTATTTTGCCGTTGAACAGGAATATTGCTTTATGCCCTTCTGCTTTTTCCCGAAAGCACTGGCCAAGATATTGCCGCAAAAGATCTGACATTTTATCTCGGAGCTTGTCTCTTTCTTTAACATACTCAGTAACTTCAGCTATTTTTCTATTCAGAATTTCTATGTCGCCTGCTATCGATGCAATTTCTCTTTCTAGCTCTTCCCTGGTCAATTCGCCACCTCCTCAAAAATCTCTCTAATGTCCACGCCGAGTATTTCAGCGATTCTTTTTGCATCTTCAGCTAATAATCTTCTATAGCCTCTTTCTACATTGCTATACCACGCGGGCGTTTTGCCCATTTTCTGCGCAATAAAAGTTTGAGTGATGCCTTTGCTTTTTCTTATCTTGCGCAGCCTTTCGTTTATCTTCACTTCATTCCACCTCCTTTTAACGCTGTTTAATTCTGAAAAAAAGGGAATGGTATGTCCCGGTGGCTTTGCCTAAATCGGCGTGCCGTGGGTGTTCTATTTATATTTTACTCAACGCTGTGTTATTTGTCAATAGTTTTTATTCGTTTTTGCTAAAATATTTTTCGTTTTTGAATTCGGCGTATACCTTCATCTTTCCTGGAGCGGCCTTTATGACCGCTCCTTTAAATATTTTTTTAAAGGCTCCCAATTGATTAGAGCCGTCCGGATAACGGTTGACCGATTTAAGTAATTATCTTTACAGTATTTGTCAAGTGCCCGGGCAATTTCGTCGGGCAGCCTGACAGCAACCCTTTGGTCCATGTTCTTCGACATATATAAACACTCCTTCTAGGCTAGTTTGTTCTTTTTGCGCCGGGATTGCCGCTCCCGGCAGGCGGTATTTTAACTTACTTATTTCTTATTATCTGTTTTCTGCTGTGTTCTTCATTGTTTGATTCCTCCTTCTTTTTAAAATAAATACAACCAGAATAGAACGTAGCCATTCCTTTACAGGTTTTATTAAGTTCTGAACATTTTTCGCATATTCTATTTACTGCCATGCTAAACCCTCCTATTTTAAATTGGCCGCATTAGGGGATTTCTCCCCTGCTCTGCCTGATTTTTTTTGCCGGGATACGCTCCCGGCTGGCGGTATTTTGTTGGCTACTTCTTACCACAAACAGTCGCCCAGTGCGGGGTATATATTCCCGCACTTTGGGCATATTGCCCAGCCGTATTCTTCTAGGATTGTTTCGGCTTCTTCTCGTGTGATTTCTTTTCCCTTTGGTGCTGATGCTCTAGTGATGTGGCAACCATCAGGTGTGAACTCGTTAGTCCAGCCGCCATTTATAGCGGCGTAGACAGTTCCGTTGGTGTCTTTCCTGAAAGAAAATTTTATCATTCTAATATACCTCCTTTGCCCTACTTTGCAACTTTGAGAAGAGCTTGCAGCTCTTCTGTTTCGATATCGTTGTAGTCATGGTAGGCCCAACGTGGCTCATTGGCGAGCTGTTGGGCATCTTTTCCGACGAAATACGCAATTCCGTCGTTGAAGTAGATGTCTATCAGATATTCACCGTTTTGGAAAGCTTGGAACTCTTCTGCGAACCCTTTAAACATTCCCTCAAGGAAGTCATACGCCAACGGCATGATGTCCTGAAGTTCCTTTGAGTTGACTCTCACGCTGCCTGCCTCCTTTAAGGCTTTGATTAACTCTGACCTTGTCAATTTTTCGGCTAGGAGATAGTCTGTTGACGGGTCTAATCTGCATTTGTAGCCCAAGTTTTCTATTTCTTTTTTCAGTTGTTCCAAATCCCCGTCATCGATGCACCGTACGGGGATTTTCCCCGTTTCCTCAATAAGCTCCACGTTATACTTTTTTAGTAACTTTGCCATTTCCATTCTCCCTTCTTTCTTTTTTCTTGTTAATTATATAATAGCACATTTGTTTGACGTTGTCAACAGATTTCATACGATGTTTTAAAATTTTTTTAATTCCCGAATCCCTTGCCCCACAAGGCTTTCTGCGATTCTATATAAATCAGCAATATTCTGAATATAAAAGAGGCAAAAAAAAATCCCCCGGCATCAACCGGGGGTGTTCTTTGCTCTGGCTATGTCTACGGCCGCTTCGCCGAAGATGTATCCCAGGGCCAGTGCAACCAACTTCCAATATAGTTCATGGTCAACATTAAAGCCGAGGCCTTCCGATAAAATAATAAAAGCCGCACTGGCCACGGCTACCCAAAATTTTCGACTAGATAGTTTTTGCTTCCAGAATTCCTTCACTGTATCTCCTCCTTGTCGTTCCGTATTTCAATCTCCCGTTTTTTTATACCTGCCAATGCCCAGAGCTCCACCGTAGTGAAGCCAAACCAGGCTCCAATGAGCGTGGTCGGCTCCGTTCCAACACGATAAAAAATAAAAAGCACCGCAACAGTAAAGGCGGCGTTCAATAGGATTACTAGAGCCACAATGAGCTTTGAAAACTTCATTTTTTAGCCACCTGCTTATGATACCGGTGCAACATCGTCACCACCTGCTCCCTGGTGACTGCTCCTTTGGGATTCGTGCCATCCGTGATTCCTTCTTTTTTAGCCCAATCCCAGGCTTCTTTTGCCCAAGACGAAGGCGTATTCTGTTCAGCCACTTTATCAGCTCCTTTCAGCGCATTTAGCTCACTTTGCACCATATCCAAAAACCTTTGCCACCCCATATCAAGGGTTCTATGCGGACAGTACTTGCCGCTAAAATCCTGATGTTTTTTAACCTTATCTATTCCCCAACCTTTTTCTTTTAGCTTATATGCTATAAACTTTACAGCTAATTTTTCTGCCTCTTCAAATCTCTTCCCGCCAGATTTTGAGTAGCAGATCTCAATACTCAAGCCTTTTCTATTCCCAGGGCCATTACTCCCATCCCCTGCATGCCAAGCGTTGCGATTTTCTGGAATACCCTGGACGATTTCTTTATCATCAACTGCATAGTGAAATGAGACTTTGTTATCATTCCTAATCATATATGCAACTTCGTTCCTGGCGCTTGCGTCGTTGGCCGTGTTATGCACTACGATAAACTCTGCAACCATAGAATAGGGGCACTTGATGTTGTATTTGCTGGCAGGCACTAGATTCTGTATAACTTTCATCGTATCAACCACCCTATTGTTCCGGTCAAAACTGATATAAGCATTGTTGCCCAAAGCGGCAACCGGTTGGCAAGCTGTTGTTTGATTTCTTTTACATCTTCTTTCAATTCATTGACGTCTCCGAATAGGGTTTTGATTTGCTCTTGCAGCCGTGCAACTTCCTGCTCTGCCATATTCCCACCTCCATAAAACTGCATGGGCATAAAAAAACGCCTATGTGGCGTTCTCGGCTTCGTTAGCCAAGTATTCGGCGACTGGTATTTGATACGACTCCGGCAAATCTTCAAGTTTGCGTTTCTCGTACTTCACCAAAAAAGCATATATCGGAATCATGTATGCGTATATCATCAAGCCTCACCTCCTGTAAGCATTTCAAAGATTGCTGCGATTGCTTCGGCTTGGGCAAGTTGTTGTGCTTGGAGTTCTTCAAGTGTGGGTATGGGAGTATCTTGTGGTTCTGGTACAGGTTCTGGCGCAGGTGTAACGGATATAATGTTCCCTTCAGTATCGGTCTCGAAGTCTGCCGGAAGGCGTGTAAGTTGATTGTATATTTCCTTCGTGACTTCGATTTGTTCATCTGTTTTGGCAGGGCCGTAGCCCCTGCCTGTTATTTTGCTATCGTGAATTTCTACAAAATAAACCATTACCATACCTCCCAGTCAATTTCTACTCTTAGATAATTTGCGGAAGTATCATTGTTTTTAAAGACTATTACTAATTGCGAGCCTGAAATATATACATCAGTAATTGTAAGCTGTAAAGATGATGCTCCGCCTGCAATTCCATTTCCGAATGTTTCGCTGCCTGTTATAAACCCTTGTTTTCTTCGTGTCCATGCTGAACCCATCCTATCTAAGTCATAGGTTCCATACCCTACTATTTTGGTTTGCATGGGGTCTGTCCCGAAAAATACCATTATTCCTCTTTCTGAACTTTGGAATACGGCTATACCATGCCGATAATTTCCTCCTAATGCTATGGTCTTCGTTAGCGTCTGCCCTGCAGGGATTGAATCTGTATATTCTACATTACCGTAGAGTTTTGTGGCACTCATGAAATCGGATGGATTTTTCCCTCTTAGGGTGTCTGCGTTTAACCCGCTGCCTGCACCTTGTGGGCTTATTTGAGCCGGTGAATGTGTATGCGCCGCCGGTGTAAACGATGATGGCTTGCCTTGTATGTCATTCCACGCCGGAAGTTGATCGCTCCTGCTGGTCTTGGCTATATAGTAGCTGCCAGAAATGCCGTGTGTTTGTTTGCTAGAGGCATGGGTATCTACTTTACTTTGAGCACCAGACGGCGTTTCTTTTGCGTTCCATGCGCTTCTTTCAGCATTGGTGATATGTTTTACATTATCGCTTAAATGTGTTGTAAGGTCGGAGGCTAATGCAAAAGCTGGATTATGTGCCTCGTTTCCGTGGGTAGCTGGAGTAAAACTGTTCGGCTTCCCTTGAATATCGCCCCATGCTGGGAGCTGGTCGCTTCGGCTGGTCTTGGCTATATAGTAGCTGCTAGAAATGCCGTGTGTTTGTTTGCTTCCCGCGTGCGTATTCACTTTCGCCTGAGCCCCAGCAGGGGTCTCATGTCCGCTATGGGGAGCTGCTTTTTGCTCGTGTGCGTCAGTATATGCCTTCGCATTTGCTTCGGCAGTATTAGCCTTCGCCTGAGCCCCAGCAGGGGTTTCTTTCGTGTCTTGTAGATGCTGAATATTCCCCTCAATACGGTTAAAATCTGTTGGTGTTAGCGCGTTATTCTCTTGCCAATTCGTTTTCGGTGTCTGCCATGCCATTATATCGCCCTCCTTCCTGTCAATCTCGCTTGTAAATAGCCCTGCCAACCTATTTCCTGCCGTATCACGTGATAGTCCTTGCCCTTAACGATAACCCTGTCGCCAAGCAACAGGGCCGGATTTCCTCGCCACTCAACCTCGATATCCCGACGTGCATCTTTTACACTTGCCAGCAGTGTATCCGCTATGGCCTGTGCTTGGGCAAGTGTCTGCACAAGCGGGTTTGCGGGAAACTCATACCGGAGCACACCGTTTTCTATTATGCTTGTTTCATCTCTGGCTATAGCCCTTTCTTTGTTTCGCACGGTCAAGGGTTTGCCCTGGATGACAAGCGTCACCTGCTTGTCCGTGGCGTTGGTGTTCTGTATTTTCAAACTTGCACCCCAGCCGTAATAGGTTGCCTCTGTGATACTAACGCCTGCGGGCGGGTTGTCGAGGGATGCAGTGGCTTCAATCACCGGCGTTTTGTTATAAAAAGCCGTGATTGTCTTTGTTGAGCTGCCCGGTATCGTAATGGGCTCATTGCTACGGTAGACTTCCTCCGCTGCGCTTGCTGGTCGTAAAGGCTGTGTGTCAACGATTATCTCATTCGCCACCTGGTCTTGACGTGACGGCGCCCGGAGCGGTGGAAAATAATCGTCCTCGGTGATTTCCAATACCGGTTCATCGCCTGTGATGAGGAAGCTCTCAATCTGTATCTTCCCCTCCCTGTTTTGGAAGGCAGCGGCAAGCCCCGCTTCCGCAATCTTACGGAGAGCTTCCCGGTGCGACACTGGATTGAACCAGGAATAGGGTGCGACAATGTTTTGTAGCGCTGTGTCTATGATATATTCATCCGGCATAAGTCCCGCATCTTGCAATACTATTTCAGCAAGCTCATACAGGCTTTTGTTCTGCAAAACTTGGCTGGTCTGGAATGTGCTTTTCCGCAGTAGCTCCATCCTGTCCCGTGCCGTGACTGTAGCTTCAAGTGTATCATCCGGACTGTCCCAGTCCAAACTCCAGAATGTGCCAAGTGGCACCCATTCTTGTCTGAACTTCACTTCATGCCATGTCGCCATAGCATCATTCCTCCGATTCTTCTTGTTCTAGTCTTGCTTGAAGCTCTCCTTGATACGGTATTGGCGCTTGCTCAATTGTCATATGACCAGCTTTGATTCGTGCTATCAAAGCATTGAGTAGTATTTCATTCATGCTCTACACTTCCGTCAACTCTATTGATGGTACTCCATCTGCTACCGCTATGTGCCACTTATAAAATTTTTCCGTGACCGAATCTTTGATGACATACCGGCTGTCGTAGTATTCAATTTCTGTTTCACCGACAGTGCTTTCTCGGTCATACTCGTACACAAAAAATACGATGTCGCCGGCTTCAAGGTCGGGGTGAGTGAAAGATAGCTTGTTTTCGGCTATAACTATTCCATCTATATCTAGTTCCGTTTCAACCCCTGTCATAAAGTCCACCTTAGACACCTTTTCTATCGCTTTTATAGGCAAGTCGGAATATAATACTTCCATCTTGTCGGTATAGATTCCAGCATCAGCGACAAAAGGCTCGATATACACCGTACCACTAGGACAGCTTACAAGTGATCCAGATGTCTGTATTGGAATCTCAATAGGTGTAGCTAATTGATAAGTTAGTGTGGTTGCTGTAATTGTAAGAGTATCACCTTTAACCCCTACTTGACTTGTGCCATCACTTGCATATGCTACAAATTGTCCACCAGTAGTCATGTCTGAATAATCAATTACTGTGCCACTTGCTACATTAGTTTTATCACCTATTCTTTTTATTAGCTTACCTTCACTTAACCTAACTTCATCTTTAGTGCCATTTGGTAGACTTCTTAACTCTGCTATGTTCCCTTCACTGTCTTTTGCCACTACATAAGCATTAGTTTCGGTGTAGGGTTCGTACCCTGTGGCTTGTGTTCCTGTTTGCAGCATGATATCCATTTGCTTTAATATTTTTATAAGTTTATCGTTTGTGGCATATCTATGCCTTAAATAAATCAAACCACTGTTATCTGTAGTAAAGGTTGTATAAGCATCGGTGGTGCTATGAACATTCAGGTTTAGTATTTGTCCTTGTTGATGCCACAAATCTAATACATACGATGCATCATGCTTAAATCCATTCATAAATCTTTGAACAGTATATGTTGTGTGAGGACTTAATTGTATTGGTAAACCTCTATATCTATCACCTAAATCAACAGAGTAATCAGTAGTTTTTATGCCTTTGTTTTTAAAATCAAATAAATTCTTCCCAACACTCTTTAACCTACCGGCACAAACTGTAGATTTAGTGCCATTGATATAATAAAACAATTTATCGGCTTGTTCTAATGTCAAATTATCTAAACCAAGTTCAGTCAAGTCATATACAAAAGCATACTCAAAATACTTATCTCCAACTGCTGTTGTTGATGATGATGTGTATATTTGCCCTTTTAATGTTTTAGTAGCCTGTATTATGTTGTATGCTTTAAAAACATCAGTGTATAAACTAATACCTTCGGTTGTTTCGTCAGAATAGTGTATTCGGATATTATTTCTTATTTTACCTACACTATTTTCTTTTATTTTAAATACAACAAAATATTTATGTCCTGAAATAAAATCTATCTCTTTATAATCGGTAGTGTCGTAAGCTGTTTTTACTCCTGCACTCCCATCTTTTTTAATTTTAAGCCTATTACCCGCATTATCTGTTATTGTTGATGCTATATTTGCAACTACTAATTTATTACTCCAAGTCAAACCATTCACACTAACACTAACTTGCCCGTTTGCAGCATTTTTAGGCAAGGATAATATCCCATAACCGGATACACTTTGCTTTGCCTCCTGGTTGGGGTTTAGATTGGTCAGGACCTTGCTGATATTAGATACATCCTGTTCTACATCAAGAACTTTTATTCTTGTTTCGTTCAATTTTTGAGACAAATCGCTTCCAACTTGGTCCGTGTGACTGTTTGCACTTTCTAATACATCATCCGCATAACTTTTTGCGTTTGTTTCAGCTTGATTAGCCTTTTGTTGAGCGCCTGTCGGTGTTTCTGCGCCTATTAAAGCAGGAGTAATACTATGCGGGTTTGATGCCTGCAAGTGCGCTGCTTCCCAATCTTCGATTTCTTTTAATTTACCATCTATCGCATCAGCATTAAAGTTTAAATCTTGAATATCGGCCGGGTCTGTATCCTCCGGCTTCCTGAGACTGTAGTTTTGCGTATACTTCAAGCTTTACACCTCCTTGTATTCGCCCCAAGGTTTAGTTTTTATAATTCCCCATGTCTTTTCGATTTCTGTTCCAAGGTGGACCTGAATGCGGCGGTTCGGCTTTAGTAGGTTTTTTAATGGGCTTTGTTCGTTGTCTATGTCAAACTTTTTGTCCTCGTTGTTCAGAGCAAGCGTGATTTCATTGGAGGATATATTCCCCACCGGCAAGCTGCCCTGACTTGCTTCTCTTTCTTCCAGTAGCCTTACACTTACCAAATCGCCTGTTTCGTAGACTTCACGAATCGACGTGAAAAATTCGATTATCTTTGCTTGTCTTCCAGCATGGCTCCATTTCGTGATTATTAGCTCTTGCTTTGCCACGTCCAACACCTGCGACTCTAATGTCTTGCTCCAGCTTACCAGTGTGTTGCCGGTCACTGTTTCTGTTTTTAGGAGCGTATCGTCTGGGCCGTAGAGCTTGATTTCAAAATCAACAGGATATTCTACCCTCGCCGTGTCGCCAACTACACGCAGAGCGTGGATAGGTCGAGGTAGGTGTGCCACGGTCAAGGCCGGATAAGGTGCAGCAAAAGCGCCGCCTGCACCGGCAAGCTGAGAACCCCACCAGCCAAACTGGTATTGTGCCAGCTTATCTGGCGGCGGTGCAAGGTGATACGAGCCGTCCAGCACACATGAACCGTCTAAAGACGCCCATTTGTGTGTTGCTGTGTCAACCGAATCTGCTGTCTGCTGCGGATAGCTGACGTTGGCCTGTTCGCTGGCTGAAATCTCTAGAGACTGATCCATGAATGGGTCTGTATAGTCCACCTCAACCCTTGCAAGCACCCGTCGCCTGTCGGCTTTCATCTTGTCAAGAAAGTCTATTGTTACTGGATACACCTATGTCACCGCCTCACTGTTCAATAAAGGGTATACTAACTTCTTCCCAATACCTGACACCGTTTTTCGTGTGCCATAGGCTGGTTACAATGTCCCCTGCATAGCAGGTCATTGTCTTTGTGCCGCCTGCATCTGGGTATTCCAAAGTGAAAAACGGCTTGTTAGCCGCTATAGTGTCAATGATCTTTTGTAGTTCATCGTCGGGAAGCATCTTCCAGACAGCGTCCACCCGGCGCTTTGTGGCTATAATCTCCATCACCATTTTGCCAGAAGCCGTCCGACCTGATTTAGATAGGTCGAATCGGCCTACTTTTAATTCGGTAGGTGCTTTTACCGTTATCCCAGCAATTTTCAGCATATATCTTACACCCCCTGCGGCCTTAAAACAAGGTCAAAGCCTTGTCGTTGGGCCTCTCTCGTGAGTGCCGGCAGCTGCATCCTGGCCAAAACCGTATTGTCGATTTTGAGCACTAGCTCTTTGTCGTCGCTGCTCTGCGATGAAGAAGCTCGAGAAATTCTTATTGCATCCATAATCGCCTGGTAAACGGCTTGGGCAACGGTATCAGCTAAATCTTCCGCAAAGCCACTTCTGCCAAGGGGAATTACTGCCTCTGGACCGGCCTCCCCCAGCATGGCCAAAGTCGGATCCATTACTAGGCCACCTTTAGCCAGCATGGGAATTTCGGGTATTCGCGGCACCCGGACACTCCAGCCACCAACAGTACCGACAAAGGGGATAGTTATTGACGGTATTTTTAACTCGATTTTATTCCAACCACGGATAAACTTATTGACAAACCCGATTATCCCGTTTACTGCGCCTTTGATAACGGTCTTGACGCCTTCCCACTTCTCTGACGCACTTGTTTTTATACCATCCCAGATCTCCGCCAACTTTCCGGCGATTTCGTCCCATGTTTTGGGGGTATCTTCTTTCAGGGCCTCCCACCTATCGGAGATTTCCGTCTTAATATTCTCCCAAGTAGTAGGTGCATTAGTCTTTAGTTCTTCCCACCGTTCGGAAATCCCCTTCTTAATGTTCTCCCAGACAATTGGAGCATCAGTCTTTAGGGTCTCCCAGCGGTTGCTGATTTCCTTCTTGATGTTTTCCCAGGTAGTAGGAGCGTTGGTTTTAAGGTTTTCCCATCTGTCTTGGATGCTTGTTTTTATGTTTTCCCACGCAGTAGGTGCATTGGTTTTAAGCGCTTCCCATCTGTCGGAGATTTCCTTCTTTATGTCTTCCCAAGTAATAGGTGCGTTGGTTTTTAGGTTTTCCCATCTGTCGGAGATTTCCTTCTTTATGTCTTCCCAAGTAATAGGTGCGTTGGTTTTTAACTCATCCCACTTCTCGCTAATTGTTGACTTAATATTACCCCATTTTTCGGAAGCTCCGGATACAAGGCTATCCCATCTGTCTTGGATGCTTGTTTTTATGTTCTCCCAGGTAGTAGGAGCATTGGTTTTAAGTGAATTCCATTTTTCCTCTATCCCGGTCTTTATACTATTCCATGTTTCCCCTGCGTTGGTTTTAAGGTTCTCCCACCTAGTCTGGATGCTGGTCTTGATATTTTCCCAAGTAGTAGGTGCATTAGTTTTCAGGGCCTCCCACTTTTCGGCAATAGACTTTTTAATATTCTCCCAAGTTTCAGGGGCATCTTTTTTCAGCTTTTCCCACCTTTCAGCAATAGACTTTTTAATGTTCTCCCAAGTTTCGGGGGCGTTGGTCTTTAAGTTATCCCATTTCTGCTTAACACTATCCCATATTTTTCCTGCCCACGTCTGACTGAACCACGATTGGAAACCAGTCCAGCCGTCAACAAACTTCTGTTTGATGTTCGCCCACGTAAATTCCTCACGAAATTCCTGCCACTTTGTTTTAACTTTATCCCATATCTGTCCTGCCCACGTCTGACTAAACCACGACTGGAAACCAGTCCAGCCATCAATAAACTTCTGTTTGATGTTTTCCCATGTGAAAAAATCAAAGATATTTTGCCAGTCGCTCTTAAAAGCCTCCCATGCTTTTTCTAGCGTTCCCCTAAACTCAACACTAGCCTCGGAAATACCTGTGGAAATGCCGCCTGCCACGTCCCGGTATATGTCAGATATCTTTTCAAGAAATCCTGTTTCCCCCATTGTAGGCATTTTGGGCATTTCGGGCATCTCAGGCATTTCTTCAAGCCCTAAGTCTAAACCCAGATCATCATCAAGCTCTCCCGCAGCATCCCCCGCCTGTTCCATCAGTTGGTGTACTTCATCAAAACTTTGAATTCCGTCCCCGGCTACCTTATTCATTTTTTCTATGCTATCTGTTGTCTTATCGGCACCGTCTTTGGCGCCGGCAAAGGAAGATCCAAGCGAAGCTTCATATTCCTCCAGCTGTTTGTAGTACTCTTCCATCTTCTTTTCGTATTCTGCGTAAGGGTCAAGGGGTTTCTGAGCAAAAGCCTGCGCCCGGGCCTTGCGAATTGCTGTTTCTGCTTTTGCAACTTCAAGGGCTTTTTCCCTTAAGACATCAAATGCTTTGCCTACTCCAGGTATCCAACCAAACAGTAAGCGGTAAAGACTAAGAATCCCATAAACGTAATAAGCGATACCTTGTTTTAAAGCACTCCATGCCTGCAAACCGTAATGTTTCACTTTTTCCCAGTTGTAGGATACATATATGGCAGCTTCAGCAAGGAGACCCAGGGCCAATACAATCCAACCGACCACGGGGATAGAGGCCAGCAGACCTTTAATAGCAACACCGATGGACTTAATGCCGATGATGGTCTTCGCCATCACTCCTAAAGAAGTTATCCCGGCCATGTTAGCCAGCTTCAATTGGTAACGGTAATACTGCACCGCAGCACTCAAGAACCCGAAAGCGCCGCCAGTTACATAAGTCTGGCCACGAAGTATACCCATGACGAAAGCAAATCTTTGCGTGATTATTTTGGCTAAGGCAACCGCTTTAAAAAAAACAAAGAAATACAGTACCAAACGAAGTATTACTTTTTGAAACCCCAAAGTGGGCACCATCACTAATTTCTGCCATTTAACCCATAACTGAAAAAGGCCGGAAACCAATCGCATAATCGTTTTTACTGCATTGCCAATACTAATTATCGTATTTGCAATCTCATCCCCAAAGGCTTTGATTAGTGCGGCTCGTAGCCCATATTTCTGGAACGTATCGTAAAAATCAACAGCCCAATCCCTTACCCCCTGGAGCCACGTTGTTAAACCCTGAAACAGCCCGGAAGTCATGGCCCCTATCGTCATTTGCCAAACATCTTTAATGGTAGAGGTTACGCCTTCCCAGGTATTCTCCATCTGACTCATCATGTCGGGGAAACGCTTGTTCATACCCTCAATTAACATCTTGATAGCACGGTCCGCAGGAATAAGGCCTTTTGAGACCATGTCCATTACCCTGCCCACTTCGTCCGCGGAAAAGCCCATCGCCTCGGCCAGCATCTCCCAGGCAGGGATACCGGTTTCAGTGAGCTGGCGCATTTCCTCGCCGGTTACTTTGCCTTTCGCCCTCATCTGCCCCAAAGCCAGGATAATTCTGTTAATGCCTTCTGCACCCAGCCCCACAGCGGCGGAAGCATTGCCCACGGCTTCCATCGTCGGGAGTACGTCTTCTGCCGCAAAACCGTACGCAAGCATACGCTTTGAGGCGTCAAGAAGCTCTGGGAATTCAAAGGGTGTTCTGGCTGCGAAGTCGGCCACATCACGTAAAAACTTGTCCGCCCGTTCGGCACTGCCAAGCATAGTGGTAAAGCCTATCCGGGCCTGTTCCATCTGGGCATTGAAGCTGATTGATTCTCCAACAACAACCCGGAAACCGCGCTTAACAGCTTCAAACATGGTCATACCGACTGTTACAGAAAGAGCGCCTTTAAGGATATTCCCCAGCGTTAATGCTCTTTTTTTAGTTACATTTTCCAGTCTATCTAAACTTTTTTCGTATTGTTTACTATCCAGCCCCATCCGGGCAAAAACTTCACCGACTAGCATAATGTCTCACCACCTTTCAGCCCTTTAGCCTTTGCATCCTCTATGTGTTTCTCATACTTTTTGTCCTTCTTTTGTTCTTTTGTGCCTAATATCTGCTGCATGAGCCCTTCAAAATCTTTGTTTATAAAATCGTCTGGCTTCACCAGTTTTGGCTTTTTCTTTTTGCCGCTAAATACTCTTGACAGCACAGCAGTACAATTCGTAATAACCGCCGCCAAGAACGCCCACTTGTTCTTTTGCTCTGTATATTCTTCTATTAGCTTTTGCTTTTGTAGCTCTTTTAGAATCGCCTTAAGCTCGCTAGGATACAGCTGCCTCATCTCATCTACAGTCCAGCCAAATTCCCTCCCAAGTAAAACTATTATTTCTGTGGTAAGCCAGCTTGAACCATTTTCAACATCGGTTGTATCAGTTTCTTTAGGCCGAAAAAATTTACATTCACGAACGCCTCCACAAGCGCTTCAAGCTCGCTCATGTAGGCATTTTTGACATCGTCTTTAGTTATATCGGGAAATATAACGGGCAATTTCTTATACAATAGATCAAAGTCAGCCTGATTCAGTAATTTACCAAGGTCTACTTTCTGAATATTGCCCTTTGATTCCGGAAATAAATCTGCAATTATCTTTTCAAGTTCGCCGATTCTTTTTTCTTCTACCCTGATTTTCTTTCCAGCGAAATCTACTGTTTTGTTTCGCATTTTATCCCTCCTATACCGTCTAACTTAATACTAGATTCGCATATCCCATCAGTTTTTTGTAATGTCGGCAGTTCAACCTGCCCGGCCAAGCAGCGCAAGTCTTCACCTTTTCCAATGAATAACCGGACAAAGGCCGGTCCTTTTGGCACCTGTTCTGCTGCCCAGTATGCCTCTGCTTTTACACTCCAGCCGGTAGACACAGCATGCAGTTCAGGGCCATAGGTGTATTCTTTCCTGTGCTCAACTTCCAGTGTCCAATTTAATATCAGTGCAATATTATCAGAAATAGGGGCAGTATTGTTTTGATATACTGCCCCAACCATACCCTTTATTGCCATTAACTACCTATCCCAGTAGGTGCCAGAGCTCCAGTGCCCTGGAAGTCGCAAGAGAAGCTTGCCTTGTCGTCAACAGGGGTTTCAATGCTGGGTGTAACCAATGCGTCCCCAGAGAACTTCACTGTGCTGTTTACCTGGAGCTCTAACGTTACCTTTTCTCCGTTAAGCCAGGCATTAATTAGCGCTGCCTGCCCGGCTGAATCGGTCGGGTCAAAGTTGCCTTCAAAGGACCCAGACCATTCTTTTATCCCCTGCATTCTCTCTCTCCAGCCATCAGAGTCAAAGCTGGTAATATCGATGTCGTCTGCCGACATATCCAAGCTCCAGTTTGCGATTTCCGCCACTTTAGTGCTATCAAGATAAACACCGCCACCATAACCTGCTATTGCCATTATTAATCACTCTCCTTTATAATTTCAAAATTCACAAATAGTTCAACTCTGTTGTTATTATCACGTTTCAATACCTCAGGGCTGCCCCGGGCTTTGATAAGCAGGTACCTGGTCCCAGACAATTCTTGTTCATGCAATCCGTGGAGTTTCTGTATAACCTCCCCAATCTTTATCCTAGCCGCCGCATAGCCTTTGTTGCGCACCCTCACCTGCAGGCCGGGATATTCGCCGTTCCAGTGCAAATCCGGAGGTGAACCGGCATATTCAAACAGTGCTATGCAGTTATCCGGCTGGTCCGGCATCAGGCCCAGGAATATATCATCCCCAAGGGTTCCTATTCCTTGAGACTGTAGATAGGTGCCTATTTCTTTTAACATCACATCGGCATCACCTCGCTAATGCGCATCTTTGAGGGCTTTTCTTATCTTCTTGTTGACATATTTAATTACCTTGTCCTTGTTCCGGTTAAACGGATCCTCAAGATACTTTGCCTTGCCCCCACGAGGATGCTCATAGTCTATTTCTTCATGCTGGCGCCTGGCGTATGGAGTGTTAAAGCTGATATACACGGCATTTTCTGTCCCCACTGGTTCAAGAAAGGCTTTCTTATGCGACTTCCTTTGACCGCCCTCTTTTTTGCGTTTAGAAGCTTGGTATATCGCTTCGCTATCAGGCGGCAGCCCGCCAACGGTCACCGTTCCACTCCTGCGTAGTGTTCCCGTATCTATAGGTGCCTCGTCTATTGCCTCAGTGAGTATTGCCTCTGCACCGGTCCGCAGCGCTTTCAAGCCCGCATCCTCTGCAATTTTGACGGCCTCTTTAATGCGCCATTTGTTCTTTGCCATCATACCGCCACCTCTCTGTGGATTTCGGACCCGTCCAATCCGGGAACAGTTGAAACTGCAATCACCGGCCACTCTCTATCTTCATATTTAAGTATGTCACCTGGCTTCACAGGCTCAACGCAGAACACCCGGGCTTCACTCACAACCTCCCGGCCTTCGTTATCCCGGACCAGTCGACGCTTGCCTTCCCATCGGACTTTGATTGTCTTTTGCTTTGTTACCGGTTCGCCGTATTCGTTGCTACCGATTTTCCGCTTCCATACCGCCCTTTGATTCAGGTAGCCCTCAATCATTCGCTCCACATCCTCTCGAAACTGCTCCTACCCACAACGGGCTGACCGCCAAGCTGCCCTGAAAACTCGAATACCAGCGGCTCACTACGCTTGCCTGCTTCGGGGTAGTCCGGCACAACTAAGTCATAATAATAAGCACCTGTTCCAGCCTTGGTAGGAGTTGCTTCTTTGATCACATTTCTTCTATTGTCATAAATCACCACCTTTGGCTCCTCAATATCAGTGAGGTTGCCGTCTAAATCCTTAAATTCACCTTTTAGCCTGATTGTGTCTCCGATAAGAGGCATCCCTTCCACCTCCAGTTTGACTTTATACTCCTGAACAGACAGGCTAATTTGCTTTTCCTGGACAGACAGGCCGATTATCAACTGCTTGTAATACGGTTCGTATTTGCCCTTTACCACCATTTCGCTTATGGCAGGAATAACCGCCTGCCCTTGCCTGCGGGTCTTGGCTTGAACATTTATTTCACTATCTGCCTTAATATCAGCCTTGCCGGTAATTATCTTCCTGCCAGTGACTTTAATTTCGCTTGCGGGAGTTAAGGCAACCTTGCCTTGTTTAGCTGCTCTGGCCTGCGCAGTCAGCTTAGAATTGGCAGTTAATTTAGCTTCGCCGGATGCTATTTTCTGCCCTTCTACTGTTGTTCCAGATTCGGCAATAAGAGGAATTGAAGTTTTAGCAACCTTCCTGCCAGTAACTTTAATATCGCTTGTGGCGGTAAGGCTTATTTCCTTCGTTGTTGCCT